>Ga0209061_1003780_pt1 | contig 15702 bp, 13 predicted proteins | sample Coa_R1_10_FD_187157 | JGI IMG/M metagenome (GOLD analysis project Ga0209061, IMG submission 187157) | Surface soil microbial communities from Centralia Pennsylvania, which are recovering from an underground coalmine fire - Coalmine... | ecosystem: Environmental > Terrestrial > Soil >...
TGAATTTTCGTCGCGTTCCCATGACACAATTCTCCATTCGCTGAAAATTGTGTCTTAACCGTTTGTCTCAGTTTCGGGGACAAGTCCACTCCGTCTTGATGATTTCAATCAGTCGCCTCTCCTTGGCCTGGAGGCAGTCACGATCCAGGTCCTCCGTCTGGGCGATCAGGAACTGCTCGCGCCTATTTGTTTCCGGGTTGTACTCCCAGCCGTACAGGTCGCCAACGTCATAGGGCCTGTCGGGATACATCAAGAGAGCGTTCAAGCCGACGCTCATCACGGAATGATTGCCCCGGTGCTCCTTTAGTGCACTCTTGACGGCTTCTTCCAATCGTCCGTAAGCCCCGCAAAGCGGCGGATCCATTTCGACCCCGATCACCTCTTCGGTGTAGGGAGGCAGATCGCACGCAATGTCTTCCAACGAGATGAACGCCGCGAGTTCCATCAGGAACTGGCCGAACAGGAGCGGCGATGCACCGGGCTTGCGCTTCACCTGGGTCGTGACCCGCGCCTTGGAGCACGCGTTGTCGGCCGGCTCTATTCTCGTAATCTTTTCGAGAACCCCATAGGTTTCCGAGAACGAGCGCAGGCCAGGCTCGCCCCATTCGTAGCCGAGTCGGACCATCTTGCTCGGCTCCAAACGAAACAGCACGTTATATAGGTTTTATACGCCCATTCTATTTCTACAGGGAATGGAAGGCCGCATGTTCCGTCCAATGGCAATCACCGTATGCACGGCGCTCGCCGGTTCGCTACTGCTTGCGCTGACGATGATCCCTGTGTTGGCCTCGGTCAGCTTCCGCAAAGGATTCGCGCATCGGCACTCAGGCGAACAACGGTGGATGGCCGCTCTGAATAACGGTTATCTACGGATTTTAGACTGGGCCATTCGTTACCGCATTCTCACAGTTTCCGCGGCTTTATTGGTGTTGGCAGTGGCGCTTGGTTCGTTGTACTTCATCGGTACCGAATTCATGCCGCGTTTGGATGAAGGATCGATTCTGGTGGAAACGCGCAAGCTGCCGGGAGTGTCACTGACCGAGTCGTTGGCGATCAGCAAAATCATCGAGCAGCGGCTGCGAGAGAAATTTCCGGAGATTTCAGATGTTGTGATCAAAATCGGCCGCCCCGATTTTGCCACCGAAGCCATGGGAATCAACGAAGGGGATACGTACCTGCTGTTGCGCCCGATGGAGACATGGACCCGGTTTCACAGCAAGGAGAAACTGATTGCAGCGCTCGATAAGGAACTGGATACGATTCCAGGCGTCGCGCACAGTTTCACGCAGCCCATGGCAATGCGCATCGATGAAACCATCTCCGGCGTCAAGGCCGACCTGGCGATCAAGATCTTTGGTGACGACTTCAGCACCCTCGATACCATCGGACAACAGGTATTGCGCATCATCTCCGGCGTCCGCGGCGCGGCGGATCCGCAGATGGAGATTACCTCCGGAGTGGCGGAGCTGTCCGTTGATCCGGACCGCGCCGCCCTTGCTCGCTACGGCCTCAACATTACCGACGTGGAAGAAGCCGTGTCGAGCGGGGGTTCCGGGGACGTAATCTCGGAGGTGATCGATGGCCAGAAGCGGTATACCGTGGCTTTGCGTCTTCCCCAACGCTACCGCACCGATCCCGATGCGATGCGAAGGATTATGCTCCGCGCGCCTAGCGGCGAGCAGGTCGCTTTGAGCGAGGTGGCGCGAGTGACAGTGAAACGAGGTCCCGAACTGATCAACCGGGAGTCCGGGCAGCGGCGTATCGTCGTGATGTCCAATGTGCGCGGGCGCGATTTGGGCAGCTTCGTGGCGGAAGTACGCTCGCGAATCGACCGCGGCGGCATCGCCCTTCCAACGGGATACTTCATTGAATACGGCGGCCAGTTTGAGAACCAGGAGCGGGCGACTCGCCGGCTGGAGCTGATCGTGCCGGTTGCGATTGCCCTGATTTTCGTTCTGCTGTATCTGACGTTTTCCAATGCTCGCGATGCTTTGCTGGTAGTTGGCAATATTCCGTTTGCCCTGGTGGGCGGAATTGCCGCTCTCTGGATTCGCGGGCTGAATCTCAATCTTTCGGCCTCCGTTGGCTTCATCGCTCTATTCGGTGTGGCTATGCTGAACGGAGTGGTGCTGGTCAGCTCCATCGACCAAATGCGCGCTGCCGGATGTTCCGCGCGAGAGGCCGTTCGGATGGGAGCCCGGCGCAGATTGCGGCCTGTGCTCATAACGGCGTTCGTGGCCAGCTTCGGATTCATTCCCATGGCTATTTCCACTTCGACCGGGGCCGAGGTGCAACGGCCGCTCGCCAGCGTGGTGATTGGCGGCCTGGTCAGCTCTACGCTGCTGACTCTTTTTCTGTTGCCGGTATTATATGAATGGACGGCACGGAAGAAGGCATCGTAGGCCTGGAGCGGGTGTTAGCTGAAGGCGCTACGCCGTCTTCGTCAACTCCAACGGTTCGGCCGAGTTGCTGGCTACGAAACGGTGGGAGCTGATGCGCACTGCCGTGCGGTTCTGATCGCTGCGCACCACGAACCCGGTGGCCTGCAGATCGACCGGTTCGGCGCTCTCGTGGCGAGCCGGCCAGTCGATGCGCAATTCGATATGCGATCCCACCGGCAAAGGCCGCTTGGTCTTGAAGCCAACGCCGCCTTTGCTCATGTCACGGGTCACACCCGTCTGCCAGCGGCTGTCGGCTTCGCCCTTTTGGGAAAGGCGGTATCGAAGAGTAAGACGGACGTCGAAGCGTGGACTTTCCCGGCGTTCCTCGGAGTTTCTCTCCATAAGGGCTCCTGCCGCCACCTTGTGGGCCGTTACAAAAGCGCCCCGGAGGCGTTCTGCGCGGAAAACAGCAATCCGCGAACCGTTATTGATATCCAAAACACTTAGCCATCCAGGAATGTGAACTAGGGAACTTTTACAGAGTGAAAAATACATCCCAATTCCGCCGCGGAATTGTTATTGCGCGTTCACTTCCGGGATGCTTCCGAGTACCCGCGAACCTCGGATGCGGTCTTTTAGCGTCTGCTAACATGAAAACTTCCCGATTATGCCGCTGCGCCTGTACAACACGCTCACCCAGCAGGTAGAAACGTTTTCACCCATGGCGGACAACACGGTCCGGATGTACACCTGCGGCCCCACGGTCTACGATTTCGCGCACATCGGCAACTTCCGCACTTTTACTTTTATCGATATTCTGCGGCGCTGGCTGCGGTTGAGCGGCTATCGTCTCGACCACGTCATGAACATCACCGACGTAGACGACAAGATCATCCGCAACGCCACCGCGCAGCGCAAGCCGCTGGAAGAATACACCGCGGTTTATACGAAAGCCTTTCTGGAGGATTGCGCCAAGCTGCGCCTGGAAGAGCCGGAACACCGTGTTCCAGCCACCGGGCATATCGACGATATGGTGCGCGCCATCGAGCAACTCGGTACGCGCGAGCATACCTATCGCAGCGATGGCTCGGTCTACTTTCGAATCTCAACTTTTCCGGGTTATGGCAAGCTTTCGCATAACGATTTCAGCGGCAATATCGCCGGCGCGCGCGTAGATGTGGACAGCTACGAAAAGGCCGACGCGCGCGATTTCGCCTTATGGAAAGCTCCCAAGGAGGGCGAGCCTTTCTGGGAAACGGCGCTCGGACCGGGCCGTCCGGGCTGGCACATCGAGTGTTCCGTGATGGCGATCAAGTACCTGGGGGAAACCCTCGATATTCACGCCGGCGGCGTGGATCTCATCTTTCCCCATCACGAGAACGAGATCGCGCAATCGGAAGCGCTCACGGGCAAGCCGTTCGCGCGCTTCTGGCTGCATTCGGAGTTTCTGCTGGTCGAAGGGCAGAAGATGTCGAAGTCGCTGGGAAACTATTACACGCTCCGGGACATTTTGGAGAAGCACGGGTACCAGCCGGAGGCGGTGCGCTATCTGCTGGCATCGGTGCCGTACCGCAAGCAGCTCAATTTCACCTTCGACGGGCTGAAATCGGCGAATACGGCGATCGACCGGCTGCGCAATTTCAAGCTGCGCGTGGATACGGAACGCTTCCCGGAAGGCACGAGCGAGCGTCTAGCGGCGCGCACAACCGAGGCGTGCAAAGCTTTCACCGGGGGATTGAACGACGACCTGAACACGGCGGAAGCATTGGGCGCGGTATTCGAGTACATCCGCGATGCCAATAGCGCCATGGACTCGGGCGAATTCCGGGCGGGCAACGTCGCGGGCGCGCAGAAGTTGCTGGGCTGGTTCGACCAGGTCTTCGACGTTCTGAAGCCTACGCCGGCCGCGGAAGCGGAGATTTCCGAGGCGGAAATCGAAAGGCTGATTGCCGAGCGGAACGCCGCCAGGAAAGCGAAGAATTTCGCGCGCTCGGACGAGATCCGTGGCCAGCTTCTGGAACGCGGGATTATCCTCGAAGACACCAAGGGCGGCGTGCGCTGGAAGAGGAAAACAACTTGAAGCTGCACACCAAGGTAGTGCATATCGGCGATCGCAAGAAGGCCGGGCGGCACGTTCCAGTGACGACGCCCATTCATACCGCGGCGAGTTACTTCTACGAATCCATGGAGCAGCTCGACCGCGTGTTCGGCCAACAGGACACCGGTTTTTCGTACGCGCGCTACGACAATCCTTCCACGGCGGCGCTCGAAGAATTGGTGGCCACGCTCGAAAGCGGCCACGGCGCGCTGGCATGCGCTTCGGGAATGGCCGCGATTCACATGGCGATCGAGACCGCGCTGGTGGACCGGCGCAGATCGATTGTGGCCGCGAGCGCGCTCTATGGAGCCACCGTCAGCCTGCTTATGCAAGTGATGGAGCCGGCGGGCGTGGCGGTGCGCTTCGCGGATGTCTGCGATCTGGACGGGCTACGCGCGGCGGTCGCCGAGGCGAAACCCGGATGCATTCTGGTGGAGACCATCTCGAATCCGCTGCTGCGGGTGGGGCAGATGGACCGGATCGCCGCCATCGCGCGCGAGGCCGGCGCCGCGCTGGTGGTGGACAGCACCTTCGCCACGCCCCTGATTCTGCGGCCGATCGAACTGGGCGCCCACCTGGTGGTGCACAGCGCGACCAAGTACCTCTCCGGCCATGGCGACGTTTTGGGGGGCGTGGTGGTGAGCGATGCGGAGCACTTTCCCACGCTGCGCTCGCTTTCGCGCACGCTCGGGCCGGTAATGGGGCCGTTCGAAGCGTACCTGACGATGCGCGGTATCAAGACCTTTGCCCTGCGCATGGAACGGCAATGCGCCAATGCCTGCCGGGTGGCTTCGTACCTTGCCACCCATCCGCGCATCGCGCGGGTGTACTTTCCGGCCGGCGCCGATCATCCCGATGCGGCCGCGATCCGCCGCCTGTTTCCGCCGAACCTCTATGGCGCAATCGTCAGCTTCGAGCTGAAGGATGCGGGCAGGGAAGAGGTCTTCCGCTTTATGGATGCGCTGCGGCTGATTGTGCGGGCCACCTCACTGGGCGACGTGCACAGCATGATGCTCTATCCGGTGATGAGCTCGCATCGCGAGATTTCGCCCAAGCACCGCGAGCGCATGGGCATCGGCGATGGCCTGGTGCGGCTTTCGGTAGGGATCGAAGCGCCGGAAGACATTATCGAGGACCTCGAACAGGCGTTGCGATAAAACCGGCCGCGCTCAGAACAATACCGAGTTGCCGCGTGTCCGGCGGCGCGGAAAATGTGCGGTCCACCTGAATTGCAACATTGGCGGAGGGTCCCGCGGGCGCGACCGGCGGCGACTCTAAAGTGTACGTGCCGGGCGACCGATAGACTTGCGCCGCGACCTGGCGGCCGTCCAGGAGAATCGCGATCCGGCGGGCGGGCGCGGCCGCGGGAATGGTAAAGGTGGCGGCTAACGGCGCGGGCACGGACGGCGATTTGAAAATCAAGATGCCGCGGGCGGCGGTCCAGCGGTAGGCGTTGGCTTCCAGTTGGTAGATGCCGCTGACGATCTGGCCGGCGGCTTCGGGCGCATTCATCGGCAGGTATTCGCGCGTGGGATGGCGCTCCAGGATCAAGTCGGCGCGGAGGCGGTCGATAGGGCCGGCGGAGAGGCCGAAAGGCCAGAGCCCGCGCGAGCTGTCGGAGTAGCCGGAGTGCGTATCGAGGCCGATGAGGCGCAGGGGAATGGCGGGCCGAATCTCCATGCGCGCGATGGTGGAGGCCGGGGCGGTGGGCGCGACCGAACGAGTGAGTTCGCTTGAAGCCACAATGTCGCCGGGACGGAGCTGCTGGTTTTTGCGAAGCGGCAAGGCGTGGTCGGCTTCGAGATAGAAGCGCAGGCCTAGTTCGCCATCGACCCACACGCGATGGTTGGCACTGGGAACGGCGAGCTGGGCGGCGAAGCGGCGGTTGGCGTCCCAGTGCGCGTAGTTGACGATGGCGAGGCCGAGGCTGAGCGCCATTTGCGCGGCGAATGCGGGCGCGAGCCACTTGATGGGCAGGCGGGAAGCCAGCAGCGCGACGGGAGCCGCGATGGGCAGCAGGTAGCGGGCGGAGCCGGCGAAGAAGACCGCAATGGCTCCGGCGAAGAAAATGGCGATCCAGGCGAGCAGGAAGCGTGTGGCGGGTTCGGCGCGCTTGCGCCAGGCGAGCCAAAGAGTGCCCGGCAGGAGCAGAGGGAAGACGATCCAGCAGCAGTGAATGGCAAGCGCTTCGGCATTGCGGATCTTGGCGGCGAGCGCCTGGAAGTTGTACGTGGAGAAATAGCCGGTGAGCACGGCGGCGGGAAGCGCGCCGGTCGAGAGGCGTTCGAAGAGTTGGTAAGCGGCGATGGTGATGGGGGGAGTCAAGAGGACAAGCCAGCGGACCGCTCCCTTACGGGCGCGGCTCTGATACGCGTACACGGCGAGAATGGGAGTCAGAAAGATGGCCTGATACGCGGCCATGGCAGCGAGCACCATGGCCGCGGCGGCGAGCCAGAAGCGGCCGGCGCAGTAGAGGGCGATGGCGGCCATCCAGAACGCCAGAAACGGGAGGTCGGATTCGAAGGAGTTACCGTTGACGACGAATGCCGGAACGGCCAGGAACAGCAGCGCGGCCCAGAGCGGTTTTGGGGAAAAGCGGCGGGCCAGCGACCACATAGCCAAAGCGGCGATGAGCGAGAACGCTGTGTAGGCGATGTGGAAAGGGACTTCCTTTACGTCGCCGAAGAGGGCGATCAGGCCGGCCAAAACCCAGGCATCGAGCGGCGGGTGCGGGTGGCCGCGCAGATCGACAGCGACGCCTTGGAACACGTAGGTGGTGTGGGCCGGGTGCAGCGGCTCTACAAGCGCGTGCTCGGCTTCGGAGATGTAGGTATCGTCGTCGCCCTGGACGGCCTGGTTCAGGAACGGCAGGCGGAGCAGGAGGACGAGGGCCAGGATGAGGAGCAGCCCGCTTTTAGTCAGGCGGGCTTCCATCGCAGAACCGGCTTGCGGGCGGCGGTCACTTCATCCACGCGGCTGGTGCGGGTGGCGTGCGGCGCGGTTTTGACGATCTCGGGATTCTTTTCGGCTTCTTCGGCGATATCGATCATGGCTTGAATGAAGCGGTCGAGTTCGTGCTTGGTTTCGGTCTCCGTGGGTTCGATCATCATGGCGCCGCGGACGATCAGCGGGAAGCTGACGGTGTAAGGGTGGAAGCCGTAATCGATGAGGCGCTTGGCGATTTCGCCGGTGTGCACGTCATGCGCGGCCTGGCGCGCATCGCTGAAGACTACTTCGTGCATGGAGGGCGACGAATAGGGCAGATCGTAGTGGGGCTCCAGCTTCTTTCGCAGGTAATTGGCGTTGAGCACGGCGTCGAGCGTGACGTTGCGGAGGCCCGGCCCCCCGTGCGCCAGGATGTAAGCCAGGGCGCGCACCAGCACGCCAAAGTTGCCGTAGAAGGCGCGGACGCGGCCGATGGAATCTTCCCGGCGGTAATCCCACGCCCATTTCTTGCCGGAGCGTTTGAGCCGCGGGACGGGCAGGAACGGCTCCAGTTCGCGTTTGACGGCGACGGGTCCCGCGCCGGGGCCGCCTCCGCCGTGCGGCGTGGAGAAGGTCTTGTGCAGGTTGAGGTGCATGGCATCGACGCCGAAATCGCCGGGGCGGGCAATACCCAGGAGCGCGTTCATGTTGGCGCCATCCATGTAGAGGAGCGCGCCTTTCGAGTGCAGGATTTCGGCAATGCGAGTGATGCTCTGTTCGAAGATGCCGAGGGTGTTGGGGTTGGTGAGCATCAGCGCGGCGACATCCTCGTTGACCACCTCTGCCAGCGCGGCAACATCGACCATGCCGGCCTGGTTCGATTTGATGTTCTGGACGGCGTAGCCGGCCATTGCCGCCGAGGCCGGGTTGGTGCCATGAGCGGAATCGGGGATGAGGATTTTCTTGCGCGGATTGCCGCGTTTGGTGAGGAGCGCGCGCATTAGGAGGAGGGCGGTGAGTTCGCCTTGTGCGCCGGCGGCGGGCTGGAGCGTGACCGCGTCCATACCGGTGATTTCCGCGAGCGCGGCTTCCAGACGGGTCATGACTTCCAGGGCGCCTTGCGCGAGCGACTCGGGCTGGTAGGGATGTGCCCAGGCGAGACCTTCGAGGCGCGCGACCAGCTCATTGATGCGCGGGTTGTACTTCATGGTGCAGGAGCCGAGTGGGTACATGCCGAAATCGATGGCGTAGTTCCAGGCGGAGAGGCGGGTGTAGTGGCGGACGACTTCGACTTCGCTCACTTCGGGGAAGCCCTCGACTTCGGGGCGGACCTGGTCTGGGCCAAGGGCCTCGGCGGGATCGACGGGCGGAACGTCGAGTTCCGGCAATTGGTAGGCGAGCTTGCCGGGCGAGCTGCGCTCGAACAGCAAGGGCTCGTTATAAGAGAGGTGGGGGCGAACGCGGCTAGTCATGCGAGCACCTCCACGAGCCGGTCCATGTCTTGGCGGCGGGACATTTCGGTGGCGCAGAGGAGCATGGAATCGTCCAGTTCGGGATAGAAGCGGCCGAGGGGGAGGCCGCCGATAATTTTGCGGCGTAGCAGGGCCCTGTTCACCGTTTCAGGGGATCGGCCTTCGAGGCGAACGACGAATTCGTTGAAGAAGTTGCCGCAGAAGCGGCGGTTGAGACGGCCAGCGAGGTAGTGTGATTTAGCCAGATTCTGTTCGGCAAGCTCGCGCATGCCCTGCTTGCCATAGACGGCCATGAAGACGCTCGCCATGAGGGCGAGCAAGGCCTGATTCGTACAGATGTTGGAAGTGGCCTTCTCGCGGCGGATGTGCTGCTCGCGGGTGGCGAGGGTGAGACAGAAGGCTCGGTTGCCTAGGGAATCGACGGTTTCGCCGACCAGGCGGCCGGGCATCTGGCGCAGGAACTTCTCGCGGGTGGCGATGATGCCGGCGAAGGGGCCGCCGTAGCTGGGGGAAATGGCGAAGGATTGCAATTCGCCGGCCACGATATCGGCCTCCTCGGGCGGGCGCAGGAGGCCCAGAGAAACGGCTTCGGTAAAGACGACGATCAGCAGGGCGCCGCGGCGGTGGGCCAGCTCGGCCGCCTGGCGGAGCGGTTCGATCACGCCGAAGAAGTTGGGGGACTGAACGATTACGGCGGCGGTGAGGGCGTTGAGGCGCCGGTCGAGATCCTGGAGATCGAGCGTGCCCATGCCTTCGGCATAGCCGAACTCTTCGACGGGCATGCCCTGATTTTTGGCGTACGTGCGGAGGACCTCGCGATATTCGGGGTGAACGGCGCGGGCGACCAGGACGCGGCCTTTGCCAGTGGCGCGGACGGCCATCATGGCGGCTTCGGCCATGGCGTTCGAGCCATCGTACATGGATGCATTGGCGACATCCATGCCGGTGAGCTGGCAGATCATGGTTTGAAATTCGAAGATGGTGGTGAGGGTGCCCTGGGAGATTTCGGCCTGGTAGGGAGTGTACGAGGTGAGGAACTCGCCGCGGGAGACGACGGTATCGACCAGCACGGGGCGGAAATGGCGATAGACTCCGGCGCCGAGGAAAGACGCATAGCTGCCATCATTTTCGGCGGCTCGGTCCTTGAAATACTGCACGATTTCGTACTCGGAAAGGCCCGGCGCCAGATCGAGCGGGCGTTTGAGCCGGACTTCGTCCGGCAGATGCGCAAACAGCGCTTCAGTGGAATCCGCTCCGATGGCCTGAAGCATTTCGCGCCTTTCGGAAGCGGATTTCGGCAAATAGCGCAACCTACTTTTCTTCTCCTATATAAGATTCATACTCGGCGGCGGTCATGAGTTCCGCGGAAGGCGGGCCGGAAATGCGAACCTTCAACAGCCAAGCTTCGCCATGAGGATCTTCGTTGAGCTTTTCGGGGGCGTCGGTGAGAATTGGGTTCGTTTCGGCAACTTCGCCGGTCACCGGGGAGTAGATTTCCGAGACCGCCTTTACCGATTCTACCGTACCGAGCGCTTTGCCCTGTTCGACGCGGGCGCCGGGTTTCGGGAGGTCAACGTAGACAATATCGCCGAGTTCCTGCTGGGCGTGATCGGTGATACCGATGGTGGCGATATCGCCTTCGACGCGCACCCATTCGTGTTCCTTGGTGTATCGAAGATTGTCTGGGTACATGGTTATCCCGGCCGTTTGTAGAACGGCGTTTTGACGATGACCGCGTCCGCAAGCCGGCCGCGGATCAGGATTTGGATCTGGCGGCCGGGCGCTAGGCGGCGGTCCGCGGGAAGGTAGCAGAGGCCGATGTTCTTATTCAGCCCTTGGCAGGGCGGCTGGGCGCCTCCGGCGCAGGAGTCTTCTTCATTGGAGGGGCGGGCCGGACGTGTTGTGGTACCAGAGGGCACGGGCGAGCCGCTAGTGACCCAGCCGGCGGGGGCGCCATCGAGATAGACTTCGCAGCCATCGCGGGCGATGGCGCGGCCGAGCATTTCGAAGCCGAAGAGCCGGCGCTTGAGGCCCGTTTCCTTCTGGTGGAGGAGAGCCGCGCGGCCGAGGAAATCGCCCTTATCGAATTTGACGATCCAAGCCAATCCGGCTTCGAGCGGGGATATCGAGGCATCGATCTCATGGCCGTAGAGGGAATAGGCGGATTCCAGGCGGAGGGTGTTCCGGGCGCCCAGACCGCAAGGTCTGATGCCGAACGGGGCGCCGGCGTGGAGGAGTTCGTTCCAGACCCATTCGGCGTGGGAAGGCGGAATGTAACATTCAAAGCCATCTTCGCCGGTATAGCCGGTGCGGGCGATGCGGGCGGGAGCGCCGGCCACTTCGCCATCGCGGAAGTGATAGTGAGCGATCGAACCCAATTCAGTGGAAGTGAGTTTTTGCAGGGTAGCAAGGGCATGCGGACCCTGGATGGCGAGTTGGGCGTAGCGGTCGCCGGCGAATTCGACCTGGGCATCGAATCCGGTTTGGGCCCGGATGTGGTCGAAATCTTTTTCCTGATTAGCGGCGTTCACGCACAGGAAGTAATGGTCATCGGCGATTTTGTGGACCAGGATGTCATCGACGAAACCGCCGTGGGAGTAAAGGAGGCCGGAGTATTGGACCTGGCCGGGCGCGAGTTTGCCGGCGTGATTTGTGGTGACGAAATCGGTGAGGCCGCCGGCCTGGGGGCCGCGGATTTCGATTTCGCCCATGTGGCTGACATCGAACAAGCCAACGGCAGTGCGGACGGCGCGGTGTTCTTCGAGTATGCCGGAATACTGAATGGGCATCTCCCAGCCGCCGAAATCGACCATTTTGGCGCGGAGGGCTTTGTGGACGGAATGGAGCGCAGTGGCGCGAAGCGAAGTTGCCGCGGCCATCGAAATTTTATTGAACCACAGAGACGCGGAGGCACGGAGGCGACGGAGAGCACGGAGACACTACGGGTATGCGTTGGTGAGTCGAATGCGGGACGGGAGGTTTTGGCCTCCCGTCCGCTTCGCGGTGGGAACTCCGGGTGCATGCAGGTCTTGCCGTAAGACCTTGCGGCTTTGAGGGCGCCCCAGCCCCTGCGGCCGCCGATCGAACTACATTTGCTGCATTTCCGCAATTCTTTTCGGACATCGATGCCCGCCCGCGCCGCCGCCGGGCCCTACTACCCAACGGAAGCGCGGAACACCAAACAACTGGAGAAGAGTGACTGGCCAGTCATGGAATCCTTCTCTGAGTTCATGAGAGCACGGTGGAAAACAGGGTTGGCGCTACGGAATAGGTAAGTGGTTGAAAAAGAGGCGAATATATTCTTATTGCGTTTGGGAACGACCTGTGGAACTCCGGCCAACGGGTGTTGACTTCCGTGGGGAATGTTTCGGCGCGGCGGCCGCGCAGCCGGGGCAGGCTGGTCAGATGACCAGATTGCGCCGCGCGACGGAGTGCAGGGCGAAGTGCCTGGCTTACCTGAATGCAGTGGATTATTCGGGCGGGCGGATCACCATCACGAAGCGCGGCAAACCGGTGGCTGGTGCTGGGGCCGGTGAAGCGGCGTGGGTTCCAATCGCCCGCGAACAGTAACGGTTGAGGTTGTCGGATAATCGGCGGGCGCTTCTCAGTACAATAAAACTCGGCGGGCTTCCGCCCGCGAGGGCACGAATGAGACTGCGGAAGTACCGCGGTACCGGCCTGGCGGCGGCGATGCTGCTGTTCGCGCACGAGAATAACGGCGCGCCCAATTTACGAGCGCGAGCGGAGGCGGCGTATTCGCGGAAGATGAAGGCGATTGCAATGAACATGGGGACCGAGGATGCGCTTTTGGAGCAGAACCGCGAGACGAACGAGGCGTTTAGGGAGGCGGGCGCCTGAACGGACTGGCGGAGCGGGTGGAAGCGGTGCGCGGCCGGATGGCGCGCGCGGCGGAGCGGGCGGGGCGCGATCCGGCGGGGATTTTGCTGCTGGCCGTAACTAAGGTGTTTCCGTCGGCGGCGATTCGCGAGGCTTATGCACTGGGGCTGCGGGAATTCGGCGAGAACTACGTGCAGGAGTTCGAGGGGAAAGCGCCGGAAGTGCGCGGCCTCGAGGGGGCGCGGTTTCATTTGATCGGGCACTTGCAATCGAACAAATCGCGGAAGGCGGTGGAGCTGTTCGATGTGGTGCAGACGGTGGATTCGGAAAAGCTGGCGCGGCGGCTGAACGAGGCGATGGCGGCAAGCGGGAAAACGCTGGAGGTGATGCTGGAGGTGAAGCTTTCCGGTGAAGAGGCGAAGAGCGGGGCGGCTCCGGAAGAGTTGCCGGAACTGATCGCGGCGGTGCGGGGATGCGAGCGGCTGCGCCTGCGCGGGCTGATGACGATGCCGCCCTGGACGGAGGATGCGGAGCAATCACGGCCGTATTTCCGGAGGCTGCGGGAACTGGCGGGGCGTCACGAATTGCCGGAGCTTTCGATGGGCATGACGAACGATTTCGAAGTGGCCATAGAGGAAGGCGCGACGTGCGTGCGGGTGGGCACGGCGCTATTCGGCAAGCGGCAGAAACGGTGACGGTTGGATTCTATGCGCCACTGCCGCCGGCGCGCACGGGGGTAGCCGACTATGCGGCGGCGCTGGTGGGCGCGCTGAAGCGCCACGGCGAGGTGCGGGTGGGGCCGCGGCGCTGCGATGTGGCGCTGTACCACGTGGGAAACAACCGGCTGCATGCCGGAATCTACCGCCGGGCTCTCAAGGAGCCGGGGGTGGTGGTGCTGCATGACGCGGTGCTGAACCATTTTCTTTTAGGGCAGCTTTCGCGGGAACAGTACATCGAGGAATTCGTGTACAACTATGGGGGCTGGAACCGCGGGCTGGCGGAGGACTTGTGGGAATCGCGAACCGGTTCGGCCGGCGACGAGCGGTATTTTCAGTTTCCGATGCTGCGGCGGATTGCGGAGCGGGCGCGCGCGGTGATCGTGCATAATCCAGCGGCCGCGCGGATGGTGCGGGCGCACGCGCCGGAAGCGCGCGTGATTGAAATTCCGCATCTGTTCCGCGCGCCACAGTTGCCGGGGGAAGCGGAAGCGCTGCGGTATCGGGCGGGGCTGGGACTGGGCGAGGCGGCATTTGTGTTCGGGGTGTTCGGATTTTTGCGGGAATCGAAGCGGGTGGCGCAGATTGTGGAAGTGTTCGGGCGGCTGCGCCGGGAGCGCGCGGACGTGGGGCTGTTGCTGGCGGGCGCATTTGTTTCCTCCGATCTGGAGCGGCTGGCGCGGGGACTGTTCCAAAGCGAGGGACTGGTGTACCGGCCGTATCTTGGCGAACGCGAATTTTGGCTGGCGGCGAGCGCGATTGACGGCTGCATTAACTTGCGGTATCCGGCGGCGGGGGAGACTTCGGGGATTGCCGTGCGGATGATGGGGATTGCGAAACCGGTGCTGCTGACGGATGCGGAAGAAAGTGCCCGCTTTCCGGAGGACGGTTGTATGCGCGTAAGCGCGGGAGTGGGCGAGCGCGATTCGCTATGGAGCCACATGGTTCTGTTAACATCGATTGCTGGGGTAGGGCGTGCCATCGGCGAGAGCGGCGCCGCCCACGTTCGCGCACGCCACGGCCTGGAGCAGGTGGCCGAGCTGTACTGGAGCGTGCTGTGCGAATCCCGTTCCTGATTGTAGTGTGTTGGGGAGGGCTGGCTGCCGCCCAGAATGCGGCGGTTGCGTTCCGCGATGTCGCGGTTCCCATGCGGGATGGGGTGCATCTGGCGGCCAACGTGTTTCTGCCGGCGGAGGCGGGGCCGTACGCCACGATTCTGGTGCGCACACCGTACGGCAAGGGCACGAGACTGGTTCCGAACTATCAGGCGTTTGTGGACCACGGATACGCGGTGGTGGTGGAAGACGTGCGCGGGAGATACGGTTCGGAAGGCGCATTCGATCCGCTGACGCAGGAGCCGCGGGACGGCGACGATACCATCAACTGGATTGCGAGGCAGTCGTGGTCGAACGGGAAAGTGGGGATGATCGGCGGCTCCTATTTGGGAATTGCGCAGTGGAAGGCGGCGCTGGCGGAGAATCCGCATTTGAAAGCGATTTTTCCGGTGGTTTCGGGCGACGACGATTACCGCGACCGGTTCTATTCGACCGGCGGAGCGCTGAAGCTGGGGCACCGGCTGGAGTGGCTGGCGGAGAACCGGAAGGCGCCGGGGTACATGCCGGAATTCAACAAGTTCATCTGGCATCTGCCACTGCGGACGGCCGATGTGGCGGCCACGGGGCAGGCGAATGCCGAGTGGGCGGCGGCGATGGATCATCCCACTTACGATTCGTTCTGGAAGCGGATCAGCACGCGGGAACGGCTGGGCGAGATTCGGATTCCGGTGTTTGCGGTGGGAGGGTGGTACGACAACTACGTGGAGAGCGATCTGGACGCTTATGAGGCGCTGCGGAAGCGCTCGGGCTTGAATCGGATTCTAATCGGGCCGTGGCCGCATAATATGTCGTACAAGTTTGCAAATACGGATTTCGGGCGCGAATCGGCCGCGCCGGTGCGGCGATTGCAGTTGGAGTGGTTCGACCAGTGGCTGGGCGGGAAGGATTCGCCACTCACCGCGCAGCCGCCGGTCCGCGTGTTTTTGATGGGAGCGAACCGCTGGCTGGAGGAACGCGAGTGGCCGCCGGCGGAGGCGCACTCACTGAAGCTGTATCTGGACAGCACGGGCCACGCCAATACGGCGGCGGGCGACGGCACACTGGCGCCGCGGCCGCCGCGGCTGAGCGGCAGCGACAGTTACATATACGATCCGCGCAACCCGGCGCCTACCCGGGGCGGGGCGGTGTGCTGCAATCCGGCGGTTTTTCCATGGGGGC
>Ga0209061_1003781_pt1 | contig 15702 bp, 15 predicted proteins | sample Coa_R1_10_FD_187157 | JGI IMG/M metagenome (GOLD analysis project Ga0209061, IMG submission 187157) | Surface soil microbial communities from Centralia Pennsylvania, which are recovering from an underground coalmine fire - Coalmine... | ecosystem: Environmental > Terrestrial > Soil >...
GTCCGCGTCGCCCAGCGGCTGCTGGCCCTGGCCGCGTGCATCTGGCACAACTGGCGGACCGGCACGCACGACCTGCGGTCGCTGACCGCCTACGACCACTGAACACATAGGGAATCACTCATCTAGGCTGGGATCGTCGCTGTTGAAGTCGGGCCAGGCCCCGCAGGCGCGCGCGCCTGCGGGCCGCCGGGGGAGGGGAGCGGCGGGCGGATGACCACGCGGACCGTACTCAGGCAACTGCTCAGCGCCGGGGAGATGTTCTACGCACCTGGCGTCTACGACGGCATCTCTGCGCACCTCGTGCAGCAGGCCGGGTTCAGCGCCGCCTACATGACAGGCGCGGGAACGGCCGCGTCGCTGACCGGCATGCCGGACCTCGGGCTCACCACACTCACCGAGATGGCCGGCCAGGCCAGCCGGCTGGCCTCCGCCATCGATATACCGCTCATCGCCGACGCGGACACCGGCTACGGCAACGCGCTGCACGTCTACCGGACGGTCAGGGAGTACGAGCGGGCGGGGGTGGCGGCCCTGCACATCGAGGACCAGGTGTTCCCCAAGCGCTGCGGCCACTTGGCGGGCAAGCAGGTGATCCCCGCCGGGGAGTTCGCCGCGAAGATCCGCGCCGCCGTGGACGCGCGGACCGACCCGGAGCTTGTGATCATCGCCCGGACGGACGCCCGCGCGCCGCTCGGCTTCGATGCCGCCATCGAGCGCGCGAACCGGTACGCGGAGGCGGGCGCCGACGTCATCTTCGTTGAGGCTCCGCAGACAGCAGAGGAGATCGAGCGCATCCCGAAGGAGGTCGCCGCGCCCGTGATGTTCAACCTCGTCGCCGGCGGTCGCACGCCGCGCGTCGATCCCGGCCGGCTGCGCGGGATGGGGTACGCCTTCGCCATCGTGCCCGGCGCCTGCATGGGCGCTGCCGCGGCGGCGATCAGGGAGAACCTCGCCCGGCTGATGCAATCCGGTGAGCCGGACTATGACAGGGAGCTGTCCCCGGCGGAGCTGTTCTCCGCCGTCGGCCTGGATTTCTGGGCACGGCTCCGCGAGCGTTACGCCACCGTGGAAACCGCTCCCGGCGAAGCAGCGGATAGCGGGCAGAGCGGATAGGACGCCGGTTCAGGTCGTATGGCAGCAGGGCACCCGCGCGCAGCGGCGGGCTGCCCGGGGCCGCCGCTGGCGGGAAATGGCCTGCGCCCGGCGGGAACGGCGCGCCCGCCCCGGTTTCCCCGCACCATGCCGGTCAGTGCCATGCCGGGGCCGTGGGGAGAGCTCCCCGCTGGCGCAGCAGACGGCGTTCCGCTGGCGTGGTGCCGCCCCAGATGCCCTCGGGTTCCCCTGCCCGCAGCGCCCAGGCGAGGCAGTCGGCGGTGACCGGGCACCGGGCGCAGACTGCCTTCGCGGCCGCCACCTGCTGCAGCGCCGGGCCGGTGTCGCTGACCGGGAAGAAGATCTCCGGGTCGATGCCGGGCGTACGGCATTCTGCCCAGTCGGTCCAGTGCGCGTTCATGGCGCCTCCTCCGAGGTTCGTGCCGCCGCCGGAAAGCGGCGGCGGCCACTCGCGGGGCCTCCTCCTTCGTCACGGCGCGGGCGTCTTCGCGGCGGCTGCGATCGATTCCCGCCTCGCATGGTACGGCCTCGACGAATAGTAGTACTACGTGTCATAGTAACCAAGAAACCGGCTCTGGGACTTTCCGCACTTCACCGGGCGGGCGCGGAAACGCCCGGCAGGCCACGATGCGCGCCCGGCGCGCAGCCAGGCACGCGCGCCGGGCCGGAGGCCGGCCGGGATCGGCCGGAAGCCGCGCCGGGATTCCGCGCCCGCGAACGCCGGCCCCGGCGGGCGATAATGGGCGGCGTGGACAACAGCCACTACAGCCTTGTCATCGCGGCCGCCCAGGCTGCGGGGCCGTGCCCTCCCGGTGAAGAGGCGGCATGGGGCCGCCGGGTGCATGGCCTGACCGTGGACCTGCACCTGATCGCCCAGCAGGCCAGGCAGGACATCGAGCGGCTGGAGTCAGCACGGACCTTCGTCGCGTTCCTGGAGAAAGTCGAGATCGAGGAGTCGAGCCGCCGCGGGCTGCTCACATTGCGCCTGCCGTCGGGTGAGAGCGAGCCGATCCGCACCGAGCAGAAGGACACCGACCGCGGGCGGGCGCTGATCGAGCGGGCCCGCTCCCTGGAAGGGCGCTGGGTGCTGGTCTACCGGTACAACGAGCGGAAGGCGGGGCAGCGGAACCAGTCGGTCCGGATGCTGGCGCATCTCCTGGATCTGGGCGCCGACGGGGCCGTGCCCAGTACCACGGCCAAGAAGATGGTGCTGCAGGAGGCGGGTGGCGACGTGGCGCGTGCCCAGGAGGCGTGGACGGCCGCGGGCCTGCCGGTGAGCGGCCCGGTCAGCGCCGATCTGCTGGAGCGGGCGCGCGCGGCTGTGCGGAAAGCGGATTCAACGGCCTTTGGCTGAGCCGGGAACCTGACGGGCGGACACGCGGAGGGCGCCTGGGCGGAGCGGGGTGCCGAGCAGCTGGCTGACGAGGGTGCGGTGGGCGGCGTGGAGGGTGCGGACGGCCGCACGCGTGAGGCCAGGCTTGACGGGCGGGCGGCCGCCCCGGGGCCGCCCGGGCTTGGTCGGGATCCACAGGTACCCGGGGTCGCTGCCCTCGAGTTCTGCGACGATCGCCGCCCGGGCGGCGAGCCACCGGGTGAGGACCTGCACGGCCGGGTCGCTGAGCGGGCAGGAGCCGCCGTCAAGCTCGACGCGCGCTTCACCGTCTTCACCGCCCAGGTGCAGGGCGCTGACGTTGAGGCGGGCAAGTTCGGGGACGCCCCGGCCGGTCTCGGCGACGAGCGCGGCGACGGCGGCGGTGCGCAGCGATGTCACGGCGCTGGCGTGGACGGGCCTGCGGACGGTCAGGTCGTGCACGACCCGCTCAGTGTCAGCGGGGGTCAGGCAGAAGCCGCGGGCGGGCGGGCGCCTGTCACGGCGGGCGGGCAGGCCGAGGAATTCGGCGAAGGCGTTGTAGGAGTCGATGCGCACGCGCATCGAGTTGGGATAGGCAGCGGAATCAGGGCCGTAGAGGGTGTTGCGCGTGCGGGTCTTGCCCGCGGCCGCATCGGAGAGCCACGCGTCGGCACGCACGGGGTCCATGAGCTCACCGACCGTGATCTCGGCGGTGCCGGCGGCCTGCTGGGCGTGCTGGAGGTACTCGTCGAGGAAGTGCCTGCGGATCCGCTGGGTGGTGCGGGCGAACTGGCGGCCGGCCAGGTGGCGGATGAAGTCGTCGATGACCTCGCTTGCCGGCCTGCTGGTGTCCTGAGCTGGCATGACTGAAGGATAGCTGCGATGGCCTGATAACAGCAAGAAGCGCCCGCCAGTCAACCGGGGCCGCACCCGGTATTTCGGTGGTAAGTGGTCCGGTTCGGACCAATCCGGTCCGAACCGGTTCTGTTTGGTCCGGCCCGGACCTATTACCAGTTGGCTGCTGGGTGCTGTTTTTTCTGGGAGTGCTTCTTGCTGTTATCTCATTTATCTGGAAGGGGAGGACGGGGGAACGAGAAGGGGCATGGCCGGGGAAGGGAGAGCCGCTCAAGGCTGCCCGGGGCCGTCAGGCCCCGGGCAGGCGCAGCCGGGGCCGTTGCGGGCGGCAGCCTGTAACCGGCCGGCGGCGGGGCCCAGGTCACGGGCAGGCGAAGGCCATGCTCCGCTACGCCGGGAGGCGCAAGGCCGCGGCAGCGGTCCTGGCCGCCCCGGCCACGGCGGGCGGGCCCGGCGCTGCGGGCCGGACAGCGTGCAGGAGGCCGTGGCCGCCCCGGCCGGCTTCGATGAGACAGGGCACGCACCGGGGGACCGCGTCACCGGCCTGCCGCCCCGGGCTTACTTTACATAATGTACATTATCGGCGTAGCTGGCCCGCGGGGTGCCACGCGGCTTGACGCTTGCTGCCAGCTGCCTGGAAAGCGCCGATCGCCGGCGCGCGCGCATCAGCCCCGCGCATCAGCCCTGGGAAACTTGGTTCCCGGCCAGGCGCCGACGTCGGCGTTGTTTCCTGCGCTGACGACAGTGCCGCCGGCATGCCGGCCAAGGGTGTGCCAGGCGAGCGGCAGATGCCCGCGCCCGCCAGCCGGCGCTGCGCGCCTGCGCCCGGTCGGTTTTTCCGGCCAGCAGCACCCAGCGCGGTTTCACTCAGCCGGGCGGCCACCGCGGCCGGTCCCGGCGGCCGAGCCCGCGGAGCAGGTCAGGGGCGGCCCGTCGAGCGCGCAGTGATGGCCGCGCGGCTCCGGCAGTCCCGGCGGCCGCGGGGCCGGCGGGTTGCGGATCGTGGCCCAGGCCAGCAGCCCGCCCCCAGCCGCGATCCCGGCCGTGATCCACATCGCCGTCCGGAAGCCTGCCGAGAACACCCGCGGGTCCCGGTAGGCGGTCCCGGTGATGCCGGCGGCCAGCGGGACCACGGCCACCGCGATGAGCTGGGCCGCGCGGGACACGGCGTTGTTGACGCCGGATGCCACCCCCGCGTACCGGTCGGCCGCGGCGGCGAGCGCGGCCGAGGTCAGCGGCGCCACGGTTGTGGCCAGCCCCAGCCCGAGCACGGCCACGGCGGGCAGCACTGTGCTCACATAGCCGGTGCCCGCGCCGATCCGGGTCATCAGGGCCAGCCCGCCGGCCATGATCAGCGGGCCGGCGCTCATCTGCGCCCGCGGCCCGATCCTTGCGGCGAGCTGCCCGGACCGCGCCGACAAGGCCAGCATCAGGGCGGTGATGGGCAGCGAGGCCGCGCCGGCGGCCAGCGCCGAGTAGCCGAGCACTTGCCGGAGCTGGAGGATCAGCAGGAAGAACACCGCGCCCAGCGCTGCGTAGACCACCGCCGTGACCAGGTTCGCGGCGGTGAACTGCGCCGAGGTGAACACCCCGGGCGGCAGCATGGGGTGGCGGCTGCGCCGCTCGGCCAGCACGAACCCGGCCAGCGCGGCCGCGCCGGCCGCGCCGGCCGCGGCCACGGCCGGCGCGGCGCCTGCCTGCCCGGCCTCGATCAGGGCGTACGTGCACCCGCCGAGCCCCGCGGCGCCCAGCACCGCCCCGGCCCAGTCCGGCTGGCGGGCAGCCCGCGGGTCGGCCGACTCGGGGACGTGGCGGGCGGTGACCGCGGCGACGGCGGCTGCCAGCGGCAGGTTCAGCAGGAAGATGTACCGCCACGAGCCGGCGTCGACCAGCCAGCCGCCCGCGAACGGCCCGGCCGCGGTCGCGACCCCGGTCAGCCCGGACCAGGCCCCGATCGCCCGCGGCCGGTCCCGCGCCGGGAAAACGGACTCGATCAGTGCCAGGCTGCCCGGGGTGAGCAGCGCCCCGCCTGCGCCCTGGGCGACCCGGGCGAGGATGAGCATGGGGAGGCTGACCGCGGCCGCGCAGGCCGCGGAGGCCAGCGCGAACCACACCACGCCGGCCTGGAAGGCTAGGCGCCGCCCGTAGCGGTCCCCCAGCGACCCGGACAGCAGGATCAGCGCGGCAAGGGTGAGCATGTAGCCGTTGAGCACCCACTGCAGCCCGGCCAGGGAGGAGCCGAGCTGGGTGCCGATGGTCGGCAGTGCGACGTTGACGACCGTGCCGTCCAGGAAAACCATGCCCGACCCGGTGACCGTGGCCGCCAGCACCCAGCGCCCTGCCGCCGACCCGAAGGCTATCTGCCCCGGCTGGCCGGGGCGGGTGGCGCTCCCGCTGCTGTCGCCCATCGCGGCACGCCCCCTCCTGGCCGCGGGCCTGCTGTGCCGGGCCGGCCGGGTTTCCTACTGCCAGTAGCCTTCGACCTCCTCGGCCGGCCGGGCCGCTGCGGTGTCCGGGTCCTCGCGGAACTCCGCCCGGGCCCGGCGCTGCCGCAGCAGGTCCCAGCATTGGTCGAGGGATTCCTCAAGATGACGCAAGCGTGCCTGTTCTTCCGCGGAGGTGATCTCGCCCCTGCGCAGCCGCTCCCGGAGCTGGTGCTCGTCATCGACGAGCTCGCGGATGCGGGTGAGGATCTGCTTGTCGTCCATGACGTCCCTCCCGGGCGCCTGCGGTTCCCGAAAGGCCCGAGCGTACCCGACGAAGGCCCGGCCGTTCCCGGCCACCGCCGTCAGGGCAGTCCTGCCCGGGAGGTAACCTCGCCAGCGGGTGCCGTCACCAGGGGCACGGGTTCCGCGGCGGGGCTTGCGGGGGCATGCCGCAGGCGGCTGGCCCCGGGCAGGGCACCCGTCCTGGGCTGCGGGGCAGGCGCGTGCCAGGACACGGCATCACCGGGGACAGATGACGGGAGGTAACCGGAGTCCAGGGCGGCGGTGGCCAGCGCCAGGGGGCCACGGCGAGAGGCGGCAGGCGTCATGCCAGATGACGACGGCGGCGCTGCCCCGCCCAGGCGGCGGTGGCGGCGGTGGCAGGTTGCCGCGGAACTGGTCCTGGCCGCCGTGTTCGCGGTCATCGCGGTCCTCTCCCGCCATTACATCGTCCAGTCGTTCGATCACCTGGGCAGCCTCAGCCTGATGTGGATCGGGCTCGCCGTCGCCGTCGAGGCGGTCTCGCACGCGGCGTTCGCGCTCAGCCGGCGCCGCCTGCTGCGCGCCAGCGGGCATGAGATCGGCGCGGGACCCGTCCTGGCGATCACCTTCGGGACCAACGCCGTCGCGATATCGCTGCCGTTCGCGGGAAGCGGCCTGTCGACCGTGTACGCCTACCGCCTGTTCCGTGGTTACGGGATCGACCCGGCCACCGTCGGGTGGGCGCTGGCGGTGGCGGGGATCTTCTCCTCCTCCTCACTCGCGCTCGTCCTCGTGGGAGGGGCCCTGGCGAGCGGGGAACCGCTCGCCTCCGCGGCGGGGTTCGGCGCCGCGGCCGCTTTCCTGCTGCCCGGCGTGGCGGTGCTGCTGGCCTTGCGCTATGGCCGGGCGCGGAAGCTCATGACGCAGTCCCTCATCCGCCTGGTGCACGCCGCCGAGCGGCTGCTGCGCAGGCTGGAGCGCCAGTCGGGCGTGTTCGAGGGGCTCGCCGCCAGGCTTGAGGGCATCCCCGGCGAGGTGGAGGGCTTCATTGACCGGGTCGCCAGCATACGCCTCCCGGCGCTGCAGTACGCGGAGGCGTTCGCCTTGTCCGTCCTCAACTGGATCGCCGACGCCGCGGCCCTGGCGTTCGCCGTCCGGGCTACCGGCCAGCGGGTTCCCTGGCACGATCTGCTTCTCGTGTACTCCGCCGGGGTGACCGCGGGAAGCACGGGGATCACCCCCGGCGGCCTGGGCATCGCGGACCTCGCCCTGACGGCGGCGCTGACCGCTGCCGGCCTGACCGCGGCAGGGGCGTTCGCCGCTGTCATCGCCTACCGGCTGGTCAGTTTCTGGCTCGTCGTCGTCACCGAGTGGATCGTCATGTTCGTCCTGTCGCACCGCCTGCCGCCGGGCAACGGCCGCGGAGATCAGGCACCGGTGTGCGGAAAGCAGGCACCGGTGTCCCGTGAGGACGGCGGGTGCCGGTGAGGCTGTCCCGGCGGCAGCGCGCATGAGCGGAGGAGCATGAAGGAGCATGGTGAGTGCGCCAGGGCCGGCCGGGCCGGTGCGGCGGTCACGCTTGCGGAGCTGGAGGACGACCCGCATCCGGCCCTGGCCCGGCTGCGCGAGCGCGCGCCTGTCTCGCGGGTGCCGGCGCTCGGCGGATGGCTTGTCACACGCTATGACCTTGCCGTGGCGTGCCTGCGGGATTCCCGCTCGTTCACGGTCGATGACCCCAGGTTTTCCACGGCGCGGGTCACCGGGCCGAGCATGCTCTCGCTGGACGGCGCCGCGCATGCCAGGCACCGTTCCCCCTTCGACGGCGCGTTCCGCCTCGCCGGCGGCCGCGCCGGGGCGGGCGCATGGCTGCGGACGTTCACGGAGGCGGAGGCGGAACGCCTGGTGGCAGCGATCGCGCCGCGCGGGAGGGCGGAACTGCGCGGTGCCGTCGCAGGCCCGCTCGCCGTGGCTGTCATCGCCGGGGCGCTCGGGCTCGGCAGCGCAGATCCCGGGCTGATCCTGGGCTGGTACCGCGCTATCGCCGGGACCGTGACCGGGCTGTCAGGCGCACCTGGCGGGGAATCCCCGCGGAAGGGTGCCGGCCCCGGAACGGCCGCTTCCGGTGGCGCGGTCCCCGCGGGCACGGGTGCGCCCGCGGGGGCCGCCGGCCAGCGCGCGGGCGCGGCAGGCGCGGCGGCGTTCGCCAGCCTGGCGGCACGCCTGCGGGAAGCGATCACCGCCGGGGACGCTCCTGGTCCTTCCCTGCTGGCCGGGGCGGCCAGCTCCGGGCGGCTCAGCGTGGATGAGGTTGTCGCGAACGCGGCAGTGATCATGTTCGGCGGCATCGAGACAACCGAAGGGATGATCACCAACGCGATGCTTCACCTCCTCCGCTCCCCCGGCCAGCTTGCCCTGGCCCGTGCCGATCCCGGCCTGGTGGGCGCCGCGGTCGAGGAGTCGCTGCGGCTGGAGCCGGCGGCGGCGTTCGTCGACAGGTACGCCACAGGGGACACCGATCTCGGCGGAACGACGGTTCCCCGGGGTGCCCGCGTCAGCGTGTCGCTGGCCGCCGCGAACCGCGACCCCGCCATCTTCCCCCGCCCGGACCGGTTCGACATCCGCCGCCCGAACGCGGGCCGCCACCTGGCGTTCGCGCACGGCCCGCACTTCTGCCTGGGCGCGGACCTCGCGCGCCTGGAAACCCGCACCGCGGTCCGGGTGCTGCTTGACCGGCTCCCCGGCCTGCGCCTGGATCCCCGCAGGCCGGCCGCACCCCGCGGTCTCGTCTTCCGCAAACCGCCCGCGCTGCACGTCCTGTGGGAGCCGCGCTGACCGGGCTTCCCGTCCGGCTGGCTGGCCCGGCCGCCGCTCCCCCGCTGCCCACCGCCCATGGCGGCGGCAGCACGCAGCCTCGCCCGCAGCGGGCCGGAGGGTCACGATCGGGAAGTGCCCTGCGGGCCTGCGGGGAGGGAAGGCGGGGGAAGGGAAACAGCAAGGAGCACCGGACCCCGGAACGCCTCCCTCTCTCCTGTGTCATCCATCGCCTGCCGTCACCCGGCCCGAAGGCGTGAAGGAGGGCTCATCCCGGCGCCGGTGCCGCCAGGTTTCCCGTGCCCCCGGCCAGGCCGCCGGCGTAGAAGCGGCGCGCCACGTCGAGGAGCTCCCCCAGGGGCGGCCACCACGGCCCGTACGGGAGTGCCCGGAGGGCTGCGAGCACCCCGGCGGCCTGGGCGGACGGCTGCGTGGCATCCGTGACGGGCACGACGGCCACCCGGTGCGGGCGTGCTGCCCGGAAGGGGCCGAGATACAGGCCGGGGGCGCTGTCCCCCGCATCGGCCGGGTGGCTCCGGGCCAGGATCAGGTAGTAGTCGGGCAGCTCGAAGCGCCGTGCCTGCCAGGCTTTCAGGGCCTCCCGGGCACGCCTTTCGAACGCGGCCCCGCCGTGCGGCTGCTGTGTGATGTCCCACATGGCGCGCCACTCCGCCGCTACCGCCGCCAGGGGGTCGGCGGCCACGAGCACGTAGGGCGACGCGCTTCCGGCCGCCTTGCGCAGCGCCTGGGCGCCTTGCTCCAGGGGGTCCCCGGCTGTCTCCGGCGGCCTGATGAGGGACACGTTGGGTGACCGGCTCACCTCGGTGAGTACCGCCTCCTGCACGTCCCCGGCCACGGCCACCACGGTGGAAGATTCGCGTCGCATCATGCCGATGATAAGGACGCGGCCACGGCCTGCGCGCGCTCAGTATGCTCGTGGCCCATGAGCGCTGAGCCAGCTCGCGGCGGCCCCGCCGCCGAGCCCACGACGCTCCCGCCGGGGGCGTCCTGGCAGGCCGCCCCCGGGCCGCCGGCCGCCAGGCGGGTGCCGCAGGTGCGCACGCACCACGGTGACACGGTCACCGACCCCTACGCCTGGCTCGCCGGCAGAAACGACCCGGACACGATCGCCTACCTCCAGGCCGAGAACGCTTACACCGGGGCGGCGACCGCGGATCTGGCCGGGCTGCGGGAGGCAATCTTCGGCGAGATCAGGGCCCGGACCAAGGAGAGCGACCTGTCCGTCCCCGTCCGCAAGGGCGGCTGGTGGTACTACGCCAGGACCGCCGAGGGGCGGCAGTACCCGGTCCGCTGCCGCCGCGAGGTGCGGCCGGGCGACGCCGGGCCCCCGGTGACCGCGGACGGCGCACCGCTGCCCGGCGAGCAGGTGCTGCTGGACGGCAACGAGCTGGCCGGGGATTCCCGGTTCTTCGCGCTCGGCGCCTGCCGGGTGAGCCCGGACGGGCGGCTGCTCGCGTACTCCACCGACTTCTCCGGCGACGAGCGCTTCACCCTGCGCGTCAGGGACCTGGAGACGGGTGAGACGCTGCCCGGCGAGATCGGCGGCGCGTACTACGGGTGCGCCTGGTCACGGGACGGGTCGGCGCTGTTCTACGTCACCGTCGACAGCGCGTGGCGGCCCTGGCGGGTGTGGCGGCACCTAGTGGGCACGGCTTCCGCGGGTGACGCGCTCGTCTTCGAGGAACCGGACGAGCGGTTCTGGGTCAGCGTGGACCTGACGCGCAGCGAGCGTTTCCTGCGCATCACCACGGCCAGCAAGACGGCCAGCGAGGTATGGCTGCTCGACGCGGCGGCGCCCACCGGTGAGCCGCGGGTCGTGAGGCCGCGGCGGCAGGGGGTGGAGTATGCCGTCGAGCACCAGGCGGGCAGCGGCGGCGGGCGGCTGCTCATCCTGCACAACGACCGCGCGGAAAACTTCGAGCTGGCGGCCGCGCCGGTGGCTGACCCGGCGTCGTGGTCGCCGCTTGTCCCGCACCGCGGCGACACCCGGCTGCTGGGCGTGGACGCCTTCGCCGGCTATCTCGTGGTCCACTTCAGGCGCGACGGCCTCACCGGGCTGCGGATCATCCGCGGTGACGGCACCGGGCGGGACGTGGCGTTCCCCGAGCCTATCTACACCGTGTCACCGGGACCGAACCCTGAGTACAGCACGTCCTCCTGCCGGCTCAGGTACACGTCGCTGGTGACCCCGGACTCGGTGTACGACTGCGACATGGCGACCGGGGAGCTGACGCTGCTGCGGCGCCAGCCGGTGCTTCCGCTGCCCGGCTCCGCCGGCTATGACCCGGGTGAGTATTCCCAGCACCGCGAATGGGCGGCAGCCGCGGACGGCACGCGGGTCCCGGTCTCCCTCGTCTGCCGGAAGGGAACACCGCGTGACGGCAGCGCGCCGTGCCTGCTGTACGGCTACGGCAGCTATGAGATTTCCTCCGATCCGCGTTTTTCCATCTCCCGCCTTTCGCTGCTCGACCGCGGTTTCGTCTGCGCGATCGCGCACGTCCGCGGCGGCGGCGAGATGGGCAGGGGCTGGTACACCGACGGCAAGCTGCTCCGCAAGAAGAACACGTTCACCGACTTCGTGGCGTGCGCGCGGCATCTGGCGGCGCAGGGGTGGACCTCGCCCGCCCGGCTCGTCGCGCGCGGCGGCTCCGCCGGGGGGCTGCTGATGGGCGCCGTGGCCAACCTGGCGCCATCGGCATTCGCCGGGATCGTCGCCCAGGTGCCGTTCGTGGACGCGCTGACGTCGATGCTCGACCCCTCGCTGCCGCTGACGGTCACGGAGTGGGAGGAGTGGGGCGACCCGCTGCACGACCCGCAGGCGTACGCCTACATGAAGTCGTACTCCCCGTACGAGAATGTACGGGCCGTTGAATACCCGCCGATCCTGGCCCTCACGAGCCTCAACGACACGCGGGTCTCCTACCGTGAGCCGGCGAAGTGGATCGCGAGGCTGCGCGCGGACGGCAGGGGCGGCCCCTTCCTGCTCAGGACGGAGATGGAGGCGGGCCACGGCGGGCGGAGCGGCCGGTATGACGCCTGGCGTGAGGAGGCATTCGTCCTCGCGTGGATCATCGCCACCGCAGCGGCCTGAGGACGGCCCGCCCGCGGGCCGTCCTCAGTTCCCGCCCGGGGCGGGGGGCAGCCCGAGCCGCTTCCTGATGTCCTGCTGGACCTGCTGTTTCGGCGGGCGCGCATCGACCGTGATGATGTACTCCTTGCGCCGGAAAAGGTCGAGCACAGGGTCGGTTTTCTCGTGGTAGTCGCGCAGCCGGACCTCGAGGGCCTTTTCCGTGTCGTCCTCCCTGGTGGTCAGCTCGCCGCCGCAGGCGTCGCACGTGCCGGGCACGGCGGGGCTGTTGGCGATCAGGTTGTAGTCCATGCCGCATCTGGCGCAGAGCCGCCTGGCCAGCACGCGGCGGCGGACCTCGCTGTCGGGGAGGTCGAGGTGGATGACAGCGTCGATGTCGTAGCTTTCCAGGAAGAACTCCGCCTGCCTGCGGTTCCTGGGGAACCCGTCGATGATGAACCCGTAGTTCCAGTCGTGCTCGGCGAGCCGCGCGCGGACCACCGACTCGGCCAGGTCGTCGCTGACCAGCTCGCCTGCCGCCATGGCGCGCCGCACCTGCGCGCCCATCTTGGTGTGGTTCTGCACGTTCCAGCGGAAGATGTCCCCGACGCTGATGTGCACAAGATCCAGGCCGCCGGCGAGCATCTCGCTTTGCGAGCTCTTGCCGCTGCCCTGTACCCCCATGATCATGTATTTACGCATAGTGCCACCTTGGCATATGCGCGGGCGGTGACGGCCACCGTCCCGCCGGGCAGCCGCGGGCACGCCCGCCCCCGGCCGGCTCGGCCCCTATGCCCTGGGGTTCAGCCCCAGCTTGCGTTCGCACTGGCTGCGCAGCCGGCGGCTGAGCATGGTGTGCAGCCGCGGCCAGTCGTCCCTGAGCCTGGAGCCGTTGATGAACCGGGCCAGGTCGCCCGCCTGCCCTTGCTGAGCACGATGCTGTAGAGGACGAGGCGCGGTTCCTCCTGGGAGACGTCGAATTCCCGCAGCCCGTGCCACGTCAGGTGCACGGGGAGGACGACCGTCCCCTCGCCGGGGCCGCGAAAGTCCTCCAGCCTGCGGGGAAGCCGCCCCGCGTGGCCGCCCCACCGCGACCGGAGCACATCCGCCAGGGCCATGGAGATGATTATCGCAGGCATCCCCGGTGCCCGGCGCCACGGCGGGCACGGCACGCGGTTACGGCTCTGTCTCCGGCCGGCCCAGCGGGTCCCGGGGCCGCAGCGGGCACGGCAGCGGGCACCCGGGGCTCCGGGGGCCGTCCCCCCAGGCCAGCTCCGGCGATACGCTCAAAAGCATGGAGAAGGCCGGGTCCGCCCCGCGGTGGCGGTTCCTCATCACGCCCAGGTGGCTTGCCTGGCATGCGTTCGCGGTCGCGGCCTTTTGCGGGATGCTCTGGCTCGGTGACTGGCAGTTCCGCCGTGCCATGTCGGGTAACGCGCTGAGCTGGGCGTACACATTCGAATGGCCGCTGTTCGCGATCTTCGGCGCGATCTTTTGGGCAAAGACGATCCGCGACGAGTTCCGCATCCGCAGCGGCGGCACGATGAGGCAGGACGGGGATGGCGCGGGGCACGGACTGCCCGCGGGCGCCGGGCCGCCCGCGGGCATTGGCTCACCTGCGGGTATGATGCCCGGTGGCGGGGACGAGCCGGACGATGAGGAGCTGGCCGCCTACAACGCCTACCTGGAGAGGCTCAACAACGAGGTCAGGGGCCACGGGCGGTGGCACGGGCTGCGGTGACCGGCTGCGGGAGGGCGCCTGCGGGGACGGCGGCCCCGGCCCGCCGGGCAGGGAGCGCCGGCCCGCGCGGGCCGGGGCGGTGAGCCAGGCCGCACACGCCAGAAACGACCACACATGTCACGACCGCACATGTCAGAAGCCAGGAGGGAACGCCGGTGCAGGGGGCTGTGCTCCGATACCGCGTGATGGCTTACATCACTGGCGTGCTCATCATCGTCATCGTCTTCGCTGGTGTTCCGCTGCAGCTCGCCGCGGGCAACACCATCATCGTGAACCAGGTGGGGACGGCGCACGGGTTCCTGTACATCGTCTACATCATCATGGCCTGGCTGCTGGCCATCCGGCTGAAGCTCGCCAGGGGCCCCACGGTGCTCCTGCTGCTGGCCGGCACCGTACCGGTGATGACGTTCGTCGTGGAACGCTGGCTGACCCGCCGGTACATCGCGCCGGCGCTTGCGGCCGCCGCGCCAGCGAAGCCGGCGGGTGAGGCAGCCGGGGTGCCGTCCGCGGGTCAGCCGCCGCCTGCCGGGCAGGCGAAAGCACCTGGCGGGCGGCTCGGCCAGTGGCTGCACGGCTCCTAGGGCCGGTGGCCGGGTACGCCCGCCTTGCCCGCGGCACCGGTCATGGCCGCCTGGGCACGCCGCAGGCGGGGCAAAGGCTGCCCGGGACGGCACCGGCGGCCCCCGGGGAACGCCGGGCCGCCCCGGGGCCCCGCGGGGCCGGGGGACCCGGGTGTCCCGGAACGCCGGGTTTCCGGGCGAAGACGCCGCGGCCTGGCACCGATGACTGCCGTGGCACAGCATTACTTCAGCCCGCGGCCGCGGGCAGCGCACCGCCGGGGCACCGTCCACGTGGTGCTTCCCGACGTGTACCTGGACCTGGAGACCGACACGGGGGTCTTCTCCCGCCAGCGGCTTGACCCGGGCACGCGGCTGCTGCTTGACGTCGCGCCCGCTCCCCCGTCCCGCGGTGACCTCCTCGACCTTGGGTGCGGCTACGGGCCGCTGGCCCTGGTGATGGCGGCACGCGCGCCAGGTGCGATGGTGTGGGCGGTGGACGTGAACGAGCGTGCGCTCAGCCTCTGCGCGGCGAACGCGGCCCGGGCGGGCCTGCGGAACGTCCGGTGCTGCGTCCCCGGTGACCCGGCCGTGCCCGCGCGGTTCGCCTGCCTGTGGTCGAACCCGCCGGCCCGCATCGGCAGGCAGGCCCTGCACGGGCTGCTCGGCGCCTGGCTGAGCCGCCTGGCACCCGGCGGCTCGGGCTACCTCGTGGCGCAGCGTCATCTCGGCGCGGACTCGCTGCACCGCTGGCTCGCCGGGCAGGGCTGGGACGTCACGAGGATCGCCGCGCGGGCCGGATACCGGGTACTCCGCGTCTGCTGCGCCGGAGGAACCGGATGAGCGGCGCCGCCGCCGGCGAGGGCGGTGAGCGCCCGAGGCAGCTCCGGCCCACCGAGGTCAAGCGGCTCAACCGGATGTGGCGGCATGCCGCCCGGTGGCGGCTTGCGCTGCTGCTCGACTCGGTCACGCAGCCGTTCAACGTCGGCTCCATCATGCGGTCGGCGGCGGCGTTCGGGGTAGAGCGCGTGTGGCTGTGCGGGAACACCGCGCCTCTCGATCACGCCTCCGTGCGGAAGGCAGCGCTCGGCACGGAGCGCTTCCTGGCCGCCGAACGCGAGCCGTCCGCCGCCGCGGCGGCCAGGGCGGCATCGGCCGGGGGGCTGCGCGTGGTCGCGGTGGAACTGGCCGCCGGGGCTGTCCCCCTGCATGAGGCGCCGCTCGACGGGGACGTGTGCCTGGCGATCGGCAACGAGGACCACGGCTGCTCGCCCGCGCTGCTGGCCGCCGCCGACGCGGCGGCCTATATTCCCCAGGTCGGCAGGGTCGGATCCCTCAACGCGGCGGTGGCGGCGGCGATCGCGATGGCGGAGGCCCGCCGCCGCGCGTGGGCGGGCCCCGCGGCCCCGGTATCCTCCATCTGACATCAGGATCTTGCCAGGACTACCTGTGCTGTTCACCTGCGATACCAGGACCCGGACAATACTGGCGCGCGTGCA
>Ga0209061_1003782_pt1 | contig 15697 bp, 17 predicted proteins | sample Coa_R1_10_FD_187157 | JGI IMG/M metagenome (GOLD analysis project Ga0209061, IMG submission 187157) | Surface soil microbial communities from Centralia Pennsylvania, which are recovering from an underground coalmine fire - Coalmine... | ecosystem: Environmental > Terrestrial > Soil >...
CGATTGAACCTCCCGCCGCCCAGCTGCTCCCGCTCCGGTTCTTCCTGCTCGTGGACTTCGTCCGCCGCCGCCATCGTCCTCACCTCCCGCCGCCCGCGTACGAGACCGTCACGCGGTCCTGCTCGCGCCCCACGCCCGATACCAGAATCGCCTGGTTGAACAGCCGGTCGACCACGTAGTAGTTCCCCTCGACCCGGTAGTTGACCATCTGGGTTCCCCCGCCCGCGTCGATAAGCAGCGCCGGCGCCTCGCTCGTCTTCATCCCGGCCGGCATCTGGATGTACACGTGCGCGCCGTCGTCGAAGGCTCGGACGGGTTTCCACGGCACGTTCGGGCCGGAGACCTTGTAGGCGAAGTTGAGTTGCGCCGGATCGGCGTTCGCGACCCTGACCACGTTGTCCGAATCAGCTGGCGGATCGATCGCTTCCCGCTTCGCCTTTGCCGCCTTGGCGTCCGCTTCCTTCATCGCCGCGAGCAGCTCGTCCGGGTAGTAGAACTCGACCTCCTGCATCGCGCGTGCGCGCGAGCGCAGAATCAGGTGGTAGATGTGTTTGGTCGTGTAGATCGTCAGGTTGGTTTCGATGCCGGGAAGCTGCGGCTTGACCGCCAGATGCGGCACCGGATTGCGCGGGTCGCCCGAGGCCGCCGGCGTCGCCATCCAGCGCTCGGTGTCGCCCATCGCCACGTCGGTGATCGTCTCGCCCGGCTGAAGCTGGATGTCGGTGGTGCGAAGCGGCGCGCAATCGACGATGGGTTCGGAAGCTCCGCCGTACGGGTAGAGCACGAACTGCGCGCTCCGGTAGACCGGCCATTTGCCGCCGTCCCGATGCTCCCTGATCGCCTGCTGGACTTCGGGCGGCTGCTCCGCCAGAAGCTCGGCGCCGGTCGGCGGCGCGGGCGTGGCCGCCGCCTTGGGCGCCGCCTCGGTCACGATCCGAAGCGGCGGTGGCGCCACCGGCTGCTGCGCCGCGCACGCCGTCAGCGAAACCGCAAGTCCAATCGCAAATGCCGATTTGATTACGTTCATCGCATTCCCTCCCTTTCAGCCCTGCTGCCTGGTCCAGTTGATCTGGGTCACGTAGAAGCCGAGCGGATTGCTCACGATCGCGTCGTCGGAGCTGGGCGGGATGATTTCGGTCTTAAGAACCGCTTCCCAGTGCGCCGGCGCGCCCAGCGCCGCGCCGCCAAGATCGCGCTTCGTCTCGGTCCAGCGCACCTGGTAGCTCTCGGCCGAAAGCTTCAGGATCGAATCGATCTGGACCGTGACCGTCTCCCTCTGGGCGCGCTTGAACGGGTTATGGGCGAAGCCGTCCGAGTGGTAGTACTCGTCGAGGAACTTGTCCGCCGCGCCGCGCGCATGCGCGAGCAGCGCGTTGAGCATCTCCTGCTCGACCTGGATGTCGCTGCTGACTGCGCGCGCGTTGCGGATGAAGGCGGCGACCTCGTAGCGCTCGATCCGGTCAGTTACGTCAGGGACCGACGTTGGCGTGAGTGGCTGCGGAACCGTGAGCGCGTAGCCGAGCTTGTCGACCTCGACCACGTACGGGATGTAGCGGCTTCGCGTCGCGACCCAGACGATCCCGATCGCAAGAATCAGCGAAACCGCGAGCAGCCCGCCCGCGGCTATCTGCCAGTTGCGCTTGCCGAGCACCAGATCGGCGTAGCGTTCATCCCATTCCCGTCGCGCTTCGAAGTACGGATTCGCAGCCATGCGGACACTCCCCGAACGACCCGCTCAGCGGTCCATTCGTGTGTGCGTAAAGTTGTCCGCCATTTGTCCGCGAACTCGTTAAGACAGGCCCCAAAAAAACCCAAAACGAAGAGCGAGATCTCTCGATTTTTATTGGGGTTTTTTGGTTTTTGTTGGGGGCTGTGACCGATGAGAACCGAATGGCATTCAGGAGGTCGGCGGTTCGATCCCGCTCAGCTCCACCAATAAAATCAAGGCGTTTTTGTTTCGCAAGCATGGGCTGATAAAAGGGGTTGTTTGTAAACTGTCCGCTTCTGTCAAGGTTCGATTCTTCAATTATTCAGATGAGCGCCAAGACAAGGTCGAGGAATGGCCGAACTTTAAACGTGATTGCGAAGCATCAGCTCCTTCGGATGCGGTTCGAGATAGACCTGTCCACGCAGATAGGCGATTTCGAACTTTCGCACATAGTGCCGAAACATCGCGATCGGCACGACGAGCGGCACGAGTCCGCGGCGGTAGTCGAGGATCAGCGTGACCAGTTCGCCGCGCGAATCGTCGTCCAGATGGGGTCGCAGATAGCCGAGCATATGCTCGAGCACGTTGGCGTGGCGGGCTCTGGTCGCGAGCGCCTTCATCGCTTCCATGAATGCGCGCTCATAGCGCGCGGCTAATTCTTCGCGCGCGATCCGTTTCGCGCCGGCGACGAATCGGCCCAGTTCGCCATAAGCCTTCGGCGAGTGCGCCATCAGGCAGAGCTTGTGCATGGTGTGGAACCACACCAGCCGGCCGAGCGTCCATCGCGACGAGAAAAACGAGCGCAGGCGCCGGTATGCGAACACCCGCTCGATGAAGTTCTCGCGCAGGTGCGGATCGCACAGCCGCCCTTCTTCCTCGACCGGCAAGCTCGGATACCGCTTCATCAGCGCCGCCGCGAACAGGCCCGCTCCGTCGCGCGCCGGCATCCCGGAAGGCCCGTAAACGCGCACCCGCTCCATCCCGCAGCTCGGCGAGTCTTTTTTAAGGATGTAACCGGAGAGCTCCTCGGCTGCGAGCGCCGCAACCCGCCGCCGCGCGTATGAATTCATCGCCTGAGTGTGATCGACGCCGGATTGGTTCGCCACAATGCGTATCGGATGAGCGACGCTGGCGCGAACCAGGCGCAGAGTCTCTCGCGGCACGCCCAAGCCGATCTCGACCTCCGGACAGACCGGAACAAATTCAACGAATCGGCCGAGCGTATCGACAATAAAATCGCTGCGTCGATGGCCACCATCGAAGCGGACCTCCGCGCCGAGCAGGCACGACGACACCCCGATTCTGATCGGTCCATCGCTCGCGTAGAGCGGCTTATCGTCCGCTACCCGATCCACTTCTCGATATATGCGCGGCTATTGAACTTGCGCGAGGTGCTAGCCAGCGACATGTAGCGAATTTTGCCATAAACCGGCCGCTCGGGCCCCCACGCGCGATCGTGCTTGCCGCCGATCGCCCACGCGATACCGGCGTAGCCGTTCGGATCCCGGCCGTCGAGCTCGTAGCGATCGTTGAGTCGCACGCAGATCTCGTACGCCTGTTCCGCTGCAGGAGTCCACTCGAGAATCTTTTTGGCCCAGTACATTCGCAGGTACCCGTGCATCCATCCGGATGCGACCATTTGCCGCTGTGCGGCATTCCAGAGCGGGTCGTGCGTCTCGGCGTTTGCGAGCTGCCGTTCATTATAGAGATGCGCGCGCTTATCGCCCGCATGCTCCGTGAGCGTGCGCCTCGCCCACGGCTCGATACTCGCGAGGTTTTTGAAGTACGGATTGTAACGCACAAAGTTAACCGCTAGCTCGCGGCGCACAATTAGCTCCTCGAGGAACGCCTCGCGATCGCGAGCGGGCGCTGCCGCGTCCTTGATCGCAATCGCCACCGTGTGCGGCCCGATCTGACCGAAATGTAGATAGGGCGATAGCTGACTGGTCGCGTCGAGCTCCGGATGGTTGCGTGCGCCGGCGTAACCCGGCAAACACTCGCGGATAAACCGGCGCAGCGCCGCCAGCGCCGCCTTCGTTCCGCCATGAAATCGGCCGACGGGCTCGACCGAACGATCGAGATGCAGCCGATCGACAAGTTCGACCGCGACTGGCGACGAGGCGATCGCGCCGTCACCCTTCCACGCCACGCGCACGGCACGATTCCCGACCGGCCTGAGGAACTGTGACAGCCTTGCGCGAATCCGCGGCCGGATCGTGCGCGCCGCGAACTGCTCCTTTTCCAACAATCGCGACGGGACGATTACATCCGCGTCAACACTCCACAGCGCCGCGGGAGGATAAAGTGACGCCTCCCGCATCCATCGCGAAGCGCGACGCGCGGGGTCATCGTCGCAAATCACGAGCGACGGACGAACCTGCGCGCAAAATCGGGCGAACTCCCTGTTCGAGCTCGCGCCCGAGCAGATCCGAAACGCGAAACCGATCTTCCTCTCTCTAAGCTGGAGGGCTGTTTCCGCCAGGCCCTCAAGCATGAACTCGTAGTGGCGCGCATTCGCCACCGGATGGCGCGCAAGCAGTCCAAAAAAGACGACGACGGGCTTCTCGAGCAGATTCGCCGCAGCGATCGCGGTTTCCAGCGCGGGATTGTCGAGCGCGCGTTGCGATCGCCGCATCCGGTAAACGACGCATCTGCCGCGCGGATCGATACCCGCTGGGCTCTGAACGTCGACGCGGGGATGATCTGCGAGCTTGTCCAATGAGGTCATGCTTTCGCTTTCAGCGATCGAGAGAAATTCCGAGGCCAAACAGGCTATCTTACGGTGCCAGCGTCACGACCACAGCCGAGCAGGGCGCGTTCCCAGCCGCCCGATAACTATGGGCTACGCTTGAATCAAAATAGATCGCATCCTCCTTGCGCAGCTTGTGCTCCTCCTCACCGATTCTGACGGTAAGACTGCCGGAGAGCAGGTAGATGAATTCGACCCCATCGTGCTCGTGGGTGCGAACGCGTCCCTCCGCAGTCTTTGGAAACTCGGCATAGAACGCATTGAGTCTGCGATCCCCGGCGTTGAAGTCCAGGCATTCAAAGCGGTAAGCGACCTCGCTCCCGCCGAACTTCTCCTCGAACGCCAGCCGGTGCTGTTTGCGCGCTAGTGCGGCGACGTGGCGGCCATCGGACGTTGGACCGACGAGAAGAAGCGCCGAATCCACGATAGCCGGGTCGTGGGCACGCGCAACCGGTCGCTGGACTTGCTTTACTGAAGAGCCCGCCGCGCGTGCTGGTATCGGCGTCCGCGGTCGGTTACTACGGCGACCGCAGTGACGAAGAGCTGGATGAACGGTCGGCGGCCGGCCACGGTTTTCTCGCCGAGGTCTGCGCGGTGGTCTTCGCTCCCGCTTCCTGCTCGGGCGGGATCCCAATGATTTGCTCCTCGTTGAACCGGCTGCCCTTCATCCGTCCGTCTCCTTTTCGTGACGGACTCTACCTCAAACCCGCCGCGCTGGAAGGGACAGGCCAATTGTTATACTTTCAATATCGCCTCCGATATTAAGCGTCGATTATGGCTGAAAATGAGACAACGCTGATTCGCTTATGTGAGATTGCCGCTGTGCCGGCGGGGACGGTGAAGCGGGTGAAGGTCGAGGGTCTGCCGGCGCTCGCAGTGTACAATCTCAACAACGAATTTTTCATTACCGACGACACCTGCACGCATGGTCAGGCTTCGCTCTCGGACGGCGTGATCGATGGCGACATGATCGAGTGTCCGCTGCACGCCGGATGCTTCTCGATCCGCACCGGAGAGCCGTTGTCGTTTCCAGCGACGGTTCCGATCCGGACTTATCGGGTCCGTATAGTGGGCGAAGAAATTTTTGCGGAAATCGAAAAAGCTGGTACACAGTGAATTCGATCCGTCCAATCTCGGCAGGGAGCGCATGCGTATGAGCATCGAAGTCGGCAAGCTGCTGGACCATCGCAACGGCATCCAAAAGAAGCGCATCTTCTGGGACGAGGAGCTTTATCGGCTCGAGATGGAGCGGATCTTTGCCAGGAGCTGGCTGTTTCTGACTCACGAATCCGAGATCCCAAAACCGGGCGATTTTTTCTGCACCTACATGGGTGAGGATGCGGTAATCGTCACGCGCACACGCTCAGGCGAAATCCGCGCCTATCTGAACACCTGCACCCATCGCGGCAATCAACTCTGTCAGGCCGAGGCCGGCAACACGCGCTCTTTCACCTGCAGCTATCACGGCTGGTCCTTCGATCTCGAGGGTAAGCTGGCAGCGGTGCCGCTTGAGGCTGACGCGTACCACAACCTTCTCGACAAGGATCGGCTGGGCCTGCCGCGCGTGCCGAAAGTAGAGAGCTTCGGCGGATTCATCTTCGGATGCTTCGATCCGGATGCGCCGTCGCTGCGGGATTACCTGGGCGAGATGGCGTGGTATCTGGAGACCTTCACCGCGCGCGCCGGCGTCGAGCTGCTGGGTCCGCCGCTCAAGTCGGTGCTGCATTGCAACTGGAAGGTGCCGACCGAGAACTTCATCTGCGATTCCTACCACGTCGGATGGACCCATGCGGCCGCACTCAAGGTTATGGGAGGACCGTTGGCGGCGATGTCAGGAAATACGCAGGCGCCGCCTGGAATCGGGATCCAGGTATCGACACGCCATGGCCACGGCTTCGGCGTCATCTGGGAGGCGGCTTCCGCTTTGCATCGTCAGCCCGACTACGAGGAATTTCTGCGGGCGAAGCAGCCCGAGGTCGCCGCGCTGCTGGGTGAGATGCGCGGGAAGCTCTATCGCGCGCATTGGGACGCTGGAATCTTTCCCAACTGTTCGTTCCTTTACGGCACGAACATCTGGAAGATGTGGCATCCGCGCGGTCCGCACGAGTGCGAGGTCTGGAGCTGGACGCTGGTCGAAAAGGACATGCCTGCCGATCTCAAGCGCAAGATTCAGAAGGAAGCACTCCGCACCTTCGGTACTGCCGGCACCTTCGAGAGCGACGACGGCGTGAACATGCACGGTTGCACGTACACCAACGCCGGGCCGCATGCCCGGCGCGGCGAGATGGTAAGCGTGATGGGCATCGATCACGACTCGACGCATCCGGAGTTGCCCGGGTTCGTGAACGACGCCAATTACTCCGAGATCGCGATGCGCGGCTTTTATCGCTTCTACGCAGAGTTGGCGGAGGCGCGCGACTGGAACGAGATCATAGCCCGTACGCACACGGTGGCGCGCAACGGCGGAAACTCGAACGGAGCGCCGCAGACCGCGACGCCGCGCCCATGAGCCGGAGGATCGATTATGGCGTCGCCGGTCGGGCTCGAGTTGTTTCACCAAATCGAACAGTTTTATTTCAGGGAGGCGCGGCTGTTTAACGAGAAGCGTTATCGCGAATGGCTCGAATCGATGGTCGATCGCGAGGTCTATTACTGGCTGCCGATCTTCGAGGAGCGCTATCGCGCCGACCGCAAGCCGCCGCCGGAGTTCCCGCCCGCGATCTACGACGACAACTACAAGGACCTTGAAGAGCGAATCGAGCGTTTCGAGACGAACCTGATCTGGATGGAGGACCCGCCCTCGCGCATCCGTCACTTGATCACTAATCTCGAGGTCTACCACGCCGCCAACGCCGACGAGCTTGAGACCTTCTCGAATTTCTTGGTGTGCCGAAATCGACGCGAACACGAGCAGACGCTCATGATCGGCGGCCGCGAAGATCGACTGCGGAGGCATCCCGACGGATGGCGCTTGCTGCGTCGGAAGATCAACGTGCCGCAGCGCGTCATCATGGATACGAACCTGTACTATTTCATCTAGTCCGGGCGGTGCGATTCATAAATCGCAAGCGCGCCCGAAAGGTTTTCGGTCGAAAAGAAAAATCCCGGACCACGAAATCGCGGTCCGGGATTTTTTGTCGCTCGGCCTGGATGTGCGAAAATCAGGTGCCGGATTCCCAGCTCTCCAGGTACTTCTTCTGCTCGTTCGAGAGCGAATCGATCTTGATGCCCATTGCGGCGAGCTTGTAGGCCGCCACCTGGTCCTCGATCTCCAGCGGCACGTTGTGCACTTTCACCGGCAGGTGCGCCCCGCTGGTCACCCATCGCGCCGCCAGGGCCTGGGTCGCGAAGCTCATGTCCATCACCTGTGCCGGGTGGCCTTCCGCGCAGGCGAGATTCACCAGCCGGCCCTGGCCGAGCAGGAAAATGCGCCGGCCGTTCTTCAGGTGGAAGATTTCGACCTCGCGCTCGGGATAGCGATCGAGCTTGCGCGAGAGCTTCTTGAGCGCCGGGATGTCGATCTCGACGTCGAAGTGGCCCGAGTTGCAGACGATGGCGCCGTCCTTCATCGCCTGAAAATGCGTGCCGGTCAACACGCTGCGATCGCCGGTCACGGTGACGAAGATGTCGCCGACTTTCGCCGCCTCGGCCATCGGCTTTACCTGGAAGCCGTCAAGCGCCGCTTCGAGCGCGCGGATCGGGTTGACCTCGGTAACGATCACGTTGGCGCCGAGGCCCCGGGCGCGTGACGCAACGCCGCGCCCGCACCATCCGTACCCGCCGACCACCACCACCGAGCCTGCGACCAGCACACCGGTCGCGCGGATGATCGCATCGATCGTCGATTGGCCGGTACCGTAGCGGTTATCGAACAGGAACTTGGTTTGCGCATCGTTGACCGCGACCACCGGGATCCGCAGGGCGCGGTCGCGTTCCATCGCGCGCAGCCGGATGACGCCCGTGGTGGTCTCTTCCATGCTCGCCCGCAGTTCATCGGCCTGCGCGCGATAATCGGTATGGAGCAGGCTCACGAGGTCGGCCCCGTCGTCCATCGTGACGGTCGGATGGCGATCGAGGACGGCGCGCAGATGCTTGTAGTACGAATCGCGATCCTCGGCGCGAATCGCGTAGGCGGGAATCCCGTACTCCTTCACCAGCGCCGCGGCGACATCGTCCTGCGTAGACAGCGGATTCGAGGCGCAGCAAAAAACTTCCGCGCCGCCCGCCTTGAGGGTGCGCAGCAGGTTGGCCGTCTCAGTCGTGATGTGCAGGCAGGCGCCGAGGCGCTGACCTTTGAGCGGCAAATCCTTGCTGAAACGCTCGCGAATCTGCCGCAGCACCGGCATCTGCTCGTCCGCCCATTCGATCCGTCGCCGGCCTTGCGTGGCCAATCCGATATCGGCCACATCGTAATCGCGGGCGGCGCCGTTGCGCCGGGCCGCGCTCTTGATACTGGTGACTTTCGCCATGAGCACTCCCGTTGAATAAACTCGAATGAAGCTGAAACGTCAGCGTGCGTTGATGCCGAACGCGCTGCGCAGCGGCTCGACCATGTCCGTCCGCTCCCAGGTGAAGTATCCATCGTGCGGGGTGCGTCCGAAATGGCCGTACGCGGCAGTCTCGCGATAAATCGGATTCTTGAGCGCCAGCGTCTTGATGATCCCGGCGGGGCGGAAATCGAACAGTTCGCGCAGCGTCGATGAGAGCTTCGCGTCGGGTACTACGCCGGTATCGAAGGTATCGATCAGAATCGAAACCGGCTCGGCGACGCCGATTGCATACGCCACCTGGATCTCGCACTTGCGCGCGAGTCCGGCGGCGACCACGTTCTTCGCGACATAGCGTGCCATGTAGCAGGCCGAGCGATCGACCTTGCTCGGATCTTTGCCCGAAAATGCGCCGCCGCCATGGCGTCCATAGCCGCCATAGGTATCGACGATAATCTTGCGGCCGGTCAGGCCGCAATCGCCGTGCGGTCCGCCAATCACGAAACTGCCGGTAGGATTGACATGAAAGACCGTCGACTTGTCGATGTAGTGCTCAGGAATCGTCTTCTTGATGAGTTCTTCGATGATGGCCTCGCGCACGGTCGCATGGCCGACATCGGCTGCGTGCTGCGTTGAGACCACCACCGCAGTGATTCCGGCCGGGCGGCCATCGACGTAGCGCACGGTCACCTGGCTCTTGCCGTCGGGGCGGAGGAAATCGACTTTGCCTTCGCGGCGCAGCTTGGCGAGATTCAGCATCAGGTGATGTGCCAGCGAAATCGGCAGCGGCATCAGCTCGGGCGTTTCGTCGCAGGCGAGCCCGAACATCAGTCCCTGGTCACCGGCACCCTGCTCTTTATACAGGCCCTGACCTTCCGTAACCCCCTGTGAGATGTCGGGTGATTGCGGCTCGATCGCGGTCATCACCGCGCACTTGTTGCCGTCGAAACCGGTGGCGAGATCGTCATAGCCGATCTCGCAGACGGTCTTTCGCGCGATGTTGACGTAATCGACGTGAGCGCGGGTGGTGATTTCGCCCGCCAGTACCAGCAGGCCGGTCTTGACCAGCGACTCGAGAGCAACGCGCGAGTTCGGATCCTGCTCGATGAGCGCATCGAGCACGGAGTCGGAGATTTGGTCGCACATCTTGTCGGGATGGCCTTCGGAGACCGACTCCGAGGTGAACAGGAAATCCTTTAGCGGCATTACGATGGCTCCTTGCGGGGTAGCATGAAAATCTCGTTCCAGCGACACGCTCAGCCTCGACGGAGGGCGTCGAGCCGGAGCGGAATCAGCGGCGTTTTTGCATTCTTTCGGCGCGGCGCGCCCGGTCGGCTGGTAAGCTTCGTCGCGACAATTTTTTATGCTCGCATCTTATTAACTGACCACGATCCGGCGGTCAAGCTTCCAAAAAAAGCCCCGGCTCTGCACAGCGCATGTTAATCTTCGTTGAAGCGCGCCTCGAAAAGCTCGCGGATTGCGGTCACCGCTTCACGCGCATCTTCCCCCTCGGCATGAACCTTGAGCCGGGTGCCGATGCCCGCGCCGAGCATCATCAGGCCCGTCACGCTCCGCGCATTCACCTGATTCTTGCCGCGCGTCAGGGTCACGTTCGATTTGAACCGGCCGGCGGTCTCGGCAAGTGCGGCCGCAGCCCTTAAATGCAGCCCCAAACGATTCCTGATTTCGACTGTCGCTTCTGCCGCATTCACGATAGAGGTCCGTATCGGTGAGGTAAGCGATCCGATTGCTTACGACGCACTCTTACCGTTGGCTGATGGTCGTCCATCGGCGGTTTCTTGCGCCGGCAGTTCGGCGGTGAACAGCTCGCGTAGCCGCGGCTCGATCGTTGAATCGCGCGTGCTGCCCTCACGCCGCCGCCACGCGCGCAGTGGGATGACCGCGCGCGCCATATCGCGATGACCGCCGGCGCTGCCGATCTCCCCGAACAGGCGCTTCGCGATTTCACCGGCATTACCCCGTCCACCGCCATGATTGCGCAGCGCGATCGTCAGATTGCCGTCGAGTTTGCCGGAAACTATTACCCAATCGACGCCTTCGAACTGCAGGCACAGCTCGGCGAGCTGCACCACCAGGTCGTCGCGCTCCACACGTCCAAGATGCAGCACGATAAGACCGTCACGCGCGCTGACTCGAGCCATCGCACGTGACAAAACGCGGGCAAAGCTCAGCGGAAACTCCGGGCGATCGATCTGGCGGAGCAGGCTCAGGTTCGCCAGCGGGTAAAGATGCATGAAAGCCTGCCAGTCGTCATCGGTCACCCGCCGCGACAGCATTACGGTGTCCGAGCGAATTCCATACATCAGGGCGGTCGCCAGGCGCTCGCTGATATGCTGCTCGTCGGTGATCAAATACTCGGTCATGATGGTCGCGGTTGAGCCGTATTTGACGCGTACATCCTCGAACGGCGCGTTCCCGCTGGGGTATCCGGGATGATGGTCGATCACGATGTCGGCGCGCGGGATGCGCGGGCCGAAGTACGGCGGCTCGACGTCAACCATCGCAATTCGATCGAACTCGGCGAGCGTCTCGGTGCTTGCCGGCGTAATCTCGATTTCGAGCAGATGCACCATCGTGCGATTTTCGGGGCGCGTGACCGGGGTGAAGCTGAAGATCGGGGTGGTAAGTTTATTGCGCCCGAGCAGAGTCCGGAGCGCCATCGCGCTCGACATGGCATCCGGGTCGGGGTCGTCCTGGAGCAGGATCGCTATGCGGTCGCCGTCGTTGACGAGCGAACGGAGTTCGCGGAGCTTCTGTTTCGTGTACGCTGGATCCATCGGGCTTACGAGCGTGCAACCATCGGTGCAATAACCAAGCGCCCGCTCCCGGGCTTGGTCCGGCCGAAACTGCGGGTGGTGCGGGTCGAGACGAATAGCCCTGCGGTGAGAGATTCGCCGGAGACCATTTGAATTATCGTCGCTAAAATAGAAGATGGCTGCACTATCTGAAAGAGTATACTACGTCTTCAACTCCGGATTCATCGCCCATGGCCGATCAAACCCATTGTCAGATTTGCCGCCGGCCGATTAGCGAATGGCTGCTGCGCGTCGCAATTGAAGATCGCGCGGGCTTTCGCGAAGAAGCCTTTATTTGCGCTAATTGCGGCGTGAAGCTCCGTTTGGCGTCGGAAAAGATGCGCGATCTACAAATCGATCCGTGGCTGCATGAGGCCGTCGCCCGTGTGCTGCGCGGCAAGGCCGGCGCGAAACAGGCGGAATAAAGCGATGGCTCAGCGGACCGAAATCGCCTCCGGAGCCGAATTTTGGCCTTACGAGGAAGCACGCGCGATTTTGAAGCGCGTCCATGATTATCCGCCGGATCGCCCGGTAATCTTCGAGAGCGGCTTCGGACCATCCGGGCTGCCTCATCTGGGCACGATGGGCGAGATACTGCGCCCGTCCTACGTTCGCCATGCACTGCAAGCGATCGCGCCGTCGCGGCCGAGCCGCCTGATCGTTTTCATCGACGACATGGACGGCTTGCGCAAGGTCCCCGAGAATATCCCGAATCGCGCCGCGATGACTCCATATCTCGGCCGTCCCGTCTCGCGTATTCCCGATCCCTTCGACGACGGTCATGCCTCGTTTGCCGATCACATGATCGCGCTGCTTGGGAGCTTTCTCGCACCGGTCGAGGTTGACTACGAGTTGATGCTTTCGAGCGAGATGTACGGTTCCGGGCGCTTCGACGAGGTCTTGCGGCTCGTGATGGCGCATCATGCGGAAATCGTGCGGCTGGTCGCGCCCACACTTCGCGAAGAAAATCGCAAGGGATGGTCGCCGTTCATGCCGATCTGTCCGAAATGCGGACAGGTCAACTCGACCCTCGTGACCGCGTACCATCCGGAGCGCGCTTCCGTCGCGTTTTCGTGCGAGCGGACCTTCGGCGGGGCTCACGGATGCGGCCATCGCGGCGAACAGAGCGTGCTCGGCGGGATGGCCAAGGTGCAATGGAAGGTCGATTGGGCGCTGCGATGGCACGTATTGCGCGTCGACTACGAGCTCTATGGCAAGGACCTGATCGACTCGGCGCGCCTCTCGGGTCAAATCCTGAGAATCCTCGGCGGCCAGCCGCCGCTCGGCTTCCCGTTCGAGATGTACCTGGACGAGGAAGGCCACAAGGTGTCGAAATCGATCGGACGGGGCGTTGGAGTTGAGCAATGGCGCCGCTATGCGCCGATCGAAGTGCTGAAATATTTCCTGATCCTCAACCCGCGCAAAGCCCGTAAGCTGTTCATCGAGGCGATTCCGCAGTACGTCGACGAGTACCTCGATGCGCTTCGCGCGTTCGGCGGCGAATCCGACAAAGACCGCCAAGGCTCGCTGCTTGACTTCGTCCTGCAGAGCACCAGCGCACGGCGCTTCGGGTCTGAAGTGAGTTACGCGATGATTATGAACCTGGTCGGCGCGCTCGGCAGCTCCGATCGAGCACTGATTTGGAACTATCTGTGCCTTTATGATCCGAAGCTCGATGCCGACGACGACACGCGCTCGCTCGCCAATATCCTGCTCGACTGCGCGCTCAACTACTACGCCGACTTCATCGAGCCGACGAAGCAGCGGTACGTGCCGCGCGACAGCGAACGCGCTCAATTGACCGCGCTCAAGGAGTTTCTCGACGCGAATCCGGACGCGCCTGCCGAGGCGATCGAGAAAACCATCTATGATCTCGGCCGCGCGAACTACGACAAGCCCGGCAAGATTTTCCCGCTGATGTACCGCGCGATTCTTGGACAGGAGCGCGGACCGCGCCTCGGCGCGTTCATCAGGCTGGCAACACCGCGACGCGTTTCCGAACTGATCGACGCGTCCCTGCGATCCGCCGGCTAGCGCCCTACAGGCATCCGCTAATCGCCGGATGGCGTCGCGTTGCGAATCTCGCGCGCCACGTCAGGCCATCGGATGTCGCCGAGGTCCGCGGGATCAAGCACCGTACCGCATTTCCCGCAGGTCCGAAGCGCAGCGTCGGAATTGAACTCATCGCACGCTTGCCAGTAGCACTCCTGTGGCAGGTGCTCCGCGGTGTTGAATTCCTTCACGTACACTTCGGAGTCGCATCGCGGGCAATACCAGACCGCGGCTTCCCAGCCGCCCGGCTCGCCGCGCCATTTGAGCTGAATCGATTCGCTGAGCGGCACGATGCGGCTCGGCTGGCCGGCCGGGATGTAGAGCGACTCGCCCGGCTTGAGCAGGGCGTGGCCCATCTCCGAGCCGGGCAGCTCGACGCGCGTGCTTCCCGCGAACAGCAGCAAAACCTGATCGTGTTCGCTGACCAGGAAAAACGGCTGCGGCACGCGATTGCAGCTCACGCACGACATCGGATCGGTGCCTGGCGGCATAATCGGAAGATCGTCGTGCGATCCGAGGCATCCTTCGACCGCCGCAAAGATGGTCGTCGCTCTCCGGCGTTCCATCGCGATGCCCTCAGCGCTGCGCCGATTCGGAGGCGCCGTCGGCCGGCTTCGCCAGTTTAGCCGCCATCAGCTCGAATGCTTCGCGGCCCCGATTGGCTACATCGATATTGCGCGTGTACTGAACGTACCCGAAGTTTTCCGCTTCCGGTTCCGGCGGACGCGCGGCGCCGCACTTTTTGCAGATCCGCAGCTCGGGGTTGCGGTTGAATTCGCGGAAACTCTCGAGATAGTAGCGAAGCGCGTAAAACTCCGGGTAATGCTTGCGTGCGGGGCCCTCTTTGACATTGAAATAACGCGCGTAGACCACCTCGTTGCATTTATGGCATCGCAGCACGATGCCCTCGGTCTGCTCCGGCCGGTTACCCATCCGAATCGTGATGAGCCCAACATAGTAGTTCGACGGATCCTGCGGATCTCGCAGGAACGGACCGACGCCGTGATTATTCGCGAGCAGCATGATCTGCCCGCTCTTCATCGCGCCGCCGTTCTCGACCAGGCATACGATGGTTTCCTTCACTTCGTTGTCATGGAAGAAGTGCCAAGGCGTGACGCCGCGCACGCCGGTCGTGTTCGTCATGCAGGGAACGATCGCGCCGTCGTGCGTATAGGGGAAAATCGGCGACAACTGCAGCAGCCCGAGGTTGCGGATCACGAGCCCGAAGACGTCAACCTTGACCGGCTGCCGATTAGCGACGGGGCGGCTCGGCACGTGACGGAAAGCGGTTTTGGAGCCATTGGATACCATGCGAACTCCTTTGCGATTTGAGCCCTGGACCTTGGCAGAAAGCACTTCCGTCCGGAACATAACGAGATCGGAATCAAAGTGTCAATTTGGATCGTCGCGCGCCTTCCTTCCGATCGTGAGAGATGCCAGGAGGTCCGTTAAACCACGCCAGCGTTGACCCAGCATCGGACATAACACGCCCGACCGCGCTGATAATCTTCGAGCCTCACCCGGTGGGCAGTAGCTCAGCTGGGAGAGCACTACGTTCGAATAATGGTACGACAACGTAGGGGGTCGAAAGTTCAAATCCCTTCTGCTCCACCATCCGGTCCGCCTGATTCATGACATCGGAGAGAATCGATCGAAAATCTCGCGTGCACGCGCGATTCTGCTCTCGCTCGGACCCAGAGAATGGCTTCGATAGCAGCTCAGCCGCGAAAATTGAGAGAAAGTTCTCCGCGCGCGATTTCCATGGGTCCGCTCGCCCGACAACAGGGCCGCTGTGTTCGCCTACCTTACTGATTGGCTAAGCTTCAGCAATGCTATGACCCAGGTACGACACCGCTTCACGCCTAATTCACGAGCCAAACCTCGG
>Ga0209061_1003785_pt1 | contig 15691 bp, 14 predicted proteins | sample Coa_R1_10_FD_187157 | JGI IMG/M metagenome (GOLD analysis project Ga0209061, IMG submission 187157) | Surface soil microbial communities from Centralia Pennsylvania, which are recovering from an underground coalmine fire - Coalmine... | ecosystem: Environmental > Terrestrial > Soil >...
TGGGGGTCACGCACAACGCAAAGAAAGAAAGGACAGTGCATGTACGACGCGATGATGGCGGAGACCATCAGCATCACGGGGCACGGCGGTGACCAGATCGAGGCGTACCTCGCCAGGCCGCTCGGCCCCGGCCCGTTCGGCGGCGTCGTGGTGATCCACCACATGCCCGGCTACGACCCCGAGACGAAGGAGATCACGCGCAGGTTCGCCGTCCACGGGTACAACGCGATCTGCCCGAACCTGTACAGCCGTGAGGCCCCGGGAGCCAGCCCCGACGACGCGGCGGCGGCGGCGCGGGCGGCCGGCGGCGTGCCCGACGAGCGCCTGGTCGGGGACGTGGACGGCGCCGCGAAGTACCTCCGCGGGCTGAGCAACTCGAACGGGAAGGCCGGCACGATCGGGTACTGCTCGGGCGGCCGCCAGTCGTTCCTCGCCGCGTGCAGCCTCCGGCTCGACGCCGCCGTGGACTGCTACGGCGGGATGGTCGTCGAGCCGCCGCCGGAGGGCATGGGGCTGACGATGGGGCCGATCGTGCACATGGCAAAGGACCTGTCCTGCCCGCTGCTCGGCCTGTTCGGTGCCGAGGACCAGCATCCGGCGCCCGAGCATGTGGCGGAGCTGGAGAGGGAGCTGAAGGCCCACGGCAAGACGTATGAGTTCCACAGCTACGAGGGCGCGGGGCACGCGTTCTTCGCCGTGAACCGGCCGAGCTACCGGCCGGAGGCCGCCAACGACGGCTGGCAGCGGATCTGGGACTTCTACGGCCGCTACCTGGCGTCCTGAGGGGGAGCCGGCCATGTGCACGTACCTGACGGAGAAGATCAAGGTCACCGGCAGCGGGAAGGGCGCCGGAGGCTGGTTCGGGCTCACCGACGCCAGCGTGTACTTCGACCACCCGGTGCACGCGCCCGCCGGGCACACGCTCAACATCGATTTCCTCAACCCCGGCCAGGGGCCGTCCGCGCGGGTCGCGGTGGAGCTGACCGCGGAGTCCGCCCGGGCGCTCGCGAAGGCGATCGAGGCCACGCTGGCATCCGCGCCGCCCGGCCTGGCCTGAGGCAAACCGGGCCCGCCGGCGGAGCGTGACCGCCGGCGGGCCCGGAATGTCGGTGCTGCGTGCCAGTATGCAGCTATGCGAGTGATGCGCGACAGGCGCGGGGGGGACCGGCATGAAGTTCAGTGTTGACCGTGACGCGCTGGCCGAGGCCGCCTCCTGGGTGTCCCGCGCCCTGCCTGCCCGGCCGGTGATCCCCGTCCTGTCGGGGCTCATGGTGCGGGCTGCCGACGGCCTGACGCTCTCCTGCTTCGACTACGAGATCTCTGCCCGGGTCCGCGTGGCGGCTGAGGTCGCCGAGCCGGGGGCCGCGCTGGTCCCCGGCCGGCTGCTGGCGGAGATCACCCGGAGCCTTCCCGGGCTGCCCGCCGAGTTCGCGGACGACCCGGACGGTATCAGTCTCACCTGCGGAAGCGCGTCCTTTACGCTGGTCACCCTCCCTGCCGCGGAATACCCGGACCTGCCGGGGCTGCCGCAGGTCGCGGGGACGGTCGACGGCGGCGTGCTCGCCGCCGCGATCGGCCAGGTCGTGCCCGCGGCGAGCCGCGACGACACGCTGCCGATGCTGACCGGGGTGAACATCGAGGTGGACGGCGAGACGATGACGCTCGCGGCAACCGACCGGTACCGCCTCGCCGTACGGGAACTGCGGTGGGACCCCGGGCAGCCGCGTGCCCGCGCGTCGTTCCTCGTCCCGGCCCGCACGCTGGCCGAGGCCGCGCGGACGATGGCCGCGGGCGCGCCGGTGACGATCAGGGTCCGGGGCGAGCCCGGGGGGGATGACGCCATGATCGGTTTCGAGACGGGAGACCGCTGCCTGGCAACGCGGCTGATCGCGGGGGAGTTCATCAAGTACCGGTCACGGTTCCCCGGTGAGTTCGGCTGCCGCGCGTCCCTGCCTGCCGGGCCGTTCACCGAGGCGGTCAGGCGGGTGTCTCTCGTCGCCGGACGGGGTAGCGCGGTGCGGCTCGCGTTCGGCGGCGGAAGGGTCACCATCGAGGCGGGAACTGACGGGCGGGCACGGGCGCGTGAGACGGTTCCGGCCGATTTCGAGGGCGCGGAGCCTGTCATCGCGTTCAGCCCCCACTACCTGCTCGACGGGCTCACCGCCGCGGCGGCAGAAACGGCTGGCCGGCCGGAGGCCAACGGCAGCGCGGCTGGTGTGGATCATCAGCCTGACGGGGATCACCAGCCTGACGGGGATCACCAGGAAGCGGTGCGTGACAGGGGGGGCCATGGCGCGTCCCCCTGCGGCGATGCCCGGATCGTGATGGAGTTCACCAGCGCGGCGAGGCCGGCCGTCATCACGGGCCTGCGCGCACGCGGCCTGACCGGGCCGGGCGGCGGGAACGGCGATGGCGCGGCCCTGGGGGAACGCGGTGCCCCGGGGCACGGCGCAGCAGGAACGGACGCTCCGGGAGTGCCGGCCGGGCCGCATTTCCGCTATCTGGTCGTACCGCTCCGCCCCCCGGCCCGCCGGTAGCGGCGTTCACCGGGCCATCAGGGCGACCCGTAGTAACCGGGGCCGCTGTACCAGTAGTAACCGTGGTGCGAGAACCACGCGGCAGTTATCACCCAGCTAGCCAGCACGATGATGAACACCGCGAGCACGGCGTACCGGGCCGCGATACCCGGCCACACCGGCTGCGGCGCCCTGGAGCGCGGGCCAGGGGAGGACGGGAGATCGTTCATCACGCCGTCGAGCTGGCCCCGCGTCTTCGCGGTGAGCGCGGCGTCCAGCCGTTCCTTCAGCTCGTCGAGCGTGAGCCGGCCCTGGACGAAGTGCTCGCGAAGCTCCGCCGCCACCGAGTTCCGTTCCGCATCGCAAACGCGGAGATCGTTGTGCATCACCATGGGACTTCCCATGTTCGCCGGAGGGAATACCTATACCCCACACGATATGCCCCGCTATGTCATCTCATGGGAAGCAGACCGGCTGCGGCCGCCGGCGGCCGCAGCCGCGGCGGCCGCCGGTCCCGGATCAGGTACCGCAGGACATCGCGCCCCGCGGCGCCGTCACCAGCGCCTGCCGAGGCGGCCGCACCCGCGGGCGTACCGGCGGCGCCACCCGAACATGCGGCGGAGCAGCGCGAGCGCGGCGATCAGGAGAATGATCCCCAGCGGCCGGCCGCCCCCGAAGCCGAAGGCAAGAGCGCTCCCCAGGACGAGGAAACCCCAGATCGCGAGCAGGACGGGAACGACGGCCAGGATGCCGCTGCGCAGCCAGCCCGGGCCGCCCACCCCGGTGCCCTGCCCCGGCCATCCCGGCGGGCCCGGCGCGCCGCCCGGCCCGGGCGTGCCCGCTGCCGGCTGCCCAGCCTGCGGCAGATCCCTGGTCACCGCGGCGAGATCGAAGCGGGTCTTGGCTGCGAATGCCTGGTCAAGGCGCTCGTTCAGCTCGTCGAGCGTCAGCCGGCCGGTGGCGTAGTGCTCGCGCAGCTGCGAGGCGACAGCCTCTCGTTCGGCGTCCCCCACGCGCATGTTCCCGCCGGGGCCGAACTGGTTGTATCCCGCTGCCATGATGCCCTCCGTACCCAGAGCGGGCCGACCTACGTAGAAGCACGATATATCGCGAACTCACCGGCGGCAAGCCGGCCCTGTGGCTGCCGCGGCGGAAGCCAGCCCCGGGGATCCCCTATCTGGGTGCCCGGCTGCGGCACCTCAGGATGCCAGCCGAGGACGTAACTGAGGATGTCGGCCGAGGACGTAACTGCCGCCGCTGGTATCGGGGTTGGTAACGGGCGCGTCGACTGAGAGGGTTCCCGCGTGGGCGAAGGTCAGTTTCAGGACGATGTCCTTGCCGTCGTGCATGGGCCCCGCCCCGGTGATCCGCAGGCGCGGGCCGCCGGGGTTCATCTTGACGGTCGAATGCGGGGGGATGGGGATGCCCGGCACGCTCTTCAGCATCAGGGTCCCGTCCTGCAGGCCGTCCGGCGCGAGGAAACTGACCGTGCCGCCCGCGCTGGTGCGCGCGGACACGAGGCGGTCGGCCGGGCCGTTGTTCCTGATGTCCAGGTAGGCGACCGTCGATCCCGGCGTCGCCGGCTGCGGTACGTAGGCTCCCTGGATCACGATCTGGGGACCGAGGTGGGCGATGGGAGAGTTCCCCCCGGCTGTGCCGCATCCCGGCAGCGCCAGGGTGGCCGCCGCGGCCGCGCAGGCGCCCGCCGCGGTCGCCGCCGCCCGCCGGGTCAGCCGCCGCGCCGCCGCCTGCGCACGGGCTGCGATGATCACCGTGTCCATCCCCGCCTGCCGTTGGCCGCGCTGACCCACTCAGGCTACTGCGCCCGGCGGCCTGCCGCGGCAGGCCGCCGGGGCGGCAGGCCCCTATCCGGCGCTGTCCTGCACCTCCTTCGGCGTGACGTAGGCGACCTGGGTGAGCTGGTTGCTGCTGCTGAACCCGGAGACCGCGAACCCGTTGAACGTGTTGTGGTAGGCGTTGAAGTCCTCCGGGCCGGTCGCACCCTGGTAGTTGATCTTCTTGCCCTGCTTGAGCAGCGCCACGCAGGACGCGTACGTGTAGCACATGGTGCCGGGCGGGTTGGACACCTTCGTGATGTCGTTGACCCACACGGACGGGTCGGTGGAGTGCGCCGCGGTCATGGCGAGCGCGGAGATGATCACCGAGTCGTACATGTTGTAGGACGAGCTGAGGATCTGCCTGGTGTGGTAGACGGCCTGGTAGTCATTCAGGTAGTGCTGGTAGGCCTGTCCGCCCGGGGCGGCACCGGACACCTCGAACAGGAGTTTCGACGCCTGCGGCTGGCCCATGGCCTTGGCGTACGCGGGTGATCCAAGCACGTCCTCGCCGATGACGGGGACCTTCAGGTCCCCGAGCTGGCGCATGTCGGAGAACAGCGTGGTGGCTGTCTGCGGGTCGAAGGCGGCGAAGATCACCTGCGGGTGCCTGGCGAACGCGGCCGTGATCTCGGAGCTGTAGGAGCTCTGGTCGGGGACGATGGTCTCGTTGGCCACGACCGTGCCGCCCTGCTTCTCGTAGGACTTCGTGAGGGGGCCCACCAGGCCCTGCGTGTTCGCGGAGTTGTCGAAGATGTAGGCGGCTCGCGTGTAGCCGTGGTGGATGGCGTAGTAGGCCATCGCGACCGTTTCCGCCGAGTCGGAGGCGGTGGTGCGGTACACGTAGCGTTCCTTCATGTGGTCGAGCTGGGTGGTGCCGCCGATCACGTAGTCCACGACGTGGTTCGGGCCGAACTGGTTGATGACTGCCATGACGGTCAGTGAGTACGGCCCGACCACGAACGCCGGGCTGGAGGTGAGCAGCTTGCGCAGCGCGGGCACCGCGTCCACGGCGTCGCCCGCGTCGTCGGCGCTGACCGCCTTGAGCTTCCTGCCCATCACCCCGCCGTTGTGGTTCACGTCCCACACGGCGGCGGCGTCGCCGTGGGTCGCCCACGACGACAGGAACGCCTTGCTCCCGGTGAAAGGCAGCAACTGGCCGAACGTGATCGTTCCGCCGCTGGCGTTCGCCCCCCGCGGCGAGCCTGCCGGCGAGCCGCACGCGGCCAGTGCCAGTATCCCGGCTGCCGTGGCGGCTGCCGCCGTCCACAGGGCGCGGCGCCCCGGTCTTCTCCTGCTCATATCCTCACCGCTTCCTTTCCGTGCCGATTCGCTGGGCCTGTTCGCCGGCGCCGGTTCACGTGCGCCGGCTCGCTCCGTGCGCCCGCGCATGGCGTGGCGCCCCGCCCGGGAGAAGAAGACACGCTAGGCCCGGCTACGCCGCGTGCCCGGCCCGTGCGTGCCCGGTTCCCGGGCCTCCCGGCGAGGTGCCGCCGGCTGGCGCGGCGCGGTCACCTCGTGGCCGAGGAAAATGGCGGCGAGGTCGAGGGCCGCCACCTCCTGCGCCGGCCCGGCCACATGGTTGGCGCCCGCCACCAGCACGTAGACAAAGCTGGCGTTGCCGAGGGCCCGGTCGACGTTCTGCTCGACGACGAGAGCCGCCGTGCCCGTCCGCGTGATCCGCGTGATCTGCTCCCAGACCACACAGGTGTAGGCGGGGGACAGCCCCGCGGTCGGCTCGTCCAGCACGACGACCCGGGGGTCGAGCATCAGGGCCCGCGCCATGGCGAGCATGTTCTGCTGGCCGCCGGACAGCACACCGGCCCGCTTGCCGGTGGCCTTGCGCAGGTCGGGGAAGATGTCCAGCACCTCGTCGATGCGCTGCCGCACGCCTGAGCTTCTGGTGAACGCCCCCATCTCCAGGTTTTCCGTGACGGTCAGTGAACCGAAGACGTTCTGGTTCTGCGGCACGTAGGCAAGGCCGCGCCGCACGATCAGGTGGCCTGGCAGAGATGTGATCTCGTCGTCGCCGACGAAGATCCGCCCGGCCGACGGCCTGATCACCCCGCACAGCGCCTTGGCGAAGGTCGATTTGCCCGCGCCGTTGGGGCCGACGATCGCGACCAGCGCGCCGTCCTCGACGGTGACCGAGATGTCGCGGATGATCGGCACCCGGCTGTAGCCCGCGGTGATCTTCTCAGCTCGCAACGCTGTCACTGAGCGCCCCTCCCAGGTAAGCGCGGACCACGGCGGGGTCGGCGCGCAGTTCGGACATCTGGCCGGTGGCGAGCGTGGCGCCCTCGGCCATGACGATCACCTGGTCGCAGATGCGTTCGACGACGCCCAGGTTGTGCTCGACCATGAGGACCGTGACACCCTCGTCCTTCAGGCGCAGGATGTGCTCGCCGATCCGGTCGATGAGCGCGGGGTTGATGCCCGCCATCGGCTCGTCGAGGAGCAGCAGCCGCGGCCCGGCCATGACCGCGCGGGCCAGTTCCAGCAGCCGCTTCTGGCCGCCGCTCAGCTCGCTGGCGTAGTTGTCGCGCAGCTCGTACAGGCCGAACGTGCGCAAGATGCCGAGCGCACGGCCCAGATGCCGGCGTTCCTCGGCGCGGACCTTCCCTGGCCGGAAGAACACGTTCCACAGCGACTCGCCCGCCTGGCCGGCCGGGGTGACCATGAGGTTCTCCAGTACGGTCAGCCGGCCGAACTCCCTGGATAGCTGGTAGGTCCGGATCAGCCCGGCCCTGGCGATGCGGTTGGCGGGCCAGCCGGTGATGTCGGTGCCGCCGAGCAGCACCCGCCCACGGTCCGGGGACATCATGCCGGAGATCAGGTTGACGGCCGTGGTCTTGCCCGCCCCATTCGGCCCGATCAGGGCGCACACGTGGCCGGCTGGCACGGAGAAGGACGCTCCCCGCACGGCCTGGACACCGCCGAATCCCTTGTGCAGTTCCGTGCAGGACAGCGCTGCCTCGGCCGTGGCGCGGCCACCATCCGCTGCAGGCGCTCGCGCGCCGGCTCTGCCCGTTTCATGTGCTGCCGCGCCGGTATCGGGCGCCCCGCGTGCCCGCGCGTCGTTCGCCCCGGCGCCGCCTGCCTGGATCTCACGCATCGCCTGCCTCCTTGCCGCCGCCCGCCGGCGATGCGGGCAAGGGGGGCCGGCCCCGGTCCACGGCGCGAAGCAGCCGGCCGAAGCGCGTCCGGCGTTCCGGCACGAGCCCCTGCGGGCGGAACCAGAGCGTGACGATGAGCAGCGCGCCAATGATCATGTTGTCGATCTCCAGGATGAGCGCGGGGTTGCCGCCGATCTGCGGCAGGAACTTCGGAAGCTCGACGAAGAGCACCGGGACCGCCAGCGAGCCGACGATGGCGCCGGCGTTGCTGCCGACCCCGCCGATGATGATCGCGGCGAAGATGACGAACGTCTCCGGTGTGGTCCAGGAGCTGGTGTTGAACGCGCCGACGAACTCGACGAGCAGGCCCCCGCCGACGCCTGCGAAGAAGGAGCCGATCAGCAGCGACAGCATCTGGTAGCCGAACACGTTCTTGCCGAGGCCGCGGACCACGTCGGGATCGTCGCGGATCGCACGGAACGTCCGGTCCAGCGGCGACCGGGTTATCCGGCTCATCACCCACCAGCCGGCCAGCGCCAGCAGCCCCGTGAAGGCGGCGAACACGTAAAGGAAAGAGTTCGCGTTCAGGTGCAGCACGCCGGTGAACGGTTCGGGGACCCCGTTGAGGCCGTCGGCTCCGTCGAACAGCGGGACGTAGTTCGTGACGACGTCGTACAGCACGATCGACAGCGAGATCATCACGATCGCCAGGTAGTCGCTGCGCAGCCGGCGGAACGCGACAAGGCCGATGAGCAGGCCGAGCACGGCGGCGGCGAGGCCGCCGGCGAGCAGGGCGGCGGGGAACGGCAGGGTCAGCCCGAGGATGTAGCTCTGCCCGGAGCCGGCCGTCGGCGGCCCCATGCTGAACACGCCGGTGAAATAGGCGCCCACCGCGACGAACGCAATGTATGCGAAGTTCAGTATTCCGGTGCGGCCGAACTGGATGTTCAGCCCCCAGTTGAAGATGCAGTAGACGAAGAAGAAGAAGACCAGGGTGATGGCGTAGTAGACGAACTGCATTCCTCAGGCCTTTCCCACCGCCGCCAGCAGTCCCTGCGGGCGGATGAGCAGCGCGATGATCAGCAGCCCGAAGGCGACGTCCAGCTTGTACGCGGGAATGGCGACGGCCGAGATCTCGGTGGCGAGGCCGATGATCAGTGCGCCGAGCATCGCGCCGTACGGCCTGCCGATCCCGCCGAGGATGACCGCGGCGAAGATGACGAAGAGGAACGTCTCGCCGGTGGCGGGCGTGATGCTGGCGAGGTCCAGGCCGAGCACCGTGCCCGCCAGGCCCGCCAGGGCCCCGGACAGGAACCAGGTGATCGCCGTTATCGCGCGGGTGTTGATGCCGCTCACCATGGCCAGCGAGCCGTTGTCGGACATCGCCCGCATCGCCTTGCCCAGCTTCGTCCTGGTCAGCAGCAGGTGGATCGCGAGCATAAGGCCCGCGCCGATCGCGATGATGATGAGCTGGTCGGCGGTGAGCAGGAACGGGCCGACGTGCATCGGGCTCTGCGCGGCCACCTGGTACCGCTGGTAGTTGGGGCCCCAGATGGCCTGGATGAAGTTGAGCAGGATGAGGGAGAGGCCGAATGTCACGATGAGGACGTAGAACAGGTTGCTGAACCGGCGGGCGAACGGCCCGATGATGAAGTGGTCCAGCAGCACCGCGACCACGCCCATGCCCAGCGCGCCGACGGCCATGGCGGCCCAGATCGGCAGGTGCAGCCTGGTGTTGGCCGTCCAGGCGATGTAGGCGCCGAGCGACAGGAAGTCGCCGTAGGCGAAGTTCACGAAGTTGGTGATGCCGAATTGCAGGGTCAGGCCCATCGAGGCCAGCGCGAGTATCGACGCCGTAACGACCCCGAAGCCGATGGACAGGATGAACGCATGCACGGGACGCACGCTAAACGACGCTGCGGCGGAAGTCACTGTTACGTGCGATTCCCGCGTAACGATCGTTTAGCCGGCTTATGCTCGTTAAGCTCAGTTCTCATGCCAGCCGCCCGTATGCGGGCCACACATCTGGTGCGGGAGATTGCACGCGGGGACGCTCGTTTTGCTTGTTTTGCTCGTTCTGCTCATATCCCGGGACCTTCATTAACCGGCCAAACTGCTGTTACACTGCGGCAGCACGAACGTGGTGTGCCACCGCCGGCGCGTAGCGGCGTCCGGGCCCGCCATCCGCCGGCACCACACAGCGTCCGGTAGGGACCTATGAGACCTCTCGTGCGGCGGCTGCTGCGGCAGCGCCTGTCCACCCAGGTCGTGATCATGGAGGTCACGATCCTGGTGATCACCATGGCGGCCGGTTTCGCCGTGGTGTGGTGGAACCTGGAGCGGCAGCTCTACCAGCAGTACGAGCACCGTTCGCTGGTGCTTGCCGAGACGCTCGCCTCGCAACCCACCCTGGTGAACGCGGTGGCCGCCGGCGACCCCGGCGGCGTCGGGCCGGACGGCGAGGTCCAGCAGCTCGCGGAGGCCGCGCGGAACCACACGAAGGCGCTCTTCGTCGTGATCACCAACGCCCGCGGTGTCAGGCTGTCCCACCCGCACACCTGGCTGATCGGCACGTCGGTGACCTACCACGACCCGGAGCCCGCCTCGACGGAGCCGTTCCGCACCGGCAAGGACTGGGTGGGGATTCAGACCGGCACGCTCGGGCCCGTCGCGGCGGGCAAGGCGCCCCTGTTCGATCACGGCCGGCTGATCGGCGAAGTCTCCGTCGGTTTCAAGGCGGGCGATGTCACCGGCCGGGTGGCGGATGCGCTGCCCTCGCTCGCCGCCTACCTGCTCGTGGCGGTCGGGCTCGGCGTGGCCGTCGCGCTGGCGTTCGCCCGCCGGCTCAAGCGGCAGACGTTCGGCCTGGAGCTCGGCGAGATCGCCGGGCTGCTCCAGGAACGGGAGGCCATGCTGCACGGCATCCGCGAAGGCGTGCTCGGCTACGACAAGAACGGGAGGGTGCTGCTCGCCAACGACGCCGCGCGCACGCTGCTGCGGCTGCCCGCGGACTTCCTCGGCCGGCCGGTACGCGACATGCTGCCGCCCGGCAGGCTGGCCGACGTGGTGACCGGCGAGGTGGCCGGCAGCGACCTGCTCGTGCTGCACGGCGACCGGGTGATCGTGGCCAACCGCATGCCGATCCGGCACGACCACCGGCGTCACCTCGGCTGGGTGGTCACCTTCCACGACGAGACCGAGTCGGAGAGCCTGAAACGCCAGCTCGACGACACCATCGGCATGACCGAGACGCTCCGCGCCCAGTCGCACGACTTCGCGAACCGGCTGCACACCCTCGTCGGCCTGGTGGAGCTGGGCCACTACGACGAGGCGATCCGGTTCGTCACCGACACCACGGCCGCGCGCGACGCGCTGACCGAGCAGCTCAAGGCCGCGATCCGCGACCCGAGGCTGGTCGCCATGGTGCTCGCCAAGTCGTCGCTGGCCGACGAGCGCGGTGTCCGCCTCCGCGTCGCACCCGGCTGCCGGGTTGACGCGCCCATCACCGGCATCAGCGAGGTGCTGACCGTCGTCGGCAACCTCATCGACAACGCGATCGAGGCGACCGCGCCCGCCCCCGAGCCGCGCTGGGTCGAACTGACCGTCCTCTCCGCCGGCGCGGACCTGCTGATCCGGGTGCGGGACTCCGGGCCCGGGGTGCCCGGCGAGATGCGCGAGGCGATCTTCACCGACGGGTTCACCAGCAAGTCCTCGCTAACCGGCGCCCGGCGCGGCCTCGGGCTCGCGCTCGTCAGGCAGATCACGCAGCGGCGCGGCGGGATGGTCAGCGTCGGGCACGATCAGGGTGCGGTGTTCACCGCGGTACTGCCGCGCTGCCTCGGCGCAGCCGTCACGCCCGCAAGCCGGTCATCAGACAACGTCACCGCGGCGGAACCGCCGGGCCACGCAACCGTGATGGAACCAGCGCGTGCGGCCCGGGCAGGCCCGGCCAGCGGGACAGGCGAAAGGCCGGGGAAGACCGCGCTGGCCGGGACGGTGAGCGGATCCGGCACGGACGCGCTGACCGCGCGCGTCAGCCTGGCTGAGCAAGCCGCCGGGACCGGGGACGCCAGCAGAGCCGGGGAGCCCGCAGCAGCCGGGGGACCCGCGAGGGCCGGCGCGGCGCGATCGCGTGAGGAGGCACCGGCGTCGTCATGATCCGCACCGTTGTCGTTGACGACGACTTCCGTGTGGCAGCCATCCACGCGGCCTACGTCGGGAAGGTCAGCGGGTTCCAGGTGGTCGCCACGGCGCACAGCGCGGCCGAAGCCGTCGACGCGGTGGACCGGCTGCGTCCCGACCTGCTTCTGCTCGACCTCTACCTCCCCGACGAGCACGGCCTCGATCTGGTGGCACGCCTGCGGCGGGAGGAGCACCCGCCGGTCGACGTGATCGTCATCACCGCGGCCAAGGACGCCGACAGCGTGCGCGCCGCCATGCAGGGCGGCGCCCTGCACTACCTGCTGAAGCCGTTCAGCTTCCCGGCGCTGCGCGACAAGCTGCTGTCCTACGCCCAGATGCGCTCCCGCCTGGACACGCTCCGCCAGCCCGACCAGCGGGGCGTCGACCGCGTGTTCGGCGCGCTGCGGGCGCCGGACCAGCTCGCCGGGGCCAAGGGGCGTTCCGCGCACACCCTGGATGCCGTGGAGAAACTACTCGCCGACGCGGAGCATGACATGTCCGCGACCGAGGTGGCCGCGCGGACCGGCATGAGCCGCGCGACCGCGCAGCGTTACCTCAGCCACCTGCACGAGATCGGCCGGGTCGACATCAGGCTGCGCTACGGCAGCGGCGGCCGCCCCGAGCACGGCTACCGCTGGTCCCGCGGGCCGGGCTCATGCTGACCGCCCGCCAGGCCCACGGTCCAGGTGGCGAGGAATTCGCGCGGCGGGCCGCGCCGGCGGCGGGCGGGGATCCTCCTGGCGGAAAGGCCGTAGGGCGGCGAGCGCGGTTGCCTCGCGCGCGGGCACAGGCGCCGCCGCAGACGGCCCGGCGGGGCCGCCGGGGCCGGGTGGGTCCCTGTTCAGCCGAGGTCGAGGGCGGTGGCGAGGAGGCCGAGCGGCGGCGAGCCGAGGCTCAGCATGGCGGCGTGGAACCGGCTCAGCGTGAAGGACGCGCCCCACTTTTCCCTGGCCCGCTCGCGGAGCCTGAGGATCTCCAGCTTCCCCCAGGTGTAGCGGCCGTAGGTCGGGTCGAAGGTGGCGCGGCGCGCCTCGGAGGCCGCGGCGGGCCCTGCCAGGTGGGTGTCGGCCTCGAACCGGCGGGCCGCCTCCTCCACCGTCATGCCTGCGGTGTGCACACCGATGGCGCAGGCCAGCCGGGTGACACGGACCAGCGCCTCCAGCCACACCCCGATGGCGAACCGCGGGTCGCCGTCGCCGAACCCCTCCTCGGCGCACAGCTCCTCGGCGTAGTGTGCCCAGCCCTCGGCGAACGCGCTGGACTGCAGGGTGCGCCGGACCTCGGTCGGCGCGTGCCTGAGCGCCCGGCCGTGCGAGAAATGCCCGGGCGCGACCTCGTGGACGGCGATGACGGGCAGCGTGGTATCGCTGAACATCTCCAGCCACTCATCTGCCTCGCGCTGCGGCCACGACTCATCCGGCGGGGTGACGTAGAACCTGGACGGCGCGTCGGGCTCCCCGGGTGCGTTCCACGACATCATCGCCACCGCATAGCGGCGGGACTCCGGTGCCAGCTCGACCAGGCACTCCCCGTCGTGGTAGGGCGCCAGGCCGTGGTCACGGGTGAACTCGATCGCCCGCTGCGTCCAGTGCCGCGCGGCGTCCATGACACCCGCGGCGCCGGGATGATCACGGACCAGGCTGCGCGCCACCTCCATGGCCGGCCGGCCCGGGTCGAGCCTCGCGCAGTCCTCGGCGAGCCGCGCGCGCAGCCTGTCCCGCTCGGCGTCCGCCTGCTCCGCAAGCTTGCCGAGGTCGACGGCGATGGCCTCCGACCTGCCCAGCAGCGCGGCCAGGCCCGCGGCGCCGAGCGCCGGGTCCGGGTCACCGGCGGCCGATGCCCGCTCGATGTGCCCCACCAGGCGCGCGTGCGCGGCGAGCGCCGACTCGCGGACGGCTGGCGCCGTCCCGGCCGGTATGCCCGCGGCAAGGCCGCGGGCCGCACCGAGCAGCGCCTGGGCCACCGGTGCGCTCACCCGGTCGAGCGCCTCGATCGCCGCCTCCGCCGCCTGGGGCCACGCCGCCAGGTGCGCGGCGCGTGCGGCATCCCGCTCCGCCTGGGGGGCGTATTCCCTGTCGTAGCATGCGACGTCCATCTCGCCCAGGTGCAGGAGGGGGTTGCTGCGGTGCAGTTCGAGATCGGCGAACGTGACCCGCGCGCGTTCCTCGAACGCGGCCAGGTGGGCCTCGTCGTACGGGTCCTCCGGGGAGCCGCCGTCGGCTTTCGCCGCCTCCAGCGCCGCGAGCCCCGCACGCACGCCGCCGGGTGACAGGTCCTGGATCAGGCCGTCGTACTCGTGCCGCCCGCTCTCCTCGCGCGCCTCGGCGACGCCGAGGTCGCACACCGCCCGCACCCGGGGGCTCAGCCTGCCCGCCCCGCCGTCGCGCGGAGCTCCGCGCACCGTGCCCGTTCTCTCCTCCATGCCCCCGACGTTACAGGAGCGGCACCTGCGGCGCGGTGTCCCGCCACGCGGGGCACATGGCCGGCCATTCGGTCGCGCCGCCTGCCTGGGGCGGCGGCATCACCACGGTGCCGGCTGCGGACGGCCACCGTGTTCCGGCCGGGCCGCCGGGGCGACGGGGCGTTGCGGCCGGGCCGCCGGGCCGATGGGATGCACCCGCGTGGCTGCCGCGATGCCCGGAGCCTTGCCCGGGTAGCCGGTGCGGGGGAGAATGCCGAGTAAATCCGCCGCACGGAGGCCTGCGGGCCGGCGTGCCCGGGCCCGGGGTTTGGTCGGCCAGGAAAGGACGCGGTGCACCCGCCGGGGAAGATCGAGGAAGTGCCCGGGTGGTGACCCAAGCCTGACATATTTCCCGGCGTTCTCCCAGGTTCTTCCCATGACGGTCCCACCCGGCCGGGCTTGGATCGACGTGGCGGCGGGCAACGGGCCTGCCGGGACGGAGCAGCCAGGATCCCCACGGAACGGAACACCGTGATGAGACGTCTGTGTTTGCTGGCCGCGGTAGCCGGGCTGGCAGCGACCGCTGGGTGCAGCCCGAGCGTGCAGGCCAGCCCGACGGCCGCGCGCGGGGCGGCCGAGGCGGCCGCCGCACGGGCGGCCGGCATTCACAAGATCAAGCATATTGTGGTGATCTTCCAGGAGAACCGGTCATTCGACTCCTACTTCGGCACCTATCCCGGCGCGGACGGCATCCCGGTGAAGAACGGGGTGCCGACGGTATGCGTGCCCGATCCCCGCACGCACCGGTGCGTCCGGCCCTACCCGGATCATCACGACAGCAACGCGGGCGGCCCGCACAACGCGGTCAACAGCGCGGCCGACATCGACGGCGGCAAGATGGACGGCTTCATCGCCCAGGCCGAGCGGGGCAAGCGCGGCTGCACGGACCCGACGAACCCGGCCTGCACCAACGGCCGGATCGATGTGATGGGCTACCACACGCAGTCCGACATCCCGAACTACTGGGCCTACGCGAAGAACTTCGTGCTCCAGGACCACATGTACGAGTCGGTGCACTCCTGGAGCTTCCCGTCCCACCTGTACCTGATCTCCGGATGGGCTGCGGACTGCGAGCCGGGCAACCCGGAAAGCTGCGCCAGCGCGCTCGACCCCGCCGACCGGACGCGGGCCGATCCGGCCCCGTTCGCGTGGACGGAACTGACCTATCTGCTCGACAAGAACCACGTGAGCTGGGGCTGGTACCTGGATCACGGCGCGCAGCCTCCGCCCTCCGGCGCGGCGCGCCCGCGCGGGACGGCGGGTACCGGGGCTGGTGGCCGCCCGGCCCGCAAGCATCCGGCTGCCAAGCATCCGGCTGCCAAGCATCCGGCCGGCCTGGCCAAGGGCAGCGTGCCTGTGATCTGGAACGTCCTGCCAGGTTTCAGCGATGTGCACACCGACAGGCAGCTGGGCGATATCGCGGACCTGAGCCGTTTCTTCGCGCAGGCCCAGGCGGGCACGTTGCCCGCGGTGTCCTGGGTGCTGCCCGACGGCAAGGACAGCGAGCACCCGCCGGCCCTGGTGAGCACCGGCCAGGCCTACACGACCCGGATCATCAACGCGGTCATGCGCAGCAAGGAC
>Ga0209061_1003786_pt1 | contig 15690 bp, 15 predicted proteins | sample Coa_R1_10_FD_187157 | JGI IMG/M metagenome (GOLD analysis project Ga0209061, IMG submission 187157) | Surface soil microbial communities from Centralia Pennsylvania, which are recovering from an underground coalmine fire - Coalmine... | ecosystem: Environmental > Terrestrial > Soil >...
GGAGTCAGCCGCCGAGCTCAACCTCGACCTGGAGATGCCCGCCGCGCGGTGGCGGCCGCTCGACCCGGACCGCGCGCTCCCGGTGCCCGGCACCCTGCTGTTCCTGGACGGGGTCCGCCGGATCGACGCCCGGGTCTGGGTGCACGGGACCAGGCCGCAGCCGGCCCCGGGGATCGCCGCATCGTACGCCGCCGGGGTCGTCGCCTGCGACGGCGCGGCCCGCATCATCGCGGTCAGTGTCGAGCGCGGCCTGTTCACCGCCGCGGCCGAGGCGACCGGCATCACCGCCGGCCGCGCGAGCTATCCGGCGCGGCTCGCCGGGGGGCCTGCGCTGGACCAGCTCTCCCTCGCCCTGCAGCAGCGGCTCACCGCCGCCGAGGTGCAGCTCGCCCTGGCCTACCGGGCGCAGCACCCGGCCGCAGACGAGCTGCTCGTCATCGACGGGCCGCTGCGCGGCCGCACCCACCTGGACCGGGCCGTCGGTTACATCAAAACCCACCACATCTCCTACCTGCCTCCCGGGCAGGCGGCCGTCGTGGCCGCGCTGCGGCCCGGGCAGCGGACCCCGGCGTTCGCCATGGGCACCTCGTGGCGGCGCACCTCCTGGTACCTGCAGCTACCGCGGACCAGGGGCGTGCCCTGGTCCGGCGTGGTCCGGCTCGAATGCGCAGCCGACCTGCCGGCCGCCGAGGTAACCCGCCTGGCCGGCCTGACCGCCCGGCTGCTGCCGCCGCTTGCCAGCGTGTCGCACAAGGACCCGCGCGCCCCGCAGAACCTGGTGCCGATCGGCGGGCTGGAACGCGAGCTGCGGCACCGCCTCGGCGACCAGCACCTCCTCTACCGGGCGCTGCGGGCGGCGGCAGCCGCGGCGCCGCGCCCGCCGGGCGGGTAGCCGGGGCCGTGCGGCGGTCATCTCCCGCCGTGATCGGCCGCTGCCTGACGTTCGCGGCCTGAAGCAGAAGGACCGTTGCCCTGCCCGCCGGGCCACCGCGGCGATCCGCCCCGTCGCGCATCGCCGGGTGGCATTCCGGGGCGGGTCTGGTTGCCGCGCCGGGCGGCCGGGCCGATGACCGTCACGCCGAGCCCGTGCTAGCTGCGGCCGGCCCCCCAGGCCCGGGACCCCGCGACGGCGGCGCGGCCGGGCTGGTCCGGCCAGCGGCAGCTGGTGACCTGGCCGCCGGCGACGGTGACGGTGGCCGCCGGGTGCTGCCGGTCTCGCCAGATCGTGTACCGCCCGGCCGGCAGGCCGGGGTAGACGGCCGCGTGCCGGGTCCCGGCGGGGAGGTGCCGGGGCCGGACCCGCGAGTGGGTGCGCGCGGCGCCGGGGGCGTCCTCGCGGCTGATCTCGATCTCGGCGCCGTCAAGCTCGGCCGGCGTGTACAGGACCAGGGCGCCGGTGCCGGCGCCGAGGTCCATGACGACGGTGCCGGGACCGGAGGGCCCGGCGGCCGGTTCGGCCATGGTCAGCTCCTTGTCATGTGATGCGATGTTGCGGTCGCGGGCCGCCGCCCCCCAATCGGACCAGCGGCCCGCGGCCACGCCGGACGGCCCCTCAGCCTCGGACCGGTCAGGACGGCTCGTCGTAGCCGCTGTAGGGGATGCCGAGGTAGGGGAACTGGCCCAGGTACGGAGCGTGCACGCTGGCCGGGGTCAGCCCGTCGGTGAGCTGGCCGGCGGCGGCGTCGGGCTTGAAGGACTTGTCGATCAGGGCGTAGGTGACGCCGGCCAGCGCGCGCAGCTCGATCGCCACCACGTCGTCGGTGACCCGGCGGCCGTTCGGGAAGCCGGCCGCATCCCCGCCGAGCAGGCCGTAGATGCTCTGCTTGCCCGCCGGGGTCGGCGGGATCGAGGTGTTCAGCCGCAGCATGTCGGCCAGCACCGGCCCGGTGAAGTTGGTGAACCCGGGGATGATGCCGGACGGGATGCCGGTGAGCAGGATCGCCTCCAGGTCGGCGCGCGGCTTGCCGGACTTGACCAGCGCGGCCAGGTTCGGGAACACGCCCGGGTACAGGACCGGCAGCAGCGCCGCCAGCTCGGGCCTGGTGACGTACTGCGCGAACTGCTTGTCGTCGGCGGGCGGCAGCGAGTTCCACAGGTCCTTCCTGCCCAGCGGGATCAGCACCTCGTTGACCAGCGGGTTGCCCAGCCTCGACACCTGCCGGAACGGCCCGGCGTTCACGTCCTCGCCGCGGTCGGCGTCCCACAGCCGGACCCGCTGGCGGCTGGCCGTGGTCCACACGCCGATGACCGGGTGGCCCTTGCGGGTCAGCGCCGAGACCGGCACCCGGATCGCGATCGAGTGCACGTTCAGGTTGTTGGTGCCGTTCACCCCGGGCGCCGCCGGCAGCTTGGGCAGCCCGAACGTGGCGTGCAGGTTCTCGAACGGCCGCAGGTCGCCCAGGTCGAAGACGGCGCCCAGGTCGACGTAGAAGCCCTCGGCCCGCTGCCCGGCGAACACGGTGACCCCGCCGCCGAGCTCGTGCACGGCCTGGCCGGCCAGGGCCGGGTAGTCCGGCGTGGACAGCGGCCCGATGTTGCACGGCGGGCAGGCCAGGTTCGTGCCCAGCGTCTCGCCCCGCCAGCCGGAGACCACGGTCAGGTCGTAGAACTGGCGGCGGTTCCAGGCCGGGCTGTCGATCGCCTCGATCGGGCCCGTGTTGTACAGGAAGGTTTCCGGGTCGCGCACCTCGGTGCGGAAGCGGAGCTGGTAGGAGATGTCGGCCTGGCCGTCCCCGTCGTTGTCGATGTGGATCTCGTACAGCACGTCGTCGCCGAACTCGTAGAAGTTCGGACCGCCGTCCGGTTCCTGCAGCGGGACGTAGTTGGCGATCAGGGTAACCGTATCCGGCTTGTCCGGGCTGACGAAGGCGTAGACGTCCGTGCTGTCGGCCACCGGGTCCTTGGAGATCTCCGGCGCCTCGCGGTGCGATGACATGTGATTACCTCACAGGCTCGAATGGGCAGATGACGGGACTCACCCGGCGGCCCGGGCGATCCGGGCGGCCAGGTCCTTGTCGCGCAGCCGGGTCTGGCTGGTCCCGGAGAACAGCTCGATGTCCCCGGACCTGGCGTTGCGCACGTGCACCACGATCGGCCCGGCCGACGTGCCTGCCCCGCCGTCGCGGTGCGGCTGCCGGCCCGGCTGCGGCTGGCTGGTCCCGGCCATGGCCGGGCTCCCGGCCGCCGCCATGGCGGTGGCGGCCAGGCCGGCCGCGCCGGCGGTGGCGGCTCCCCGCAGCACGACGCGCCGCGACATGCGGCGCGGCCCGCCGTTGTGGTCCTGACTGGTCATGACGATCCTTTCCGCTGGTCGGTGCGGCCTCCGGCGGAGGCCGCACCCGGGAACTCGTGACGGCCGCAGGTAGGTAAGGCCGCGCGGCCGGCGGGCTGGCCGCCGGCCGCAGCGGCCCCCGGCCGCTGGTCAGTGTCTCCTTCGAGGCCGGCGGTCCCGCGGATTGGTCGCGTGCCGGAAAAAATCCGGGCCACTTCGGCGTCGCATCCGGTGCCCGCCCGGCTCCGGATCGTGGTCCCGCGCCGGCGCGGCGCCGACCAATCCGCCGCGCCTGCGGTTCCGAATGGCGCCCGTGATGACAAGACGCAGCCATCCCGCGGCGGCGCGTACCGCGGCCGGGGCGCTGGCCGGCGTGCTGGCCGGCGCGGTGGCGCTGGGCGTAGCCGAGCTCGCCGCGGCGGTCACCGGCCCGGTGGGCGCTCCCGTGCTCGCGGTCGGGGAGGCTGCGATCAACCTGACTCCGGTGCCGGTCAAGGAGTTCGCGATCGCGCACTTCGGGTCCCGCGACAAGGAGGCCCTGCTCACCGGGATCGCGGTGCTGCTGATCGTGTTCGCCGCGCTGACCGGCGCGCTGGCGGTGCGCCGGATCGGCTACGGCCTGCCGGGCTCGCGGCCTTCGGCGCCGTCGGGGTGTCGGCGGCGCTCAGCCTGCCGGGCGCCACCGCCGGCGACGCGGTGCCCACGCTGGCCGGGCTGGCCGCCGCCGCGGCCGTGCTGGTCGTGCTGGCGCGCGCCGCGCCGCGCTCGCGGGCCGCCGCGCGGCCGGCCCGCGAGCCTGGCCAGCGGATCGCGGCAGCGGGACCCGCCGGGCCGGGCGGCCCCGCCGCAGCCCGGGCCACGGCCGCGCCGCCAGACATCGCCGCGGCGCAGGGCACGGCCGGAGACCGGGCGCCTGCTGATCGCCGCCGCTTCCTGATCGCGGGGGCGGGTGCGGCGGCGCTGGCCGCGGGCTGCGGCGGGCTCGGCGGGGCGCTGCTCGGCCGGTTCAGCGTCTCCTCGCTGCGCGGGCAGGTCCGGCTGCCCGCGCCCGCGGTGCCCGCGCCCGCCGTCCCGGCCGGAACCAGCCTCCGGCTGGCCGGCCTGACGCCGTTCTTCACGCCGAACGCCAGCTTCTACCGGGTCGACATCGACCTGGCGCTGCCGCAGGTGCCGCCGGACACCTGGACGCTGCGGATCGACGGCATGGTCGGCCGCGAGATCGAGCTCACCTTCGCCGACCTGCTGCGGATGCCGCTGACCGAGGCCGACATCACGCTGGTCTGCGTCTCGGACGAGGTCGGCGGCCCCTACGCGGGAAACGCCCGGTGGCTCGGCGTGCCGCTGGCGGGCCTGCTGCGCCGGGCGCGGATCAAGGCAGGCGCAGACCAGGTGCTATCGGCCGCCGCCGACGGCATGACCATCTCCACCCCGCTGGACGCGGTCCTGGACGGCCGGCCCGCGCTGCTGGCCGTGGGCATGAACGGACAGCCGCTGCCGGTCGCCCATGGCTTCCCCGCCCGCATGGTGGTGCCGGGCCTGTACGGCTACACCTCCGCGACCAAGTGGGTCACCCGGCTGACCGCGACCACGTTCGCGGCGCGGCCCGCCTACTGGACCCAGCGCGGCTACGCCGCCCAGGCGCCGATCAAGACCGAGTCCCGCATCGACGTGCCCAAGCCGTTCGCCCGCCTCAGCGCGGGCCCGGTGGCGGTGGCCGGGGTCGCCTGGGCGCCGACCAGGGGCATCGCCGCCGTGGAGGTCAGCGTGGACGGCGGGCCGTGGCAGCGGGCCCGGCTGGCGGCCGCGGACGGCCCTGACACCTGGCGGCAGTGGATGTGGGCGTGGGATGCCGCGCCCGGCCTGCACCGGCTGCAGGTGCGGGCCACCGACCGCACCGGCGCTACCCAGACCTCCCGCCGCGCCCCGCCGTTCCCCGACGGCGCCAGCGGCTGGGACTCCGTCGTGGTGACCGTCGCCTGACGGCACCGCGGTAAGCACACCGAACCTGACAAGGAGATATCATGAAGTACCGTCTTGTGGCCGTGTCCGGGCTGGCCGCCTGCCTCGCCGCCGGCGCGGCCGCGTGCAGCTCCGGCTCCTCCTCCTCCTCGGCGTCCTCGCCGTCCTCATCGGCGCCGGCGTCGTCCTCGGCGCCGGCCGCCGCGGCGGCGTCGCCGGGCACCACCGCCATGGACTTCGGCCCGGCCTGCTCCGCGGTGCCCAAGTCCGGCGCCGGCAGCTTCAGCGGCATGGCCACCGCCCCGGTCGCCACCGCCGCCTCGGCCAACCCGGTGCTGTCCACCCTGGTCGCCGCGGTCAAGAAGGCCGGCCTTGTGGACACGCTCAACTCCGCGTCGAACATCACCGTGTTCGCGCCTGACAACGCCGCGTTCGCGAAGATCCCGTCGGCCACCCTGGCCAAGGTGCTCGCGGACAAGGCGGAGCTGACCAAGATCCTCACCTACCACGTGGCCTCCGGCCGGTACAGCCCCGCCCAGCTGGCCTCCGGCAAGCCCATCAAGACGCTGGAAGGCGCCACCGTCACCCCGGGCGAGGCGGGCGGCAGCTACGCGGTCAACAACGCGCACGTGGTGTGCGGCAACGTGCAGACCGCCAACGCCACCGTGTACATCATCGACACCGTGATGATGCCGCCGTCCAGCTGACCAGCACGAGCACGTGGCCATGGCCGTGACACCACGGTCCGTTCCGGCGAGATCGTCAGATGATCCCGGACGGGCCCTGGCGTCGCGCTCACCGGCCGGCCCGGCGCCCCTGCGGCGGGAGCCCGGCCCCGGGGCGTACCGCGGCGCTGCGCCGCCGGCCCCGGCTCAGCCCCCGCCGTCGCCGCCCTGGCCGTCGCCGTGGCGGTGGCGGGCATGGCCGGGCGGCGGGCTGGCCGCGGTGACCAGGATCAGTGCGTGTCCGGGCACGGTGCCGCTCGGCTGCACCGCCAGCACCGTCCCCGGGATCAGGCGGCCGCTGGGCGACCACGCCAGCTCGACCCGCAAGCCGAGCGCGCGCAGGTACCGGGCCACCGCGCCGGCCGGCTGGCCGATCAAGGCGGAGGCGCTGACCTCGACCGTGCGGGCGGTGCTGGCTGCCGGGCGGCCCGCCGGATGCCGGCCGACGCCCGCCGTGCCCGCGGCACCCGTGCTGCTGGCCAGCAGCCAGCCGGCCAGGCCGCCGGCCACCACGGCAGCAACCGCCAGCGGCAACAGCCGCCCCGCCATCACCTGCGAGGTCAGCCGCCGCCGGGGACGCCAGCCGGCCCGCGCCGCCCAGGCGGTTGCCGGCCGTCGCGGCAGCATGCCATCGGGAGCCCCGGCCGCCGCCGGGACCGCCAGCGGCAGCGTCGCTGGGTCCGCGCGGTGCGGGCCCAGGGCCGCCTGCCCGGTTCCGGATGGCGGCACCGTGATGCCCAGGGCGTCGCGGAGCTTGGCGGCCCGGGCCGCGACCACGGCGGCGCCGGCCGGGCGCCGTGCCGGATCCTTGGCGGTCAGCTCGCCGACCAGCGCCGCCACCGCGGGCGGTACCGCCGCCGGCAGCGGCGGCAGCGGCCGGAACTGATGGGCGGCGGCGATCTCGGCCGGGGTCCCGGTGAACGGCGGATGACCGGCCAGCGCCTCCCAGGCGACGATGCCCAGCGAGTACAGGTCGCCGGGCGGGCCGGACGCTGCCCCGGCGATCCGCTCCGGAGCCAGGTACGCCGGCGTGCCGATCAGTGACCCGGACCAGGTCAGCGGCGCCGCGCCCGCCGCGTGCGCGATCCCGAAATCGGTGATCTTGACCGCCCCGCCCGGGCCGATCAGCAGGTTCGCGGGCTTGATGTCCCGGTGCACCAGGCCCGCTGCATGCGCGGCCGCCAGCCCCGCGGCGGCCTGGGCGACGACGTGCAGCACCCGTGCCGCATCCAGCGGGCCGCTGGCAAGCACCCGGCTCAGCGGCGGCCCGTCCACCAGTTCCATCACCAGGAACGGCGGCTGTCCCGGGCCCGGCTCGCGGTAGTCATACACCTGGGCTATCGCCGGGTGCGACAGCCCGGCGGCATGCCATGCCTCGGCCCGGAACCGGGCCAGCGCCTCCGGGTGATCGGCGTACTCGGCGCGCAGCAGCTTGACCGCGACCATCCGGCGCAGCGTCAGGTCGATGCCGCGCCACACCTCGCCCATGCCGCCGCCGGCGATCCGGTCCCGGAGCCGGTACCGGCCCGCCAGCACGACATCTGCCTGAGGCACGGGCACGCATCCAGACCCTACCCCGGCCCCCGGCCGGCATGCGGACGATCCCGTCCGCTCCCCCGGGGACGCCCTCCCCGAGGCCGGTCCCGGGCCGCGGCGGGCCTGGCAGGGCGCGCCGGGCCGGGTCGTCATCCCGGTCAGACGGTGACCCGGCTCCAGCGGGCACCTCCGTCGCGGGTCAGCCACAGATAGCCGTTGTCGCCGAGGGCCACGCCCTGGCTGTTGGTCTCGAACCCGACCAGGGCGAAACCGTGCCCGCGGTCGGTCAGCGAGACATGCCAGCCGGGCCCGGTGAGCCTGTACAGGTCCGGCCCGGACCAGGCGAACCGTGCGCCGGCGACAGCGGTCACGCCCTGCGGCGGCCGCGGCGGCGGGCTGACGGCGCTCCAGGCGCTGCCCTCGTTGACGGACTGGTAGGCGCGCTGGGTCTGCCCCGGCGGACTGAGCCGGTTGTCCATGATGTCGCAGACCAGGTAGACCAGGCCGTCGGTGGACACCCCGAGCGCGGCGAACGGCACGTAAGCCTGACCCTGCGCGCACGGCAGTGCTTCATGGCGCACCGGCCGGGTGCCGGCGAACACGTCCAGGGACGGTGCGATAGGCCCGGCGCCCTGCTGGCCGACGACGTAGGCGACGTCGCCGTGCACGGCGAGGGTCGCGGAGCGGTCCGGCGTGAAGCCGAGGTTCGTCCAGGCGGTGCTGCCGACCGGGGCACGCCAGATGTCCGGGTAGGGCTGCGCGCCGGCGATCGACCAGACCCAGCCGGAGGCTGTCTCCAGCGACAGCACCTGGGCCAGCCCGCCCGGCCGCCAGGAGGCGGCCCCGTCGGTGGTCATCCACAGCGAGCCAGCGGCGCTCCAGGCGTATCCGACCTGAGGGGAGGCGAACCGGATATGCGCCGCGCCGGCGGGCGGGCCGGGGAGCCGGCTCCAGTCGGCGCCGCCGTCGGTCGTGGCAACCAGTTCGCCGCTGCCGAGCGCCCAGCCTTGGCTGGCAGAGACGAAGCTGACGTCCTGCACGTCGATCGGGCCGGGGGCCGACGTGCCCGCGGGGGCCGGGGCCGGCGGGCTGGGGGTTGCGGCGGCGGAGGGGCGCGCGGTGCCCGGCATCGACCCGGCCCGCGAATGCGCCGGGCCGGGTCTGGCCGTCCCGCAGCCGGCCAGCGCGACGAGCGCGGCGAGCGCCACGGCCGTGCCCGGGAAGCGTCTGCTCACGTTCCCGGAGACGCCGGAATCCTGCACATGGTTGCCATAGTTAAGGGCCGCGAATTAGCCGAACTTCCCCGGCCAACGCCCGCACATCGGCATGCGCGGCCGCCTCCGTGCCGCCGCCCGGCAGGTCGGCATGGTGCCCGGCCCGGCAGGCTCACGCGCGGCAGCCGCGAGGTTCTTGGCGCCGCGAAGTGAGGTCGCTTCGCGAGCGGGCATGCCGCTCAGCCATCGCCCTTCTCGAAGTGGCTGACCACGACGAGCCCGGCGATGAACACGGCCACCATCGCGATGAGCAGCGCCAGTTGCGCCGTGCTGATGGCAGTGCTGCCGGGAGTCAGCACGAACAGGATGCGGCGCACGACCGCGATCAGCCCGACGACGATGAACGGCTGGGCCACCAGGCGGTGCGCGCGCAAGGACAGCACGACCGTGTAGACGATCTCGACCAGGATCAGCACGAGCAGGACGCGGTCCAGCAGGATCGGGGCGCCCGCCGAGATCGGCCCCGAGGACCCGTCGAGGAAATCGGCGATCCCGGCGATCAGCAGGACCACGGCCAGCGCGATCAGTACGACCCCGACGGCTACCGTGACCCAGTCCTGCACGTGCTCGAGGAGCCAGATCGAGCGCGCGGCGGCAGGAGTGCCCTGCCGCACGGACGAGCCATCCGCCGGTGAGCTTGCCGACCCGGCCGACGCGGCTGCGGGCCCGGCGGGGTCCCCGCCCGGTGAAGCCGGCATGCCGGTCATTGTGCCATCATCGCGGCGCCTGTCCGCGGCAGTCGGGAACATTGCGGGCCGGCGGGCGGCGCGCCCTGAGACACGGCCCGTGAGGCTGGCAGCGCCGGCCGTCCTGGTTGCTCCCGGCGCTCAGCCCCTCTGCAGCGGCGGGGTGACGTACGCCGCGCTCCCCGCCTGATGCGGGAGGCGGTGCCTCGCCGCCTCGTACAGGTCGGCGGGCAGCGGCCCCTTCTCCGCGATCGCCACGTTGCCGCGCAGGTGGTCGATGTTCGAGGTGCCGACGATGGCCGTCGAGAGGCCCGGGTGGCTCAGCGTGAAGCGCAGCATGAACTCCATCGGGCTCATGCCCCCGAGGAGGTCGCCGATGCCGGACGACTGCCAGCGCCGCTGGGCCTCGCCCTGCGCGAGGCCCAGCGGCCCGGAGCGCCAGTTCTTGTCCCCGGCCGCGGCACCGCGTGCCACGCCACCGCGGATCAGCGTGCCGGCGCCGGAATCCGCTGCCGCGCTGATGAGGTCCTCGTGCTCGCGCTGCACGGCCGAGTAGGGGATCTGGAAGACGTCGAACACGCCCATGGCGATGTGGTCGGGCAGGTTCGGCAGTATCCCGGACATGCCGATGAAGCGGGTCTTACCCTCCTCCTGCAGGGCCCGCAGCGTGGCCAGCACATCGTCCGCCTCCAGCCGCGCCTTGCTCGGCGACATGTGCACCTGGAGGAGGTCGAGCCGGTCGGTGCCGAGCCGCCGGAGGCTCTGCTCGACGTTCGCCCGGATGTTGGCCCGGCTGTAGTCGTGCTCGTACGGCCCGACGGCTTCCGGTGCCGGGTTGAGCGGGCAGCCGCACTTGGACGCCAGGAAGTACTCGTCGCGGCGATGGCCGATGTGCCTGCCGATCAGTTCCTCGCTCAAGCCGTAGTCGACCGAGGTGTCGATGAGGTTGATCCCAGCGTCGAGGACCGCGTTGAGCAGCCTGCTTGCCTCGGCGTCGGACAGCGCCGGCGCGCGCGGCAGGCCGCGCAGCTCCATCCCTCCGTAGCTGAGTATGGTCACGTCCGTTCCGGTGCGCCCGAGCCGGCGCGTGCTGATGGCCATGGCAGCACGTTACCGGTGTCAGCTTTCACAGCCGCCGTCGATGGGCAGCGTCACGCCCGTCACGAACTCGCTGTCCCGGCCGGGCCTGTGCCGTAGCGGGCCGCCGCGGGCTTCCGGGACGAAGGGATCGGCGTGTGAGCGAATGGGCATTCATGCACCCGCCGCGCGATGACTTCATCGCGACGATGACCCGGGCCGGGCACTCCGCCTTCGATGCTCATGCCGCCTGGCTGCGCGGCCTGCTGGCCGATGGCGTGCTGGCCGTGTCCGGTCCGTGCCTGGGCCAGGTGAACACCGGTCTCCGAGGCGCCAGGCGCGGAGGCGGCGCGGCGCATCGTGGCCCCGCGGCGGGTATATGCGCGGTAACCTCCGGCCGTACCGGCTCGCCATGGTGCGTGGCCGCAACTGACCGGGGACGGAGGCATGAATGAAGGTTGGCCTGGTCGCGCTCCATTACCCGCGTCCGGAGCACCGGGACCAGATGATCGCCCGGGTTCACCGGGCGGCGGAGGTCATGGCCGCGACTCCGGGATGCCTTGCGGCCGACTGCTGGGTAAGCGAAGACAGCCAGGCCGTGGTGACAACGGGCCAATGGGAGTCCGAGCAGGCCCTGGCCGCGGCGTTTTCGGCCGTGCGGGCGGCAGGCGTTGATTTTGCTTACGACGAGCGCGAGTCCAGGCCCCGGGAGGTCTTCAAGCTCGTCTCGGCATGAGCGGCCGCCGGGACGAAACGGCCGCTCCATGCCCGGAATCTGCCGTGAGCGCTCCAGGAACGTCAGGCGGTGCCGGAACGGCGCCACGGCCCCGCGCTGGCGCGCCGCGGGCATGCTCGAGGCAGATCACCAGTTCCGCCGCGTCAACGGCCGGATGCCGAAACTCCGCGCGGCGCTGGAGGCGGGTGTGCGACACATTCGTAGGGGTCCCACATCTCCGCTGGTTGTGATGAGAGTCTGGTTGTGGCAGTCACAACCAGATGAGGAGCGCCCATGTCCGAGCCGTCGCTGCCGGAGCTGGAGGCCGAGCGGGACCGCTTGTTCACGCTGCTGGCGTCGCTGGGCGACTTCCGGCGCGGGTCGGTGAGCGAGAACTACCGCAAGTGCGGGAAGCCGAACTGCGCGTGCGCGGCCCCGGATCATCCCGGGCACGGGCCGCGGTTCCTGTGGACGAGGTCGGCGGGCCGGCGCAAGACGGTCGGCCGGCAGCTCGCCACTGGCGAGGTGGCGAAGGTGCGCCGGGAAGTGGCCCGGCACGCGGAGTTCACGTCGACGGTGGAGCAGGTCATCGAGGTGAACGAGAAGATCTGCGAGGCCAGGCCCGTGGCCGGCATGGATGCGCCCTCCGCGCCGGAGGGCGAAAAAGGGGGCTCTTCGCCGCGCTCGCGGCGGAGAAGTCCGCCGAGATAGAGCGGCTCGCGGCGGAGGCGGCCCGGTCGCTGGGCTGCGGCGACGCCGGGCTGGGAGCGGCGGAGGCGGTGATCCGGGCCGGGATGCTGGCCGCGGGCTGCGGCATGCTCGGGCGGCTGCTGGCCGCCGACCCGGGCTACCGCGGCCCCCGGGTCCCGTGCGGCGCCGGGTACGAGGCCGTGTTCACCGCTTACCGGGAGAAGGTCATCGACACCGTGCTCGGGCCGGTCACGCTACGGCGGGCCTGGTACCACTGCGCGGAGTGCGGGCACGGCCTCGCGCCCAGGGACGCCGAGCTCGGCGTCGCCGGCGCGTCGATGTCGCCCGGCCTGGCCGCGATGAACGACCTGGCCGCCGCGGCTGGCCCGTTCGCCGGGGCCGCGCGCCTGCTGGAGGAACTGGCCGGGATCCGGCTCGACGCCAGGAGAGTCGAGCGCGCAGCCGAGGCCAGCGGCACCGCGCTCGCGGCCGCCTGCCGCGAGCGCGCCGCGCTGACCGCCGCGCGGAAGCTCGTCCCGCTGCCTCCCTCGCCGCTGCCGGACAAGCTCTACGCCGTCATCGACGGCACCGGCGTCCCGATGACCGCGAGGGAAACCGCGGGAAGACAGGGAAAAGGCGAGGACGGCAGGGCCCGCACCCGGGAAGTCAAGCTCGGCGTCTTCTTCACCCAGGACAAGCTCGACGAAGACGGCTACCCGGTCCGCGACAAGGCCACCACCAGCATCATCGCCACCTTCGAGCCCGCCGCCGCGTTCGGGAGCCTGGTAAAGGCCGAGGGCATCCGCCGGGGCGCGGACCACGTCCGCCAGCTCACCGTCCTCGGCGACGGCGCCGCCTGGATCTGGGGCATCGCCACCGACAAGTTCCCGGAAGCGACGCAGATCGTGGACCTCTACCACGCCCGCGAGCACCTGCACAGCCTGACCAGGTCCCTGGAGTTCATGCTGCTGGACCGCAAGGAGCAGTGGCTCGCCGCCCGCCTGGAAGACCTCGACTACGGCTACATCGACGGCATCGAGGCCGCCGTCCGCAAGTACCCGCTGGCTGGAAGGCGTCAGGAAAGACGAGGTCGAGAAGGAACTCGGCTACTTCCTCAACAACGCGCCCCGCATGCGCTACCACTGGTTCCGCCAGTGCGGCCTGTTCGTCGGCTCCGGCGTCGTCGAGGCCAGCTGCAAGAGCGTCGTCGCCCAGAGGCTCAAGCAGGCAGGCATGCACTGGACCCTCGCGGGAGCCGACGCCATCATCGCCCTGCGCTGCAAAGAAGCCAGCAGCCAGTGGGAAGCCATCTGCGACCACCGTCACAACCAGACACCAGCCGCCTGACCAGCCCACTGCCGAAGATGATCTTGGTTACCTACAAATCTGTCGCACACCCGCTGGAGGCGCATTTCACCAAGACTGTCACTGCTGCAAGCCAGAATGAGGATGATCACGGGGCCGCCACCGAAGTTCAGCGGAACCCGGGACAACCTCCCTCACGGGCGTAAGAATGCCAGGACTGGGCGGGTCACTGGGGTGCTTGCGCCAGTCGGAGGTGCTTGCAGATCCCGCCGGAATGCCCTCAGACGCTGCGGGGTCGCCATGGCTGGTGCTCGTGCGCGAGCCAGACCAGCTCGGGGTCGAGCGCGCGCACCCGCAGCTGGCCTTCGGTGTGCGGCTCGTCGAGCTCGCCGAACCAGACCGCCACGTCGCCGCCGACGACGACCGGACGCCCGCCGGTCTCGGCCACGACCACCTGCGTTCCGCGTGTGTGGCCCGGCGCCGGGACGAGGCGGAGCCCGGGAAGCAGGTCGAGCTCGCCGTCGACCGGCACGTACCGCACGCCGGGCGCCTCGACCCACTCGCGAATGGTGTAGGCGTCCTCGCTGCGCGCGTCGTCGAGCTCCCGGCGCTGGACGTAGACCGGCCTGCCGGCGAACAGGCGGTTGCCGCCGCAGTGATCGAAGTGCAGGTGCGTGTTGACGACGATGTCGATGCCGGCGAGATCAAAGTCCTGCTCGCTTAGTGGGCGGAGGCGGGGATCGAGGTCGGCCACCGCCGGGTGCAGCTCCGTCATGCCGGTATCGACCAGCACGCGCGCATCGGGATGGCCAAGGACGTGCACGTAGACCGGCATCCGTTCGCCCTCGGCGAGCAGGTCGGCAACCAAGACTGGCGTGACGGTGATCGAGGCGGGAGCGTTCATGGTGTATGCGACGGCGGGCGGCCCGAATACTCATCGAGCGAGGACCTGGTGGCCGGGCTGGCCGGGCAGGTGCGGCGGCATACCGTGGTGGGCATGCTGCTGGGCGGGGCCTTGCAGCACGTGTGGCCTCATGACCGGGCGCGGATCCCATGGCGCGACATGGCGCCATAGGCGTCGGACTGGGTGGCGCGAAGGTGGCCGTACCGGATGGCGAGCGCGATCCGTCCGCCGGGGAGCCGGGCGATGTGCCAGGCTACTGTGCGCCGGTAGCGCGAGAGGCTGAGGGTCTTGCCCGGGTCCGTGCGCAGCACGAGGTGTCCTCCAGCGTGTCGCCGGCGCCGTGCCCGCTGTACATCTCCGCGCACACCGTCCGCGGTCACCTCAAGACCATCTTCGGCAAGGCGGGCGTCAGCCGGCGCCGCGATCTGGCGGCCGCGCTCACCGGCCAGTTCCCGGTCAGACGCCCCGGCTGAATGCGGCAGCCTCCGCAGGGTTCAGGGCAGCAGCAGCCGGATCATCGCGGTGGCCTGCCACCGGGTGAACGCCCGGTGGCTCCAGCCCCGTTCGGTCACCAGCCGCCGGTACTGGCCGGGCTCGATCAGCAGCCACAGCACGTCCGCCGCTGCCTTGGGCGACATGTCGCCGCGCAGCCAGCCCGACGCGCGCAGCGCGGCGATCACCTGCCGGGCGCACCCGTGTATCTCGTCGCGGCTGGCGTCGCGGAGGGGAACCAGGGCGGGGTCACTGGCGGCGGCCTCCTCCAGGACCGCGGCAAGGGGCGCCCATCGCTGGGCGATTCCAGAGGCCAGGCCGGCGAACCGGCGCAGCAGCTCGGCCGGGTCGCGCTCGGCGAGGATCTCGGCCAGGGCTGGCTCGTTGCCCAGCACGGCGTCCCCGCCGACCGCCGCGCGGCGCGCCAGCGCGAGCAACTGAGCCTTGGACCCGACCGCGAACACCGTCGGCCGGGAGACGCCGGCCCGGGCGGCGACCTGGTCGATGGTGGTCCGGGCGTAGCCCTGCTCGACAAACAAGGCGGCGGCAGCGTCAATGACTGCCTTCTGGCCGAGCAGCGCGGCCTTCTCGCGCAGCCGGGAGCGGTAGGCGCGCCGGGGCTTGACGTCGGCCATCAGTTCACTTTACTCTCGATCAAAGCAAAATATCATCGATAAAATCATGTTATCTGGAGGCAGCATGACCGTGCCCAGGTCTACCGGCGCGCCCGGCGGCTGGCGGGTGCTGGGCTTTGGCCGCAAGCCGGAGGTGGCAGCGGCGATCCAGGAAGACCTGCGCGCCCAGGGCATCCGGGCCCGGACTTTCGCGCTGACCGACGACGCTGACGGTGACGCCAGGCTCGCGCGCGAGCTGGACGAGGGCAGCTACGACGGGGTCGCTATCGGCGGCTTCATCAACGGGCAGGACCCCGGGATCCGGCCGACCGCCGAGACCACCGCGTGGTTCAACCGCGTGCTCAACATCATCCACAGCCGCGCCCCCGGCGCGAAGATCATCCTGGTCCGCGAGCCTGCCGACGCGCTTCCCGCCATCCGC
>Ga0209061_1003788_pt1 | contig 15685 bp, 11 predicted proteins | sample Coa_R1_10_FD_187157 | JGI IMG/M metagenome (GOLD analysis project Ga0209061, IMG submission 187157) | Surface soil microbial communities from Centralia Pennsylvania, which are recovering from an underground coalmine fire - Coalmine... | ecosystem: Environmental > Terrestrial > Soil >...
GCTGCTTGTACTGTTCTGTCGGGCGGAGCTGCGCCTCGCCGCTCTCTCGTTGCTTCTGCTGTGCCTGCTTTTGGGTATGTCGCCGCTGATTATTTATAACGTGACCACGCCTATCACGCCAAAGGAGCTTTCTCTCTTCACAGGAGCGTTCGGAGGAGGGTACCGCGAGCCTTCCTATCCGCCGCCGCCGGGCAGCTCGTCGCTGCATACAACATCAAACGTCGCGCCTGCGTCCATCGCGCCCAATCCTCTTCTCCAGATCGAGGGCACGCTCGTTGTCGGCATTCCCACCGAGACAAACGGGTCTGCGCTCTGCTCGATTAACTCGAATGATATCTGGCCTCTTTCTGGGAGTTCGAACGCGTACACGCGCTTCTGTTCGGTTGTTCATGGGGGCTGGGGTCTCGGTTTAAGCGTGTTACTGGTAGTGGCCGTTCTTACGGCCTGGAAAGGCTTCTGGCGACGCTGGCACCGAGATTCAAAGGATCGTGCTCTGCTTTCTTATGATGAGCGGCGCGAGGCAGCACGCCAGGCAGGGCGGCTGATGATCGCTATAGGTGCAGCCGTGAGCTTGCTGGCCTTCCTGCTCTATCCAGAGGCTTCAGCCGTGACCCCTACGACTTCTGCGCGCTATCTCGTGGGCTTGTTGATCGCCACTCCTGTCCTCCTCGCGCCGCTATGGGAGAAGCGTTCTAGCCTGAAGCTTCGGCTTTCCTGGCGAGCGCTCTTGAGGACGCTTGCGCGTTACGCTCTGCTCTTCTTGATTTGCCTGACCTGCCTGCTTGGTACTATCAATATCTTTACAGTGCAAATAGCCTCCTCGCAAGCTGCATTCCAGGAGCAGCAAGAGTTGATTGCCCGCCTTCTGCAAATGCATGCGACCCGCGTCTATACTACTTATGATGACTGTGACCGCCTGGCCTTCCTGAGTAACGAAAAGATTGTTTGCGCCGCGCTAGATAACGGCCTCAATCCTGGCCTTGACCGCTATTATCCCTATCGCGCTATGGTTGCCAGCACGCCCAATCCGCCCTACGTCTTTCCAGATTACGCGGTGCAAACGGTTGTGTTTGAGCAGAAAGCGGCGGAGCAGCACATTCCGTACAGGCGGATTGTGGTCAATATCTATGCTATTTACCTCCCGGCACGGCCGCTCACCAGATAGATCGGGCCAGCTTTTTCTCCTATTGTCGAGATGTGATATGATAGCGCAGAAAGGCGGCCATGTGCAACAGTCAAGTACCCCACGCCTGGACGGTGGGAGCTTGCAAACTGTTGGGAGCTTTCTCCCTGAAGTCAGGGGCCTCCGTGCCGCGCGATTGGTGATCGAGAACAGATTGGATTAGGAGGACTCGCATGATTTGCCCCCACTGTCAAAGCCAGGTAGCTGATGGCGTAAAGTTCTGTGGCACGTGTGGAAAGCCGCTGGCTGCGGCAGCTCCAGTACCACAGCCTGCGGCAGCCTATACCCCGCCGCCGCAGGGCCAGTATGTCGCGCAGCAGCCACCAAATGTCTATGTACCGCCCAATCAGTACGAAGAGTATACCAGCAACGAAGCATTCGGCGTTGCCGTGCCGCGCGCTGAATTGCATAACCCCAAAGGGCCGTTGAAAGTGGCCGATATGACCATTACCATCGATGGAGAGCTGGTTCCTGTGGTCGATGTCATGCTTGGCAACCAGCTCTCGATCTACTTTGAGCATCATATCCTGCTCTGGAAGCACCCTGGAGTGCAGCTCGGTTTTAAATCGCTCAAAGGCGCAGCTCGGCGCTTCTTCGCGGGTCTGCAAATTTTCATCAACGAAGCGCAGGGGCCGGGCAACATCTCGTTCTCGCGCGATTCGGTGGGGCAGATTGTGGCGCTGCGCTTGCAGCCAGGCCAGCTCGTTGAGGTACGCGAGCACCAGTTCTTATTCGCCACCAGCAACGTTGACTACAACTTTACGTTTGTGCAGGGCGCGGCTAATATTCTATTTAGCCGCACAGGCATTTTTATCGACCAGTTCACCTGCATGGGCGGCGAGGGCATGGTACTCCTGCACGGTTATGGGAATGTCTTTGAAAAGATGCTGGCCCCCGGAGAAACTCTGGACGTGGAGCCGGGCGCATGGCTGTGGAAAGATCCGTCGGTGCAGATGAGCGTGACGACCGTGGCTGGTTCTCAGCGCGGTGGTGGCATTCTCGGAGCAATTGGCGGTCTGGTAGCTGGATCGTCCTTTGTTCTCAACCGCTTTACTGGCCCTGGTCGCCTGGGCATCCAATCGATGACCTATCATCCGCCCCAGGCCGAGGGCGCACCACAGGCCGGCGGGCAGAGCAATCTCAATCTTGGGCAGTTCTTTAGTTAAGAGGGAGACAAATGCGGACAATGCATACATTGTCCGCATTTGTCTCCCTCTCTTCTAACCTTGTCCCTGCCCGTTATTCTTTTCTTTATTGATGCGCAGTATTTTCAACATGTACTGCTCAGAGTTTAGATAGTACGGATTGCGTTTGATGTACTTGCCTACGACCGCGATTGGATGGAGCTTGAGCATCTCTACCACCAGACTGGGCAGCAACTTACTATGGTCATAGTGCATCAGGGCGATAATTGGCGCATTCTGGAAGGTAAAGACTGCATCGGAGGCTGCTTCGTACTTTAAGATTTGCTCAGGGGAAGCAACTTCTCTGGTCAGCCAGGTCATATCGATTGAAATACGTACAGCATGCCAGCCTTCGCGCAGAGCCTGGGCAATAAAGGTCTGGTGAGAAGAGAGAAGAGTATAAGGATCAAAGCGTTTGCCATTAGCCAGCAGCATTTCACGTTCCTCGCATAATACCATCTGCCCACCGGCGATCACGGCGTCAACATTGACCTGCAATTTCTCTAATTCCTCGCGAAATTCGGCCACCTGCGCTGGGGCCGCGGCGAACATGCACTTCTCAGACGAGGCAAGGCCCACGCGCATCAAGTAGGCCGTCACCTTGGGAATCTCATTCACTTTACTGTATAACTGACAAATATGTGAGCCGGGCGGAATACGCTCAGACTTACCCTCAACGCTAAGATCCATAGCAACCTCCACTGGTCATGACCGACCGTTCTGGGCCTTCCATGCCTGGCGAATATGAGCGGCTCGATTGCTCATGAGAACGACCAACAAACCCGACAGGCCAAAGATGAAGGCACTTAAAAGAAAGGCGAAGATGCAATTGGTGGCGACCCCTTGAGCATTGAACCCTGCAAGAAACGAAACCGGCAGAGTGAAAAGGGATATCAGTAGCGGGAACGCCAGCATCCAGGCCAGCACGACCCGCAGGCCCTGTCTCAGCGAGAGTGGAGACTCTCCACTATAGGGAAACAGGAGACGTTTCATCAACAGGAAACGCGACGGATCTTGCATACGACTATTTCAATCCTTCCTTTTGCCGGTGCTGCAACTGGCGCTGCAACACATCTTCTGCTTTGTAGAGCATATTGATTTCGTTTCGATATGTCAAATGGCGGCAGGCTTCTGGAAGCGGGAACCACTCCGCCAGATCATATTCATGATCGTGCAAAGCCACATCGCCACCAATCGCTTCAAAAAGAAAATGGCGTACCTGTTTGTGATACCGCACCTGGCCACGCACAAATGAAAAAGAGATACTACCCAGATAACCAACCAGGCGCACCTTGAGGCCCGTCTCCTCCTGGACTTCACGCAACGCGACCTGTTCAACCGTCTCACCGGTTTGTGGAGTCCCTTTGGGCAAAACCCAGATACCGGTGCGGCTTCTCCCTACCAGCGCTACCTCTATCAGCAGATTATCATTCCCCTGCTTCACTTCTTGCTGGCTCGCCGTTTCGCCATGTTCAGCAAAGCTGACTGGAACAAGGCGAAAAACAACTCCCCCCGCGGAGTACGCCCGCATCGTTCGATGTCGTTCCATAGCTCGAAAAAAGCCTTCCTCTCCCACCACAAGTACGGCTCGGCTACCAGAAATTGCATGGGGATGAACCGCAACAATCTTACATGTACTGTACACTATACAACATTCGCTGCCCCATTGGTAGGACCTTATTGAACCTATCCTATCTTATCGCCTCTCGCACTGCCTCCAGATTCTTTGCTGGCGTCTCCGGCGGGATGGAGCAGCCAGGAGCCAGGAGAAAATGCTGGCTGCCGGTCTCCTCTAGAGCCTGGGCAACCTCATCGCGCACCTGGTCAGGGGAACCGCTCTTCAGAATGGTGCGCTGGCTTACTCCACCCATGACAGCTTTACCCGAACGCTTTTTGCCATCGCCCAGGCCAGGATTGCCTTCTTCGCTCGCGGCCCAGTTGAGAGCATGGACAGGATAGGAGGCCAGTTGGTCGAAGTAGATATGAGTGCCGCAGTTGTGCAGGATATTGAAGCGTGCCCGGCTCTTAATCGCATCCAGAAATTCCAGATCGTACTGCTCGCCAAATTCGCGATACTGATCCTGGGTCAGCATATTCTTCGAGGCCCAGCCATTGGTTGCGTAGAAAATCCCACTGGCTCCGTATTCCAGGCAGGCAATAGCGAAGGTCGTAAAGGTTTCAGTGATAACGCGCAGGGCCGCGTGCAGGGCCGCGCGATCTTCGCGAATTGTCTGTAGAACTGGCTCGGCGTTGTTGCCCGCGAGATATTTGGCCACGCCCAGGGGACAGAAAATGGTCTGCACGAAATATCCATCGTAGCCGATGGCATGATTGATCAGCTGCAGAGCCTTCAATTGCTCGCCTAACGCGCCCTGGTCAGGTTCCAGAGGGCGCAGGCGCTTCCAATCTGAAGAGCTCTTGATGGGTGTCTCATCGAAAACTGGCGCACGGTATTTTTCGCCGGATGGGCGGACTTTCACATTCCAGCCCTCGACATGATAGCAGGCGCGCGGATTTACTTTCATGTAATCCCAGTCGTAGCGCGTGAAGTTCTCTACCATGGCTTCGGCCAATCCCTGCGCACTCCACTCGCGCTCAAAGTCGTGTCCCCACATGCTGGCGGGAACGCGGTCCACAGGCTCACCGCGCAAGGCGGCGTCCACGCGTTCTTTCTTGTTCACTTGTTATCCTCCTCCGGGAAGTGATTGTTTAGGCAAATTCGCGTAAAAAGCATCAAGCCGCGCTTATCTCAAGTTGATAGTGTGCCTGGAGCGTTGTGTCCAGGGCGTATGCCGCGACGACCAGAACGACCCGCGTAACCTGTCCCCCAAAACGGGGAATGGTCAGGGTGCCTTGAGCGGAAGCCAGGTCTACGTTCATCGCCTGTACCGTAACGGTTGAGCCACTATAGACGACGGCTTGCACCAGGTAATGCTCCGGCAACAAGTTGTTGGTACGGACAAAGCCATGGCTGATCCAGCCATTATCTCCGGTAAGATCATCCTGGAAATGGAGTTGCGGGATACTGATCTGGTCGATGGCAAAGCCCTGGGAATCGCTTGTATTATCTGTTACCTCCTCGAAGCGCAGGAGAATGTTCTTTCCCGCGTAAGGTGTTAGATCGATGCTCTCCTGCACCCAGGCAGGCGTTGTGCCGCCACCACTGACGCCGGTGTAACCGTTTCCCCAATTCAGTCCGGCAGGGTTATTACTGGTCGTAAAATTTCCTTTGAGCGTTGTCCAGTTCGTGCCGCCATCTGTGGAAACCTCGACATACGCGTAATCCTGATTCTGTTCCAGGTCGAACCAGGCCGCGAACTGGAGCGTCACGTGTTGCCCCTTAAGGCCGCGCAAGTCGAAGCTGCGCGTCAGCGTGCTGTCCATATTGTTGGCGCGATTCCCCCACCACTCGTAAGACGAGTTCAGGGGGGTATTACCTAACAGGCGAACCGTAGGTGTACCGCTCAAATGAACTGTCAGCGTCTCAGGTTTGGCGGTCTGAGGGTGGAGATCGTAATATTCAGCCGCGTATTGGGAAACCTGGTCGGCCTCGTTCAATGGGTAAGAGTTCACAGGGTGCTGAGGCGTCACGCCTGGTATATGGATGGTCGGGTAGCCATATGTTCCGCTGTCGATGCCGGGGTTTGCGACAGCGTTTGCTACCAGCCATTTACCCAGCACATCGGTAAAGCGATCGGTGTAGCCGTTTTTGGCCAGCACATCATCAAAGTTTGCGGGTGGTACAGCCGGGTCTTGCAGCAGTTCCTTGAGGACACTATAGCCTCCGTAATGTTCGGCAAAATAGTCCATGAAAAGATAAGCAGCGCCAGCGTGTTCGGCCTCCAGCTTCGGATCGCTGGACCAGCTATTGAGTTGCGTATCGGGCGCTTGCAGAAAAGCCTGGTCCACGCCGTCGGCAGGATAATTATTGATGTGTTGCGCCAGAATGGCCATGCCCTGGTTCACCCAGTCAAGCGTGAGTGGGTGTTCGTGCCAATCGATCAATTGCTGAAACGCGTTAGCCAGTGCGCCATTGTAGCTCGTGCTGCCGGGGATCTCGCTATCAAGGTTTATATAGAACATCTCGCGCTGGTTGCTATAGGCATACACAGACGTTGGGTATTCGTCCTCAGCCGAAAAATAGCCGCCGACATTGTTGCCCAGGCCCGCCGCATTCAAAATGGTAATATGCACATCATCGTCAATGCCCGGAGTCCATTCGCTGCCTGACATCAAACGATTTTCAGGATAGATTTGCTGCTCAAAGGTATTGGCCGAAGCCTGTAGCGCTGCCTGATTAAAGGATTGGCCGTCCTCGACATACATGTAGGTATGTGCAGTGATAGAGACGAGACGGGCGCGAATCCGGCTGTATGTTCCGGTATCCTCGTTATTGATCCAGAAGCTATCCTCCTCGCCCACATAGCCGTTGAGCGGCGTCGTTCTGCTGACATGAGCCGGAGCGCTGCTCGCGTGAGTTTTTAAGCGCTGATCCAGGCTGTAGGGGTTGCTGGCCTGCGGCGGAGTCATCAGCAGGATCTGCTCGGTTTGCAGCAGACCTGCGAGCGTATCAGGCGTAGGCGAGGCAGGACCATTCCCTGACTTTGCAGGGGGGCGTGTAGTCCTGGAGCCGCCAGATCCTGAAGAAGCGCACGAGGAGAGCAGCAACAGGCAGAAGCAGAGAATCGCAAAAACGCGCCTGCTCATGCTGGTTCCTCCAACTCTTTGAAACGATAGCCCAGGCCGCGTTCGGTGAGAATATATTTCGGGTGTGCCGGGTCCTTTTCCAGCTTTTGCCGCAGATAGGTGATATACAGGCGCAGGTAGTGGGACTCGTCGCGGTACTCGCGCCCCCAGACCTTCGAGAGCAGTGTCTCATGCGTCAGCAGGCGGCCTGCATTACTTACCAGGTGGTAGAGCAGGCGATATTCGGTTGGGCGCAGCACGACCTTCTCACCGCGCACGATCACCTCGCGACGTGAGAAATCGATGGCCAGGTCGGAATCGACGACAATCCGGGTTTTGCGGGCCGGAGGAGCCATCAGTGAGCGGCGCAGCAGCGCGCGAATGCGCGAGAGCAGTTCAGGAGGGCTGAAAGGCTTGGCCAGGTAATCATCGGCTCCCAGGTCAAGGCCATGAATTTTGTCCGTCTCGCTTTGACGAACCGTTAGCATAATCACCGGCACGGTCGAAACCTCGCGAATATGGCGCAGCGCTTCAAAGCCATCCATTTCAGGCATCGAAACATCGAGAACGACCAGGTCAGGAAGAAGATCACGTACTTTTTCGAGCGCCTCTATGCCGTTTCCGGCCTCTTCCACATTGTAGTGTTCCAACTCTAGATTCATGCGAACGAAATCACGAATGCGCGGTTCGTCATCGACGATCAGAATTGTCATGTCGCGCGCGTCAAATACTTCTTTTTGCATCAAAACACCACCATCGGCAACTGTGCCTTCTCCTCGCGAGGCAGACTGAAAAAGAATGTAGAGCCGCTGTGCAGGGTGCTCTCTACCCAGATTCGGCCGCCATGTGCTTCAACAATCGTGCGGCAGATATAGAGACCCAGACCGGCTCCCTGAATAGAACTGCCACTACCGCTCGCGCGATGGAAGCGTTCAAAAATCTCGGCCTGCTCGCGCAGCGAGATGCCCATGCCCCTGTCGCTAATACTGGTGATTACTTCGTCGGCTACAGCCCGGCAGGCTACTGTAATCTGCGCTTTGCCGGGCGAATATTTGATAGCATTATCCAACAAATTTTGCAAGACCTCTTCGATACGCTCGCGGTCCGCCATTACCGTAGGGAGATGCGCTGGCAAATCAAGCGTGATCGCAGCTTCAGGATTTTTCACGCGCAGGCGCTCGGTTACTCGTTCGACCAGAGGAGCGAGATCCAGCGGCGTGATATCCATTTGCAGACCGCCGGCCTGAATACGCGACGCGTACAGTAAATTGCCAACCAGCTTATTCAGGCTATCGGCCTCCTCCTCAATAGCTTTTAAACGTATACGTAGCGCTTCCGGGTCTAGCACGGCATCGGAACGAGCCAGGGTCGAAGCATATCCCTTGATAATCGCAATAGGCGTCTGTAATTCATGTGAAATCACCGAAATGAACGTTGAGCGCTGCTCTTCCTGCTCGCGTTCACGCGTAATATCGCGCATAGTAAGAATGCCGATGGTCGGCTCGCCGCGCGTTGAATAGATGCACGAGGCGGTGACTGAGACGGTGATCTGTTGCCCGTCGCGGGTAGAGATGAGCATCTCGCGATTCACCACACTTTGCCCGGCAAAGGCTTGCAGAATAGGCGAGCCTTGCAGACCCAGGTCATGCCCCTGCAAGTCCTTTGGTCTCAGCACCTCGACATAGAAGCGTCCGATAACCTCATGCTCGCGCCAACCGGTCAGCCGCTCCATAGCCGGGTTGAAATCGAGCACTCGTAAAGCTGCATCGACAGAGAGAATTCCTTCAGTGCTCTTCTGAAAAATCGCGGCCAGGCGCTGCTGCTCCTTCACCAGAGACTGTGCTCTCAGGGCCGCGCGCAGCCCCGCTGCCAGTTGAGCAATTAGTAAAGGTAGCTGATCCTTTGACGACACGGGCACTTGCGCCACCGACTGTTCTGTTTGTACCGGGCGCAGGCAGTGCAGGACTCCCAGCGCGCCGGCGGGATCAGACACAAAAATTGAGCAGCGTTCCAGAAGTGGCAACTCTACTACAGTCTCTTCTTCTCCGGTAATGAACCGCACGGTACTCAGCCGGGCGGTCAGCGCAGGAGGAAGCATCTCGGCGACCAGGAGGCGAGCCGGGCCGGGTTGCGCACCCTCGCGGATACTACTCAACAACAATGCAGCCTCTTCTCCACTTAGCTGATAAAGAGTATACTCTGAACTGCTCTGAGGGTCAAATGCTGCATTGGCGAGAACAAATAGCCCGGCCTGGCCGCGCAAAAGGCGTACAGCGCTCCCTACCAGGATAGTCATTTGATCATAGAGGTCCTCAGAATGGTGGTGTTGGGACCAGGACATAATGGACTCCGCCAGATTGCTTTTCCTCTGATGACCTCTTGCCGGCCATCGTAGATAGTGCTATTGTAGCACAGAGATCAATTCTCTCAGGCACCAGCGAACTCGCACCTGTGGCGCTCGCCTAATTTTCATGTATTGCAAAAAGCGCTCTTTGCACATTTTATGTGATGAAAATCTTTTATGTGGCTTCGTCACAGGGATGTTGAGCATGAGGTATAAACTCCGAAGTAGTAGCGAAGGTTTTGCGGCATGCATATTGATATTTTTACGCTCTTCCCCGAAATGTTCCAGGGGCCGTTCTCTGAGAGCATACTCAAACGCGCTCAGGAGCAGGGCCTGTTGAGCATTGCGCTGCATAATATTCGCGCCGTTACTACCGACCGGCATCATATCGTTGACGATTATCCCTATGGAGGCGGCGCGGGCATGGTTATGAAGCCAGAGCCGATTTTTGCCGCGGTTGAAGCAGTTTACCAGGGCGGCCCGATCATCTTGATGACGCCCCAGGGCCGCACTTTTAGCCAGAAGATCGCGCGCGAACTGGCCGGCGAGCCGCGCCTGACATTTATTTGCGGCCACTACGAAGGCATCGATGAACGCGTGCGCGAACGTCTGGTCACGGATGAGATTTCTATTGGAGATTATGTGCTTACCGGCGGGGAGCTGGCCGCAATGGTCGTTGTCGATGCTACTACCCGGCTGATTCCCGGCGTGCTGGGCGGCGAAGAGTCTACGTTGGAAGAGTCGTACAGTGATAACTTGCTGGAATATCCCCAATACACGCGTCCGCCGGAGTTTCGCGGCTGGCGCGTGCCCGATATCCTGCTTTCCGGCCACCATGCCAATATCGCGCGCTGGCGACGAAAAGAGGCCCTTCGTCGCACCCGCGCGCGCCGCCCCGATCTGTTCGCGAAGCTGGATCTGAGTAGCAGGCAAGATCAGAGGATTATGCGAGAACTGGAAGAAGAGCAAGGGACATCTGACACCCTATAAATTCCCGCAGAGCTGCTTCACCCTATCCCTCGCCAGACTTGCGCTTCTGTTGCGCATCTCTCTCTGCCTGTTTCTTCAGAAACTCCTCTCGCTGCCTTTCTTCTTCTATAATATCTGCGGCCTCGTCGGCCAGTGTGCGGCCTTCGCCGCTGCTCTGGCGAGATGAGCCATTGCGCGGTTCCAGTACTTCGCGCGAACGGCCTCCAGGCTCAGCCCGGCTGATTATGCCGCGCTCTTCCAGAAGATCAATCAGGCGGGCCGCGCGCGAATAGCCGATTTTCAGGCGGCGCTGCAGAAGCGAGATCGAGGCGCGTTCGTATTCCTGGACGACCTGCTCAGCCTGCTCCAGCAACTCATCTTCCAGTTCAAACTCGTCGGATGGGCGCTCGCTGACTTCCCAACCAGGCTCGACGCTGGGCGTGGCGGATGGTGGCTCGCCCTGTCTGGCGGCCTGCTCTGCAGCCTGCCGATGCCAGTATTGCACCAGGCGCTCGGCCTCTTCATCGGCGACAAATGCGCCCTGGATACGCTCAGGCTTGCCGGCGTCTGCCGGCAGATAGAGCATATCGCCGCGACCAAGCAAGCGCTCTGCGCCTCCCATATCAATGATTGTGCGCGAATCCACCGCAGAACTGACCATAAAGGAGATACGCGTGGGAATATTTGCTTTGATCAGGCCGGTGATTACATCAACCGATGGGCGTTGCGTGGCTACAACCAGGTGGATGCCGGTTGCGCGGGCCAGTTGGGCCAGGCGGCAGATCAGGCCCTCGACCTCTTCCGGCGCGGCCATCATCAAGTCTGCCAGCTCATCAATGATAATCACGATGGCTGGAAGGTTTTTCATCGTCTCGTCACCACGGGCCAGGCGCTCTGTGCGTAGTTTGCGATAGCCGTCCAGGTTGCGCACGCCTATCTGCGAAAAGAGCCGGTAGCGCTTCTCCATCTCAGCGATTGCAACTTTGAGCAGGCCCACGACTTTTTCTACATCGGTCACGACCGGCGCGAGCAGGTGTGGGACACCATTATACATTGTAAGCTCGACCATCTTGGGATCGACCATCAGAATGCGTACATCGTCGGGCGTGGCCTGGCTGATGAGGCTGGAAATGATCGCGTTGATACAGACGCTTTTTCCTGAGCCTGTTGCTCCAGCAATCAACAGATGCGGCATTTTCGCGAGGTCACCTACACGCACGGCTCCGGCCACGTCCTTACCCAGAGCCACGGCCAGCCGCGACCGCGTCCTGGCAGCCTGGTATTCCTTGCTCTCCAGGATTTCGCGCAGCGTTACCAGGCGACTATTCTTGTTAGGGATCTCCACGCCGACATACGGCCGGCCAGGGACCGGGGCTTCCATGCGAATGGTCTTCGATTCCAGCACCAGGGCCAGGTCGTTCTGCAGAGCCATAATGCGGCTCACCCGTGTACGCACTTCATAGACGATATTACCCGCTGCGTCCTTCACCGGAACGTCGCGGCCCTTCTCGTCCTTCTTCATCTGCGGTTTGCCGGTCGGGCGGATGCCGAAGCGGATCACCGTCGGGCCGATACTAATGTCCTCCGGGCGTACCTCAGCTTCGACGCGGAAGCTGCGCAGAGTGTCCTGGATGGTTTTAGCCAGCGCGGTCGTATCATCGCCAAACAACTGGAGCTTCGCATCTTCGGGGCTATTCAGCAGCGAAATGTCGGGCAGTTTCCAGGGGGAGGCGGCCGCAGGTTCTGAGGCTCGCCGAACAGGCTGAGACGGCTTTGCGCGCAGGGGATTCGGCGCGAGCGGTTCCATTTCCTCCAGGAGATGCACGTCTGGCGGTTTTTCCGGAAAAAGCTCTTGCTGGCGTGCGCCCTTTACTGCGTTCAGGTGCTCTTCGCGATTGAGCTGCTGGGCCGCGCGCGGACCTTTCGGCGCCCGCCCCACCTGGTCGAGATGCTTGTGAATATCGTCCAGAGGATCGTCATCTTCTAGAAGAGTAGATGCCGGCTCGAAATCAATGATCTGGTCCTCCTCGTCTTCGTCCTCGTCTGCCAGGACTTGCCGAGCTGGAGAACTGGGGGGCATGGTATTATTGGATAGACTATTTCCGCCATAACGGCTATAGCGAGGGCGCTGACCCAGGAACGGCGAGGCCCGCGAACCTGTGCCAGATGAGCCGGAGCGCGGGTCTTGAAAAACTCTGGCGGCAGAATGCAGCACAAACCATAGCTGGCTAAGCGTCACTTTGAAAGTCAGCAGTGCTGCAACGAGCAAGAGACCCAGCACCAGGACGTGAGCGCCAGGACCCCAGCCAGATAGAGGCGTTGCGAGCAGGATACCCAGAATACCGCCGGTATTTTTCACCAACAACTGGCTCTCCACCAGTAGTAAGATAAGCATTCCTAGCAGGCCCAGCACGAGCGACCAGCGAATAAAACGTACATTGCGTATGCCTTCGACCAGATGGGCGAGCGCGTAAGCGATCAGTCCCAGGCTCAGCGGAATCGCCCCCCAACCGAATACGGTGAAGAAGAAACCAGAGAAGGATCTGAATAATGGCTGTGTGTTCCAGAGGGTTAGCGCAAGAAAAAGAATGCATGCCAGGACCAGCAGGAGCACGCTAAAAACGCGCTGCTGCTCGTGAGGCTGCATGTCGCCCCATTTCCCCTGAACTTTGCTAATCAGACGCGAATCTGCAGGCATCGAGGGACCTGCTGCCGGTCCTTTTCTACGCGTAGGAGAGGCCGCCACGCTTTTTCTCGTGCCGGAGGCTTGACTATTCGCGCGCCTGTTAGAGCCGGCCCGTTGCCTGGCGCCGGAGGGAGATGAGCGTTGCTCCACGCGCATCTGGCTGGAGCCAACGCTGCCTGCCGCTTTGCTCACGCGTGAAGTCTTGCTGGCTACTACGCCTGGCACCAGGCGCTCTTTCTTTTGATTGCCTGCCATACAGATCCCTCTTTCGCAAGAAGACACACAAAGACACCTGTATGATAGCGCGGATGTTCAAGATTGCGCAAGAGGGGATTCGCTCGTCGATTGTCTGCACAGGAGAAAGCGAGCTGCTCGTTTTCTCCTGTGCAGACAATCGACGCTCAGACTTCCATCACAACTGGCAGGATCATGGGCCGGCGATGCGTCTGCTCGTAGAGAAACTCGCTCAGCGTATGACGAATCTTATCTTTCACGAATGACCAGTCGGCGGCATGCCCATCGAGGCCAACGAACGAGTCAAGCACCTGTTCGCGCGCGTTGGCCAGCAACTCTTCAGAATCGCGCATATAGACAAAGCCGCGCGAGACGATATCGGGTCCCGCCAGCGGCTGGCCGGTTTCCCTATCGACGGTCAGTACAACCATGAGAATGCCATCCTGAGCAAGAACCTGACGGTCACGCAGCACAATCTGTCCGATATCGCCTACCCCCAGGCCATCAACGAAGACATTGCCGCAGGTCGTGTGGCCGGCCACTTTGAATTCGTCCTCCGTCACCTCTATAATATCGCCGTCTTCAGCCACCAGAATGCGCTCTTCAGACATACCAAGTGAGTAGGCTAGTTTGGCGTGCAACACCAGCTGGCGATACTCGCCATGAATGGGCAGGAAGAACTTCGGGCGCAGAAGGCTTAGCATAAGCTTCTGTTCCTCCTGGGCGGCGTGGCCGGAAACATGCACATTGGCAATAGCCTGGTAGTACACCTCCGCTCCCTGACGGAAGAGGTTATTAATCGTGCGATTCACCATGCGCTCGTTGCCGGGCACAGGCGTGGCCGAAAGGATCACAGTATCTCCCGGCTGAATGCGTATCAAGCGATGACCCTGGTTGGCAATGCGAGTCAATGCCGAGGTTGGCTCGCCCTGGCTGCCTGTGCAGATAAGCACCACCTGCTCCGGTTGGAATTGCTTGATATCCTCGGCGCGGATCAACATGCCCTGGGGCAGACGAAGATAGCCCAGATCAAGCGCCATTTGGACGTTATTAATCATACTGCGTCCGACCAGGGCTACACGCCGATCATAGCGCTCGGCAGTGTCGATAGTTTGCTGTACACGCGAGAGTAACGAAGCAAAGGTAGCGATGATTATCCTTCCCGGGGCATTTGCGAAGATTTTATCGAACGAGTCGTTGATAACGCGTTCGGAGGGCGTATAGCCGGGCGATTCGACGCGCGTGCTATCGCCCATCATCACCAGCACCCCTTCGTTGCCAAGTCGCGCCAGTGTGCCAAAGTCAGCCGGCTCACCATTGACCGGTGTGTGATCGAATTTGTAGTCGCCAGTATGTACGACGGTACCCGCTGGCGTGTGGATGGCCAGTGCGACCGCGTCGGGCACACTATGATTGACTCGCACGATCTCGACTGCACACTCGCCGGCCTTAACTACCTCACCAGCCTCAACAACGTTCAGAGCAACTTTATCGAGCAAGCGATGTTCCTTCAATTTCACATTAATCAAGCCTTGCGTCAGCCGAGTTGCGTACACGGGCGGAAAATCGAGCATTGGCAGAACGTAGGGCAGGCTGCCGGTGTGATCTTCGTGACCATGGGTGATAAAGATGCCACGGATGTTTTGCTTTTTGTCGTTCAAGTAGGATGTATCGGGGATTACCAGGTCCACACCAAACATTTCTTCATCGGGAAACATCAACCCGGCATCGATGATGATAATGTCGCTACCATACTCCACCACCATCATATTTTTTCCGACTTCCCCCAGACCTCCCAGCGGGATCAGTCGAAGTTTTTCTGTTGTCAAGGTAAAAAAAACCTCCTCACTACACTTCAGAAGATGTAGCGCTCTACATGTATCCTTATGCGGTTGTATATATCTCCACTTCTGTCTGCGTCTACAGAAGTAAAAGCCAGAATTAAAGTTTCACTACTTTTAAAATAAGTTCTATTCTTCCATTAAAAAGTGTACCATAGGTAGGATCAAAACACAAGTCGCCAGGTTGCTCATCAGCTACGAATGCTCGCAGGAGGTCGCTTCATTCCATTCCGATAATCTGAGCGGTTTGTTCTTCTGCCAGAAAAACGTGTATATGTTTTTCTGGCAGAAGAACAAACCGCTCAGATTATCATCGTATCAAGTTGTGAATAGTGGTCGAGAAGGCTTTTACGCGATTTGCAGCTCTGCTTCGCTCAACGGACCAAAGGTCACCATCACCTGCTTATCGCGCATGGGGAAACGCTTGAGAGCGCGCATCACATCCTCGACGGTCACTTTCTCAATGCGCTCGACTTCTTCTTCAACGCTAACCAGCCGGCCTTCGACCACCCAGTCAGCAGCCAGGGAACGCATGCGCATAAAGGTCGATTCGCTGTT
>Ga0209061_1003793_pt1 | contig 15664 bp, 11 predicted proteins | sample Coa_R1_10_FD_187157 | JGI IMG/M metagenome (GOLD analysis project Ga0209061, IMG submission 187157) | Surface soil microbial communities from Centralia Pennsylvania, which are recovering from an underground coalmine fire - Coalmine... | ecosystem: Environmental > Terrestrial > Soil >...
AGATCGCGGTGTGGTCCAACGACGCCAACGTCGACCCGGTCGGCGCCTGCGTCGGGGCCAGGGGCGCGCGCGTCCGGATGGTCACCAACGAGCTCCGGGGCGAGAAGGTCGACATCGTCCAGTTCGCCGACGAGCCCCGCGAGTTCGTTACCCGGGCCCTGCAGCCGGCCAAGGTCAAGGAAGTCCACCTCGACGAGCTGAGCGGCACCGCCACCGTGGTCGTCCACGACTTCCAGCTGTCCCTGGCCATCGGCAAGGAAGGGCAAAACGCCCGCCTCGCCGCCCGCCTCACCGGCTGGCGGATCGACATCAAGAGCGAGACGCAGTGGGCCGAAGAGGAGGCCTACCGCAACCAGGAGTGGGCCGAGGGCGAGTGGGTCGAAAACGAGGCCGGCGAGATGGTCTGGCAGCCGGCCGAGGGCGGCGAGGCCGTCTCCGCCTCCGAGTGGACGCTGGCTGAGGAGGGCGACGGGGAGGACGGGGCCGACGCGGAAGGCGCTCCGGTCGACGGCGGCGCCTCCGTCGAGAGCAACGCCGGGTCGGAAGATGGCGCCGGGGTGGACGACGGTGCCGGTCTGGACGGCGGGGCCGACGCCGAGCCGGCCCCGCCGGTCGACGCCGAACCGGCCCCGACCGCCGATGCCGGTGACGACGGATCGACCGGGGCCGGCGTGGCGCCGGCCGGGGAGGGGTGACGGCCGGCCACGAGCCGCCTGCCCCCGGCCCGGTCCGGACCTGCGTCGGTTGCCGGAAGCGGCACAGCACCGATCGCCTGGCCCGAGTCGTGCGGTACCCTGATGGGAGCCTCACCGTCGACCGTCTAGCCCCCGGACGCGGTGCTTGGGTGTGCCGCGACCCCGACGGGGTCCTCCGGGAGGCCTGCCTCGAGCTGGCCGTGCGCCGTTCGGCGTTCGGACGGGCGCTGCGGGCCACGATCAGCGCCAGTGCGGTAGAAGCGCTGAAAGCAACACAGACAGAACGCGCGAGGATAGAAGACGCTGCAGCCGAGGCTGCGACCTGCGGAAGGGATTGAGGCAGCACTTGCCGACGAAGAAGATCCGGGTATACGAGCTGGCCCGTGAGCTCGGGCTCACCAACAAAGAGGCGCTTGACCTCTGCATCGCCCTGGGCATCGGGGTCAAGAGCCACTCCTCGAGCATCGAGGACCAGCAGGCGGACCGGGTTCGGCGCAAGGCCGACCGCGAAGGGCTCCGGCGCGACGTCCAGCCGGAGGAGGAGCCCGAGGCGACGCCGACCCGGCGGGGCGAGTCGCGCCCGTCGGCGTCCCGGCCGGCGGCTGCCGGTGGCGACACGAGGGGCCACGGTGCCCCGCGCCCGACACCGACCGAGTCGGGCCCGTCCGGCCCCGGGCGGCCAGCCCCGGCCCAGACCCGCCCCGGCGGCGCCGTGCCCGACGTGCCGGCGGCCCGCAGCGGGGCCGCCCCGGCCCAGGCCGGCACCCACCACGCCGGCCCCCACCAGTCGACCGGCGCACAGGCGCCTCGTCCCGGACAGACCATGCCCCGCCCGTCGGCCCCGCCGCCGCGGCCCAGCGGCGCGCGCCCGGATCCGTCCGGTGCCGAGCCCGCCGGCCGTCCGCAGCCGGGCGGCCCGGCCAACCGGCCCCAGCCGGCGAGCGAGCCGGGGCCGCGGGTCCCGGCCGCCGGCCCGACCGCCCCGCAGGGTGCGCCGGTGCCGCCGCCTCCGGGTGCCCCCGGTGGCCACCCGCAGGGTGGGGGAGCCCGCCCGCAGCCGCTGCGGGGGGGTCCTGCCCCGACCGGCGCGCCCCGCTCGCCGGGTGACGGGTCCGGACGACCCGCGCCGGGCCAGGCGGGCCGCCTCGGCCAGTCCGCCCCCGCGGCCAGGAGCGGCTCGGCTCAGCCCGGCGCTCCCCGGCCCCAGGGCGGTCCCGCCCAGGGTGCCCCCCGCCCGCCGCAAGCCCCCGGCCAGCCGGGCGGTCCCCGCCCGGCGCAGGGCCAGGGTGCTCCTGGTCAGACCGCGCCCCGCCCGCCCCAGGGTGCTCCCCGTCCGCCTCAGGCCGGCGGTCCCGGTCAGCCGGGCGGCGCGCCCCGTCCTCCGCAAGCCGGCGGTGCCGCGCCGCAGGGCGCGCCCCGTCCCCCGCAGGGCCAGGGCGCTCCGCCCCAGGCGGCCGGCGCTCCCGGAGTGCCCATGTCGCGCTCCGGCAAGCCCATCCCGCCCCCGCCCGGCGTCCGCCGGCCGGGTGGCCCGCCCGTCTCCTCGGCGACGGGCCGTCCCATCCCTCCGCCCCCGGGTCGTCCCGGCGGTCGGCCGGCCCCGTCCGACGGCCGCGGCCCGAGTGGTGGCGGACCTCGCGGCCCGCGCCCCGGCGGCGGCTTCGGCGGCGGTGGTGGCCGTCCGGCCGGTACCGGCGGCGGCTTTCGCGGTCCGGCCGGTGGGGGCGTCGGGACCGGAGCCCGCCCCGGCGGCGGTCCCGGTGGCCCCGGCGGTGGACGCGGCGGTGCGCCCTTCGGCGGCCGCGGCCGCCCGCCCGGCCGACGCCGGGCCGGTCGACGCCGGCGCAACATCGAAGAGCTCGAAGCGCAGGAGATCACCCACTACTCGCCGTCCAGCGCGCCGGTGCCGGAGGGGGAGATCATCGTCGAGCGCGGCTCGACGGCCCAGGAGCTCGGCCCCAAGCTCAACCGCTCCGGTGCCGACGTGGTCCGCTTCCTCTTCCAGCAGGGCGAGATGGTGACGACGACCCAGTCGCTCACCGACGACATGATCGAGCTGTTCGCGGCCGAGCTCGGCGCCGACATCCGCCTGGTCGACCCGGGCGAGCAAAAGGAAGCCGAGCTCCAGGCCAAGTACTTCGACGACGAACCCGACGACGAGGACGATCTGCGGGTCCGCCCGCCCGTCGTCACCGTCATGGGCCACGTCGACCACGGCAAGACGATGCTGCTCGACCGGATCCGGGAGACCAACGTGGTCGCCGGCGAGGCCGGCGGGATCACCCAGCACATCGGTGCCTACCAGGTCAACTACCAGGACCAGCTGATCACCTTTATCGACACCCCCGGCCACGAGGCGTTCACCGCCATGCGGGCCCGAGGGGCGGAGGTGACCGACATCGTCATCCTGGTCGTGGCCGCCGACGACGGGGTCATGCCCCAGACGGTCGAGGCGCTCAACCACGCCAAGGCGGCCGAGGTCCCCATCATCGTCGCCATCAACAAGGTCGACCGGGCCGACGCCGACCCCAACCGGGTCATGCAGCAGCTCTCCGAGCTGGGGCTCATCCCCGAGTCCTGGGGCGGCGACACCATCATGGTCGAGCTGTCGGCCCTGCAAAACCTGGGCATCGACGACCTCCTCGAGCAGGTCCTGCTGGTGGCCGAGCTCGAAGAGCTCAGGGCCAACCCCGAGGGCCGGGCGCGCGGTGTCGTGCTCGAGGCCAACCTCGACCCCGGGCGCGGCCCGGTGGCCACGGTCATCGTCCAAAACGGCACCCTGCGGGTGAGCGACTCGGTGGTCGCCGGCGCCGCCTGGGGCCGGGTCAAGGCCCTGATCGACGACAAGGGCGACAACGTGAAGGAGGCACCGCCCTCCACGCCGGTCCAGGTCCTCGGCTTCGACGCCGTGCCCGCCGCCGGCGACGAGCTGCGGGTGACCGACAAGGGCCGCACGGCCCGCGACATCGCCGAGCAGCGCGAGCAGCGGACGCGGGCCAGTGACCTGCGCCGCACCTCGTCGGCGACCGGCTCCGGCGCCAAGCTGGAGGACATCTTCGAGCAGATCCAGCGGGGTGAGACGGCCACCCTCAACCTGGTGTTGAAGGCCGACACGCAGGGATCGCTCGAGGCGGTGTCCGAGAGCCTGCGCAAGCTGGAGCGGGACGAGGTCAAGCTGTCGTTCATCCACCGGGCCGTCGGTGGGATCACGGAAAACGACGTCACGCTGGCCGCCGCCTCCAACGCCACCATCATCGGGTTCAACGTCCGCCCCGACCGGGGCTCGCGCGACCTGGCCGAGAGCCAGGACGTCGACATCAGGACCTACGAGATCATCTACAAGCTGATCGAGGACATCGAGAGTGCCATGGTCGGCATGCTCGCCCCGGAGTACGAAGAGGTCATCACCGGGGAGGCCGAGGTCAGGGAGATCTTCCGGGTGCCCCGGATCGGTGCCATCGCCGGCTGCTACGTCCGCACCGGCGTCATCACCCGCGGCTCCAAGGTCCGCTTCCTGCGCGACGGCGTCATCATCTGGAAGGGTGCCATCACGTCGCTGCGCCGGTTCAAGGACGACGTGCGGGAAGTCCGGGCCGACTTCGAGTGCGGCATCGGGCTGTCCAACAACCAGGACCTGCGCGAGGGTGACATCATCGAGACCTTCGAGGAGCGGGAGATCCCCCGCACCTGAGTCGGGGACCCATGCACGTCGCGTCCCTCATGGTCGAGCTCCACTTGCCCGACTCCCACTCCCTGAAGGACAAGCGGGCCATCGTCCGCCCCATCCTCGACGGCGGCCGGCGCCGGTTTTTGGTCGCCGCCGCCGAGGTCGACCATCAGGACCGCTGGCAGCGCGCCGCGCTCGGCTTCGCCGCGGTGGCCGACTCGGCCGGCCACGTCGGTGAGGTCCTCGACTCGGTCGAGCGCTGGGTCTGGTCCTTCCCCGAGGTGGAGGTCATCGACTGCCGGCGGGCGTGGCTCGACCCGGAGGAGGTCTGACATGGCCGGCCGACGACAGGGCTCCCGCCGCTCGGGCGGACCCCGCCGTGGCGGCGACGCCCGGCGCTACCCGAGGGCGGCGCGGGTCAACGAGGTGCTCCGCCAGGTCCTGGCCGAGGAGTTCGAGCGGCTGTTCGCCGGCGACGACCGGCTCACCTTGCTCACCGTCACGGCGGTCGAGGTGGAGCCCGACTTCCGCCACGCCACCGTCCTCCTGGCCCACCTCGACCCGCCGCTCGCCGCTGCCCTGGCCGAGATCCGCCCCCGCCTCCAGGCCGCGGTGGCCCGCCAGGTAAGGCTCAAGTGGACCCCGACCCTGTCGTTCACGGCCGACCCGGCCATCGCCGAGGGGGAGCGGGTGGAGGAGATCCTTCGCGACCTGGCCGACCAACGGCCGGCAAACCCTCAACCAGAGATCGAGGTAGAGCCGGGAGACGGGGATCGGGAAGGGTGAACCGGTGATCGACGGTTTGGCCGTCGTCGACAAGCCGCCCGGCATGACCAGCCACGACGTGGTGGCCCGTTGCCGGCGCCTCTACGGGCAACGGCGGGTCGGGCACGCCGGCACCCTCGACCCCGACGCCACCGGGATCCTGCTCGTCGGCCTCGGGCGGGTCACCCGGCTCCTGCAGTGGGTCAGCGGCATGGACAAGCGGTACCAGGCCGAGATCGTCTGCGGTGTCGCCACCAGCACCCTCGACGAGGCCGGGGAGGTCACCGGGCGCTGGGACATGGCCGACGTGGACCTCGAGGCGGCCCGGCGGGCGGCGGCCACCCTGACCGGCGCCATCGACCAGGTGCCCCCCATGGTGTCGGCCGTCAAGGTGGGTGGCCGGCGCCTCCACGAGCTGGCCCGAGAGGGCGCTGAGGTGCCCCGAGCGGCCCGCCCGGTGACGGTCTGGGAGTTCGGGCTCGACGACCTCCCAGAGCCGTCCCCCGGCCCTCACGGCGGCGGTCCCGTCTTCGCCGCCACCGTCCACTGCTCGTCGGGCACCTACGTCCGGGTGCTGGCCGACGATCTCGGCCGCCGGCTCGGCGGCGGGGCCTACCTGCGGCGGCTGCGGCGCACCGCGGTCGGTTCCTGGACCGAGCGCGATGCTGTCCCGCTCGACCGGCTCGGCGTGGCGGATGTGCTCCCTCCGGCCCGGGCGGTGTCGCATCTTGACCAGGTCACCGTCGACGGGTCCCTCCTGCCCAAAGTGGGCCACGGGCGGGTCCTCGACCGGGAGGTGCTCGGGGCCGCCGGCGACGGGCCGTGGGCCGTCCTCGACCCTTCCGGCGAGCTCCTGGCCGTCTACGAGGGCCACGGCGCCGGGCGGGCCAAGCCGGCGGTGGTGCTGGCGGTGGCCGGTGAGCCCGGCGGGGCTCGATAGCCTCGGCGCCGATGCAGGTCGTCCACCTCCTCGGGCCTGAGCCCGGCCGGCCCGCCGATGGACGCGAGATCGGCGATCCGTGGGTCACGAGCGGCGCCGGCCGGTGGGCGCCGGGGGAGACCGTCCCGACCGGCCCGTTTGTGGTCACCATCGGCGCTTACGACGGGGTGCATCTCGGTCACCGGGCCCTCATCGCCGAGGTGCGGGACCAGGCCGAGCAGCTCGGTTGCGGGGCGGCGGTGGTCACCTTCGACCGTCATCCGGCGACCGTCGTGCGGCCCGAGTCGGCGCCCCCGCTGATCACCGATCTCGAGCAGAAGCTCGAGCTGCTGGAGTCGACCGGCGTGGATCTGACCCTGATCGTCCATTTCGACAAGGAGCGGGCCGCCGAGGCCCCCGAGGACTTCGTCAAAGGGGTCCTGGTCGACGCCCTGCACGCCAAAGCCGTCGTGGTCGGGACCGACTTCCACTTCGGCCGCCAGCGGCGGGGCAACATGGCCCTGCTCACCGAGATGGGGGCGGCCTACGGGTTCGGCGTGACCGGTATGGAGCTGGTGGCCGGCAACGGGCAGGCGGCCCCGGTTTCCTCCACCCGGATCCGCCAGCTTCTGGCCGAAGGGGACGTCGACGGCGCCGCCCAGCTGCTGGCCCGCCACCATCAGGTGCGAGGGCTGGTGGTCGAGGGCGACAAACGGGGCCGGGTGCTCGGCTTTCCCACCGCCAATGTCGCCGTGCCCTCGCCCATTGCCATGCCCGCCGACGGTGTTTACGCCGGCTGGTACCAGGGACCGGACGGCGTCAAGCGGCCGGCCGCGCTGTCGGTGGGTCGGCGGCCGACCTTCTACGAGCACGCCGAACTGTCCCTCCTCGAAGCGCATCTGATCGATTTTGCCGGCGACTTGTATGGCCAGCGGGCCAAGGTGGATTTTGTGTCTCGCCTGCGCCCGCAGGTCAGGTTCCAATCGGCGGACGACTTGATCACCCAGATGCATGCGGACGTGAGGGCCGCAGCCGAGCAGCTAGGGTAAATCCGAGAAATTTGTTCGTCCGCCGAAGCGCGCGCTGCGCTGAGCCGTCGGGCGGCCCCCGGATGCATAAAACCCAGAAAGTGCCTCGTCGAGCGTGTCCTTTGTGTGGACGGTCCGCGTCGGTCTCCGGCGCCGGTCGTACCGTCGCGGCGATGAAACGCGGGAGCGGTCCCCGCGGGGCTAAAAATCGTGGAAACCTTTCGGCTCCCTGGGGAGTCGAGTAAGCCGGATGGCAGGCAAAGGCATGGACGAGCAGGAGGCAGGGGAGGAGGCCGTCATGCGGCCGGCGTCGGCGTCATCGCCGCGCCCGGCCGGCCCGGCCCACCCGGCCGACTCCCCGGCGCCAGGGTCGCCGGCGGCTCGCCGGCCGGCCGGTCGCTGGGGCCCACCGGTCGGGTCCCGGCCGGCCGCCAATTCGCGCCAGGCCGCGGCTCCGCGCCCGGTGGCGGGAGGGCGCCCGCCGGCCGCCGGGAGCGGCCCGCGCGAAGCGTCCGAGGAGGCCGCGGGCGGCGCCGGCCTACCGCCGACGGCCCGGGCCGGGACGACGACCGAGGAGACCCCCACCCGGGTCCTGCTGCCCCCCAAGCCGAGCCGGCGCCCACCCCTGGGCGGGCCGCCCCTGCCGAGCCGCAGGCCGCCCAGCGGGCCGCCCCGGCCGGCCACCCAGACCGGGCCGGAGCCGGCCGAGCGCACCGCTCCCGCTCCGCCCCGGTACTGGCCCGGCCTCGACGGCATGCGGGCCATCGCGGTGGCCGCCGTCGTGCTTTTCCACATGGAGCCCAACTGGTTGCCGGGCGGGTTCTTCGGCGTCGACCTCTTCTTTGTGATCTCCGGGTATCTCATCACCAGCCTGCTGGCCCGGGAGTGGGCCGAGGAGGGGCACCTGCGCCTGGTCCGGTTCTGGCTGCGCCGGGTGCGCCGCCTGTACCCGGCCATCGTGGTGCTGCTCCTGGTGCTGATCCCGCTGGCGGCCATCGTGGCGCCGGCCGCCCTGGCCTCCACCCGCACGACCATCCCCGCCGCCCTGCTCTACCTGACCAACTGGTGGTTCGTCTTCCACCACGTCCCCTACTTCCAGAGCTTCGGGCGGCCCCCGCTGCTCATCCACTTTTGGTCCCTGGCCATCGAGGAGCAGTACTACCTGCTCTGGCCCCCGCTCCTGCTCCTGCTGCTGACCCGGCGGGTGTCGCTCCGGCGCATCGCCGTCGGCGCCCTGGTGGCGGCGGCCGTCTCGGCCGTGCTGATGGGCCTGCTGTACCACGGTGCGGGGGACGTCAACCGGGTCTACTACGGGAGCGACACCCACTCGGAGGGGTTGCTGGTCGGCTCGGCCCTCGGCCTGGCCATCCCGCCCGGTCAGCTCTCCGGCAAGGTCACCGAGTGGGCCCGCCGGCTCCTCGACGGGTTCGGGATCGGGGCCATCGCCGCCTTCGTGGCCGTCATGCTGACCCTCGGCCAGCGGGACGCCTTCACCTGGCGGGGCGGCACCGTCCTCGCCGTGCTGCTGGCTGCGGTCGCCGTGCTGGTCGCCTGCCACCCGGCCAGCCGGCTGGGGGGCTGGCTGAGCAGCCCGCCCCTGCGCTGGCTCGGGACCCGGTCGTACTCGGTGTACCTCTGGCACTGGCCGATCCTCGACCTGACCCGCCCGCACGTCGACGTCGGCTTGGGCGGCCTGCCCCTCGGCCTGCTCCGCCTCGGGCTGATCGCCGGGGCGGCCGAGCTGTCCTACCGCTACGTCGAGCGCCCCTGGCGCACCGGCCGGGCCCAGGCGCTCGTCGCCGGATGGTGGCGACGGGGCCAGCGGGACCGGGGTCTGGCGGTGGCCGGAGCCACCGGTGTGGCCGTGGCCGTGGTGGCCCTGCTCGCCAGCGCACCCGGATCCAAGCCGCCCCCCAGCATCGCCGTCGGCGCCTCGCCGGCGGCCCGGGCCAGGATCCTGCCGGTGTCCACCCGGTCGCCGGCCGGGGACCCCGACGCCAGGCGGGCCGACCCGTCGGGCTCGGGTCCGGGTGACCCGGGACGGCTGGGGGCGGGCGGCCCGGGCCGTGGGGGCCCGGCCGGAGGCGCGACCTCAACCTCAACCTCGACCTCGACCTCGACCTCGACCTCCACCTCGACCTCGACCACCTCCATCCCGATGCCCACCCCGGGAGCGGTCCACAAGGCCACGCCCGGCGGTCCGGTCATCGCCATCGGCGACTCGGTCATGCTGGCGGCCAGCGACGACCTCGACCAGGCGTTCGGCAAGTCCATCACCGTCGACGCGGCCGTCGGCCGGCAGGTCGACGTCGGCCTCCAGCGCCTGGCCGAGTACCGGGCCGCCGGCCGGCTGCACGGGCTGCGGGCGCTGATCATCGACCTCGGCTCCAACGGCCCGTTCGCGGCCAGCCAGATGCATCAGCTCATCAGCCTGACCAAGGGCGTGCCGCTGGTCGTCCTCCTCACCGTGCGGGTCCCGGAGTCCTGGCAGCAGACCAGCAACCACACCATCGACTCGGTGGCCCACCGCCCGGGCTTCGTGGTGGTCAACTGGTACCAGGCGTCGGGCCGGCGGGCGATCATGTATCCGGACGACGTGCACCCCAACCTGGCCGGCCAGTCGATCTACACCAACATGATCGTCAAGGCGGTCGACAGCCACTGACGTCCGCCTGGACGGTGACGGCAGCCGCTCAGGCGTCGTCCCAGCGGCCCCGGCGCTCCCGCTTGCGATCACCCTGCCGCCGTTTGGCGTCCAGCCGCCGCCGCTGGGAGGAGAGGGTCGGTCGGGTCGGCCGGCGAGTGGCCGGCTGGTGCAGGCCGGCGGCCACCCGCTCGGCCAGCCGCTCGAGGGCCAGCTGCCGGTTTTGGGCCTGCGAGCGCCGGTCGGAGGCCACCACCCGCACCGTCGGGCCGAGCCGGCTGACGAGCCGGCGCCGCACGTCGTCGGGCAGGCCGGGGGAGGCGGCCACGTCCCACAGCAGCTCCACCCGGGTGTTGGACGTGTTGACGTGCTGGCCGCCCGGGCCGCCGGCGGCCGAAAACCGCCAGGCCAGCTCGGAGGCGGGCACGTCGACGCCCGGCCCGAGGTGGTGGACCTCAGCCATGACCCGGTCGGCTGTCGGCCTGTTCACGGCCCCTAGCTGCTAGCATTGGACCTCGTTCGGGTTGACCGAGCGCGCTCGGGCGCCGTGGCCGGCGTGGCTGCAGCCCCTCCACACGCTGAAGCGAAGGAACCAACCGCTGTATGCCAGACAAAGCCGCGACGATCGCGACCTACCGCCTCCACGACACCGATACCGGATCGCCCGAGGTCCAGGTAGCCATTCTGAGTGAGCGTATCGCCCATCTCACCGAGCACCTCAAGATCCACAAGGGCGATCACCACACCCGCCGGGGGCTGATGAAGCTCATCGGGCGGCGCCGCCGGCTCCTCGACTACGTGAGGGACAACGACGTCGAGCGCTACCGGCAGCTGATCGCCAAGCTCGGCCTGCGCCGCTAACGCAGGCCTCGGGCGGCCCGGAAGGGCCGCCCGCCTCGCGTCGGATGGTCCGACGCGAGTAGGACCGAGCGGCCGGCCGGCCAGCTGCCAGTCGAGGGTTTCCCGGGTCACCGGGCGGTCACCGACTGGGAACTGGCTCCAAGGGCCGCTCCGACGCCCGCCACGGCGGGCCCGAAAGGAGTGTGTGCCCATGCAGGGTGCCACCAGCGTGTCGAGTCCCATCTCCGGCACAGACAAGACCCTCAGCCTCGAGACCGGTCTCCTGGCCCACCAATCCCAAGGCGCGGTCGTGGGCCGGATCGGCGACACCATCGTGCTCGCCACCGCCAACGCGGCCAAGGACGTCCGGGAGGGGATCGACTTCTTCCCCCTCACCGTCGACGTCGAGGAGCGGATGTACGCGGCCGGCAAGATCCCCGGCTCGTTCTTCCGGCGGGAGGGCCGCCCCACCGACGCCGCCATCCTCACCTGCCGGCTCATCGACCGGCCGTTGCGCCCCAGCTTCGCCGAGGGGTTCCGCAACGAGACCCAGGTCGTCATCACCGTCATGGGCGCCGACCAAGAGAACCCCCACGACGTGCTCGCCATCAACGCGGCCAGCGCCGCGCTGATGCTCTCCGGCATCCCCTTCGAGGGGCCGATCGGCGCCGTGCGCATCGCCTACACCGGCGAGGGCGAGTGGCTGCCCCATCCGACCTACCAGGAAGGCGACGCCTCGGCCTTCGAGCTGGTGGTGGCCGGCCGCCAGCTCGACGACGGCGACATCGCCATCATGATGGTCGAGGCCGGCGGCACCGAGGCCGCCTGGGAGCTGTACCAGTCCGGCGCCCCCAAGGTGACCGAGGAGGCCATCGCCGACGGGCTCGAGTCGGCCAAGACGTGGATCCGCGAGTCGATCGAGCTGCAGCGCCAGCTGGTCGCCGCCGCCGGCACCCGCGAGCCGCTGGCCTGGGAGCCGCAGCTCGACTACGGCGACGACGTCGGCGCCCGGGTCGCCGAGGTCGGCACCGAGGCGGTGCAGAAGATCACCGGCATCGTCACCAAGGCGGAGCGGGCCGCGGCCACCACCGAGGCCACCAACGCCATCCTCGCCCGCCTCGGCGAGGAGTTCCCCGGCCGGGAGCGGGAGATCAAGGCGGCCGTCCGGTCGCTGACCAAGAAGCTGGTCCGGGAGCGCATCGCCGGCACCGGCCAGCGCATGGACGGCCGGAGCCCGACCGACATCCGCCCGCTGTCGGCCCAGGTCCACCTGCTGCCGACCGCCCACGGGTCCGGCCTGTTCCAGCGGGGCGACACCCAGGTCCTCGACGTCTGCACCCTCGGCATGCCCCGCATGGACCAGCTGCTCGACACCCTCGGGGTGGACGAAAAGAAGCGGTACATGCACCACTACAACATGCCGCCGTCGGCCAACGGCGAGACCGGCCGGGTCGGCAGCCCCAAGCGCCGGGAGATCGGCCACGGTCTGCTGGCCGAGCGGGCCCTGGTGCCCGTCGTCCCGCCGGTGGAGGAGTTCCCCTACGCCCTCCGGCTCGTCTCCGAGGTGCTGGCCTCCAACGGCTCGACCTCCATGGCGTCGGTGTGCGCCTCGACCCTCTCGCTGATGGACGCCGGCGTGCCCATCAAGGCGCCGGTGGCCGGCATCGCCATGGGCCTGGTCAAGGTCAACGACGAGTACATCACCCTCACCGACATCCTCGGCGCCGAGGACGCCTTCGGCGACATGGACTTCAAGGTCGCCGGGACGGCCGAGTTCGTGACCGCCCTGCAGCTGGACACCAAGATCGACGGGCTCCCCGCCGAGGTGCTGGCCGCTGCCCTCCTGCAGGCCAAGCAGGCCCGGCTCACCATCCTCGACGTCATGCACGAGGCCATCAGCGCCCCCCGCGGCGAGGTGGCGGCGACGGCGCCGAAGATCGTCAGCCTCGAGATCCCGATCGACAAGATCGGCGAGGTCATCGGGCCCAAGGGCAAGGTCATCAACACCCTGCAGCAGGAGACCGGCGCCGACATCGCCGTCGACGACGACGGGGTGGTCGGCACCGTCACCATCGGAGCCAAGGACGGCACCGCGGTGGCCGAGGCCAGGCGGCGCATCGAGCTCATCCTCGACCCGCCCAAGGCCGAGGTGGGCAAGACCTACCGGGGCCGGGTGGTCAACATCACCAAGTTCGGCGCCTTCGTCAACATCCTCCCCGGCCGCGACGGCCTGGTCCACATCTCCAAGCTGGGCCGGGGCAAGCGCATCGACAAGGTGGAGGACGTCGTCGACCTCGGCGACGAGCTCGAGGTCCACGTGGACGACATCGACCCGCAGGGCAAGGTGTCGCTCTCACTGGCCGGCGACGCCCCCGAGGCCCCCGCCGGCGGCGACCGGGCCGCCGGGTCCGCCGGTGGCCGCGGGGCCGAGGAGGCCAACGGCAGCGAGGCCGAGCCGGAGACGGTCGCCTCCTTCGAGGACGCCTGGGAGCAGGAGGCCTCCGCCACCTTCGGTGACCTCGGGCCGGCCGACGCCGTCCCGGCCCCCTCGGGCGGCGGCGACCGCGGACCCCGCCGCAACCCGCGCCGCCGGCGCTGATGCCGCAACCCGCCCGGCCGGCGCTGATGCGGCCACCCGCGCCGCCGGCGCCGGCGCCGGGACCGGCGAGAGGCGCCATCCGGTCGTGACCGACCCGACCGCCGCGCAGACCACCATCGCCGACGACGCCCTGACCGTCGTGACCGAGCGGATGCCAGGCAGCCGCTCGGTCACCCTCGGGTTCTGGGTGGGCACCGGGTCGGTGGACGAGGCCGACGAGCTATGGGGCGCGTCCCACTTCCTCGAGCACCTGCTGTTCAAAGGCACCCCGACGCGCTCGGCCCGCAGCATCGCCGAGGCCGTCGACGCCGTCGGCGGGGACATGAACGCCTTCACCACCAAGGAGTACACGGCCTTCTACGTCCGCCTCCTCGCCGACGAGGTCGACCTCGGCCTCGACATCCTCGCCGACATCCTGTGGTCACCGGCCTTCCGTCCCGACGAGCTCGAGTCGGAGCGCCAGGTGATCATCGAGGAGATCCTGATGCACGGCGACGAGCCGGCCGACCTCGTCCACGACGTGCTGGCCGGCGCCCTCTGGCCCGGCCACCCGCTCGGGCGGGAGGTCATCGGCGAGCAACGGACCATCCTGCCCATGACCCGGCAGCAGATCGCCGACTTCCACGCCCACCACTACCGGCCGGCCAACATGGTCTTCGCCGCCGCCGGCGCGGTCGACCACGCCGCGGTGGTGGACGGCCTGGCCGCCCGGTCCCGGGGCGTCACCGGCGGGGTGGCGCCGGTGCGGCAACCCCCCCAACCGGGCCGGGGCGGCACGGTGGTGGTCGAGCGGCCGACCGAGCAGGCCCACCTGGCCGTCGGCCTGACCGGCATCAGCCGCGACGACGACCGGCGCTACGTCCTCTCCGTGCTCGACCACGTGCTCGGCGGCGGCATGTCGAGCCGCCTGTTCCAGGAGATCAGGGAGGAGCGGGGGCTGGCCTACTCCGTCTACTCCTACCGTTCCTCCTACCAGGGAGCCGGGGCGCTGGCCGTCTACGCCGGCACCGCCCCCGCCCACGCCGGGGAGGTCCTCGACCTCATCACCGCCGAGCTCGACCGGATGGCCGACAAGGGCATCACCGACGCCGAGCTGGCCGCGGCCAAGACCCACCTGCGGGGCTCGCTGGTCCTCGGCCTGGAGGACTCCGGCGCCCGGATGAGCCGGCTCGGCCACAGCCAGATCACCCTCGGGCGGGTCCCGTCCATCGAAGAGATCGAGACCGCCTACGCCGCCGTCGGCCTCGACGACGTCCGGGCCCTGGCCGGTGAGCTCCTGGACGGGCCCCGCCACGTGGCCGCGGTCGGCCCGTTCACCGACGAGCACCTGACCCGCCGGTGACTCCGGCCCCGTCGGTCCGGGTGGCGGTGGTCGGCGCCGGCGGCCGGATGGGCCAGGCTGCCTGCCTGGCCGTCGACGGGGCCGCCGACCTCCAGCTGGTGGCCGCGGTCGATCCGGCCCACGCCGGCGAGCCGGTCCTTGCTGCGGGCGGCCGCGACGGCACCGGCGAGCTGACCGTGGCCGCCGACCTCGACGCCGTCGCCGCCGCCGGCGCCTCGGTGGTGATCGACTTCACCGTCCTCGCCGCCGCCCGCCAGACCGTCCGGTGGTGCGCCGAGCACGCCGTCCACGTCGTCGTCGGAACGACGGGCTGGACGCCGGCCGACCTCGACGAGCTGGCCCGTCTCTACCCGCCGGACGGCCCGGCCGGCTGCCTCCTCGCCCCCAACTTCGCCATCGGGGCGGTGCTGATGATGCGCTTCGCCGAGCTGGCCGCTCCGTGGTACGACACGGCCGAGATCGTCGAGCTGCACCACGACGCCAAGCGGGACGCCCCCTCCGGCACCTCGCTGCGCACGGCCGAGCGGATGGCCGACGCCCGGACCGCGGCCGGCGCCGGGGAGTGGGGTCCCGACCCGACCACCACCGAGACGGTGCCCGGCGCCCGGGGCGCCACCGGACCCGCCGGCCTGCACCTGCACGCCGTCCGGCTGCGGGGCCTGGTCGCCCACCAGGAGGTCCTGCTCGGCTCGGCCGGGGAAGGGCTCACCATCCGGCACGACTCGTGGGATCGGGCCTCGTTTATGCCCGGCGTGCTGCTCGCCGTCCGCTCCGTCGCCGACCGCCCGGGCCTGACCGTCGGGATCGACGCCCTGCTCGGCATCTGACCGGGTCCTGATCCGCCACCCGGGGTCCTGTCACTCCGGCCTCCTTTCCCCAGAGCTAGGCTAACGGCGGAAAGTCTCCCTGCTGGAGGTTGGGGGCCATGACCGCACCGCTCTCGGACGACGACCTGCAGGCCATCCTCGCCGTCACCGGGCACGACCACGGCGTGCAACATGAGGTGCCGTCCCGGTACGACGCCCTGTTTACCTGGGACTACACCAAGGGGGCCCGGCCCCGGCTCGACCGGCTGTACGAAAAGGCCAAGGTCGCCCAGTGGAACGCCCAGACCGACCTGCCCTGGGACACCGACGTGGACCCGGTGGCGGTGGTGAGGGCCAAC
>Ga0209061_1003795_pt1 | contig 15660 bp, 11 predicted proteins | sample Coa_R1_10_FD_187157 | JGI IMG/M metagenome (GOLD analysis project Ga0209061, IMG submission 187157) | Surface soil microbial communities from Centralia Pennsylvania, which are recovering from an underground coalmine fire - Coalmine... | ecosystem: Environmental > Terrestrial > Soil >...
GTTCTCCGACGCCGCGATGACGCGCTGCTCGGCGCTCGCGGCTTCCGAGGACACGATGTCGGCGGCCTTGTTAAGGCTTGTGGAACTCATTTCAAGCTTTGTTGACGTGGACCGGAGCTTTTCCAGCGCCGCTTCGACCGAATGCTTGAATTCACCGATCGTTGCCGCTATCGAGCTTGCTCGCCGTTCGCGCGCCTCGCTTTCTTTCGCCTGTGCAGCGGACAGGCGATCGCGATCGATCATGTTATCGCGGAACACGATCACGCTACGGGCCATTGCCCCGATCTCGTCGCGCAGCCCGGTCGCCGGAATGTGAACCCCGATCTCGCCTTCGGCGAGCCGTTTCATGACCGCCGCAAGCCCGTTGAGAGGCCGCGTGATGCTCCTCCCGATCAGCCAGCTCAGACCGAGGCCGAGAATCACCATGGCGACACCGACGGCGATGATGCCGGCTCGAGTGTGCAATTGCGACGCGGCGAGCGCCGCCGAGGCGCGGCTTGCCACTGCATTGGCCGACTGGATGATCGCGTCCGCCCGCGGCAATAGGCTCTCGCTGTCGACATCCAGGAGCGCGCGCAAGGGGTGGGCGCGGTCGCTCACCGCGATCCAGCGCTCGAACGTGTCCGCATAGTGCGTGACTTCGTGCTCGAGCTTCTGCTTCATCTCCGGGGTGCCATCGATATTCGCGAAAGTATCTGTAAAGGTCTTGTAGGCCGAGACAAATTGCTGATGCGTGAGATCGGTTGCATCGAGGCGATATTCCATCACGTAATGCTGCATGGCGAGCAGCAACATGCGCAGTTTCTGCGCGTCGGTGCTTGCAAGCCATGTCATGTTGTCGTTGATGGCGCGCTCGATGGCGTTTCCTGCTGATCGGAGCTCTCCGCGCAGGCCGTCATTTTCCGTAAATCCGAGCGTGCGCTGCTCGGCGACCAGCTTGTCAAAATAACCCTTGATCTCATTGAGCGTGCTGCGCAGCGCGGCGATGTCCTCCGATCCCGAGCCGTTAAGCGTATGCTCAATCAGGCTGAGGCTCCTGCCGGCGTCGTCGCGCGAGGCGTTGAATGTCTCGATCTGCGCATGACGCGGCGAAACGATGAAGTCCTTCGCCGCAATCCGCATGGCGGCAACGGCGATCTTGAAATCGCGGCTTGCGTCGGCGAGCTGACGGGCTCGTTCGGCAGTATGAAAGGCGGCGGAGACGCCGCCTTCCCCGGAAATGAACGTCACCCCGTTGGCAAGAAAGCCGACCAGCGGAATCAGCGCGAGCAGTACAATACGCGTGCGCACCGAGATCGCACCGGCGTAGTGGAGTAGCCGTCGCAGATTTGACCGGGCGCGCTCCATGCCGTGTCGCCGAGGTTGATGCGGGGTGGCCGGAATTGCGTCAGTGACACCCGCATGGAACTCCGAAATGGTTAATTTTGTAGCAATTGGGGGAAAAAGCCGGATATTCGGCGGTGGGCGCGTTGCCGCCTTGCAATTGTGCACCGCACGCATAGTCTGCAGGACCGCGACGAAACCGCGGGATTGCCGATGCCCATCTCAGCTTCCTCCACCCTTAGGGAGGCAGACCTGCCGGGCCTCTGCCGCGAGGCGACGGAGGCGCTCGCCGGGCTCCTCGCCGACGCGACGGCGGCGTTGCGAGCGCGGGTGATGACCAACGGCCGGATCAGCGGCAATCTGCTCGACCGCGAGCAACGCGCCGCCCACGGGCTTGCCTGGCTCGCCACCTATGTCGAAGCTTTGCGTCAGCTCGGTCTTTATGCAGCGCGGATGGCCGATGCAGGAGAGCTCGGCGAAGTCGAGGAGGTGCTGGTTCGGATCGGCATCGGCGAATACCTTGCGCAGATCCTGGGCGGGATTCCGATGAGCCAGAACGAGATCGTGCGGCCGGCCGACCTCGGTCTTGCCACCGGTCAGGTGGCCGCACGCGTCACTCCGGCCGTCCAATCCCTCATTGTCGACGGCAACACCGCGCAACGGCGCGCCCGTCTCATCGCCCTGATGCGGTCGAGCCACGGGGCGACGTTCGGCAACTGCGGACTTGGTGCGACGTTGGAATCAATTCGTGATGAAATGCGCAGGTTTGCCGACAATGAGATCGCAGGTCAGGCGCAGCAGTGGCATCTCGCCAACAGCTACATTCCGCTCGATGTGGTGGACCGGTTATCCGCGCTCGGCGTATTCGGGCTGACCATTCCGGAAGAATTCGGAGGCACGGGTCTCGGCAAGGAATCGATGTGTGTGGTCTCCGAAGAGCTTTCACGCGGCTATCTCGGGGTAGGATCGCTTGGCACCCGTTCCGAGATTGCCGCCGAGTTGATTTTGTCAGCGGGAACCGAGGCGCAGAAGCGACAGTGGCTGCCGAGGATCGCTTCGGGCGAAGTGCTGCCGACAGCAGTGTTCACCGAACCCGATATTGGTTCTGATCTCGCCTCGATCAAGACCCGCGCGGTCCGCGAGGGCGATGTATACAAAGTCTACGGCAATAAGACATGGATCACGCATCCTGTACGTGCGGATCTTATGACGCTGCTGGTACGGACCGATCCGACACAACAAGGCCACCGCGGTCTGTCGATGCTGCTCGCGGAAAAGCCTCGCGGCAACGATGCCGAACCGTTTCCGGTCAAAGGGATGAGCGGAACGGAAATCCCGGTGCTCGGCTATCGCGGCATGAAGGAATACGAGATTGCCTTCGATGGTTTCGAGGTGAAAGCGGAAAATTTGCTCGGCGGCGTCGAAGGCCTTGGCTTCAAGCAGCTTATGCAGACTTTCGAATCCGCGCGAATTCAGACGGCGGCGCGTGCGATCGGCGTCGCGCAGGCGGCGATGGAGCTGGCACTGAGCTACGCCGAGAATCGCCTCCAGTTTAACCGTCCGATCGTGGAGTTTCCGCGTGTAGCCGACAAGATCGCGATGATGGCCGCCGAAATCATGATCGCGCGCCAGCTGACCTACCATGCCGCTCGAGAAAAAGACTCGGGTCGCCGCTGCGATTTGGAAGCCGGCATGGCGAAGCTTTTGGCGGCGCGCGTGGCATGGGCGAACGCCGACAATGCTGTGCAGATCCACGGCGGCAACGGCTTCGCTCTCGAGTCCCCGGTCTCGCGGATTCTATGCGATGCGCGCATACTCAACATTTTCGAGGGCGCCGCCGAGATCCAGGCGCAGGTCATCGCCCGCCGGTTGCTCGACGGCACGAACTAGCCGACCCTTGCAGTGCCGCCTCGTAGCGCTTGCCAGCTTCCCGTGAGTCGGCGCAGTTGTCGTGTAGCAACCGGTTCGATCCTTGCGAGTTTGATCCGACGCAGCGCGGTTCAACCCGAAGACGTTGAAAGCTGGCCCATGTTCGAGGGTATAGGTGTGTTTGAGGAGACGGATCATGTCGGGACTGCTCATCCGTCGTGGCGAATGGGTCGTCGTCTGTGATGGGTCCAAGGCGCTGGTGCTCTGCAATACGGGACGCGGCCGATCACCGGATCTCCGGACTGTCGAGGTCTTCAAACAGAACGATCCGGCCACTCGCGAGCAGGGAAGCGACGCGCCCGGCCGGGTCATGCATTCGATTGGCGGCGTGCGCAGCGCCGTCGACCAGACGGATTGGCACGCGCAGGCCGAACGAGCATTCCTCACCCGGCTGGCGCAACACCTTGACGCCGCCGTGAACGCGGGCAAGACCAACTCGGTGATACTCGTAGCGCCGCCCCGCGCGCTCGGCATATTGCGATCGTCGCTCGGCAATGCCCTGCGGGCGGCGGTGCGGGCGGAAGTGGACAAGGATCTGGTCAAGATGCCGATCCCGGAGATCGTAAAGCATCTCACGGGCGGATAAGTTGGATCCTGCATCGGGGCGGATGAGGGTGGCCTTCAGAGACTGCCCACGACCCGCCTCGATCGGATGTCATGTTTGTGAACGCGCGATGACGGGGCATTCAATGTCTAGGTTTGCTCGGCGGCTCCTGAAAGCCGTTCCGGCGGCTCTGGCCGCCAGCGTGACCGTCGTCGCGATGGCGCAACAGCCTGCCCCGTTCGCGCCGGCTCCGCCGGCGGCCATGCCCGGGGAGCCCTCCGAGCCTCCCGGCAGACTCGTCAACACGACGGCAGTACCCGGATTTTGGGACCCACGTCGGCGGCCGGAGCGACCGGATCTGTCGCGCATTTCCGTCATCCGCTTCCTCACGGAAACGGACTATCCTCCGTTCAATTTCGCCGGCCCTGACGGCGCGCCGACCGGCTTCAACGTCGATCTCGCCCGAATGATCTGCGAGGAGATCAAGGTCACCTGCACCGTCCAGATGCGCCGCTTTGACACGCTGATCGACGCGCTCACCAAAAACCAGGGCGACGCCGTGATCGCGTCGCTTGCCGAAACTGCGGAGGCGCGCGCGCGTGTCGATTTCAGCGATCCCTACTACCGTACGCCGGCGCGTTTCGTGACGCGGCGGGACCTCGACCTCAAGGTCATCACGCCCCAGGCGCTGGAGGGCCGGAAAGTCGCCGTCGTCGCCGGCACGGCGCACGAAGCCTATCTCAAGACGTTGTTCACCGAAGCCGAGGTGCGGTCCTATCCCAATGCGGAAGCCGCGCGTGCCGCCCTGATGAAAGGGGAGGTCGATTTTTTGTTCGGCGACGGCATTTCTCTTGCTTTCTGGCTTAACGGCACGTCATCGGCGGGCTGCTGCGAGTTTCGCGGCGGGCCGTACCTTGAAAGCCGTTATTTCGGCGATGGTGTCGGGATCGCGGTTCGCAAGAACAACGACGTGCTGCGGCGGGCTTTCAATTGGGCGTTGTTCCGGCTTTGGGAGAGCGGACGCTTCACCGACCTGTGGCTGCGTTATTTCCCCATAAGTCCGTTTTGACGGTGGTGTTTGACGTCGGCGCCGCGGGTTCATAGTGTCTCGCGCGAGGATCATCATGTCGCTGGCAGAGACCGTCACAAGTCTACGCGAAATAGCCGAGCAGTCCGGTGCCTGGCCGTTTGAGGAGGCACGCAAGATCGTGGCTCGCCTGAAGCGGCACCCCAAGGAAGAGGTCATCTTTGAAACCGGCTACGGCCCTTCCGGCCTGCCGCATATCGGCACGTTTGGCGAGGTAGCGCGCACCAGTATGGTCCGGCACGCGTTTCGCGTGCTAACCGACGACAAGATCAAGACCCGGCTCATCGCCTTCTCCGACGACATGGATGGCCTGCGCAAGGTGCCGGACAACGTCCCGAACAAGGAATTGCTGGAGAAGCATCTCGGCAAACCGTTAACCCGGGTACCCGATCCTTTCGGCACGCATGAGAGTTTCGGCGCCCACAACAACGCGCGATTGTGCGCTTTTCTCGACCGGTTTGGGTTTGACTACGAGTTCCTCTCCTCGACGGCATGCTATACGTCGGGACGCTTCGATCAGACCTTGCTCAAGGTCCTGGCGCAATTCGATGCGATCATGCGCATCATGCTGCCCTCTTTGCGGGAGGAGCGTGCAGCGACATATTCGCCCTTCCTGCCCATCGATCCGGTGAGCGGCGTTGTCCTGCAGGTGCCCGTCGTCGCGCACGATGCTGAAGCCGGTACGATTACATATGAAGATCCCAGCACAAAGGAGCGCGTGACCACGCTGGTCACTGGCGGCCGCTGCAAACTGCAGTGGAAGCCTGATTGGGCGATGCGTTGGGTTGCGCTGGGCGTTGATTACGAGATGGCCGGCAAAGATCTCATCGATTCGGTCAGGCTCTCGGGAGAAATCTGTCGCGTGCTGGGCGGTACTCCGCCGGAGGGCTTTAACTATGAGTTGTTCCTTGACGAGCGCGGGCAGAAGATCTCGAAGTCGAAGGGCAATGGCCTCACGATCGAAGAATGGCTTCGTTATGCCACTCCCGAGAGCCTTTCCTTGTTCATGTATCGCGAGCCGAAGACCGCAAAAAAGCTCTACTTTGATGTTATTCCCCGCTGTGTCGACGAATACTACCAGCTGCTCAAATCGTACGAACAGCAGGACGCACGCCAGCGATTGGCCAATCCGGTATGGCATATTCATGCCGGCAATCCGCCGAGCGTGGACATGCCCGTCAGCTTCCAGATGCTCTTGACGCTGGTTTCGTCGTCAAATGCCGAGAATGCAGATACTCTCTGGGGGTTCATCGGCCGTTACCGGCCCGGCGTGACGCCGAAGACCCATCCCGAGCTCGACGAGCTTGTCCATTATGCCATCCATTACTACCGTGATTTCGTTCAACCTCATAAAAAATTTCGCGCGCCAACGGAGGTCGAACGCGCCGCGCTCGCGGATCTACGTGACGCCCTGGCGCAGCTGCCCGCCGACAGTAGTGCAGAACGAATCCAGGATGTCGTCTATGAAATCGGCCGTCGGCCGCCCTTCCTCGATGAAGGGAAAAAAGCCAAAGATGGCAAGCCGGGCGTTTCGCTTGAGTGGTTCAACATGCTCTATCAGGTCCTGCTCGGGCAGAAGCAGGGTCCGCGGTTCGGCTCCTTCGTCGCCGTCTACGGTTTGCAGAACACCGTTGCAATGATCGACGGCGCGCTGGCACGCAGCGCGTAAGGTTTTCCGCCTTCGACGCGGAGCCCTGGCAGATCGAGCGGCGGGACGGGCAACGCCACGCGGGGTGCACGAGCGTTTCTCGCTCGTGTCCATTGCTCCCTTCGCAAGGCGCGGGAAGCGAAACCGCGGCGCCTATTGACTGGCCCACACGATACGCGCGACCCACAGCACGTCGGTCATCGGTAAGATCCGATCGCGGTGCTCGCTATTGAGCGGTTTCAGTTCGATGTTCTTGGCGTTCTTGCGGCGGAGTTCTTTCACCATGACCTCGCCGTCCCGTGTCTTCACCACGACGCGGTCGCCGCGTCGCACCGGGGCGGAAGGGGATACGATGAGAATATCGCCGTCGCGATAGGCGGGCTTGAAATCATCGCCCGAGATCTCGAGCGCGTAGGCGTGCTCGTCATTGAGTGCAGGGAAGGGGATCGCTTCCCAGCCTTTGCCGACCGGAAAGCCGCCGTCGTCGAAATAGCCGCCGGCGCCCGCCTCCGCGAAGCCGATCAACGGCACGTTGGTAACCGGCGGCTTGCCGCTCTCCGTCAGCAAGGTCATGAAGGTTTCGACCGAGGTGCCGGTGGCGGCAAGCGACTTTGCCACCGATTCGGTGGACGGCCAGCGCGGCCGCCCCTCGGGGGTTATGCGCTTCGACTTGTTGAACGTTGTCGGGTCGAGGCCCGCCTTCTTAGCGAGGCCGGAAGGCGTCAGGCCGGCGTGCGCCGCGAGACGGTCCAAAGCAGTCCAAATTTGGTTGTGTGTGAGCATGGTTGAATCACAGCAGTTGGCAGTCGGGGATGATCCCTCTGTGACTGTTCTCTAAAATTTAGGAATTATAACCGTGAATCGGGAGGTCTTTGCAACAACTTTTTTCCGCTGCCGCCTTGAACGGGCCGCCCTTTGTCTCCATAGGGTCGAGGCGGAAAGTCTCGCGGAGCCGCAGTGATCGGGCTTTTTGACCGCTTGTCCCGCCCCATATTGCGGGCACTCGACCCTGAGGATGCCCACCGGCTGGCCATCAGGGCCCTGAGCCTCATGCCGCGGCCGAAACGGCCGCTCGATCCGCCCGAACTGGCCGTCCGCGCCTTGGGCCTTACCTTTCCGAACCCGCTCGGGATCGCGGCGGGCTTCGACAAGAACGCCGAGGTGGCCGACGTGCTGCTGTGGGCCGGATTCGGCTTCGTCGAGGTAGGGACCGTCACGCCCCGGCCGCAACATGGCAATCCGCGTCCCCGGCTGTTTCGGCTCGACGCCGATGAGGGCGCGATCAATCGGCTCGGCTTCAACAATGAAGGGGCCGCTACGGTTGCCGAACGCCTCGCGAAGCGTAGGAAGGGGAGCGGCATCGTCGGGGTCAATATTGGTGCCAATCGCGACTCGGCCGACCGGGCGGCCGATTATGCCCGCTTGGTCGAGCTTTTCGCCCCCGCGGCGGGTTACCTCGCCGTCAATGTCTCCTCCCCCAATACACCCGGTCTGCGCAACCTGCAGGAGGCACAGGCCCTCGATGACCTGCTGCAGCGCGTGCTCGCGGCGAGGGACAGAGCAGGCGGCGGTACCGGCCGACCGCCGGTACTCCTCAAGATTGCCCCCGATCTCACGCTGTCGGGCCTTGACGACGTGGTCGGAATTGCACGCAAGCACGGTGTTGATGGGATGATCGTCTCCAACACGACCGTGGCGCGGCCGCCAAACCTGCGCGAACGCGAAAAGGCACGTGAGGCTGGCGGCCTTTCCGGGCGGCCCTTGTTCAAATTGTCCACACGCATGCTGGCGGAGACATTCGTGCGCGCCGAGGGCGCCTTCCCGCTGATCGGGGTGGGCGGCATCGATTCGCCGGCCGCCGCAATCGCCAAGGTGAAGGCGGGAGCATCCCTCCTCCAGCTTTATACGGCGCTCATCTACCGCGGCTTCGGTCTTCTGGCCGAGATCAAGGGGGCGCTTCTCGCCGCCGTCAAACGTGGCAATCGCGGTTCGCTCGCGTCCATGGTCGGAATCGACGCGGCGGCAATAACGGCGGAAACTTGGCCGGTTTAGCGCGGGTCTCAATCCGACCGATTCGGCACAGCGATTGCGAGGAGCCGCGCAGGGACGACGCAACAATCCGGTGTCGGCCTATTCGATTCTGGCTTGCTTCCTGCGCTCGCACCGCGCTCGCAATGATAGGTCAATATTACCGAAACTCGCGTTGGCAGGCCGCTGAAGAATGGCATCGGGGAGTCGGAATGCGCAGTATTGAGATCACGTTCAAGTCCTGCGGCCCCCGGCGCACGGAAGATTTGCCGGCTTCTCGTTCCGGATACGGAAATTGTACTTCGCCCGCCGCTTTTCGGGTTTTTCGGCGCTCTGCTGCACAATCGACATCACGTGCCAATCGGGCGTATCGGCGAAGCCCGAAGGGTCCTGATCGCGGGGCGGATGCGCTCGGGACGGCACGTCATTTTCCCCGCGGCGCATTCACGAGACGCATGATGATCCAGATGGGGACGACGATCACCGCGCCGAGCAGAAAGTAACGCCACAGCCGGCGGATCGCGTCGAAACCCATGTTCCAAATCGAGCGAATCAACCGTTCGAGGCTGCGCACGATGTCGAAAGGGTCGACCCCGAGCGCCGACAACACGACCCCGACCAGGATCGACAGGAGGATCAAGCGGCCGATGACCGCGACCGGGGAGCCGCCGAAAACCCTGCTCATGCCGCCGTCGGCCATGGCTTGATCTCCTGGGACGCTAACGATCTTCCGTCTCCCACCGAACTTCACCACCGTAGGAGACCCCTCACGGGGTCATGACTTAGACTTGCAGCATGGAAACCGCAACTGCGTTTGGCGTTGCCCAATCGTCGTGCCTACCAGAACCATTCATGCGTTGGTTTGCCGGCCGGGGCTGGACGCCGCGCATGCATCAACTCGAGCTGGTAGCCAAGGCGCGGGCGGGGCGTTCCGCATTGCTCATCGCGCCGACCGGCGGCGGCAAGACGCTTGCCGGCTTCCTGCCGTCGTTGATTGACCTATTTGAGCTGAAGCCCGCGTCATCGAAACACGGGCGGCAACCGGGGATGACTCATTCCCGCGACGTCGACTGCTTGCATACGCTTTATGTTTCGCCGCTCAAGGCGCTCGCGGTCGACATCGCACGCAACCTTGCAGGCCCGGTCCGCGATATGGGCCTTTCCGTGCGGATCGAAACGCGTACCGGCGACACGCCGGCATCGAGACGGCAAAGGCAGCGCCGCTACCCGCCCGATATCCTGCTGACGACGCCGGAACAACTGGCATTGCTGCTTGCGTCGGCTGATGCGCCCTATCTGTTCGGCACGCTGCGGCGCGTTGTGCTCGACGAACTGCACGCGTTGATGGCTTCCAAACGCGGCGACCTGTTGTCGCTCGGCCTTGCGCGGTTGTTTGCCCTTTCGCCGCGGATGAGCGCGATCGGACTTTCGGCGACCGTTGCCGAGCCCGATCACCTCCGTCGCTTTCTTGTGCCGCAGCCACCGGAAGGAACCGCGCTTGCCGATCTTGTAGTGGCGGAGGGGGGAGCGGCTCCGCGTGTGGTCATGCTCGAGACGCGGGCACATCTTCCCTGGGCTGGACATTCCGCGTCGCATGCGCTGGGCGAGATCTACGCGCTGATCAAGGCCCACAGGACGACGCTGGTATTCGTCAACACGCGCAGTCAGGCGGAATTCCTCTTTCAAGAGCTGTGGCGCGCGAATGACGACAATCTTGCCATTGCTTTGCACCACGGCTCGCTCGACGTCGCGCAGCGGCGCCGGGTCGAGGACGCCATGGCCGCAGGCCGTCTCCGGGCGGTCATCTGCACGTCCTCGCTCGATCTCGGCGTGGACTGGGGCGACGTCGACCTCGTCATCAATGTGGGCGCGCCCAAAGGGGCCTCGCGGCTCATGCAGCGGATAGGGCGTTCCAATCACCGCCTCGAGGAGCCGTCGGAAGCGGTGCTCGTGCCGGCCAATCGCTTTGAGGTACTGGAATGTCGTGCGGCGCTCGAGGCCATTGCCGAAAACGCGCAGGACACGCCGCCCGTGGGCCCGGGTTCGCTTGACGTGTTGGCGCAACACGTTCTCGGTTGTGCCTGCAGCGCTCCTTTTCATGCCGACGAATTGTACGAAGAAATCCGCACGGCCGCCCCGTATGCGGGCCTTTCCCGTTCCGATTTCGACTCCGTGCTGAACTTCGTTGCAACCGGCGGCTATGCGCTCAAGGCCTACGAACGATTTGCCAAAATAAGGCAGGGCAGGGACGGGCGTTGGCGCATCACCCATCCGCGAGTCGCACAGCGCTATCGGATGAATGTCGGCACGATCATCGAGGAGGAAATGGTCAAGGTCCGTCTGGTCCGCTCCCGAACGTCCCGCAGGCGCATCCCCCGCGGCGGACGACTGCTCGGTAAGGTCGAGGAATATTTCATCGAGACGCTCGCCTCGGGCGATACGTTCGTGTTTGCCGGTGAAGTTCTAAAGTACGAGGCGCTGGTGGAAGATGAGGTTTATGTCTCGCGGGCCGACGCCAAGGAACCGAAAGTCCCGTCTTACGCCGGCGCGAAGTTCCCGCTGTCGACCTACCTCGCTGCACGGGTTCGCAGGATACTTTCCGATCCCGAGGCTTGGCGCGCGCTGCCAGGGCAGGTGCGTGAATGGCTGGAAATTCAACGACAGCGCTCGCTGCTGCCGCGTGGGGACGACCTCCTGGTCGAGACCTTTCCACGCGCGGATAAGCATTATCTCGTCTGTTATCCGTTCGAGGGTCGCCTCGCGCATCAGACCCTCGGCATGCTGCTCACGCGTCGGCTGGAGCGCGCACGGCTGCGACCGCTCGGGTTTGTCGCCAACGAATATGCCCTCGCCATTTGGGGCCTCGGGGAATTCGGCCTGCACATCCGCCGTGGTGATCTGCCGCTCGCACGATTGTTCGATCACGACATGCTGGGCGACGACCTGGAGGAATGGCTTGCCGAGTCGGCCTTGATGAAGCGCACCTTCCGCAACTGCGCGATCATTGCCGGGCTGATCGAACGACGTTTCCCCGACGCGGAAAGGACACGGCGCCAGCTCACCATTTCGAGCGACCTCATCTACGACGTGCTGCGCAAGCATCAACCCGATCACCTCCTGCTGCGCGCCGCGCGCGCGGATGCCGCCGCGGGTCTGCTTGACATCCGGCGGCTTGGCGAGATGCTCTCGCGCGTGAAGGGTCGAATCGTCCATAATGCGCTTGATCGCGTCTCACCACTCGCAGTTCCCGTTTTGCTCGAGATCGGGCGCGAGGCAGTATACGGGGAAGCCGCCGACACGCTCTTGGCGGAAGCTGCGGAGGAACTGGTCAAGGAGGCCATCTCGTGAGCTTGTCCGCGGGTCCCGGTGCAAGCGGTGGCAAAGGGAGGACTATCCCTTCGTCGTGGATGCGAGCGGATCACGTCATCACGGTAGCCGGTAGCAGCCTGATTGCGGATCCCTCCGGCGTACTCTATTGGCCTCAGCACCGCCTGCTGGCGGTCGCGGATTTGCATCTCGAAAAGGGATCGGGATTTGCCGCCCGCGGCAGGCTTCTGCCGCCCTATGACACAGCCGCAACCTTGTCGCGGCTTGCCCATCTGATCGCGCGCTACGTGCCACGCGTCGTCGTCGCCTTGGGCGACAGTTTCCATGACGGCAATGGCGCAGCGCGGCTCGGGGTCGACGATCGTCGGCAACTGCGCGCCTTGCAGCGGGGTCGCGACTGGCTGTGGCTCGCCGGTAACCACGATCCAGTCCCCAGCTCCGACGTTGACGGTGCATTCCACGCGGCGCTGGCGCTCGGAGGCCTAACCTTCCGCCATCATCCGACCGGCGCCGCAGGCGAGGTCGCCGGACATTTGCACCCGGTTGCGCGCATCGTCCATCGGGGTCGCGCCGTCGTCCGGCGCTGTTTTGTGGCCGATAAGGCACGCTTGGTGTTGCCCGCTTTCGGGGCTTTCGCGGGCGGACTCAACATACGCGACGTCGCCTTCGCGGATCTGTTCGGCACCCTCAGATTCACGGTGCATATGCTAGGCAAGGATCGGCTCTATTCCTTTGCCGCAAAGCGTTGCCTGCCCGACTGACCCGCGGACTCCGGCTGCCATGGGCGGCAATGCCTGCCGGCTGATATGGATCGGTGGCGGCAAAAAACTCGAACCGGCCGAGGGATTCGGCGACGACCCGGTGTCTCGTTTGCCGCGTGCGTGGCGAACGGCGAATCTTCCTTCGTGTAAGAGGCGTATCGTCGGCCTCTGGCTCGACGGGATTCCGGTGGTAGCGACCCGTCTCCCTTGCGAGTGCAGCGGAGCAAAACAGTGTCGCATAGGCTCGCTCCCGCGGCGTTTTGCGACCTCTGCAAGGCTTGCGCCATGGTGGTGGCAATTCAAACCGATCAGAACTTGTTCTAATCGCGACGGAACGCAACGTTGGCGATCCAGCCGGTGAGCAGGGCGAGCAGCATGGTGGCGATGCCATAAATCAGGCCGTGCGCCACAGCGGCCTCAGCCACATACTGTTCCACGCCGGTCTTGATCACTTCGAGCGAAGCGTTGGTCTCGGCCACCAGGGCGCCGGCGGCGAAGAGCTTGACATTGATCGTGAACACCCCCGTCGGCACATTGGCCGGCAATGGCGTTTCCGCCCGGAACACGGCCGGCGTCAGGAATTTGACGGCATCGCCGGCCTCGCGGTAGAGGCCGTGTCGACTTTGCAACCGGATGAAGGCGACACGAAACGGATCGTCACGCACGGTGTCGGCAATATCGGGGCCGATGCGCTGCGTGAGCAGGAAGTTGTCAAGGCCAAGCTGAAGCCGCCGCAGCGTTCCGACGTCGGCGATCTGCCTTACCGGACGATTGCTCAGCACCGCGAGATAGGAGGGCACGCGAACGAACTCGCGCGAATCGACATTGACCCAGATGCCGAGAACGCGCTGTTTGCGGCGCGTGCGCATGGTTTCGCGCGGCCCCGTGACTGTCACAACCAGATCGTATCCGCCCTGCCGCAGGTTATTCCCCGTGTCGGGTTCGATTGCGCCGAACATGACGAGGTTTTCGCCCACGAAATTCGAGGCGATCTGCACGCGATCGTTTGACAGCGAGAGCACCAAGCGCTCGGCACACGCTTGATGGAGAAAAAGGAAGAATATTCCCACCACGCCGCTGAGACGCCACGCGAGCCGCATCACATTTCTCCCACGTGACGAATCGAGTAGAGATCCTCGGGCTGCACCACGAGTTCAAATGCAAATCGCAGACCCACCAGGAACACCAGAATGCCGAGCAACAGACGCAGCCGCTCGCCGCGCATCCTTTGGCCCGTGTGTGCACCGAACTGCGCACCGATCACGCCGCCGACCATGAGAATGAGCGCGAGGATCGCGTCGACGAGGTGATTGGTGACCGCATGCATGACGGTGGCCGACGCCATGGTGATGAGCGTGAGTACCATCGACGTGCCGATCACGGTGCCGGTCGGCACGCGAAGAAAATAGATGAGCATCGGCACCAGTAAAAAACCGCCGCCGATACCCATGATCGCGCCCGCAAAGCCGATGACGAAGCCGATACCCCACACAGGGATCGCGGAAACATAGATCTTGGAGCGCTTGAATCTGAGCTTGAGGGGCAGTCCGTGCAGCCAATTATGGCTCCCCGGTCGACGCAGCAGCGACGGCAATCCTTTGCGCGCCCGCAGCTCGGCCTTTATGCTTTCGTAGATCATGAACAGGCCGACCGCCGAGAGCAGCGATACGTAGAGGACGCCGATCACGAGATCGAGCTGATCGAGCGCACGCAGTTCCGTGAACAGCCAGACCCCTGTCGCGGTGCCGATGATCCCGGCCGACAGCAGCATCAGGGCGAGCGCGACGTCAACAGCGCGTCGCCGCCAGTAGTTGAGCGCGCCGGAGAACGACGAGGCAGCGATATGGGTCGAAACGGTCGCGACGGCCACCGCCGGCGAGACCCCGACGAAGATCAACAGCGGTGTCATCAGGAAGCCACCGCCGATGCCGAACATGCCGGAGATGAATCCTACGGCCAGCCCCATCCCCAGGATCAGGAAGACGTTGACCGGCATGTCGGCGATCGGAAGATAGATCTGCACGGTGCTGATACCCGACGTTCAGGGGCCTGCGCCGCCGGCTTGCAGCGGTGCCGTTGCCGACAAGGATAGAACAACTGTAGCGGTCGCAACGTCCGCGATCATGCCCCGCATGTCGCGGCGCGTTTATTGTGCGCCGATGGTGAATGCGGTTCGCGGCGCTCTTTTGACAGGCGCGGCGACCTTGTCCCAGCCGCCCGGTGGAACGGGCACGGAGGTGGCGGCCTCGGGCTGTGGCTCGACCGTGAAGCTTTGAACGGCCTGCCGGGCGGAGGCGAGCGAAGCGGCATCCATGTGGGCGGCGACTTCGTCGCGTTTCCTGCCGGCCTCCCGGTCTCCGCTTGCCGCCGCCAGTGCGAACCATTTGTAGGATTCGACGAGGTTCGTTTCGACTCCGATGCCGCGTGCGTAGAGCACCCCGAGGTTATATTGGCTATCGGCGATCCCCCGCCGGGCAGCCTCCAGAAACCATTTGGCCGCCGCTTGATAATCCGGCTTCCCTTCCACACCCTCGGCGTAGAGCACGGCGATATTGTGCATGGCCTTGGCGTTGCCCTGCGCGGCGGCAGCGAGGTAGAGCTTGCGCGCGGCGCCGAGGTCCTTCTTCACGCCCAGACCTTTTTCGAGCTGGCTTGCATAGCGGAACTGGGCGAGAGCAAGGCCCTTGCTCGCGGCAATGGCGAACCAGCGCGCGGCCTGCGTTGCGTCGGGCTGCACGCCGCGTCCTTCTGCATAACGGACGCCGATCTCATAGGCTGCCGCCGGATCGCCCGCAGCTGCGGCATTGCGAAGTGCCGCGCTGCCGATCGCCGAGGGCAGTGCCGGCGGATTGGCGGTCGTCTCGGCGCCGGGACGGTCCGGCGCCGGTTGCGTGATCGTGCCGGTCACCTCGGCCGGCAGCGCCGCGGCAGCGCCGTCCCGATCGTCCGGGGAGGCAGCGGGCGTCGCGGCGCCCGGCGATGCAACCGCGTCGGGCGGAGCGGTGACGCGGTC
>Ga0209061_1003798_pt1 | contig 15648 bp, 11 predicted proteins | sample Coa_R1_10_FD_187157 | JGI IMG/M metagenome (GOLD analysis project Ga0209061, IMG submission 187157) | Surface soil microbial communities from Centralia Pennsylvania, which are recovering from an underground coalmine fire - Coalmine... | ecosystem: Environmental > Terrestrial > Soil >...
TTAATCTTTGTACCGCGCTGGCGAACAATGATACTGCCAGCCGTGACAAGCTGGCCATCATACCGTTTGACGCCAAGCATCTTGGGGTTGCTGTCCCGGCCGTTGCGGGAGCTGCCCATCCCTTTCTTATGTGCCATAATTATTCTTCCTCCGGCTTTGTCTCGGTCTCTTCAGCTTTTGTTTCGCTCTCTTCGCCTTTGGCCGTGCGGCGGCGGCGCGTCCTCTTCGGCGTTTCGGGCGCGGGGGCCTCTTCTACGCTTTCGGTAGCAGGAGCTTCTTCAGCCGCTGTCTCGACCTCTGATGTTACCTCGCCCTCCGGCGTTTCCTCAATCTCGGCTTCGGGAACTTCCTTCGTCTTGAATTCAGGAGCTTTGCCCGTAATCAGGCTTTTGCCGTCGGCTACGATATCGTCAATGGTCAGGAAGGTCAGTTCCTGGCGATGGCCGCTTTTATGGCGATAGCGCTTCTTCGATTTGTACTTGAAAACAATCACTTTTTTGCCGCGACCATGCTTTGTCGCAGTTGCCAGGACGAAGGCATCGTTTACCAGGGGATTGCCCACCATGGTGTTTTCCTCGTCTGAGATCAGCAGCACATCTTCAAGGCGAATCTGATCTCCGGCCTCAACCGCCAGGCGATTCACTTCGAGGGTTTCGCCGACGGTTACTTTGTATTGTCTTCCACCACTTTTGATAACTGCAAACATCTTCCATTCCTTTCCCGTCTCCGCAACTCGACTCCCCTCTGGATACGTGGCAGGCATGGGTGGAGCGCCTGGTACACTGTTCCGTTTTTTCCTAAAATACCTCTGAGTGATTTCAAGAGGCCAGCGCCACCTGATCGGCAAGCGCGGGGTGTCTTATCCTGATGGAGCGGAGCGTTTCCCGGCTCTGGCCGGGAAGATCGGTCATGTGAGCATCAGTTTTATTCACATGTATCGTGTGGCAAGTAGTTGCCACTTTCAGGCCTCGCTAATAATAGCACAAGTGGGCGGCCGGGGCAAGGATCGATTTGGAGAAGAACGGTGGTTCGCGCGAATTCGTTCCCGCCGAATTCTTTCTACAAATTCTCGATCTCCACCGGCTCTACCTTCTCGGCCAGGGCGAAGTTGAAGACCCTGGAATAGAAGTAGAGTTCGTTTTCGAGGGAGCGTTTGATGTTTTCGGCGCGACGGAAGCCGTGCTGCTCGCCCTCGAAAGCTACGTAGGCCACGGGCACCTTCTTTTTGCGCAGCGCCTCGACCATCAATTCTGCCTGATTGGGCGGAACGACCTTGTCTTCCAGGCCCTGGAAGAAAATGACCGGGCAAGAAAGTTGGTCGATAAAATTGATAGCAGAGCGCTGGATGTAAAGGTCGCGCCGCTCAGGATAGGGGCCAATCAGGCTGTGCAGGTAGCGCGATTCGTACTTATGTGTCTCCTTGACAAAGCTATCGAGGTCGCTGACACCAAAATGGCTGGCCCCGGCATTGAAAACATTACGGAAGGTCAGGGCGCAAAGGGTGGTATAGCCCCCCGCGCTGCCACCGCGAATGATCAGGCGTTTACCATCCGCCAGGCCGCGCTCAACCAGGTATTTCGCCCCGTTCGCGCAATCATCGACATCTACGACGCCCCACTGCCCCTTGAGGCGCTCGCGATACGCTCGCCCATAGCCGCTGCTGCCACCGTAGTTGACATCGAGAACCGCGAAGCCGCGACTGGTCCAGAACTGGGTGCCGGGATTAAAGGCAGTAGATGTTACGGAGGTTGGTCCGCCGTGGCTCTGGACGATCAAGGGCGGGAGCTCTCCCTCCGGCGCTTTATAGTCCGCATTGTGTGGAGGATAGTAAATGGCGTAAGCTGTAAGTCCGTTTTCGGTAGGGAATTCAATTGGCTGAGGTAGCGAGAGATAGGCTGAGTCGATGGACAGCCTGCGGGAATAGCGCAGCACGTCGATCTGGCCGGTCTTGAGGTCAAGTTGCGCGAGCACAGACGGGCGTGTGGGTGAACCGCCAATAAAAACTACCCGCTCGGCAGTTGCGCGGATATAGGCCGCTGCCGTGTAAGGCGTCTCGATGGGTATGAGCTGGCCCGTGGTGGTATTCAGGCTGGCAAGATGCCCGCGCCCATGCTCGCCATACGTGCAGATGATCTGCTCAGGAGAGGTAAACGCATACGTTGAAAGGTTGAAAGTCCAATGGGGCTGGCCGAACTCGGCTGTGCGTGGACAGACTGCCTCGACCTGCCCGGCTCGCTGGCGGTAAATATTCCACCAGCCGCTGCGGTCGGAGACAAAGTAGAGCAGGCCATCGGGCGACCACTGGGGCTGAAAGATGGATTCGCTCGGTCCGCCCGCGACCAGCCTGGCGTTCGCGATCTGGCCGGAGACATGAAGATCCCCGACCCACAATTCGCAGCCATCCCAGGGCATATTTGGATGATTCCAGGTCAGCCAGCATAACTGCGATCCATCAGGACTCAGGCGCGGCGCGGCGTAGAAATCGTTGCCTGAAACCAGCACCTGTGCGCTGCCGCCGGCCAGAGGCACACCGACCAGAGTATTGACAGCCTCGCGTTCGGGCTGGGAGTGATCCTCGCCCACGCAGATCAGGCGTCCTCTGGCTTTATCGATGGTCGCGTCGGCATAGCGCATCTCTCCCTCTGGTGTCAGCGGAGTTGGAGTCGCGCCGGAGCCTGCGATGACACGATAGAGACGTTGATCGGCAAAGTGAGAGAAATAAACCTCGCCGTCGCTGACGACAAATTCGCCTCCGCCATATTCGTGGACACGCGTGCGGGCATTGAACGGGGGCGGCGTTATCTCAGTAATCTCGCCGCTGGAAGTGCGCCGCACAATCACATTGCGCCCACTCTCGGTGGGGCGGCCCTCGATCCAGTAGGTATCATCGCCATCCAGCATGATCAAACCCAGGTTGGTCACATCAGAAAGCATAAGATCTGTGGTAATGGGAGATTTCCAGGAGCCATATGGAGATATTGTAGGCTGCTGCGGATGAGTCATAGCATGATCCTTTCCCGGCGTTTTGTGTAATTATATGAGATATGTGAAGAGTATGTAAGAGTATGTGTGTGAGGGGTAAGCGTAATCGACAGAAGGAGAACCCGCTACCAGGGCGCTGCTGGTTCTTTTCTAACGGGTTATGACGCATTCGTCAGTGCTTTTTGAACCGTCTCCAGGAGAACCTCTTCGGGGCAGGGCTTGCCCAGGAAAGCGTAGGCACCCAGCTCCATTGCGCGCTGCCGGTGCTTTTCAGAGGAGCGCGAGGTCAGGAGGATAGTCTTGCAATCCGCAATGCCTGGCTGCGAATGCAGGATATTGAGCAGATCGTAGCCGTTAAGATTGGGCATCTCTATATCAAGTAGCAGCACTTCGGGGGATTGGTCCGACGAGAGATACTCAAGTGCCTCAACGCCATCGCGGGCTTCAATGACGTGATAGCCAGCACGTTCAAAGGTCTGGCGCAGCGACTGGCGCATGTAAACCGAGTCGTCGGCCACCAGCAAAGTAGCGGGCTGGCGAGTTGCAGCAGGCTGGACCGGCGATAAACCAGCAGAGGCAGCAGACAGCGCCTGATTGCGCTGCTGCGAGATGTTGTGCTGGATTAACGCAGGCAAATCTACGATGAGTAGCACATTTCCTGCGCCATCGACTGCCGTGCCGACAATACCTGGGCGCTTGAGATGTTCGGTCAGCGGTTTCATAATCAGCTCTACTTCGCCGACAATCTCGTCCACCTGCAGCGCGACGCGCTTGTGGGATCCCGCCAGCAGGATCAAGGGCGGCAGAGTAACAATGGAGCTGGTGGATGGAGAAGAAAAGCCTAGCAGTTTCGACAGCCAGTAGACCTGCGCGGGAGGATCCTGGTGTTTATAGTCAATAGAATCGATATAGGAAAGCGGGATTACCAGCCCCTGGCCTGCTGCCTGAACCAGCAAACCCTGAATGACGCCCTGAGTTCGCGGGAAGCGCAATTGATAGCTCACGCCGCCAGAAGGATTGCGCCGGGCAGCAACAGAACCATGGAGCTGCTGGACCGGCCCGCGCAGGGTTTCCAGTGCGCCGCCAGGAATGGGCATTGAGAAGCCAAGATCGATGACAATTTCGTTACTAACCGCCTGGGCCTGGAGCCAGATCCGATACGTCTCCTGGTTAGGAGAGCGCGGAAGAGAGAGCAGGCTATCGCTGAGACTTATGCGCACCAGATGTAAGAGCGGCTCGGCCAGCAGATCCAGAATATCCTGATCTATCTCGGTCGTTTCGCCAGCCGCCTCAAGCTGGATTGCCCGATTGTGTCTCTGGTTCAATGTCTGGATAATGCGCTGTACACGAGTTACCAGAATACTGAAAGGCGCGGAGCGCAGGCGCAGGGCATCGTTGCGCACAACCATTGCCTGCCTCACCTGCTGCTCAATCAGTGTATTTAGCTGTGTAAATGCTGTTTTGAGCTGAGCGGAGGCGGTAGCTACATCTGCCACAGCTTCGTTAAAGGATTGCAACAGGATTTTGTGCTCGGTAAAGCGATCCATCTCCATTTCGTCCCACGCTGCTGCTTCCGGTGTAAGTCCTGATGGCTGGGCCGGAACAGGTCGAGCCTGCGGCTGACGCCCTGTGCGCTGAAATGTTTCGCGCAGAATACGTGCAACCAGTGAGGATGCGGGGCGTTCCGCAGGTGGTTGGTCGGCAGACCCATCGGGGAACACTACACTGGAGAAAAGGCCCTCCAGACGACGCAGGCGAGTATGAGCAGCCTGGAGTTCCATCAGGGATTTTGTGACCTGCTTCTGGGCGCTCTGCAAAGGAGTATTTAGCTCGACAAGCTGCTCGGTATGAGATATCAATTCGTGTAAATTGTGGGTATCGACCTGAGCCGCAGCCATGACCGGAGAGAGCTCTTGTATCTCGTTGGGCGCGGGGAGCGTAGTATTCTCTTGCGTCTCGGTGGAGACTGGATGTTGCTCCTCGGTTTTGACCTTCAGCCGGGCCAGATCCTGCAAAAGCTCTTGCAGGGGGAGCTGGCTCTCCTTCCCATCGTTTACAACGCTTTGCAAGGTGAGTTCCAGGGCGTTGATCGCATGCACCAGAGCCATTAGGCCGGTGAGGAAAGCTATGCCGCCGTCTTTAATAAGCTGGATTTCCTCTTCAATCTGCGCGGCAATTGCTGACATTGACTCGCAGCCCATTGCTCCCGACGTCCCCTTCAATTTATGAGCCGCGCGGCCCAGTGTCACCAGACCGGGCGAATTCGTCGAGTTATCCTGTTCCACCTGGCTAAGTGCGCGCCGCATAATGCCTATATCCTCATCGGCCTCGCTGGCGAAGAGAATGAGCATATCTTCAGGGCTTTCGACGCCAATCAAGCTGTTATCGGAGGAGAGAGCGCTGGTGTTTTGTATCTCTACTGCTTGCTCACCTGAACTACTGGCAACCACCAGGTCATCCATGGCATCGAAGGCCCGGATAACAGCCAGGTCCTCAGGAGAAAGCTCTTCTGATGAATCAAAAGAAAAAGACTTTTCATCCATGAGTTGGAGCCCATCCTATCTGTTTTACCAGAGCAGCCAGCAGCGTCGAAATATTAAGTATGGGCATATGTAAATATACTCCGTCGAAAATCTCGGTATTCCGCGTGGGTACCAGGCCGGGAGGGTCGGTGAGGGCCGAAATTTGCGCAAACTCGATTCTGCTGGTCAGACCAATCGCCGGAACAAGCAAACCCACGGACCGGCCTGTTGAGTGCGCCACCAGCAGCGTACACTCTACCGTTGATAAGGGATGAACACCGGGTGCGGGCGGCAGATAGAGATCGAGATTCACGACGGCAATGGTCTCGTCGCGCCAGGCCATGATGCCGGTCATCCAGGCAGGCATTTCCGGCAGACGGGCTAGCTTATGAGGTGGCGGCAGAACTTCTGCAAGATCGTGCAGCGCGATCAAGCAGGTTCTGCCGCTGAGCTTGCACTCTAAATATTCAGCATGTGTAGGAGCTTCAGGAAGAGTATATACTCGTTGGCGAGCGTAATTCCAGAACTCCTCATCACTCATTCGCTCCAGATCCCGCATCTGTAACTCCGTCAAAGGAGTGAAAGCGGCAGAGTCTCGTTCATCAAAAGAGGAAGGCATAGAAATACTAGATTAATTGTAAGAAGGCACTCTGAGATGTGAGTGAACGACTGACATTACTTCCTGCGTTCGGAAGGGCTTGGTGATATAGTCCTTCGCTCCTACTAGCCGCCCCTTTAGGCGATCAATCACACCATCGCGGCTGGAGAGCATAATAATGACGGTATTGCCGAATTGTTGTTTCGCTTTCAAGTGACGCGCGATCTCATATCCATCCATCTTTGGCAAACCAATATCGAGGATAACGAGATCCGGCACAGGATGCCGTCTCTCGCTCAACGCGCGTAATGCCTCAATGCCATCGGCATAGCAAACGGAAGCGATGCCTTCCCGCCTCAAGCTGGTTTCAATGATCTTGCGCACCGTCAATGAATCGTCAATGACCATCACCAGTTTACTCATAGCGAAATATCCTCTTTCTCCTCTAGACACTACGACCAACATCGCTGGTAAATCATCCAAACTGCTATATCTTCTCATGCATTAAGTGAAAGAAGATATATCTCCGACGCAAGATTGGAGACACCAGTTACCCCACTGAGAGTAATTCTGCCGTTTAAGCCACTCTGGCTTAACTGAACTGCGGCAACTTCCCAAAACACGGGCCGGCTGTATCCCCTCTATGACCCCGCCCGCACTGCGAAGGAAAATCCTCTATTAATGGTACCATAGCGTCTGCGAAACTTCAATACACGCGCTAGAAAAAAGAGGCCGGCAGTGTTAGTGAATGAGAAAAATATGCAACTATTTGTATCTATCAGGTACTCTCAATTGGCCTCCAGTGCCTCTATATACTGCTGTGTTTATTTTATGGATGCATAGATGTGCATTTACAATTGTCAAATTTGGCGCGTTTGTTACCAATTTGTCATTTTGGAGCAGTGTGTAAACGTTCGGCTGAAATAGACCGTGTCAATAAGGATATACTCGGTTTCTGTCACGATCCCTGCTCTAAGCCGGAGGTTGTTGTCGCGGGCGTAGTGACCGGCAGCGTGAAGGAGAAGGTGCTACCCTTGCCTGGTTCACTGGCCGCCGAGATGCGTCCACCGTGTGCCTCGATGACGTGGCGGGCAATGGCCAGGCCCAGACCGCTGCCTCCGCCGCCAGGACCAATAAAGTTTCCTCGTACGCGCGATTGGTTCACTTTGTAAAAGCGCTCGAAGACTCTAGGTAAATCTTCGGGCGGGATGCCGACTCCTGTGTCACGCACAAAAAAGCTCTGCATTGTTCCTTCTGGCTGGCGCTGCGTGCCTATTACAATGATGCCCCCGGAGGGAGTAAACTTGATCGCGTTGTGAACCAGATTCACTAACACCCGCGAGATTTGCTTGCTGTCTGCGGCCACCATGGTCTGGCCCTGCTCGATCTGGGTATGCAGAGTGACGCGGTGCCGTTGTGCTTGCGGGAGCATCCGCGCCATGACCTCACGCACTAGCTTCTCTGCCTCGACTGGCTCAATGCTCATGGGGGTGCGGCCCGATTCGATGCGCGAAAGCTCCAGCAGTTCGGACACAAGATCGCTGAGAAGCTGGACCTCTGTCTCGATTTTCTCTACAAACCCCTGGGCCTGCTCAGGGTCGGTCTCGATAGCGTCTTCCAGCGTCTCGGCGAGCAGGCGTACTGATGCCAGGGGTGTACGCAGTTCGTGCGAGATGTTGGCAACGAAATCTCTGCGCACGCGTTCCAGGCGGCGCAGTTCGCTTAGATCTTCAATTACTATGCTGAAATAGCGATATTCCGGCCTGGTGGGCGTATCCTGGTTCTTTTGCCGCTGAGATGGGGCCATTTTCCTGTGCTCGACCGGCGCGACCGAGACTTTCCAGGCACCACCGGTTCTGACTCGCTCAAATTCGCCACTCACGGTCTCGCCTGAGCTGATACTGGCCTGAATTAAGCGCAGAATATGTTCATCGTCCAGCAACGAGTCGAGCCGCAGTCCCGTTATGGATTTTGTTTGCTCGAACAGAGAGAGCGCCAGCCGGTTGGAATGGAAGATGTTGAGATCGGCGTCTATCAGCAGCATCGGCCAGGGCATAGCTTCAACTAGCTTCTGCAAGAAGTGCTTATAACTGATAGCTGCCGACCCGGTGCGCGTTGGTTGCATTTCTTCTTCCGACCCCTCCCTGACTATGATTTATGGAGACGCGCGAGAAGCGTTTTAGGAGAGAGAAGCGCTTTAAGCGGAGGGAGCTGGATTGCCTCAAATTTCCTGGCTGTCAGTCGAGCGCCCAGGCGTATGCCCGGTTCCTCGATGAGTTTATAGAAGAGATAACAAAAGGGCACAATGGCAAGCCAGACAAAGGCCCAGAGTAATATATCCTCAACGCCTTTCCCAAACTGAGCTGTATATGGATGGATGATGCTGGAGAAGAGAAGCATCAAATTAAGATGCCACATATACAGGCTGTAGGAGAGCATACCAATCCATTGCAGAAAACGTGTCTCAAAGAGCCATTTGAGCGCCGGAGTGCCAAAGAGGATGGCCAGAATGCACAGGGCATAGCCCACGCCAGCAATCGGCTCTCCAAACCACGCGTAAAGAGACCTGAGCGGCTGCAAAAAGTTCAGCGCGGTAAAATTCGGGGTCGCATCCCGATCTGTCTCCGCCTGGGCCTGCCAGAGAGCCAGGCATGTCAGTACAATGATACCGGTTCCCCAGATCCAGTAGCTCAAACGCTGGAGGCGAGCTTTAAGATCTCTGCCCAACTCAGGGTGTTGTGCGAAAATATAGCAGGCACTGATCATCATGCCAAAGGAGAAGATTTCCAGATATTTCCCTTGCACGCCAAATGTAAAGAAGATAATAAAATTTATCAGTGGATGAGGCACCAGAACATTCATATCTGGGTGGCGTTGATAATAAACACCAAAGCCTCGGATGAACAGCCCCCAGGTGATGAGTCCCATACAACAACTCAGTACCACCTTGAGGCGTTCCTGTGGAGAGGGAGGCGAGAAGCGTCTAACGATGCGCGAGAAGGAGAAGGCAATCAGCGGCAACAGCATATAGAATTGCCACTCGGTTGCCAGTGTCCAGAACGGCCCGTTGATCTGCTGCCAGGTCTGCGGAGTTGAGTCCATAAAGAATGTGAGGAACAGACCAAGCTGTTTCCAGTACGCGGGTTCCAGGTATTTACGATTGGACCAGAGAATCATGATAATCAGCGTGAGGTAATAGCCGGGCCAGATACGAAAGATGCGCCGCAGATAAAATTTGCGCGCTGATGGCCATTCTTCCTGCAAGATCATGGCCCTGGCATATGGCATGAACAGAAGAAAGCCGGAAAGTACGAAAAAAAGAATAACGCCGGTTCGTCCAATATAAGCAAACGCTGTAGCCAGGGGGTCCTGATTAACATCCCAGGGAACACCCACGATGTCGCTGACATGCACGCTGACCACGAGTAGCGCCGCGATTGCGCGCACGCCGTCAAGAGCTGCGATATTATTCTTGCCGGCCCGCCGGAGCTTCGGCTTGTTCCTGCCGGTCTTTGCTGTAATCCAGGGGAAGGATATCCACTTTGTCTGCACCAATTTATTCTCTTTTCTGCAATGTGCCTGTCTATCAGTATAGCGGAAGAATCAAGTGCAGGCAAATAAACTGGTTCGCAACCTGTTTCACGCGAAGATGCTAAAATTCAGTAGGACTTTCTAACCATCTCGAAGGGGCTGAAAAGAGAGGGGGCGGATATTCATATAATGGCGGTTGCTCGCCTGTTAGGGGAAAGAAGATGAGCGCTGGCGCGGGCAAGGGAGGTATGCCGGAGGGCATATCAGATTTGAGCTGAGGGCGGCCGGTTTCTCCGATCCAGAAGAAGAACAGCACTACCCCTAGTACGCCGGCCCCTATGCCAAACAGGAACATCGTTCCCAGGCTGCTTATGCCTTTGCAGCAAATTCTTTGTCAGACGAGAGTAAATGGGATTTTTACTGTTTCATTCCTTCTGAAGGATATCCGTTCTTTGCCATGAGAAACGGTGTGCAGGCTCATGAATTTTGGTAAGATTTCCTGATCAAAAAAGCTTGTCGCAAAGAGGAATGTTTGCTATATTGCAGCAGGACGGTCCTATTCTCTTGTAGGGAAATGTGCCTGTCTATCATGCATTGTAAGAGTAGAGATCATCAATGTACATATTTAAAACCTCTTTAAAAGAGGCTGGCTGGGTATTTTTGCTGAGCCGCTGCTTGATACTGGCTGTAAGTTATATTGGCATTCTCTTCATAGCGCTTCCTGGGGCCAGCAGCACACTGATCTGCACCCAGGCGCTTCAGGCCAATCCATGTATTTTTCTCTGGTATCGTTGGGATGCAGTGGCCTTCGCGATCATAGCTCACCAGGGATACGTTTTTGCACCATCGGTCGCCTATTATCCTCTCTGGCCTTTATTAATTCACTTTGGGGGCTTGCTTCTCGGTGGAACTTACCCTCTTTCGTATTACCTGGCGGGCTTGCTACTGGCCAATCTCTGCTTTTTCTTTGCCCTGGTGCTTTTCGATTACTTACTCGCCGAGGAGTTCGAGCCTTCGCTGGCCCGGCGGGCGCTCTTCTACCTGGCATGTTATCCCTATGCCGTGTTCTTCTTTGTGGGCTATAGCGAAGCGCTTTTTCTCCTGCTCAGTCTCGCGGTTTTTCTCTTGCTGCGGAGGAAAAAAATGTTGGATTGGTGGCTGGCGGGCCTCTGCGGTTTTCTGGCAGCTCTGACGCGCTCAACCGGAATACTGTTGAGTATTCCTTTCTTCGTAGTATATATTCAGCGCTTCTGGCTACCTTCTCAGCGCGATCAATCCAGTTTTCTGCAGAAGCTTCACGGCTTTATGCCCATGCTCCTGATCCCGACCGGAGTCGCGCTCTATATGGCTTATCTTGGCTACACCAAAGGGAATCCTTTTCTTGTAGAAACATTCGAGGGGAGCTACTGGCATCGTCATTTCTCTTACATATGGTACGCCTTCGCTCCAACAGTCGTAGCTGTGCTGCAAGGTCCTTTCTTCTCGTTAAACGTGTTGAGAAACGGACTTGATCTGACCTTTACACTTCTGCCAATTACCGTTCTCATCCTCGGTTGGAAACGCCTGCCGCTCCACTATAATCTTTTCGCGCTCTCCATCATCCTCTTTTCACTCTCCTTTGCCCAGGCTTCGGAAGCCCCGCTCACTTCGCAGCCGCGCTATATGATGAGTGCCTTTCCTATCGTAATCATCTGCGCCCTCTGGGGTAAACGCTCGCGCTTCGACCAGGCATATCTCGTGCTGGCAATAGCCATGCTGGCCATCAATACGCTGCTGTTTGCAACATATCATTGGGTAGCATAATTACGTGGGTCTATCAGGGTAGGGCCACATTGTCGCTGATACCGTGAGCTACGCCATTACTGGAGAGTGTCAGGCGCGCGGGCACAAAGCGATTAGCAAGAGGAAAAGTCACAACCAGTACGCCGTTGCCATAGGTGGCGGTTGCTTGCGAGCCATCCACGGGTTCAGGCAGAAGATAATCACGGTAATAGGCTCCTACGCTCCACTCATCGAGCAGCAGCACTTTCACATCCTTCAGCAGGCCGCGCACTTTCCCGTCGAGCAAGAGGCGCCCGTCATCGGTAATTTCAATCGCAAGATCTTCAGGCTCCATTCCCGCCATGGGCGCGGCCACCGTCAAGCGATCCTCGGCCTGGTAGACCTTTAATGGGACTTGCTGAATCTTAGCTTTTTCTGGCACGGAAAATGCCTCCTTTATGATAACTGCACTGGACAGCATAAGGTGAGAGAACCTGCTGTCTTCAGTCTCGTTTCGTTGAATCATGAATAGCACGTATAACGAGAGCCGAAAGAGACAGGAAAGAAGTAAGCTGAGCCTTCTTCCCTGACCGCTTGTAATTCTCAAGTAGGATTCGAAAATAAGCTTCGATTTCCCAACAGGCTGGCAGTATTCCAAAGAAGCGCTTGATAATTGGAGGATAAACTCGTTTGTTTTAAATAAAGCTACATAGGTAAGAAGCACGCAAACTCTAGCGTAGATAAGGGAATTTGCGGAATTTTAGGAGTAAGGTATGTTTATACTGGGGGCAACCTTCTCACAAATCTTTTCGGTTTTATCGACCATCTTCATGATCTGGATGATCGTTGACTGCATAAGAAACCAGTGCTTAGTACACAAAGGAGCATGGATATGTTTTATCCTATTCACGCAGTTTATCGGCGCTGCTGTTTACTTTTTTACACGCGGTCCCTGGTCTAAAGTGAAGCAATACCTGTTTCCACATAATTCTCCTTCAGTTTATCAAGCACCCCAGGTTCCAAACAACCAGGCACCTTCTGTATATAGACCAATACAGGAACCATTCCCAGATTATGCGCAAGGCTATCAAGCGCAGCGGCAAAATCCAATGTCTTCTTCTCAGGAACGTATACAGGCGCTGGAGGTACCATCATTGCGGCCAGAGTATGAAGAGCCTCTGATAGCTTATCCAGAGATGCCACCTATGCAGCAAGAGCAGTATGAGTGAGTGGGTGAATGCCTCAGCGTTTCGCACAAAAAACGCTCTGGAACTGGTTTCCAGAGCGAATTGTAGCTCCTCGAGTAGGATTCGAACCTACAACCCATCGGTTAACAGCCGATTGCTCTACCGTTGAGCTATCGAGGAATATCTCGTGTTGACGCAGAGAATATAGCAGATCTCGCCGGCGCTGTCAATACTTTTTTCAAGAAAAAGCACCGGCTGTTTTAGAAACTCATCATGTTAAACAGCCAGAGAGCGACAACCAGGAAAACACACAGGCTGATGACAGAGATCAGCGGATCGAGCAGGGGTGCGCCAACCAGGCTACCTTGCAGATGCAGGCGTTGGAAGAGCGTGGGCAGCACCAGTCCACTGATTGCAGCGAGCAGTAAGGTAATGCCCACGCTCAGGCCAATGGCGACTCCCAGCGGCCATGAGCGAAAAAGTAGCCAGGTCAGGAAGCCTACAATGACGCTAGAGAGGATGCCTCCGACTGTGCCCAGGCGCAATTCGCGGAAGATACCCTTCCAGAAGTCCAGGCCACTGGCTGAGCGCAGTTGCCAGCCGGCCACGCCTATAGCTTGCGAGCCCATGCTGCCGCTGGTGAGCAGCAGCATGGGAGAGAGACAGACGAGTCCGCTCAACGCGACGGGCGAGCGCAGACCGGCGGTCAGGCCGCTCACATGTAATTGTATGTTGCTTGCGAGCAGCGTATGCCCGAAGATCTGATAAAAGACCAGCGCGAGCAGGAAGCCAGCGATAACGCTGATGCCAAGCCAGGTGACGCGCCGTAACGTAGACTTCAGGGAGAAATGTTCTTCTTCCTCTAGCTCCTCCACACTGGCACCCGCCATCTCAGAGAAATCTTCGGCGTGCTCTGCTCGGATAACATCAATTACATCATCAACGGTAATCAGACCGACCAAGTGCTCCTCGTTATCCACCACTGGCACGCCCAGCAGGTCGTACTTTTCAATGACGCGCGCAACCTCTTCTTGATCCATATCGACGCGCACTTTAATCACGTTTTCATCCATCAGGTCCCGCAGGCGAGTGCCGGGCGCGGCCACCACCAGCTCACGTAGCGAGACAATACCGATCAGATGCCGCTCGCTGTCCACAATGTACAGGTAATAGATCATCTCCAGGTGTTGAGAATGCTCTCGCAGGTAGGCCAGTGCCTCTTCAACAGTGAGCTGCTGTTCCAGAGCGAGCACTTCAGGGGTCATAATGCCTCCGGCGGTTTCAGGAGCATAACGCAGCAAATCGCGAATAGGCTGAGATTCGCTCCTGGCCATAAGGCTGAGCAGGCGTTCAGCCTCCTGCTGAGGCATATCGGCCAGGATGTCTGCGGCATCGTCTGGAGGCAAGATTTCTAGCAGATCGGAAGCATGTTCGGGATCAAGTTCGCTGAGAATCTCGGATTGCAACGGGTACTCGACCTCATTGAGCGTATCAGCAGCGATTTCGGGAGAGAGGCGCTCCAGAACTGCGCCGGCGTCCTCTGCGTCGAGCTGTTCCAGAATATCCGCGATATCCGCCGGGCGCAAATCTGCTAGCTTGGTGTGGCTGACGTTCAATTGCACCCTGGGAATGACCCCACCAATGCCCACCGCGCCGCTTGCGGCTCCGGCCAGCGCGGGAACGAGCTGGCCCGTTACGCCGGCTTTAACCACCTCCAGCGGCTCTACATAATTCCAGGTGATAATCCGCTCATCCAAGTGAGCGGGCAAGACTCTCATCAGCCAGCCCGCGCCCAGGCGGCGTAGCAGGCCACCCAGGCTGATATCGACACCGACCAAACGAGCTGTGCCCTTGATCTGGGCCAGTTTGAGATCGTTGACTTTGACAACGCGAAATCCCTGCGTGTCAACGATCTGTTTGTCGAGGATATCGCGCTTTAATAAGATTTCTTCAGGATGGGGAGTATAGGTGCTGATCTGCGACTGTTTCACAGTCAGACAGATTCTTCTTTCTTCTTCCAGATTGTCCACCTGAATCCAGGGAATGATCAGTTCGTTAGGAGCTAACGAGATCTGGGACACGACCAGAGCCGTCACCACAGGGAATGCCTCATCGAGAGACACACAGATATCCTTCAGCGTGCCCAACCGGCGCCCATCCAGGTCGTAAACGCTCCTGCGCAGGAGCATGCTCAAAAAGATCATATATCACCGCCTTTTCTGCGTAGCGTTTTAAACGCGTCCTTTTTCAGAAGAAGGAGGAGAAGCAGGTCTCTCCTGTATCCCTTTTTCTGCACGAGTATGCATGCCATGGCACACGCGTCGGCGAGTTGGGTGGCATGCCCGAACATACGGGACTACTTGCGCGTATGCCATCAGGGTATCCACAGAGTAGTGGATGCATGGAAAAAACAGCCCTCTACACCGTGCGGCACAAAGCCATCATACGCTCTTTTCCCTCAAGCGCAGGGAGGAGCGCTGCACTTGCGCCTTGTTGTAAAGGGACCGTTTGTTGCGGGTTTCCGTGTAGAAAACCCGGGCAGGACTTGCTGGCAGGTGGAAAGGTTCTTACTCGACATCGCATCAAGGGGCGATGCTTGCTCATCGAGTAAGTCATGCAGAAGAGGTATCTCCTGGTATTTACCAGGATCAGGTGGGCTACTACATTGTATTACCGGTTGACATCATCCTGTGACCCGACTCGATGAGGAGAAGAACATTTCCACGAGCAGGCTTGCGAAACGCATTTGCCTACTATGACTGGGGCCAGCGTCCATGTCCCTCACCTCCTTTGCCCAAAGCAGTTGCTACTCGCCAGATGGCGGTTCTCTCATGAACCATTGACAATCAGGTCTGGTAAGCTATGGCAACTGTGGGTATAAGACAAAAAATTTCTTTATAGAGTATAGCACGACTCGCAAGATTTTGGGAAGGGAGTCAGTGTATAACACCAGGGCTGTTGCAAAGTTCTCCTCAGCCTCTTAACCAGCGGGTCGAGTCAGAGACCGATCTGATTAGTAGGCAAAAGTGCGTTGGGCCTGCGTCAGATTGGTTTCGCCTCGGCGAGC
>Ga0209061_1003800_pt1 | contig 15636 bp, 10 predicted proteins | sample Coa_R1_10_FD_187157 | JGI IMG/M metagenome (GOLD analysis project Ga0209061, IMG submission 187157) | Surface soil microbial communities from Centralia Pennsylvania, which are recovering from an underground coalmine fire - Coalmine... | ecosystem: Environmental > Terrestrial > Soil >...
AGGGTATCAACGCCATCGACGCGCAGACGCACAGAATAGGTCCCTGCATCGATAGCTCCTACATGGAACGACAGGCTGGTAATGGCCTGTGGAGACTGCGGCGGCACAGCCGGGGGCGGCGGGAAGATGAATGGAACTTCCCGGTCGCCGATCAAGAGAGCGACTCGCTGCCCCGGCAACACGCCAGGATTGCAGTCCAGCGTGACCGTCGCGTCGGTATGATCGCCCTGGAGCTGTATGTTACTGATGGTCGGGGCCAGCGCGAGCGGCAGTTCATTGCTGGTCGCCGCGAAGCCGTCATCATTGGTAAAACTGAGCGAGACGCTGTAGAAGCCAACCGGCCACGTGGTCGGGGCAGTCGGGTCTGGCAAAGCTGGTGGCGTGGCCGGGATGGTCACGGTCATCTTCTCTGCCGTTGTCCCGGTGTCGGGCGCAAGCGGCCAGGTGAAGCCGAAGCGCGTCTGAGCCAGCAATACCTGCGCGTTCTTCGCATCCAGATGAAAGCCCTCAATGGTCAGTTGCTCGCCGGCTCGAATGGCCGATTGCATCTTCGTCGGCAGGCCCAGGCTGGTGAGCGTGGTAAAGGGCGGCAGCATGCTTCCCTGCGACTTAACGCCCCTGTCGTCCTTGCCGCGAGTCAGCACCGGCAGCGGCGTTCTAACCGCGCGCGAGCTTTCGATCAGCACGACGGATATCTCATAAGAGACCGAGATGCGATACTGCGTCAGGAAGCCGGACCACAGGCGGAAGATCTCCTCGACCGTCAGCGGCTGCAGCGTGATGCGCACGCGCTCGATCTGATTTTCCAGGTCGCTATCGATATCAGAGGGCAGGGCATCCTTGATCTCCTGAGCGCCAAGCAGCGGGTGATCGTAGAAGATGCTCATGGCGTGGCCGAGCAGGCGATGGCCGAGGCTATCGTCGTCACCTTCGCCATAGGCGGTGAGCATATAATAGAGATTCAGGGCCAGGGGCGGAATAGCCGTCTCGCCCGCTCTGACGCGCTGCGGAATATCCATGTTGCGCCAGGCGGCATTGGGCAGCACCTGATAAAGGAAGAGATTGATCTGGTTGTCGGTGCTGGTGCCGTCCCGCGCCTTATCCGGCGGCTTCGTGGTGATGGTCACGTTGCTGCCATTCAGCCCGGTTCCCTGATTGACGCTTTCCAGCAGGTTGCGCAGGGTGGCAGTGACGGCAGCGATGGCCAGCGCATTACTCATCATTGCCCTCCTTTCGCCTGTCGATCCAGATACTCTTCCAGGCTCACCATGCGCGGCCCCGGACGCGGCGCCTGCCTCTGTGCCGGGGGCGGCTGTGTTGCTCGCACCTCAATGCGCCCGATCGTGACCTGAATCGTTGGCGCTGGCGTGGCCATTGGCGCTGTCCCTTCTGGCGATAGTTCATGCCGGTTCGTCACAGCATCCGCCGCCGCCCATCGTAAGTTCGCCCGCGAACGACTCGCTGTCGGCAGGATCGATTGGGGCAGCACGCCGCCTATCCGCTGCCCCTCAACGCTATTCACTACCGCAGATGGCGCATCGCCTTTCTGATATACCTGCGAAATAAACGACGCACTTCCCATTTGCCTTTGTGAGACTTCTACCGGCAGCGCCTGCGCTTCCCCTATCTGTAGCGACCTCGTCCTATCCGGCGCGGACAATGGCGTGTTTGGAGAAGATACAGGTATATTCTGCGCCGTAGCCGACTGGCTTCCCTCGCCGGTCGCGGATATCGACGACGAAGTATCCCGACGGCCTGCAACGTTATCGTCGACCATCGCCGATACAGCAGGTTGCGCTTTGCTTGCCCATATCTCACCTGTCGATGGAAAGACTGTACCCTGTTGCGGCGAGAAAGAAAGGGAAACGGCAGAGAGATTTGCCCGGCTTTCCTGTTCCTGCATCGCTGCTGGCAACGGTTCGCTTAGCGGAAGATTCATCTCTCGCGGTTCGGCAGGCCAGAGCGATGGTCGGGCAGGCGAGCCGCCGGAAACTTCCTCTGTGAAGGTGGACAGGCCCTCCTGACCGGCGAGCAGGGCCGGGCCGGGAGCATAGAGAGGGGCAATCATCGGTTGTACGGTCGGCGCCACGCCCAGCGTGCGTCCGGCCAGTCGAGTCAGAAAATCTGCCATTACGTTACCATCTCCAGATAGTATTGCCTGCGAACGGCGCTCATCGACAGAATATCGGCCTCACGCCAGCCATAGGCGCGGGCAAGTGTATGCACATCGCGCAGCAGGCGTCTGGCCTGTCCGCCAATCTCGGTCCAGAGAAACGAAACGATATCGAATAAGAGTGACCAGCGATGCTCGCAAGCCGGGCAGCACAGGTTCAGTTGCACCTCTGCCTGCGGGTCGAGCCTCGCCATCTGCTCCGCCAGACCCGCGATCACCGGCTCCGGCAGGTCAGCGACCGCGACCGATTCACTGTCACGCTTTGCCTCGATGAGGCACCGCTGCACCAGCGTGGAGCGCGCCTGCCCGACATCGAGGAGACGGGCAATGGTAATCAGATCACGGCTGTTGGGCAGGCGAAAATGCACTTCATAGCCGTCAAGCGTCGCCTGCTGCTCGCCTACTTCGCCTTCACGTTCGGGCGCGGCGCGAATATCGGCCACGTTGAGCGTAAATTCCAGCCGTTCCTGGCAGGCCGGGCATTCGACCACACTTTCCAGCCGCGTCCCGAACGTGATCTCGCGCAACGTCAGCAGGTAGGCGTCGCGCTGGCCGATGGTGAGGGCAAGCAGGGCATCCGACGCGAACTCTGGCAGGGCAACGCTCAGCATGGTTAGCGCGCGCTCCACCGGATGCTGGTGCAGCCCTCTTTCCCAGATGACAAGCATCTCCTGTGCGGACAGCGGGCGCGGCATGATTTAGACCGCCGGATTCGTAAACGTCGGCTCCGGTGGCTCCGGTACCTCCTGGTCGCGCTCCCAGCCCTCGTTTTCCAGCTTGATGTGCTGGATGGCGACGGCGTTGGCGTTGGCGTCCAGATCGGGCAAAATCTGCCATTCGGAGACCCAGCAGCGATAGATTTTATAGGCGAGGACAAGCTGGCCGGCCTCGTTGTAGACCTCAAGGATGATATCCTTGCGGAAATCGCCCAGCGAGACCTCCAGACCCAGGCCCGCCTTGAAGTTCCACACCTTGTTCGCCCACTTCTCGAACTCGGTATCGTGCGTGACGCCGCGTTCCAGCGTGATGGCGTCGTATTCGGTGCGACCGGGCGACTTGAAGCTGGTGCTTGGGTCGCCGCCGCTGCGATGCTTGACCACCTCGGTCGTGCGCTTCAGCCCGCTCACCTTGCTGACCCCGGCGACATATTTTCCATCCCACTTGACGCGAAACTTGAAATTCTTGTAGGGGTCAAAGCGATGCGGTGCATTTACAGTAAACTCTGCCATATGGCTTACTCCTTATGACTGGACCTGACCGGCCATCTGTTGTAATTTGATAATCACAAATTCGGCTGGCTTGAGCGGGGCGAAGCCGACAACGATATTGACAATGCCCAGGCTGATATCATTCTGCGTCGTTGTCTCCTTATCGCACTTGACGAAGTAGGCATCCTGTGGGGTCTGCCCCTGGAAGGCCCCTTGCCGGAACAGGTTCTGCATGAAGGCCCCGACATTGAGGCGAATCTGCGCCCACAGCGGCTCATCGTTCGGCTCAAAAACTACCCATTGTGTCCCTCGATAAAGGCTCTCCTCAATGTAGAGGGCGGTACGGCGCACGGGAATGTATTTCCACTCGGAAGCCAGGTTATCGTTGCCCTGCAAGGTACGCGCACCCCAGACGACGCGCCCGCTCGCCGGGAAAGCGCGCAGGCAATTGATGCCAAGCGGATTCAACTCCCCATTCTCCGCGTTGGTGAGGTTGATCGCGAGTTGCGGCACGCCAACCAGCGTGGCATCCAGTCCGGCAGGAGCTTTCCACACGCCGCGCTGCGTATCGGTGCGAGCGAAGATACCGGCAACAGCGCCACACGGTACAAACGTCCCGATCTGGTTATTGCGCAGGGGGTCAACTTCTTTCAGTCGTGGGAAGAACAACGCCGCGTTCTGGCTGCGCGTCCCGATCACATCATTGCTGGCATCCAGAAACTGCGCCTTCGCCGTGTCTTTGTCTACCCAGCCACTCGGCGGATCAATCAGCAGCATGGCCCGGCGCTGCTCGCAGTAGGCCGCTGCCTGACTTATCAGGTCGGGGTCAACATCCATCCCGTTTGTACCGGGCAGGTAAGGAGGAATACAGAGGATGTTGAAGAGATCAATCTGTTCCAGGGCAAAGAGACCTGTCTGGGCAGCATCTCTCCCCTGCCCGACGAAATCATCTTCAGTGAGATTATCTCCATCCGACGCCAGCACGGCATCTTGCGCGTCTTCCAGAGCTTGCTGAGCCGCCAGTACCGCCTGCTGGGCAGCCGCAACGCCGCTATTGCTCTTCTTCGCCTGCACCAGTGCCTGCTTCGCATCGCTCAAGGCCCCTTCGGCGACCGTCACACCATCTTCAAAATTCTGCTGGACAGTTTTCCAGTTCTTCTGCGCCGTCGGGTCATTCGGTGTCTTACTTAAAGCCTGCTGCGCTGCTATATACGCGGCGTAGGCGCCCGCGAAATTTGTCTGCGCGTCTGATAACTTGACCGAGCTATCCCAGCGCACCAGCTTTGAATCAGAGGCAAGCACGGTATCAATACGGCGCACGCTGTCCTTGAGCGTAAGGTTGAGGAATTGTTCCGCACGGCCATTAGTGGTCTCTTCGTGTACAGTGAGGTTAAAGAGATCGCCGGGATTGACCCCCAGCGCGGCTGCCATGTCGGGCGAAGTATTGAAATCGACGGTAGCGCGCAGGTACTGGCCCCATGAGCCTGGATATGCAGCCACAAGATTGATGCCAGGGTTCTGGCCGACGTTATTCACGGGGTCTTTACAGGCAAAGCTAAAGGCAGTGGTATCAGGAGCCATACTCTGTACGGCGGCGCGTTTCGCCGCTCTTTGCACTGTTTCCGGTCTGGCATCAGGAAGAACTGCAGCGGCATCGGCTGCCTGCGCGACGGCGCTGGCGACTTTTTTCGCTGCGTCCGGGTCTTTGCTTTGCTGCTCCTTTGCCGCAGCATCATCGGCTGCCTTCGCTGCCGCCGCTGCATCATTGCCCGTCGCCGCGTTCGCCACAGCGTCTGCTGCCGCCTGTGCAGCAGTTCTCTCATCAGCCGATGCAAATGTCGGGTGGAAGAGCCGGGCAATAACGGCCTGGCTGCCGCCATTCAGAAAGAAATCCCGCACAGCATAGCCCAGCGTGCTGCCTGCCCACAAACCGCCGTACATACGCTCAAAATCCGCGTAACTGTTAATCGTAACCGCCCGGTTGTTCTTGTCTGTGTCGTCCGATGTTGGCCCGCGCAAAGCGCGGCCAACAAATGCGGTGATCGAGGTGGCGACTCCGGTAATGGTGCGCACACCACCGGGAATCTCCTCGATGTACACGCCAGGAAAAGTCGGGTTGACTGGCATGGGTATTCCTCCGTTTTTAAATGTATCTCATCTCATCTCACCGGTCAGGCATGCAAGCCAGCGTCACCGGCAACGCGCTCTGCTGTCCCGTTACCTCTCCCGGCTGAGCAGGAACGGCCAGGGTATTCTTATCCGTTACCATACCATGCGCCGCTCTATTTTCACTCTATTTTCGCTCTATTCGCGTTTTATTCCTGTGACCCGCAACTGGCGTTGAGGATGCTTTGCAACAACGTTGCCGTTTCTGGAGCGGGGGCAACACTCAACTCTTCGCGCAGGATACGTTCACAACGCTGGTATTGCCGCACGGCTTCGCTGCGCCTCCCTTCGGCGGCGTAGGCGCGCATCAACTGCCGGTGCGCTGCTTCGTCCGTGCGATTCTCCTGTAGGATGGCTCCGGCCCACTTTACCGCGTCCTCAAACTGGCTGCTGCCCAGGAAGTATTCAGCCAGCATGCCGCACATCGCCAGGTAAACGCGGCACAGGTAATCGCGCTGCCGCGACGACCAGTCGGCGTAGATGTCCTCAACCAGGAAGGGGCCGCTATAGAGTTGACAGGCTTGCTCATACTGGGCGGCCATCTCTGCACCCCTCACCTGACGACCGGTATGGTAGAGCAGCAGGAACGCATCGACATCAGAACTGAGCGAAACATCAGAGTTGAGCTGGTAGACGCGATCTTTACACTGGATATAGCCGTTCAACTCACCGCCAGAGCTGTTGATGAGCGAGCGGCGCAGGGCGCTGACGGCCACCTGCAACTTATGGCGCGCCACCTCCGGCTCATCATCGGGCCACAGTATCTCCATCAGCGTATCTGCAGAAGCGCGATGCTCCGGTTGAACCGCAAGGTAGCGTAAGATGGTCTGGCCGCTGCGATTGGAACAAAGCGTCAGAGCGTGGCCGTTATGCCTGATGCTGAAGCGGCCAAAACACGTCACCGACAAGGTGGGGGCGGAAACGCTCTCGGAATTACCGTGGGATGGCTGCGGGGCCAGGTTAACAGAAAGCTCAGGAAAGTGGGGAAGGACACCAGGTACTGGTGAAAGATGCGAACCAGCGGGGTATCTAGTCATCGTGGACGTCAGAAACGGTATGTCATCCAACGCCGCGATCAGGGACGGTAACTCTGTTTTGAGGAATGCAGCCTGCGCGTGCAGTTCCTCGTCGGCCCCGGCAAAGCGTCTGCCCGCCTCCTGTAGCTCAGCCTGGGCGCGTCCATAGGCGGCATAGTGCCGCAAGAACGTGTCCAGCAGGTCTATCAGATCTCTCCGCGCGGGGGAAATCAGTTCGCGGGCCAGGGTGAGCAGCGCGATGCCTTCGCTATAACCTCCCTCTTCGATCCAGGCCAGACCTCGTTCCAGCAGGAGCTTAAGCGAGGTATCAGCGGACAGAACAGTACCGGCGGTCGAGAACTGTTCTGTCGATCGTGATACAACCATAGGGGTTCCCTCCGCTTACTGCCCAAAAACCTTCTGACATCCGAGATAAACTGTTCCAATTACTATCCGTTAGTATATACGCCAGTCAATCCAATTTTCAGAGGATGAGAATATTCGCGGAGAAGACTTACACGTTAATGCCCTCTATCCAGGCTAACAGATCAGGCTCTCTAGAAATGGCTCCTGCAACAGACTCGAAAAACCCTCATAAGGTCAGCAATTCTACATGCTCACCCCTGGTCGATACTGAATGGCCTCGGTTATATGATTCGCCATGATCATGCCGCTACCCGCTAAATCAGCAATCGTTCGCGCCAACTTGAGGACGCGGTGGTAGGCTCGGGCTGACAAATGTAATTGCTGAGTAGCTGCTTTGAGCAATTTCTCGCTGGAGGGGTTGGTCTGGCAGAACTCGCGCTCCTCGTTGGGTCCCATCTCCGTGTTGCAGGTCAGCCGCGTGCCTTTGAAACGTTCCAGTTGGTGCTTGCGTGCCGCCTGTACCCACAGGCGAATAGCTGCGGAGGTCTGAGCCTGCCGCTTGTCAGCCAGCTTTCCGTAGTCGACACGAGGAACTTTCACATGGATGTCGATGCGATCGAGCAGGGGGCCGCTGATGCACTTCTGGTAACGGGCGATTGCCATAGCCGAACAGGTACATTCCTTCACCGGGTTCCCCAAATAACCACAAGGACCCCGTGCAGTTAGCTGTTGGATTAGCTTCCACCTGATGCTCCTGAACAAAAAGTATGCTTTCCACACTGTCGAGCAAAGTGAGGACAGTTTAATTTTCTCCTGAGGGAAGGTGAGATTCACCCGCTTTTATGGAGAGCTGGAGCATTCGAGTTAACCCATCAATTGTTCATAAGCAACTGCACCGAAATAGCTCGGCGAAGGGGGATGCGGAAATAGAGGAAGGATCAGTCAGGCATCACTTAACAGAGTGCAGTTGAATGTTCAAATGAGAGAACATATTTTGTATCATTTATAGATAAATTTATAAACAATACCAGCAAAACCGACGGGCGTCGGGTTATCCGCAAGAAGACCAGCGTGACAGGCAGACACGAGGAGCCAGTTCTTCTTCAAAAAGCATAGCCGTTTTCCTGTTCTGTATCGTTTATTCAAAAATGAATGACCCAAGTAGAGGGGGTTTATCTACAGTGAGTTATATCAAATCCTGTTGTTTCCTCACAGAAATGTAGTGGCAAGGCTTGCCCTCGCCAGAACCCAAACATACATTGTTTAACCGGATTTGATGTCATGCGTTTGCGGCACACCATGCCACATGAAATTGCTTTTACCTCATCTCTATTTTTAGAGAAGTGTCAATAATGGCGAAAGATCAGCATGTTACGGCAAGCTTCCATCGCGCTTATACGGCGTTTACGGTGACGTTATGATAACCTGACGACCCATTTGGAAGCGGAGGCTCTACAACAGGCGACTGAACATTTCCTTCCAGGTCGATGGCACGCACAGTGATAACAGATTTGCCGCGTATTGGTCGCCATGCTAACTCCCAGAGGACCCATGTCAGATCCGATAGCGGTCGTTTGAGTATGGCCCGCTGCCAGGTTTTGCCGGAATCCGTACTCACATCGACTTCGCTGATGCCCTTATCGCCTGAAAAAGCAACCCCTGCTACGTAGGTGGGACGATTGGCAGTAATTGTTGCACCATTCGCAGGAGTATCGATCCGCGATGTTAAACGCACAGGTGCGGGATCGCTCCATCCACGTTGCTGCCAATAGCCCTGGTAATCATAGTTGACCACTTCAATCCGGGTGATCCATTTGCAGTGCTTCATGCCATAGATGCCCGGAACCAGCAGGCGAGCGGGGAAACCATGCTCCTGGGGGAGCGTGACATCATTCATGCGGAGCGCAAGCAAGGTCGTTGATTCGAGAGCTTTCGTGAGGTGGATGCTATCGCTGTAGTCGTCGGTTGCATGCAGCACCACTTTCGTTGCTCCCGCTTGTATGCCTGCCCGTTGCAGCAAGTCCTTCAATGGAATGCCCTCCCACAGCGCATTGCTCATAAGCGGGCCTCCGACCTCGTTACTGACGCACATCATCGACTCGTATTGCTGCTGCATTGGTTGGGTCAGCACCTCCTGATAGGTGAGCGTGTAGGGATGAGCAACCTGCCCGTCAATGGTGAGCCGCCAGGTAGCAGCATCAACCGTCGGGTCAGCAAAGAGATTTTTGGAAACGATATAGTACTGGTCATTGGGCGTAATCTCTGGCGAAAGGGACGGTACCGGATGCACCTCACTATAGTTTGGTACTGGTGGTGGAACAATTTTACTCTGGTAATGCTGTAACACCTGAGTCACAGAGATCCTCGAGGCATCGATTCCTTCGGTGATAATGCGCCAGAGGCCTACCCCCACGATTCCCAGGCCGACGAGCACCACCCCACCCTTCACGATGGCTCGGCGCGATACCGTTCGCTCCGATTCGCCAGCACGAGCGACCTGCCGACCCCGTGCCTGGAAAGGTGGCTCGTGCCGTCTCTCTCCCTCAACATCGTTGGCTGGAAAACGTGCCGTCAACCAGTGCTGGATGAGGACGAACAGGACACCAAAGGTCAGCCCGACGACGGCCAGACTGAGCATGCCACTGCCAGGATCAGCGTGAAGTTGTGCCCCAAAGATGCCCGCCCCAGTGACTGGGAGGAGGATCACTCCTGTAAGCAGCCAGAGGAGCAGTGCCAGAAGGAGCCCCTGGTACCAATGGAAGCGTTGCCTATGGGTCATGACCTGTTGATAATACAACGCTCCACTGAGTGCAAACACCAGGCACTGTCCTATGACGAGGCCATAGAAGAGGTAATGTTTTGCATCTGCACCGATCACCTGATGCAGATACTCGAACCATGTAGGAGGCATGAGCAGGATGAGTGCTGAGCCAACCACATCCGGGAGCGATATTCCGCCAAATGCGGCGGCGAGCAACAGCATCATGCCAGTAGCAATGGTCCCTCACCAGGAACTTTCAACGCGGCGATGAACGCCAGGATGGCAGGGCGTTCCCATTCTAAAAAGCTGAGCAAGAGAAAAAGAAGGAGCCAGGCCAATAGGGCTAGGGGAGAGAAAGAAGAGAGTTTTTCTTGTACACTAGTACAAACGCCAAAGACAAGGAAAACTCTCTATGGACTATTCTCCCTTACCACTGCCCTCTGAAAAGCTGGAGGAAGGGCAGCAGAAGCAGCTGATGCAAAGCAGTTTGTATGTGGCCTTGCAAGCCCTTGCTGATCGCCGCCGAGGAGCGGGCAAATGCTACCCGTTGCCCGTGCTGATCTGTTTGTTGTTGCTGGCCAAGATGGCTGGAGAGACGAGGCTGAAGGGAGCTAGCGAATGGGTGCGCTTACGAGCTGAACCTCTTGCCAGCAGCTTTGATCTCAAACGAACGGCCATGCCCTGCCAGATGACCTATACGCGCCTGTTGCAAAGCCTGGATGCAGCGGTCCTCACGGAACTGCTCGCAGCCTTCTTTACCCGTTGGGAGGCCCAGCAACGCTATGGAGAGGAACCCAGCCGCTTGCAGACCCCGCAAAGCGCTCGGCAGCATAACCACTGCACCATCGATGGCAAAGTGGTCAAGGCCACCGCCAGGCAGGAACAGCGCGTGCATCAACTGGCGGCTTACGATGTGAAGACCGGAGTAGTGCATTTCCAGGTCAACGTGCAAGAGAAAGAGAATGAGATCAGCGCTCTCAAACCGCTCTTACCTGCTTCCTTCATCAAAGGCCGCAATTTCAGCCTGGACGCCATGCATACCCAGAGGGAGTTGTGTGCCCGCATCGTGCGCTTTGGAGGCTACTACCTGCTGGTGGCCAAAGACAATCAACCCACCCTGGCACAGGATTTGGCCGATTTTTTTAATGACCCTCCCCCCGATGGACGCTTTGAGCAAGCCGAAAGCTGGGACAAAGCTCATGGTTGCCTCGAACATCGCCACATCAGCACAAGTCCCGAACTCAACGAATGGTTAGCCGACCGCTGGGCGGGAGTCGAGCAAGTCTTTCGGATCGAACAGAAGACGACCCTGCTCAAATCCGGCCAGCAGCGCCACGAGGTGGTGCATGGCATCACCAATCTTCCCCACAAGCAAGCCGGAGCTCTGACGCTCTTAACGCTCAAGCGAGACCACTGGGGCATCGAGAATCGCCTGCATTGACGACGCGATGTCACGCTTGGCGAAGATGGATGTCAAACCACCGCTGGCGGCTCGGCTGCTCTCTTAGCCTGTTTGAACAGTGCTCTTCTCTGCTTGATGGATCGTCTAGGGGTGACCAACGTGCCACGTCAGACTCGCTTTTTCGATGCTCATCTCGATCAGGCCGTTGAGGTCCTCTTCTCCGGTCATTGCTCAGTTTATTAGAATGGGAACGCCCTGACAGCCATCCTAAAAGATTGACAGCAAAAGGCAACTGCTGTATACTCCACACAAATAGATAGACACTACTCAGGCCGGGGGACCTAACAGTACAGATTGTATTTTATAGGCATGTTTATTTCCCGCTAGAGGATTGCCCGACTGGCTTTCTTTCAACGTGGTGAACTCTGCTTTGGTCATATAACCACGTAATTGAGAGAGCAGCACAGTTTCATCTGTATCTCCCCCCTATTGGGCTGGCTTATAGAATGTAAGAATCGGAAGTAAAAGTTGATAGATGCGGAAACTCTCACACTAGCGCAGATGCTCAGCCAGATGGACCTCGCTCTGACTGATGAGATTAATGCTCAAGGCAAGAAATCAGGCAATCACATTGCTGTCGATGGGGAACTCATTACAGAGCAGAGCGGGCAGCATCTCTATAGCTTTACTCTTCAAGATTCTTGGGAACCACAGGATGATGCGCCGGTAAAAATCAATGTCGGCGGCACCCAAGCGATCAAGGGGTTGGTCGTGACCTCAACCGGTACGACCATTACCATTGCTACAGAGCAAGCCTTACCTCCAGAAGCGTTGCGCAAAATCACTCTCGCCGATGATCCTACTCAATTATTGGAGCGATTGCGCGAGGCACTGAAGGCTAACAAAGAAGGTTCTTCACAACTCGGGTCAAAAAGCTTTGGACTACTCTCATTTTCCAGAGGAAAGCGATCGCCGTCTATTTCGTTTGGAGAAAAGATCAAACCGGACAATTCACAAGAACGGGCTATTCAACTAGCGTTGGGGAGTGAAGTGACGTACATCATCGGTCCTCCAGGAACCGGCAAAACGTTTACATTGGCTGCTATAGCGTTTGCTCATTTACGAGAAGGCCGCACTATACTGATTGCAGCGCATACCAATATTGCTGTAGACAATGCTATTATGAGGCTTGCCGAAATGTGTAAGGACGCGGGTGCCACACATGAACTAAACGATGGGCGTGTGATCCGTTACGGAACAGCTCAACTCGAAGAGCGGCTTAAAAACGAGTATAGCGAAGTGCATCTGAAAACGATCGTAGAGCTACGTTTGGGGAATCTCAAGCAGCAACGGGAGGCGCTTCAAGAATATTTAGACCGAGTGTCAGCGAAGTTGTCTTTGTTGACTGAAGAAAAAACACGGAAGGCCAAACACTGGCAAGATGAACGCGAGCGTCTCATTGCACAACGTGATACCTGCAAAAGGGAATTGGGTCCATTAGAGACAGCTGAACGGCAACGTATTGCCGCCCTGGATGCCCAATTACGCAATCTCTCCCATCAAATAGTACAGCTACAACAGCAGGGGGGCGTTATCAACCAGAAATTGACCGGGCTGACGGCGCAACAAGTGCAACAGCAGACATTACGCTCACAGGTGCTCCTTCAAATCGATGGCCTTACGGCCAGGTTAGCTGAGGCCCAGCGAATGAGTCCAGTTGCCCGCTTCTTCAAAAGGGTAAATCCTCAGAAGCTGGCTCAGTATCTGAACGACAGGCAACAACAGATGTGGCACCTGGATCAGCAACTTGCGGAGTTACCGGCTCAGATCGATGAAATGCGTAACGTGTATGCGGCATGTGAGAGACAATTTGCAAAATTGACAGGCCTTCAAAGCGATATCGCCTTACAGCGAAATACCCCCTCAAGTGAGATGGAAAGGATTGAGCAACTGCGTGTTGCAATTGCCAAATGCGATCGGGATATTACACAATTCGATGCCCAAATTCGTCAGGCCCAAAGTTACATAGAACAAGAGTGTTCTGAACTCAAGAACGAAGTTGACCGTATCAAGGGACAAATAGCGGCGATTGACAGGCAAATGGCAGACACCGAGAAAAGCCTCGTAGCGGGAGCGCGGGTGATAGCAACAACGTTGTGCAAAACATACATGAATGCCAATATGCGAGAGCGGCGTTTTGATGCGGTCATTTTGGATGAAGTCTCGATGGCTCCTCTTCCTGCTGTTTTCGTTGCTGCTTCGCGAGCAGATAGCTCCACCGTCATGATCGGTGATCCACGACAACTCGCTCCGATTTGTATGGCCGAAACACCTCTTGCTCGAAAATGGCTTGGTACAGATCTTTTCGATTTTAGAACAATTACGCTTGAGGATGCTGCCAGGGCAAACAGTTCTAGTACCTTACTGGAAGAGCAGGCACGCATGCATCCAGACATTTCACATATCGCACGCCAGCATGTCTATCAAGGAAAAATCCGGGATAAACAAACCAATGCTCACGAGCATTATGCAAACGTCAGGCCATTAGCTGGCAAAGCGCTGCTACTTTGTGATACTCGTGATGCTGCTCCGCTTGCGATGCGTCCAGAGGGTGGTTCGCGTATCAACGTCTATCACGCGCTTTGTACCATGGAAATTGCTCGCCAGGCCCTGGATTCTTTGCCAGAGCGCGAGATCAAAAGCGGCGAATTCCGCATCGGTATCGTTACCCCTTATCGGAAACAGGCAGAGCTTTTGCAGCAGATGATAAAGGATGCCAACCTTCAAAAAACGATCCGGGCTGGAACTGTGCATCGCTTTCAGGGACTTGAGGCCGAAGTGATTATTTTTGACACGGTAGATTCTTCTCCTCTATCCCCTTCTCCACTCACCTCAGGCAGCCAGGGAAGTGATGCCATGCGTCTGGTCAATGTGGCTGTGACACGGGCAATGCATAAGCTGATTATCGTCGCCAATAGCGAGTATATTCAGGCGCAGCTTTCTTCAAACGATACCCTGCGCCTGGCCATCCAGGAGGCGCGAGAGATCGGATGCATCAACTCCCGCGATGTTCTTCGCGTGCCGTCACTCCCGCTCCACACCTCGTCCCCAAAGGCTTTGCCTGATCGTAAGCTTGAGATACAGAATACTGGCCTTCCAACCTTTGCTGGCCAGGACAAGTACGAAATAGAGCTGCTGGACGATCGCACATTTTACGATCAATTCCTGGATGATATGAACACGGCAAAAAGACGAGCCATCATCTTCAGCCCGTTTTTGAGCCCTGAACGAGTCAGGCAGTTAGTACCGGTATTTTCAGAGAGACAGAAGGCCGGGGTACACATAACAGCTTTTACAGCTGTACCTACCCATAACGATCCACGGTATAGTGAGGCGGCTGACTTGCTGAGAACAGCCGGGGTAGAGGTGCGGACGATGTCTGGCATGCACGAAAAACTGGTGATCATTGACGACGCCATCGTGTACGCAGGGAGCCTGAATGTGCTGTCTCACATCGGAACGACGGAGTTTATGGGACGAGGGAAATCTCCCAGCTTTGCGAAAAAAATTATGCAATTTAAGAATGTTGATGCTCTTATTAAAGCGCCAACACGTTGGGGATCGCCTATTGAAGTTTCCTTACACGAACTCCCAGCGATGAACTGCAAGAAATGTGGCAAGGCGATGACCGTTAAGAATGGGCGATACGGGCCTTTCTATAGTTGCATGAGCTATCCTGCGTGTACATATTCAGAGGATATAGCCGAACAACATTTGAACAGTATTGCATGGCTCGTCAATACATCCTGCCGAAATTGCGGTGGGCAAATGGCGGTGAAGACAAATCGGAAAGATGCCTGGTTGGTCTGTGGAGCTCCTATATCTTGTGGTTTTGGCCATCGGATCGCATATACTAGGCCAGGCTAAAAAGGCGGTATAGAGATGATGGCACTGGTATACACTCCCAAAATATTGTTCATTCTCATCGAATCGTTGCATCGAGCACTAAGGCCTTGACTTTCACATCCTGTTGCGATAATTCAGCAGCCTGAGCATCAAAAAACTTTCGAGCTTCATCTATCGACATGTCTGGGACATCGCGCTTCCTGTCATCTCCCTCACCCCACCACTCGTCACACTTGAACCAACCGATAAGATAGAGGCCAAGCTGACAGTGATTGTCTTTGAGGTAGCGCTCTACAAGCTGTGTCCGCATGGCCGTCTTTAGTTCTCTATTCCAGCAGCCTTTTACCTCTACAATGACAGTCACAGAAGTATATACCTCTCGCCGTTCATTGCGTATAACTGCATCTATATGGATATCCGTCCGCTCGCTTTTGCGAATGACTACTTCACGGTTGGTGATAATTCCTCTGTCTCTAAGTTCTTCCTGGAGATGTCTTGCAACACGATTCGAATTGGGGTGGCCCCACTTTCGTGGAGTGAGAGAACTTGGAAACTCACCCTTTCTGTTGCTCATAGGTCACTGGGCTCAGATAGCCCAGCGTCGAATGACGGCGTTTCCGATTGTAAAACACTTCGAT
>Ga0209061_1003802_pt1 | contig 15625 bp, 20 predicted proteins | sample Coa_R1_10_FD_187157 | JGI IMG/M metagenome (GOLD analysis project Ga0209061, IMG submission 187157) | Surface soil microbial communities from Centralia Pennsylvania, which are recovering from an underground coalmine fire - Coalmine... | ecosystem: Environmental > Terrestrial > Soil >...
GGAATGGGAGCGTCGTCGCCGGATGCGCCCGAGCGCGTCCGCGCCTACGGCTCTCCCACAATCCTGGTAAACGGCCGCGACGTGGCCGGAAGCGAAGCGTCGGGAGCGGCCTGCTGCCGCATCTATCAGCCGCAAGCGGGTAAGTTTGCGGCGGTGCCGCCGGTCGAGCTGATCCTGGCGGCGCTGCGAGGAGCGCAATCGCGGCGGGAATCCGTCGAGGCGCAGGATTCCTTGGAGAGACGACGATGAAAACGAAGCTTGGTTTCCTTGCGATTCCGGCGGCCATAGCGTCGATGCTGCCGGTGCTCGGATGCCCGCTGTGCTGGCCCGGCTATGCGGCGCTGCTTTCGTCGCTGGGGCTTGGGTTCCTCGCTTCGGCGCGCTACCTGTTTCCGCTGACGATCGCGCTGCTCGGGATTGCGCTTTTGGGGCTTGCGATTCAGGCGCGCCGGCAGGGCTTGATGCCGCTCATGCTCGCGGCAGTTGCGAGCGTAGCGATCGTGGTGGGCAAGTTCGCGTTGGATGTGAGCGCGCTGACCTACGCGGGTGTCGCGCTACTTCTTCTTGCCTCGGCGCTCAGCGTAATCCAGGGACGCGAGGCGTCGAGCGCCTGCGCCGAATGCGGATCGATTCCGGATCCGTCATCGACCGGCCGCGCTGTGTGAGGCGCGTAGCACCTCCGCGAAAAATCGGCCTTCGAGAGCCAGTAGAGCGGCGGCCGAGCCATCCCAACGGTCCGCACGCACCGCAACGTTGCGTCGTAACGGGTTAGCGAGAACCGCGCGCTGAGCACGGGAACGATGAGGTAGCGGCGGACCGCCTCGCTGGGCGACCGCCTGGTGCGCGCTGCGGCGAGCAGATCGTCCTCTCGGGGGCGCTTGCCCTGTCCTGCTGGCGCGCCTTATACGCTGTGCGGAGGTTACCCGACAGTATGGTTACGACTACTTCGTCGTCGCCACTGGTGGTACTGACGCCCGAACGAGCTACTTTCCGAACTACTCGTCTGATACAAGCGCGTCAGCTTTTGGTACGGGCAACGCGGCATTCGCCTCGGCGCAAACATATGGCTCCGGAACCACGCTTCCCATTAACAAATATGGGACCGACGCTACGACCAAGATGCTTAAGGGAAAGAAACCAGCTAACGATCCTAACGCTTACGACGCCGAGCAGACGATCAGATACCTGGGTCCGCAGCTTGGGTTACAAAACAACGAGCCGACACCTTGAACAGCTCGGGGTAAAAGAACGGCAATTCGCTCGATGCGAACGAATTCATCTGTCAGCCTTGGTCACGGGTTGCCCTGATCCTGCCGGCGACGCTGACTCAATCGAGAAGCAGAGGGACCCTCTTCCTCAGGTGGCTGCCAAGACAAATCAAGGAAGTTCGGCATTCATGAGAACGCCAGAGGACTTGAGTACATTATCTATTTCGATAGCTCTCTGAGAATCGATGCCAGTGCATCCCGAGCGGCTCGCAGAGCGTCATGCCATTTGTCCCGCGGGAAAGCGTCCCAATCATAGCCAAGGCCTGGGGGTGTTGCTTTTACCTTGTTTACCAGGTCTGCCATCCAACCCATCTTTGCTTCGACTGTAGCAGCGCACGATGCCGCAGCGTCGCTAATCTCCGAGGCGTGCGCGCGAAACTTCTCAAAATCGAAGTTGCCCCAACCGGTTGAGCTCCGCATCAGGCGATCCGCCTGCTTCCAATTGTTCCGATCCGGAAGCGAGTCGAGGGCGCTGCATAAGAACTCGATCTGACTTGCGAGTTCCCGTCGCCGTGCCTTGGAAGCCTCAATTTGCCGGAACAATTCGGCATTTGCGGCCTCTGCCAATCCTTTCGTGAGTGCCACGTATCGGGCTGTTATGAACACAAGCACCACGGTCGCCAGAGCGGTAACGATGGAAGTACCAGCTTCTATCGCGGTTGAGTTGATATTCAACCAATGCCACACAGTCGCTGTCTCCTGCTGGGAGCGTTTCTCATCCTTCGTCGGCTGGCCATATCTATGCCACGCGTTTATACCAAATCCCTACGTCCTGCGGCCAATAACCGTCGTTCGCGTTCTTCCACCTGCGCAACGAATGGGGCTGCGTTCTTGAGCCATTTCCTGCGTCGCACGACATCCCAGTAGTGTGCCTTGTCGATTGGTAGCCGAAACAGATCGAATGCCGATTGTCGGATTGGCGTTTGGCGCCACCGACGATTCTGTTGTCCATATGTTTATAAATCTCGTACGCCAAGATATCAGCCGCTTGAAGCTCCAGGGCTTCTGCCTTTGGGGAGAACTTCCAGCTTTCGAGTCGGCAGAGATCGCGAAACGTGTTTTCGTTGTAGAGTACCTCGAACATCTTCTGGACCCGTTGACGGCCGCGCGCGCCTGCTTCGAAGACGTACCGGACCGGCTCGGTGCAGCGATTGTCCTGAGCCCAATGCCCAATACCGACGAGACAATCATGCACGAGCCAACCATAGGGACCGCCAAATGCGGCCCTCACCGCCGGTGGCATTTCCCTTTCGAAGTCAGCGCGCACCACAGCAGTGCCGATGCCAAAAAGTGTGTATCGTTTGATGATATCGTGAGCGCCGCTGAGAAACCGACGACGGCGATTTTCGTCCCAGCCCGCTTAGCGGCGAAACTCGTCTCGGAAGTTTTCGAGATGCGCCCGATGAAGGGCGCTAACGCTCTCATTGCACAGAAGATTCCGCCATTCGCGCTCAAACCCTGTCCAGCGGTCGTCCGTAGAAAGGTAGCCGGCTACCACAGCGGCAGACGAACCTTGATGGACACCACTTTCGTCGAAGTACGCGGTATACATGCGGGTACTTTGGCGCATATTGTCGGTCCATAACAGGGGGGACGCCTCGTCTATCTGAACGCCTGACGTGCCTCGGCTTGCTTGGCAGCGTGTAGACGGCGGCCGAGCCTTGCGCTCGGCCGCCGCGCGCGGGTTTATTCGGTAGCGCTGCGGTTCAGGATGTAATCGGCGGCCTTCTGCGCCTGGGCCGCGGCCTGAACGATCAGCCGCCGATCGTCGCGTAGGCGGGCCAGCCAGCCGGCGACGTAAGCCGCCTGGTTGCGAATTACCGCGTTCGAGATTCCGGCTTCGGCGCACAGAAACGCCGCTGAAAGCTCTGCGACCAGCTCCTCGCGGCTGTATACGGCGCTTCCGAACGGCGCCACTTCGGTTATCCCTTCGCGCGCGAGCCGCTTCTCGTGACCGGTCGAATGGCTTAACTCGTGTAGCGTGGTTGCCGCGTCCTCGGCGGCCGATTCGAACAGCTCTCGCGGCGGCAGCGTGATTCGGTCGGTGATCGGCGAGTAATAGGCCTTCGAGCCGGCGCGCACGATCTCGGGCGGGTTCGGCATGCCGGCGATGATCTTCTCGACCGCTTCGATCGGATCGTGCTGATGGGTCTCGATCTTCGGCAGCTTGTCGAGCACGGCCTGTGGCAGGATGCATTGTTCGAGGTTCCAAACCCGGTAGAACCTGAGCACGAAACGGCGGCGGCTCTTCTCGTCCTTCGGCTCGGCGTCAAGCTCTTCCGTTTCGTCCTGCTTCGCATCGTCGATCTTCCAGAAGGTAACGATCGTGCTCTCCTCGCCCTTGCGGATCGATCCGCCAAGCTCGTTTGCCTGGCGCATCGTCAACCAGAAGGGCGATACGAATTTCGACGCGGAAAGCAGAAAGTAGTTGATCCCTCGATACGGCTTCTTGGTGATGAGATTGCGGGGCAATCCGGTCGAGGTCCACGGCCGGCGCCACGGCACGACGCCGCTTTGGAGCAGGTTGACGATCTTCTCGGTGACAATTGAGTAAACGTCCATGGTCGGATTCCTCCTCGCTTAGAAGCCGTCTTCGTCGATGCGATAGGCGGCGAAGTCGCGCGCGGCTTCCTCGCCGTGGCCGCATCGGGCGCCGTAGAGGGTTCGATCCTCGGGGTAGTAGAAGACGCGTTCGCCGGGGGTTATCGGCGCGTCACAGCCGGACTTGGCGCATCGGGCCGGATACTTGGCGGTGATCCACTTGGGGTCGCACTTGAAACGTCGTCGCATCGATGGTCCTCCTCTGCTTTCGCCCGCTTCCGCGTAAGCGGCAGGGCGGTTTGGTTCGTAAAAACCCGAACCTTTCTTTCCCCCTCCCGCTCTTCACCCCCGATTGAGAGTGGGAGGGAGGAAAGAGACCCGATGCGGAGCTAAGCGGAGCCGCCAATGAGCGCGGCGGAGCAATTCAAGGCCGCCGTGACAAGCGCAAGCGCTCCCGGTCAGGGATGGCGCGGCGGACTTGAGCGCAGCCGCGCAAGGCGGGGTAGGCGGGGCGGGGGAGAATCCGCGCCGCCATCAATGGCGGGAAAAAATAAGAAACTCTAAAGGCGCGTTTTGCGCTTGAACACGACCACGATTATAGGTAAGGTAATAGAGTAAGGAACGCTCTGTGAGGTAAGGAAATGCCGACCTCCACGATTACGAGCAAGGGGCAGACGACGATACCGGGCGAGATCCGGCGCCATCTCAAGCTCAAGGCGGGCGATCGCGTCGAGTTTATCGTCGAAGCGGACGGCAAAGTCGTGATGGTGCCTGCGACAGTGGACGTGCGCGAGTTGAAGGGGCTGCTCGCTCCGGCTCCGCGGCGAGTATCGCTTGACGAAATGGAGACGGCGATTCGCCGGCGTGCGACACGGCGATGACCGGAATCGATACGAACGTCCTCGTGCGATACCTCGTGCAGGACGAACCCGAGCAGGCAAAAAAGGCCACCCGGTTCATCACCAACGAGTGCTCGTCGGAGGATCCGGGCTTCATCAACCGAATCGTGCTGTGCGAGCTCGTCTGGGTGTTGGAGACGGCCTACGGCTACGCGCGAGAGCAGGTGGCTTTTGCGCTGGAGAAGATTTTACGCACGGCCCAGTTCGAGATCGAAGACCATCAGGAGGCGTGGTCGTCGTTGCGCGAATATCAGAATGGCGCCGACTTCGCCGATTCTCTTATTGCCGCCGTTAATCGTCGTCACGGCTGCGAGCGAACCGTGACGTTTGACCGAAAAGCGGGCCGGCGGGCCGGCTTTGTGGCTTTTTAAGTTAGCCTGTCCCGTACAGCCCGAAACACTCTCTTAAATGCGGGCAGGTTGGCGAGCAGGTCGGGATCGATATATTGATGCTTCAGTATGGAGATTAAGCCGATTCGCAATGACGCCGATCACGAGGCCGCGCTGCGCGAGATCGAGCGGCTATGGGGCGCCAAGGAAGGTACGCCCGAGGGCGACCGCCTGGACGTGCTGACGACGCTGGTAGAGGCCTACGAGGAGAAGCATTTCCCGATGGATGCGCCTGACCCGGTAGAGGCGATCAAATTCCGCCTTGACCAGCAGGGGCTGGACCATCGGGCGCTAGTCGGCGTAATCGGCACCCGAAGTCGTGTTTACGAGGTGATGCACCGCAAGCGGGGGTTATCGCTCGAGATGATCCGCCGCCTCAATCAGCGCTTCGGCATCCCGGCGGAGGTACTCATCCGGCCAATTCGACCGCCGCGGCGCCGTGCCGCTTAGCAAGAGGGAAACACAGATTCTGTATCAATTGGAGGAGTGCTAACGAGGATAGCGGAGCGGGTTGAGAGCACTGGCGGGTCGGCGCGTATCGTCGCTTCCTCGATTGGTCGCTTCGACGGAGTGCTAGACGTTAATCGAATCTGTGCTCTTGACTCAGGAGTGTCGATGAAAATCGACATCACCGATTTCGGTGGACGGTGTTCGTCCGGGTAACTAGCTATGCTGAGCGACTCCTATCGGAATTATTCGGCGTCGCGCTGATCAGGGGGTCCTCCGGCTGTGAAGAAGTCCTCAGAATCACACATCAAGTAGCCGAGGTAATCAAGATACCGAATGTACCCGAGCCGGCTCCCATGGGGCGTGAATGGCCCTCGATGCCAAGATTTCTTAGCCATGTTCGTGATGAGGCGGTTGCCACTCATTACTTCGCCCAGGTACCGGCCATCCTGGCCGTGGACTTCATCTCCGTGAAACCGGCGACGTCGCGGCCGTCATGGGTCCAGAGATCATCGCCGTCGCGATAGCCGAAGGAGGTTCCGCCCCACGTCCACAGCCACTTCATCGGTTTCCCCTCTCGTAAAGGACAAAGGGGGTTATCAGATATTCAAAGGGGGAGGGACGGCGCCGCGTCGTGGGGCTTGAGGAATGACGAACCTGGCTAAGCGGCGGCCAGCGTGGCGAGCGAGGCGGCGAGTTTGACGGCCTCGGTACAAAGGTTGAGCACTTCGACGACGTTCTTGAGGTCGGCGAGCTGGCCCTGCACCTGGTCGTTGACGCCGTGCAATTCTTTGGTCAGGGCATCTACAGTCGCATTCTTGTCTGTCAGCGCTTTGGCGGCGGCGGCGAAGTATGTGTCACGGGCGGAAGCGAAGAGACTGCGCAACCGACGCTTCTGCTCGTCGGTCTGGCATTCGGCGTAGAGCGCATCGAAGGAATCATCGAGCTGGTCATAGACCTTTTTGATCTCGGCTAGGATGTTGTTCTTCGCCATCGCTAGGCCCTCCAGTCATTTATTTCCGGCGCGCGCGGTTGATCTGATCAATGACACTGCGGATGAGGGCGAGTTGCTGGGTGACAGCTGCTAGGTTGAGTGGCTCGCCTTTTTCGAACTGCTTATGGGCGGCCAACAGGGCGCTTAGCGCCGTCTGATTGGCCCGCATTGTTTCGTCCTGCAGGGTCGCGATCTCAGACGCGCGATAGCGAATTGCGGCGGCTATCGCTTGGTTGAAGCGGGTTTGACACTGTGCGCGCGCGGCCCCGGAGTCCGTCGCGCAGGCGCGCAAATACGAATCTGGCGAATAGGTCAGGCCGAACGAACCTATCTGCTCGGTGAGGATCGCATCGGGAGCGCCGATGCCATGTCGCCACAGGGCGAGCGCGGTCTCTCTCAGCCCTCGCGTGATTTCATCCTGAAGACCGGCATAAATGCTGTTTTCGCTGTTCAGGAGATCCAGGGTTGCTTGGAGGCGCGCGGAAATTGCCTCGCTGGCTTTCAGCACGGCGCGTTTCTGATATTCGGTCGCGAGGAAACCCGAGCCGCCGGTGATGGCTGCGGCGGCAGTAGGCGATATAGCAGGGGCGCCGGAGCCTACAGCAACGGCGTAATTGTCTATGGCTCCGTCGAGCGCCGAAAGCGAGGCCGTCACTTGGCCCGACGCGTCATATGAAGCTAGGGCGATGAAGCCGCTATAAACCCGAGCTAGTTGCCCGAGGAGCGCTGCGCGCGCGCGCAACGCAGACTGAAGCTTGTTGATGCTGTCGAGTAATGAATCCGTCGGTGGAGAATACTTCTCAGGGTCGAGGGCGGTCAGCATGTACTGCCCTTCGACGAAATTATCGAGTCCGGGTGACAGCGCGGAAATCGCTTGCTGATAGGTAGTTGCGGTCCGAACGCCAGTGTTGCCCAAGGCGACGGCCGACTGCAAGTTGGCGGAAGTGCACGCCGACGCGAGCCCGGCGAGAACCGCTCCAAGAGCCGCGCGTAAAGCAAAATTGAAGGGGTATGTTCTGATGCGTCTTATTGCAGGAGGCATGTTCCGCTTGCTGCTGACCTATGCGCCCTCCGCTTGACCTGTGGCCGGCGGAGGGCCGGCGCTTTGCTCCGTTCCGCCTCCCGCGATTGTCAGAAGCCGCCGGACAAAAGCGCGCTCGGCGAATCCTGAGGCGAATGCAACAACCAGGAAGGAGAGATCACGCGGATTATGTGAGTCGAGGCCGGCGATGGAAAGGAGTTTGGAGCGGATTGCAAGGTACACAACGAGGGCGAGCGCGGCGCCGACGAAAGGCCGTAAGTATATAAGGCGCCGATAGATGTAGTATTCGCTGGCCTTCGTATCGACTGGTTCGCTGTTCATGATCGCGCTCACCAGCCCTCCTAACGCCCCAAACAGAAGAATCAGCCCATAGATCCATCCGCTGCCATTATCCCCCTGCCCCATCGTGGGCAGAGCGTACAAAGCCGCGCCAAGAACAAGCAGGAGACCAAACCCCATGATGAAGAGGCGGTTGCGTGTCATGTTGACCTTGAGCCAATGCGTCTCGCGCGCTTGAGCGGCGACTTGGGAGAGAGACTCAAGGCGGGAGCGGAGCGCGATCGCCTGTTCGGTCGGCGATTGCTCAAGACTAACAACGAACTTGCAGCGCAGATCTTGAAGTTCGGCGCGGCGTTTCGTCGCTTCGCCGGGCTGCAGATAGCCGAGCTCGTCGGCGGTTTCTTCAAGAAGGTCGCCGACGACATGCGCCAGTGGTGCAGTCTGACAGAGTTCATTTCGCACTTGGTGTAATTCGGCCCATGCGAGGTCATATTTCGGGAAAGGGCACAAATACCAAATTCGGTTTTGGAGAGCATCCCGGGCGCTATGGATTGCTTCGAGAAGCGCCGCAGATTTGTCCTGAGGACACATTTGGGCGAGCTGCTCATAATGCTCCGTATGCGCCCAAACGAGCTGGTAGCCTGGGGATTCGAAGCCAATGAGAGGCCCCTTGAACCTCTCGCTGATCCATTTCTTTAGCTTCGCCATCAGAATCTGACCGGTTACGGAATTGCTGCCTCGGCCTTGCGAAGTAGCGTGACCGTTTGATGGCGGATGAAGCTTTCGACCCGCTCTACCGCGGCGTCAATTTGGCTCTGAGGGCCGCTGAGGACCTGCCGGCTCCGTGCGGCTACAATGTTGGGGTCATCTTCGCTCATCGATTCGAGGGCGTGGGATAGAGCAACGATCGCGTTCTGGTGGTTCGTGAGCCGTTTGACCGCCGGCGGCTGCGCCGGAGAGGTCGGCTGTGGAAATGGTATAGACATCGGCGTGTCCGTTCTCGGCTGCGAGCGGATCGCCCCGATGAACGTTTTGGCCTGCGCTGCCCGTTGCCCGAGCGGCCCGAGCTGCCACTTGTCGATCAGATACTTGAGCAGGCTTGTGTGATCGAACTGGTCGGCAAGAACGGCGTTGCCGACCCAAGGTGAAACCAATATCACCGGCACTCGCACTCCAAGACGGTCGAACGTGTACTCTTCCCGGTGATGGTCCGGCGGGATCGTTGGTGGTGGCGGAACATGATCATAGAAACCCCCATGCTCGTCGAAAACAACGACAAGCAGCGTCGATTTCCATAACTCCTCATTGGCGCGAAGCGCGTTGTAGACGCTGGCGATCAGGGCCTCGCCTTCGAGTACGTCATGCGGCGGGTGGTCATCATTGGCCCCCGGTTGCAGATACGCCGGCTCGATCCAGGCGAAATCAGGAAATTTCTTAGCAGGATGGCCGGCTATATCCTTAAAGAATTCAGTCATTGGCCGGTGGCGCGCGGCGTTTTCCGGCTCCCACTGGTGTACCAGAAGGAACGTCAGCGGTACGTCGCCGCAGTACACGCGCCATGATTTGCCGCGCTCGTTAAGGCGGTCAAAAATTGAAGGCTGATCGTACCAGTGAAGGTTGAGGTCCATGATGCTTTCCTCCATTTTCACCCGCCCGAGCGAGGTTCCGCTCATGAGGAACAGGCGGTTGGGCCACGTCGGTCCTGGCAGGGAGGAAAACCAGTGGTCGCAGACGGTGAAGTGCCGGGCCAGAGCATGTAGCGCCGGCAGCGAATCGAGAGGGTGGTACCTCATGACCTCGCCGCGGCCCAAATTGGTTAGCTGCGGATAGGACTGCGCGTAGTCCTTCACAAAGCCGCTATTGTCTTTACCCGCTGTATCCTTTTCGAGCTGCACCATCACGTGCGGGTGCTCATGCATCGGATCGTCGACAACAAAGCGCCCGTCACCAGAGGCGTAAGCCTCCTGCGGATAGGGCGTTCCGGCGTATTCGTTGGTTCGCGCAGGGCCGCTGGTCGGGATGCCCTCCACCGCTTTAACCTGCTGAAGGCAACCGAGCATGTGGTCGAACGAACGATTTTCGAGCGTGAGCACGATCACACGCTCTATCGGATCATCCGCTGGCATCGCGTAGGCCTCCTGGTTTGCGCAATGGTTTAAGATCCTGTATAGCTTTTGTCTATCCGAAATACAAAAGGAAGCCATGCGAACGCAAGTGTCGAAATGGGGCAACAGCCTCGGGGTCAGGATTCCGAAGGCCTACGCCGAAGAGGTGGGCCTGTCCGAAGGCGCGACCGTCGAGGTCAAGCTGTCAGGCCGCAAGCTGGTGCTGACGCCGGCGCGGCCGGAATACGAACTCGAAGAGCTGGTCGCCCGAATCACGCCGCAAAATCGCCACGGCGAGACCGATTGGGGCGAACCGGTAGGCAAGGAGAGCTGGTGAGCCCGGCCCGCTACGTGCCTGAACGGGGCGACTTGGTGTGGCTCACCTTCGATCCCCAAGCTGGCCATGAGCAGGCGGGCCGACGCCCCGCCCTGGTGCTCTCGCCCGCGCCGTACAATCGGCGTGCGAGTCTCGCGCTGGTCTGTCCCGTAACGAACCAAGCCAAAGGGTATCCGTTCGAGGTGGCGCTGCCCGATGGGCTTTCGATTTCCGGAGTGGTGCTTGCCGACCATGTGAAGAGCGCCGACTGGGCCGCGCGGCGCGCCCAATTCGCGGCGAAAGCGCCGTCTGAGGTCCTAGTAGAAGTGACGGCCAAGCTTCGGCCATTGCTCGGGGTATAAGATCGATGCCCGAGCGTCTCGAGGAAAAGACCAAAGCCGCGCTTCGCTCCTATCTGAGTGATGTGCGGGCGTCGCCGAACGAATGGGCGACAACCCATCGCTTTGCAACCCTCATAGGGGAACTTTTCCCCGGCAGTCCGGCCAGCAAGGAATTCGCGGCGGGGGTTGAGAAGTGCATCCGTATCGATACCGCAGCGGGAGAGAAACGGGGACGGATCGATTCGTACTACGGCAACGCGGTAATCGAGTTTGAGAGGTCGCTCAAGGCCACGGGGGCTCGGGCGGAGCAGCAACTGCGCGAATATATTGCCGGCGTCTGGGCCAAAGAAGCCAAACCGCCCCGGCCATTGATCGCCATCGCGTCGGACGGTGTTTGCTGGCGCACCTATCGGCCCACACTTGCTTCCGGCAACGGAGGCAAACCCAAGGCTGAAGATGTCGAGCTTGAACCGCTGCGCGAGCTGGTCCTTTCAGAGAAGACACTGGCTGATTTCTGGCTGTGGCTGACAAGCCTGCTTTTCCGACTGGAACGAACCGAGCCGAGCGCCGAACAGTTCAAGCTGGATTTTGGCGCGACGAGCCCGGCATTTCGGGATGCCATCGAGGCGCTTCGGCGTGCATGGGAAATGGTGCGGGAAAGCTCGGAGCCGCGGCTCGCCTTCGAGACGTGGCAGAAATATCTGACGGTCACCTACGGGCGCTTAGCCGGGGCGACGGAAAATGGACGAAGCGAGGACCTGCCTTCGGCAGAGCTCGAGACGCTCTTTCTGAAGCATACATATTTGGCCAGCGTGGCGCGGCTTCTCGTTTGGGCATCGCTCTCGAAAGGGAAAACAGCCGAGGCTTTGCGCGACGTAGCCGACGCAGTTCTCAGCGGTCGTTTCTTCGAATCGCGCGGCTTGGCGAATCTGGTGGAAAACGACTTCTTCCAGTGGGTACGTCGACCGAAAGTTGAGAGCAAGCTCGCCCCCGTCTGGGAGCGAATTATCGATCAGATGCTCACCTATAACCTCGGCCATCTCGGGGAAGACGTGCTGAAGGGCGTCTACCAGGAGTTGGTCGATCCCAAGGACCGTCACGACCTGGGCGAATACTACACACCGGACTGGCTTTGCGAGCGAATAGCTGACGAGTTGCTCCCAGGCTCTGGTTTTGTGCGAGTGCTCGACCCGGCCTGCGGCTCCGGCAGTTTCCTGAGGGCCGCGATCGCGCATTTCATGCGTGCAAATCCTGACGGCTCCGATGCCTCACGGCTTGCCCAAGTGCTCGACAGCGTTGTAGGCATTGATGTTCACCCGTTGGCGGTGACGATATCGAGGGCCACTTATCTGTTGGCTCTGGGCCCGCTGGCAAGAGCGGCCCGCCGACCAATCCAGATACCAGTTTATCTCGCCGACTCATTGTTTCTCCCGGCGGAGGTCAAGCAACTCGAATTGGGCAAGAGCGCAGGATACGAAATTCGCTTTGGCGGGGATCGCCGCGTCACGGTTCCTGAAAACGTGGTGCGGTCGGCCGATTTGTTCGACGGCGCGATCGCCGCATGCACCGATGTGGCGATCGATCATGCCAAGTCAAGCAAGGAAAGCTCGGAGAGCTTGCGGGCCTATTTGGCGAGGGCGATGCCGGAACTGGGACGGCACAAGAACACTGATGAAATCATAAGGGCGCTGTGGCGTTTTACCAGTGAGCTCGCGGAGCTGATCCGCAAGGGCAGAAACTCGATCTGGGCGTTCATCGTGCGTAACGCCTACCGGCCAGCGATGCTAAAAGGCCACTTCGATTTAATCATCGGTAATCCCCCGTGGCTGTCATATCGCTACATCGCGGACCCCGAGTATCAAGCGGAGGTGAAGCAACGGGCGGTGGAGGAATACGCGATCGCGCCGAAGTCGCAGAAGCTCATGACGCAGATGGAGCTCGCGAGCGTGTTCCTGGCCCACTGCATTGAGACCTTCGGCTCGGATCATGCGCGCCTCGGTTTCGTGATGCCGCGCAGCGTTTTGTCGGCCGACCAGCACGCCAACCTCCGAACACGGTCTTACAAGGGACGGTTTCGTCTCACCGCGTACTGGGACTTGATGGATGTCGAGCCGCTCTTTCGGGTGCCGTCCTGCGTGCTGTTCGCACGGCGCGGCGAAGCCGGAAGTGTAAACGATACGCTGGCGGTGAGTGAGTGGACAGGCAAGTTGCCCGCGAAAGACCTTCCGTGGGCGGTTGCGAAAGAGGGCTTGAGCGAAAAGGCGGCAACCGGTCGCGTGATATTTCTCGGCGAGCGCACGGCGCTTTCAACGGCGCCGGGCAGTGTTCATCCTACCGGGTCGAGCGCCTACATTGGACGTTTTCGGCAGGGCGCGACGATCGTGCCGCGCAACTTCTACTTCGTGCGCGTGAAAGAGCTTGATACCGCCCCCGATCCCGACCGGCTGTATTGGGCGGAGACCGATCCGGAACAGGCAGAGGACGCTAAGCCTCCATACAAAGAAGTCCATCTGAGCGGGCATGTCGAAGGGCGCTTCATTTACTGCACTGCCCTGTCCAAGCATATCGTGCCGTTCGCAGTGCTCGGCCCTGCAACCGTGGTGCTACCTCTCTGGCCAGATGGGGATGGTGTGGTGATGCGCTCGGCTGAAGAGCTTAGGCACGCTGGCTTCCGGGAATTCGCCGCATGGATGAGAAAGGCGGAGCGTGCCTGGAACGAGAAGCGTGAGCGAAAAGCAGATAGGCAGAGTGTTTACGATCGGCTCGACTATCAGGGAGAGATGACCGATCAGAAACTCGGCGAGCGCCATCTCGTTCTCTACAACACTGCCGGCACTAACCTGGCGGCGGCTCATGCGGATCGACGCTGGTTTCAGATTCCTTTCATCGTGGATCACAAAACGTATTGGGCCTCGTGCGCAACGCCGCAAGAGGCCGACTTCCTAGCCGCGATCCTCAACTCGGAAGCCGTCAACGAAGCGATCAAGCCGTTTCAATCGATGGGCCTCATGGGCGAGCGCGACATACACAAAAAGGTCCTCGATTTGCCACTCCCCGCCTTTTCGTCGGCGAATGCAACGCATCGAACCCTTGCGCAACTCGGCGAACAGGCGCGCATGAAAGCGGCGGCATTGGTGAAGTCGCCGGATTTTCCGCCTCATCTCGCGCGCCGCCGCAGATGGATGAGAGAACAACTCAAAGATTTGCTGACGCGCATCGATGAGATCGTACGGACTTTGGTGTTTAACCAGTGATCCCCCGTCGGTCTCAAATATCACGGCCCGTAAGAGCGCTGTTATTTTATGCGCTCGCGTTTGCCGGTCTGCTTGGCGTCGCGCCGGCGCGCGCGGCGGACATTCAAGCCTGCTTCTCGCCGCCGCTTCCCGGCGGCTGTGACCCTCTCGCCACGGTTGTCGAGACGATTGACGGCGCCCAGAAGACGGTTCTCGTTCAGATGTACGCGCTCACGTCGCGGCAGATCGTTACCGCACTCGTCAATGCAAAGCACCGGGGCGTCGACGTACGCGCAATCGTGGATCGCAGCCAGCTCGATGAAGACCGCAGCGACACCTACGCTGTCGGCCGGCTGGCCTCGGGCGGGGTCCCGGTCCTCGTGGACACGGTGCCCGGGCTGATGCACAACAAGGTGATGATCGTGGATGACCAAACGGTCGTGACCGGGAGTTTCAATTACACCTGGTCGGCCGAGCATCGGAATGCGGAAAACCTGCTGGTGATCCACGATCGCGCGCTTGCCGCCGAATACACGCAAAACTGGAACATCCGCGCGGCGCGATCGCAGCCCATCAATGGCTCGGCGTCGGCCGAGTCGGCCCAACCGCGAACGGCTTCTGCCGATGCTGCCGACGTTCCTAAAGGTCCCGTGCGCGGCAACCGGCGCAGCATGATCTACCAATGGCCGGGCTGCCCGTATTACGACGCCATTTCCGAGGGCAACCGTGTGGAATTTCCGAGCGCGCAGGCCGCCGAAGCGGCTGGATACCGGCCGGCAAAGAATTGCCCATGAACGCGCGGGAGCGATCGCTGAAGAAAAGATGCGCGGAGTTCGATGCGCTGATTTCGGGTCTCGACTGCCGGGCTTTCACAGAGCGCCAACGGCAGGTGGCTGAACTCAGGACCGCCGGACTCAGCTTGCAGGCTATCGCGAAGCGGCTGGGCGTGACCCGCGAGCGGGTGCGCCAGGTTGAGGCGCGGCTGCGGGCGCGGGCTCGGCTTTTCCGTCAACGGTCCGACGTCTAGCTGTGCGGCATTTGAGGCGGCTATCTTTCGAGTCCTTCGTCGCGTTCGAGGCCCCTGCCCCTCCCCCGCCCGTGCTCGCGTTCGGCCTGGCGGACGAAATTGCGGATCTGGGGTGCGACGCCTTCCTGCTCGGCGGCGCGCATCCGCGCCGGGTCCCTGGCGATCTCCTGTGATGCGCGCTTTATCTCCGCACGCAACTCGGCGGCGTGCGCCTTCATCCTGGGATCGAAGTCGGCGATGCCGGCCAAGCTTGCGCCGAGAGAACGGCGCGAGGCGGACGGCCGGGCCGAAGCACGCCGATCCAGTCGCGCGCTTCAAGCGCGCGCAAAAGGAATTGACTGAGGTCCTCTCGCCCGAATCATGGAGGGTTGCGCGAAATTTCGATCCGCCGGAGCGGAGCCTGCGAGCGTGACAGAAGCGCAAGCGTCCCCTCAGGGGCTGGCGCGCTTGCAGTGGAGCGCCGGCGCACCGCGTTGAGCGCGGCAAAGCGGGAACGGCAGGCGCTCGTGCGCCGGGCGGCGTCCTTCCGCCGCGCCGTCCATAGCGGAGCCGCGCTACGGGTGGAGCGGCTGGGTTCTTGCGGCCGCCTTTTCTGCCGTCCGGCGGGCGTATTCGAGCTGCCGCCTGATACCGCCCTTTTTCGAGAGGTCTCTCGCATGCAGAATCTCCGCTTCGATTTCCTGTTCCGAAAGGCCGCGGCTTGCGGCATGAAGCGCCCACGCCATGTCGGCGCGATGGAGGTCG
>Ga0209061_1003805_pt1 | contig 15617 bp, 13 predicted proteins | sample Coa_R1_10_FD_187157 | JGI IMG/M metagenome (GOLD analysis project Ga0209061, IMG submission 187157) | Surface soil microbial communities from Centralia Pennsylvania, which are recovering from an underground coalmine fire - Coalmine... | ecosystem: Environmental > Terrestrial > Soil >...
CTTGTGCCGCAGCGGTGTTCGTCGAGCATGCGGCGCACGGCAGCGATGTCGATGAGCCGGCCGGCCTGCGACGAGTCCACCAGGTCGTACGCCCACTCCAGCAGCTCCCCGGCGCGCAGCCAGTGTCGGATCGGCACCGGGAAACCCAGCTTCGGCCGGTTGAGCACATGGGCCGGCACGATCGGCCGCAGCGCGCGCCGCAACGCGTATTTGGTGGTAGTGCGGGTGATCTTGGCCTCCACCGGCAAGCGAGAAGCCACCGCGAATACCTCAGGGTCCAAAAACGGCACCCGCAGCTCCAGGGAGTTGGCCATGGTCATCTTGTCGGCCTTGACCAAGATGTCGCCCCGCAGCCAGGTGAACAAATCGATGTGCTGCATGCGCGCCACCGGATCCCAGCCCACGGACTGCGCGTACACCGGCGCCGTCACGTCGGTGTGCGTCCACTCCGGGCGGAAACCGGGCAGCACGGCTTGCAGCTGCGCGTCGGAGAAGCTGCGGGCATTGCCGTAGTAGCGCTGCTCGAGCGTCAGCGATCCGCGGTGCAGCAGGCTCTTGCCCCGCATACCGTCCGGCAGCGGTTTGGACATCTTGCCCATCGAACGCCGCAGCCGTGCGGGCAGGTATTCGAAAGGCTTGAGCGACAACGGTTCCCGGTAAATCGTATAACCGCCGAATAGCTCGTCGGCGCCTTCGCCGGAGAGCACCACTTTGACGTGTTTGCGGGCCTCACGGGCGACGAAGAACAGCGGTACCAGCGCGGGGTCGGCGACCGGTTCGTCGAGGTACCAGACGATCTCGGGTAATGCGGCAACGAACTCGCCGGGACTGACCACCTTGGCGATGTGCCGCGCGCCGATCGCTTCGGCGGATGCCACCGCGACGTCGATCTCGGAGAAGCCCTCGCGCTCGAACCCGGTGGTAAAGGTGATCAGCCGCGGATTGTGGCGGATGGCCAGTGCGGCGATCGCCGTGGAATCGATGCCACCCGACAGGAACGCGCCGACGGTGACATCGGCGCGCATGTGCTTGGCGACCGAGTCCTCCAGGACCGCGGTGATCTCGTCGTAACGGGCCTGCTCGGTGTCGCGGGTGATGGGTTCGGCGGCAAACCGGGGCACGAAGTAGCGGACGATGTCTGGTTCGGGGTCGCCGGGACGGATGCGGGCATAACAGCCGGATTCCAGGCGGCGGATTCCGCGGGTCAGCGTCTCGGGCTCGGGCACATACTGCAGCACCGTGTAGTGCTGCACGGCCCGCCGGTCGATGCCGGTGTCGAATCCGATCAGCTCGGCAAGCTCCAGCAGGCACTTCTTCTCGCTGGCCACCGCGACACCGCCGCTTCCGGCTGCGATGAACAGCGGTTTGATGCCGAAAGGATCACGGGCGCAAAACAATTCGCCGGCAGCTGTGTCCCACAGGGCAAATGCGAACATGCCCCGCAACCGGGCTAGCGCGTCGACGCCCCAGTAGTGGTAGGCGGCGATGATGGCCTCGCCGTCGCCGTCGGTGGCAAACACGGCGCCGTGGTTGGCGGCCAGTTCCGCGCGCAGCTCGAGGTAGTTGTAGATCTCGCCGTTGAACACCAGCACATACCGGTCCGGCATCCCCGGCGGGCCCCACCGCAGCGGCTGATGCGAATGTGCGATGTCGATGATGGACAGCCGGTTGAACCCGAACACAACGTTGCCGTCGGCCCAGGTGCCGGGCTCGTCGGGGCCGCGATGGCGCATCAGGTGCGACGCGTCGGCCACGGCGTCGGCGGCGTCGCGGGCTGCGGGACCCACGAATGCCAGCAGTCCACACACGGCGCCCCAGTATGCCCCACCGCGACAACCGTCGCCGTCGTACCTGGCCGACGCCGCCGATTGCACGGCCCGGGTAGCTCGGCTCGGTTTCGACGCGTGGTCTACGCTGCGTAGTATTCGACTGCTGCGGCGGGTCAGCCGAGCCGTGCTGGCCCAGCTTGTGACACAGGAGGCACGACCGTGACACCTTGCGGGCCCCGTCGTGTGCCGGGCATTGCCGGCTTTCGCTCGGCGCTGGCCCGCGGGCGTCGCCCGCTGGTGCTGACCGGCACACTGAGCGTGCTGGCCGTGACCCTCAGCGGATGCAGCTGGTCAGAAGCGCTGGCCCTGGGCTGGCCGCGGGGCATCACTCCGGAAGCTGATGTCAACCGGCAACTCTGGATCGGCGCAGTGATCGCTTCGCTGGTTGTCGGTGTGATCGTGTGGGGCCTGATCTTTTGGAGCTCCGCCTTTCACCGAAAAAAGAAGACCGACACCGAACTGCCCCGCCAGTTCGGCTACAACCTGCCCCTTGAGCTGGTGCTGACCGTCATCCCGTTCCTGATCATCTCGGTGCTGTTCTATTTCACGGTGGTGGTGCAGGAGAAGATGATTCATCTTGCATCCGATCCGGAGGTCGTCGTCGACGTCACGTCGTTCCAGTGGAACTGGAAGTTCGGCTACCAGAAGGTGCATTTCAAAGACGGCACGTATGTGTACGACGGCGCCGACCCGGCTCGCAAGCGGGCGATGGTGTCCAAGCCGGAAGGAAAAGACAAGCACGGCGAGGAGCTCGTCGGCCCGATCCGTGGGCTCAACACCGAAGACCGCACCTACCTCAACTTCGACAAGGTCGAGACGTTGGGCACCAGCACCGAGATCCCGGTGCTGGTGTTGCCGGCCGGCAAGCGCATCGAGTTCCAATTGGCTTCCGCCGATGTGGTACATGCGTTTTGGGTGCCGGAATTCTTGTTCAAGCGTGACGTGATGCCCAATCCTGCGGCCAACAATTCGGTGAACAGGTTCCAGGTCGCCGAGATCACGAAAACCGGCGCGTTTGTCGGCCGCTGCGCCGAGATGTGCGGTACCTACCACTCGATGATGAACTTTGAGGTGCGGGTGGTACACCCCAACGACTTCAAGTTCTACCTGGAAAAGCGCCGCGAAGGGAAGACGAACGCCGAGGCGCTGCTAGCGATCAACCAGCCGCCCACCGCGGTCACCACGCACCCGTTCGAGACCCGTCGCGGTGAGCTGGCACCACAAGCGAGCAAGTAGGACACAAGCGATGCACATCGAAGCCAGGCTGTTTGAGTTTGTCGCCGCGTTTTTCATCGCGACCGCGGTGCTCTACGGCGTGCTGACCCAGCTGTTCGCCACCGGTGGTGTCGAGTGGGCCGGCACCACCGCGCTGGCGCTCACCGGCGGCATGGCGTTGATCGTCGCCACTTTCTTTCGGTTCGTCGCTCGTCGGCTCGACACCCGTCCCGAGGACTACGAAGGAGCTGAGATCAGCGACGGGGCAGGCGAGTTGGGCTTCTTCAGCCCGCACAGCTGGTGGCCGGTGCTGGTCGCGTTGTCGGGCTCGGTGGCCGCGGTCGGCATCGCCCTGTGGTTGCCGTGGTTGATCGTTGCCGGGGTGGCGTTCGTGCTCAGCTCCGCGGCAGGACTGGTATTCGAGTACTATCTCGGCCCCGAGAAACACTGATTGGCGTGGCCGAAAGGTCACAATCAGGGCAGCAGCGCAACTGCGGCCGGTTCGCCATAGCCGTCCCGCCGAGCCGGGTTGGGTAGGGTTGCTGCCGAAGCACAATGGAAAATGTTTGAGCGCGCGCAGCTGCAGTGCCGCGCGCGTTGGTGATGTAGTCGAACAGGACAGGCAAGCATGAGTGGGCCGAATCCCCCTGGACCGGAATCTGACGAACTGGACCCCGGCCGCGCGCCCAGCGAGGAACTCGACGCCGACAGCGGGCGCGGCGCCGAGGACGGGGGACCGGAGGACGACTCCGAGCCGACCAGCGCGACCGAATTCTATTCGCAAGCGTACTCGGCGCCCGAGTCTGAGCACTTCTCCAGCGGCCCCTATGTGCCGGCCGACCTCGGGCTCTACGACTACGACAGCTATGACGAGTCGGCCGCGGAAGACCAGGGCCGCCCTCCCCGCTGGCCGTGGATAGTCGGTGTCGCCGCGATCGTGGCCGCGATCGCCCTGGTGGTCTCGGTGTCGCTGTTGTTCGCCCGCACTGGCACCACCAAGCTGGCCACTCCGAGCACGGCGCCGACGTCGACCCCGCCGATGCAGGACGAGATCATCGTCACCACCCCGCCGCCCGCACTGCCGCCCCCGCCGCCGCCCAGGGAAACGGTGACGGTGACGACCACCGCGCCGCCCCCGCCCCCGCCACCGCCACCGCCGCCGGCCGCCGAGGCGCCGCCGCCGGCGGCGACTTCGGCGCCGCCGGCCACGCCCACCGCCGCCCCGCCACCGGCCGCGACCACGACACCGGCCGGCCCGCGCCAGGTCACCTATTCCGTGACCGGCACCAAGGCGCCCTTCGACATCATCACCGTGACCTACGTCGACGCGTCCGGGCAGCGGCGCACTCAGCGCAATGTGTACATCCCGTGGACGCTGACCCTCACGCCGATCTCGCAGTCGGAGGTGGGCTCGGTGGAGGCGTCTAGCCTGCTTCGGCTCAGCAAGCTCAACTGCTCGATCACCACCAGCGACGGAACCGTGCTGTCGGCCAACAACAGCGACGCGCCGCAGACCAGTTGCTGATGGGCGTGGACAATCGCAGGGGCGGGCAGCGCTGGGGCACCGTCTCACCGGTCACCGTCGACCGCATTCTGCTCGGCGCGTGCGCTGCGGTGTGGTTGGCGGTGGTAGGCGTGAGCGTGGCCGCGGTGGTCGCGCTGGTCGACCTGGGCCGGGGTTTCCAGAGGACGGGCAGCCCGCACACACCGGGGGTGCTCTACGCCGTCATCATCGTCTCCGCGCTGGTGATCGTGGCGGCGATCCCGGTGTTGCTGCGGGCCCGTCGCACCGGCCGCGCCCAGCCGGCCAGGGGCCCGCGGGTTCGCGAGGCGGTCCGGCGCCCGGCCAGGCCGGGCTACGTCGCGCCGCGAACCATCGCCGACGAGGCGCGCACTGAGCGACTTACCGCGCTGGCCGCTGCCGGCATCTCGGGTGCGGAGGCGGACCGGATTTGGTTGCGCGGCACGCTCGCTCTGGCAGCCACGATGGGCGTGGCCCTGATCGCGGTCGCGGCGGCGACGTACCTGATGGCCATCGGCCGCTACGGCCCGTCCTGGACGGCCTATGGCATCGCGGGAATCGTCACGGCGACCATGCCGCTAATCTCCTGGCATCGTGTGCGGCGGCTGCGTCGCCTGCTCACCAGGGTGTGACGTCACCACTACCGCCCGCGGCATCGACATTGCGCTGACCGCGTCGATCCGGCACCGGCGCGCCCACGCTGTCGCAGCGCCCGCATCGGGCTAGTGCTGAGTGTCGCGTTCGCCGTTGCGGGAACCGTTGCCGCTGTTTTGGCGCTCCCGCAGCGCGGTGAGCGCTCGCTGCTCGGCGGCGTGGGCGGCCTCGCGCAGCGCCGCGTCCTCCGAGGGCGGGTCGGCGAACAAGAAGCTGCCTGACCCCGGCGACCCCGCCGACCCGAGTTTGTTCATCTTGTTGGGCACGGGCGCGCCCTGGTAGTCCAGCGGGATCGGGTGGCCGTGCTCGTCAACCGGACCCAGCGGCTGGTGCAACTCGATGTAGGCGCCGTGCGGCAACCGCTTGATGATGCCGGTTTCGATGCCGTGTTCGAGCACCGCCCGGTCACTGCGCTGCAGCCCGAGGCACCACCGATAGGTGACGAAGTAGACGATTGGTGGCAGCACGACCATGCCGATCCGGCCGATCCATGTCGTCGCGTTCAATGAGATGTGGAACTTCCACGCGATGATGTCGTTCATCGCGCTCAGCGTGAGCACCATGTAAAACGCTATCGCCATCGCGCCCACCGAGGTGCGCACCGGGACATCGCGGGGCCGCTGCAGCAGGTTGTGGTGGGCGTAGTCGCCGCTGAACCGCTTCTCCAGAAACGGGTAGATGATCAGCAGCACGAAAATCAGACCCATGATCAGTGCCACCCACACCGGGGCCGGGATGGTGTGGTGCCAGAAGTAGAACTCCCACGGTGGCCAGATACGGGCCAGGCCCTCGGTCCACATCATGTAGAAGTCGGGCTGTGAACCCGCCGACACCTGAGATGGCTTGTAGGGACCCAGGTTCCAGATCGGGTTGATCTGCAGCAGACCTCCCATCAAGCCGAGGACCGCGGTCACCAGCGCGAAAAATGCGCCCGACTTGACGGCGAACACCGGCATCACCCGCACGCCGACGACATTGTCTTCGGTGCGGCCGGGTCCCGGGAACTGGGTGTGCTTCTGAAACCACACCAGCGCCAGGTGCAGCGCGATCAGCGCGAGGATGATGCCCGGTATCAGCAGAATGTGCAGCGCGTAGAGCCGGGGGATGAGGATGGTGCCGGGGAAGTCGCCGCCCATCAGCGCCCAGTGCAACCAGGTGCCGATCACCGGCATCCCCAAGGTGATTGACGACAGGGCGGCGCGCAGCCCGATGCCGGAGAGCAGGTCGTCGGGCAGTGAGTAGCCGAAGTAACCCTCGAACATGGCCAGGATCAACAGCAGCGAGCCGATGATCCAGTTGGTCTCGCGGGGCCGGCGAAACGCGCCGGTGAAGAAGATGCGGGCCAGGTGCACCATGATCGCCGCGGCGAACATCAGCGCCGCCCAATGGTGGATCTGGCGGACGAACAGGCCGCCGCGCACTTCGAAGGAGATGTTGAGCGCCGATTCGTAGGCCCGCGACATCGCCACCCCGCGCAACGGTTGATAGACGCCGTTGTAGGTGACCTCCGTCATTGACGGGTCGAAGAACAGCGTCAGGTACACACCGGTGATCAGCAGCACGATGAAGGAATACAGCGCGATCTCGCCGAGCAGGAACGACCAGTGTGTCGGGAACACCTTGTTGAGCTGGCGGCGCAGCGCCGCCGACGGGTGATAACGCGTGTCGATGTCGTCGGCTTGGCGGGCAAGGATGCGGCCGATATCAAGTTTCGGGCTCATGTTGTGCGCTCCCAGAAGGCCGGTCCGACGGGTTCGATGAAGTCGCCGTTGGCGACGAAATACCCGTTGCTGTCGATGGTGATGGGCAGCTGCGCCAATGCGCGCGCAGCCGGGCCGAAGATGGGTTTGGCATATTCCAGCGCGTTGAACTGCGACTGGTGGCACGGGCACAGGATGCGATAGGACTGCTGCTCGTAAAGCGAAGAGGGGCAACCCAAATGCGAGCACACTTTGGTGAACGCGAAGAACTCGCCGAAGTTGAAGCTCTCCTGACCCTTGCGCTTGACGACCTTAGGCATGTCATTCGGCCGGATGCGGATGAGCATCACCGGATTGCGGACGCCCATCGTGATGGCCAAGAGCTTTTCGTGTGATTCCGGGGTTGTGCCATCGCCGTCGGATTCCCGCCACGGAAACACCGTTTCCATGCCGCCGGCGTCGATGTCTTCCGGACGCATCTTGACAAACGGCGGTCCGGCGTGGCGACCGGTTGCGCGGGCCAGGTAGATCGTTTCGCCCGGGTATCGGGGAGTCCAGCCCGACGTCCACAGCACCGCCTTTTTGCCCTGGGCGGTCTGCACCACCGGTTTCCACGGGTTTTTGACGAGGCCACCGAGAAAGGCCGCTAGCGTGCCCACGCCGAACGTGCCAAGCCCGACGCCCAGCGAGAGCCCAATCATCTTGCGGCGCCGCAGTGTTGAGCTTTCGAACGCGTCGGTCAGGTTGGCCGCCACGGTCTTGCGGTGGATTTCGGGGGAGCGGTTGTCGTGGCGCTCCTGAATGGAAATCTCTTCGGGGATGAATTTCTTCTGGAACAGCACCGCACCGACGGCGATCGACATGAGGGAAAGCCCGAACGTCAGACCGTAAAGCGGTGTGGTCAGCGAGTAGAGGAAGCTGCCGCTGGCTTCGGTTGGCTTGTACTCCCAGGGCCAAAACAAAAACACCAGCAGCAGCGCCATGCCGAAGAAACCTCCGGCCAGAAGCCACAGTGCCACTTGGCGTTCCGCGCGCTTTTCAGCTCTGGTGCCCTGAACCGGCCAGCGTGGTTGCTTGTAAACCGTTTCCACGCCGTCCAACCGGCCGCCCAGCGCGACGAGTTCTTCGCGCGACATCGCCGCCAGCGCCGCCTCGTCGGGCTCTTGGCGCCGGCTTGTGTCGGTGCGGGCCTGGTCTCCGATGTCGGTCATGATCGCGCCCCAATCCACAGTGCTACGCCGATGACGGCGACCATCCCGATGATCCACATCGCCATACCCTCGGGGGCAGGACCGAAGCCGCCGAGACCGTAGCCGCCGGGCTGGCGTTCTTCGGTGACGGTCTTGACGTAAGCAATGATGTCTTTCTTGGCGTCGGGCGACAGCTGACGGTCGGAGAACTTCGGCATGTTCTGCGGCCCGGACAGCATCGCGGCAAGGATCTGCTGCTCGTTGGCCGGCCCCAGGTCGGGCGCGTATTTACCCGACGACAGCGCCCCGCCCTTGCCGGTGAAGTTGTGGCACGACGCGCAGTTCAGCCGGAACAGGTCACCACCGCGGCCTAAATCCTTGCCGCGCAATGATTCTTGGGCGAGGCTGCCGTCTGGCTCGCGTACCAGGGTGGGGCCGCCGCCATTGGCTTGCACGTAGGCGCCCAGCGCTTCGATCTGCGCTTCGTCGAAGATCGGGTCTTTGCGAGGCGCCTGGGCTTCACCGCGCACCGCGGGCATCCGGCCGGTGGAGACCTGGAAGTACACGGCCGCCTCACCGACGCCGATCAAGCTGGGTCCGCGACCGGGCACACCCTGCAGGTTGGCACCGTGGCAGGTCACACAGGACGTGTCGAACAGCTGCTTGCCGGTGCGCAACAGCGCCGACGAGGACTCGTCGGCGACAGCCACCTGAGGTTTGGGTGTCAAAACCGCGGCCAGTCCGCCGGCCAGCGTCAGCGCGGCCGCCAGCAGCAGCCCGCCTGACAAGCGGCGGCGAAGACGTCGCCGTGAGCGGTTCGTTTTCAACCGAGCACTCCTGTCCGTCGGGCGCCTGCTCATCGGATGAAGTAGATCGTGGTGAACAGCGCGATCCACACGATGTCGACGAAATGCCAGTAGTAGGAGACGACGATCCCGGCGGTGGCCTGCGCCGGCGTGAACTTGCTCATCGCGGTGCGGGCGAGCAGGAAGATGAAGGCGATCAACCCGCCGATCACGTGCAATCCGTGGAAGCCGGTGGCCAGGTAGAACACGCTGCCGTAGGCGCTGCCGGGAATGGTGGTGCCGTGACTGCTCAGGTGGTAGTACTCGTAGCCCTGGCCGAGCACGAAGAACAGACCCATCAGGAACGTGACCACATACCAGCGGCGCAGGCCGAACACGTCGCCGCGCTCGGCGGCGAACACGCCCATCTGGCAGGTGAACGACGACGCGATCAGCACCAGCGTGACCGGCACCGCCTGATAAAGATTCAGGTGGGTGGGATGAGGCGGCCAGTTGCCGCCGGCCTGGGCTCGTGCGGTGAAATACATCGCGAACAGCCCGGCAAAGAACATCAGCTCGCTGGACAGCCAGACTATGGTGCCGACGCTGACCATGTTGGGCCGGTTCAGCGAATGCACACGCGAGGTGATCGCAGTACCCGAGGTCCCCACAGCGCTGGTCACATCCGCAAGTATGACGCTTTGTAGTTGACGATCTCCACCCGGGGGCGGCATTTGACGAGCCGGGTCGCGCCGGCCCTTCGGCGACACCCGCCATTCGTGGGACGATCAGCGCGTGGCCGTGACAGATCGACCGTTGCCGTCGGATGAGGCGGGCGGTTCGTCATGGCCGCAGGTGCTGGGACGGTTGACCGCAGGACGTGAGCTCGCCCGAGGCCAGGCCGCCTGGGCGATGGACCAGATCATGACCGGCGCTGCGACCCCCGCGCAGATCGCGGCTTTCGGGGTGGCGATGACGATGAAGGTGCCGACGCCCGCCGAGGTGGGCGAGCTGGCCGACGTCATGCTGCGCCACGCGCGCCGGCTGCCGGCCAGCGTCGGCGTCAACGCCGTCGACGTGGTCGGCACCGGCGGTGACGGGGTCAGCACCGTCAACCTGTCGACGATGGCGGCGATCGTGGTGGCGGCCGCCGGGGTGCCGGTGGTCAAACACGGCAACCGGGCGGCGTCGTCGCTGGCCGGCGGCGCCGACACGCTGGAGGCGCTCGGGGTGCGCATCGATCTGGGTCCCGACGAGGTGGCGCGCAGTGTCGCCGACGTCGGCATCGGGTTCTGCTTCGCGCCGACGTTTCACCCGTCGTACCGGCACGCCTCGGCGGTCAGACGGGAGGTCGCGGTGCCCACAGTGTTCAATTTGCTTGGGCCGCTGACGAATCCGGGTCAGCCGCGGGCGGGGCTGATCGGTTGTGCGTTCGCCGACCTGGCCGAGGTGATGGCGACGGTGTTCGCCGCACGCCGCTGCAGCGTGTTGGTGGTCCACGGCGACGACGGGCTTGACGAGTTGACCACCACGACGACCAGCACGATCTGGCGGGTGCAGGCCGGCAGTGTGGACACGTTGACGTTCGACCCGGCGGGCTTCGGGTTCGCCCGCGCCGAATTGCGGGACTTGCTGGGCGGCGACGCGGCGGCGAATGCGGCCGAGGCGCGCGCGGTGCTGGCCGGGGCCAAGGGCCCGGTGCGCGACGCCGTGGTGCTCAACGCCGCCGGCGCGATCGTCGCCCACGCCGGGCTATCCAGCCGCGCCGAATGGCTGCCGGCGTGGGAGGACGGCCTGGCCCGCGCCACCGCCGCGATCGACAGCGGGGCGGCCGAACAGCTGCTCGCGCGGTGGGTGCGGTTCAGTCAAACCGTTTGATTCCCAACAGGTTACGGCCTGCTCGGCGGCCGCCCGCGCTGAGCGGGCGGCCGCCGCCCACGCCGCCCACGGTCCGGCCGATCGCAGCGGCGAGGCCCAGCCCGCCGCGTCGTCGGCGCCGTGGCAGGACACGACGCGCACGCCCGGTGTCGCCAGCCAGCGCGCGATGAGCGCGGTCTCCTCGACCAGCGCGCCGCCCAGCGGTGCAGCCGCCGGCACGATCGCCTGGGCGCCGGTCCGGATGGCGTCGATGACCGGCATCGGTGGCACACCGCGGGCAGCGCAGCCCGCCGCGGCGAGTCGGCCATAGCGGATCACCGCGAGCTGCCAGCCGCCGCGCCCGTCGGGCGCGGCGGCCACCAGCTCCGGCAGCGCGGCCAGCGCCCGCAGGCGCTGGCCGCGCCACAACGCCTCGATCGCGGTGGCGGTGCGGTCGCGCAGCCTGGCGGCGCTTTCGTAGCGGCGCCGCTCGGCCAGCGCGGCGATCTGTTCGACCGCCGCGGCCAGCGCGCTGTTGTCCGAGCCGTCGATCAGGTCGGCGGCGCGGCGGGCCGCCGGGGCGTACTGCTCGACGGTGATGTCGCGGCCGGCCGGGCACGGCGACACCTCGCGCCGCGGGCAGGCCGGTCCGTGCCGCGCGGAGCGTGCAAGTCGGCGGGTGCAGGTGCGGATCCCGGTGAACCGTGCCAGCAGGGCAGCGGTGTCGACGGCGTCGGCGCGGGACCGAAACGGGCCCACCGCGCGGTCGTGCCGGGGGGCTCGCAGCACCGACAGCCGCGGGAACGCCTCGTCGGTGAGCACGACCCACCACCAGCGGTGCGGGAACCGTGAGCGGCGGTTGTACGGCGGGGCATGCGCGGCCAGCAACCGCAGCTCACGCACGCCGGCTTCCAGCGCGTGCGCGCACTCGACATGGTCGACGCTGTTGGCCAGCGCGACCAGCTCGCGGGTCCGGGCGCGCCGGTCAGCGCCGTTGAAGTACTGAATCACCCTGCGGCGCAAGTCGATTGCCGTGCCAACGTAGAGCACCTCACCGGAAGGCGCGCGAAACAGGTATACCCCGGGCCGGTGCGGCAAATGCTCGGCGAGAGTGCGTTTGGCACGCTGAGCCGGGGTGACGCCGGGCAGATACGCGCGCAGTTCGGCATAGGTGTGCACACCCTGGTTGCCGACCCGCTCGATCAGCGCGTGCAGCACCTCGACGGTGGCCCGGGCGTCGGCGAGGGCGCGGTGCGTGGGCTGGTTGGCGACGGCGAACAGCCGGGCCAGCGCGGCAAGCTGCACGCTGGGCGCTTCCTCGCGGGTGAGCACCCTGCGCGCCAGCCGCACCGTGCACAGCACCGGCGGTCGGGGCCAGGGGATGTGCAGGCGCTCGGCGGCGGCGCGCAGGAACGCGACGTCGAACCGGGCATTGTGGGCCACCAGCACCGCGTCGCGGGCAAAGTCGAAAAACATCGGCAGCACCGCGCCGATCGTGGGCGCGTCGCACACCATCGCCGTGGTGATACCGGTGAGCCGCACGATCTGTGGCGGGATGTCACGCTGCGGGTCGACCAGCGTGGCGAACTCGCCCAGCACCGCGCCGCCGCGGACCTTGACCGCCCCGATCTCGGTGATGGCGTCCGGCGCTGCCCCCGCGGCGCCCTTCGCGCGTCCCCCCGTGGTCTCCAGGTCGACCACGACGAACGTGGTCTCGCGCAACGGCACCTCGGCGGCCGGATCCAGCTCGGCGAAGCTCAGCTGCGTCGCACCCACGGCTGTGAACGTTAAGCACCGCCACCGACGGTTACCGGTTCCCGCGCCGTCGCCGCCCTCACCTCGGTCGGTGCATCACCGCGAAATGTCGGTGCCCGCGTTTAGCGTTCAGACAGCCCCGGCGCACAGAATCGAGAGGACCCACGTTCATGGCGCAAACCAGCAGAATCAGCCACATCACCAGCGCGCCACCGGAACAAACCGGACCGGTGGTCATCGACTGCGACGCGTGCGCGGTGCGCGGCCGCGGATGCCGCGACTGCGTCGTCAGCGTGTTGCTGGGCGTGCCGGAAACGCTGCTCGCCGACGAGCGCGCCGCGTTGGAGGTGCTCGCCGACGCCGGTCTGGCACCCAGGCTGCGGTTGGTGCCGGTTCGGCGCAACTTCGAGGAACGCCGCGACGACCGCCCGAAATCTTGCTGATTTCTTAATATTCCATTGTTGGCTGATGCCTATACCATTTCGTAACCTGTCTGAGACCTAAAGCAGACTCGACGTTCTCGTCGACGGGTTAAAGGATGCGAAATCTTGGGGTCGGGGCTCGACGGTAGACGCTGGGGTAGATGCGGTATCAAGCGTTCCGCCGTCGGCGTGATAGCCGGCCTCGTCGCCCTCTCCGCTGCTCTCTCGGCTAATGTGCTCGCTGACCCTGCAGATGACGCGCTGGCAAAGCTGAATGAACTGTCCCGTCAGGCCGAGCAGACGACCGAGGCCATGCACAGTGCCCAGCTCGACCTGAACGAAAAGCTGGCTGCGCAGCGCGCCGCCGAGAAAAAGCACGCCGACGCCCAGGCCGACCTGGAAGCCGCGAAGGCTCGACTGGCAACCTTTCAGGCGTCTGTCAATAAGTTTGCTGCCGCGATGTATATGGGTGGTCGCACCGACGGCATGGCGGCCATCCTGACAGCCGAGTCGCCGCAGCAGCTGATCAGCAAGCTGGCCGTGCAGCGGGTGATATCGACCGAGTTGGCGACCCAGATGGCGAGCTATCGGGCGGCCGGAGAGGCCGCCGCTAAGGCCGAGCAGGCGTCGGCCGAATCGGCGGCCGCCGCCAAGACCGCCGCGGAGCAGGCCGCCGCGGTGCGGGCCAGTCTGCAAGCCAAGCAGAGCCGGCTGCAGCTGCAGATCGCCGTCGTCAAGTCGCAGTACCAGTCGCTGACCCCGGGGCAGCGCGCGGCCCTGGCCGATCCGGGGCCGGCCCCGCCGCCGACGGCGTTGGCCGCCGCTGCCGCACCGCAGGCCTTGGCTCCGGGTGGTTCGCCGGCCGACGGGGTGGCCGGCGCCGGCGCGCCCGACGCCTTACCGCCGGGTGGTGCCGCCGGGGGCGCAGCGGCGATCGCGGTGCAGGCGGCCCTCACCCAGGTTGGACAGCCCTACGCGTGGGGTGGCGCCGCGCCCGGCGGTTTCGACTGCTCCGGCTTGGTGATGTGGGCGTTCCAGCAGGCCGGTATCCCGCTGCCGCACTCCAGTCAGGCGCTGGCGCACGGCGGGCAACCGGTCGCGCTGTCCGACCTGCAGCCCGGTGACGTGCTGACCTTCTACTCCGACGCATCCCATGCCGGCATCTACATCGGCGACGGCCTGATGGTTCATTCCTCGACCTATGGTCAGCCGGTGCGGGTGGTCCCGATGACCTCCTCCGGCCCCATCTACAACGCGCGCCGCTACTGAGAATCCTGAGCGTCCTGGCCCGGTCGTGGCGCCGCCGCTGGCTCCCGGCACTACTGGCCGGCGCAGTTGTCGTCGAACTGACCTTGGCCGCCGCGGTGTTGGCCGCTCCGCGGAACCACCCTGCGCCCCCCGCGGTCGCGGACACCGCTAAGACGCTTGTCGTCGCCGGCGACCGCACGGTGCGACTGGTCAGCCTTGGCGGTTCGAACACCGACCGGCTGCTGCGTCGGGTCGAGGCCTTTATCGGCGCGGCCGTCGAAGCGGTGCAGGCGTTTTGGGGAGCGCAGTGGACGCGTGACATCACCGTTGTGGCAACCGGTTCGGAGCAACAGTTTGTCGCCGCAGCTGGCGGCGGAACGGCATCGCAATGGGCTGATATCGCAGCGGTCACCGTCGCCGACCACGTCGACCCCGATCACCGGCTCGCCGTCGGCCAGCGAATCGTGTTCGCGCCGGGCGCCGCCGCGATGAGCGACGAGGCATTGCGAATCGTATTGTGCCACGAGCTTTTCCACTACGCGACGCGCGCCGACACCGCGCTTGACGCGCCGCGCTGGCTCACCGAGGGTGCGGCCGACTTCGTCGCGCGGCCACCCACGTCGGTGGTGGGGGCTGCGGCACTGGCCACGACGCTGCCATCGGATGCCGACCTCGACGTGCCCGGGCCACAGCGCTCGCTGGCCTATGACAAGGCGTGGTGGTTCACCCGCTTCGTGGCCGACGCCTACGGGACGGCGACACTGCGTCGCCTCTACGTCGCTGCCTGCGGCGCAGGACATGCCGACGCCGTCGCCGCGATGCGCGCGGTGCTGCGCGGTGACTCCGCTGACGTGCTTTCGCGCTGGCAGCGCTGGCTCACCGGCTAGCCTTTCCCGGTGGCCCGGGTCCTGCTGGTGACCAACGACTTTCCGCCGCGGCGCGGCGGCATTCAGTCCTATCTGGAAGAACTCGTGCGCAGGATCACCGCCGCCGGGTCGCATGCGATGACGGTGTATGCGCCGCAATGGAAGGGCGCCGACGCCTTCGACGACCGGGTGACCGGATATCGGGTGGTGCGTCATCCGGGCACGCTGATGCTGCCCGGTCCGGCCGTCGACACCCGCATGCGCCGGCTGATCGCCGAGCACGACATCGACACCGTCTGGTTCGGCGCGGCGGCGCCGCTGGCGCTGCTGGCGGATCGGGCCCGGCAGGCCGGAGCGACGCGGGTGCTGGCCAGCACGCACGGGCACGAGGTGGGCTGGTCAATGCTACCGGTGGCCCGGTCAGTGCTGCGTCGCATCGGCGACAGCACCGACGTCATCACCTTTGTCAGCCGCTACACGCGCGCCCGGATCGCCTCGGCATTCGGGCCCGCCGCCGCGCTGGAATACCTCCCGCCCGGGGTGGACACCGACCGGTTCCGTCCCGACCCGGCCA
>Ga0209061_1003806_pt1 | contig 15606 bp, 16 predicted proteins | sample Coa_R1_10_FD_187157 | JGI IMG/M metagenome (GOLD analysis project Ga0209061, IMG submission 187157) | Surface soil microbial communities from Centralia Pennsylvania, which are recovering from an underground coalmine fire - Coalmine... | ecosystem: Environmental > Terrestrial > Soil >...
CAATTGACGGCTTCAACCCAACCCCTGGGTTCGCGCACGGATCTGAACTGTTATAAAAGCCCGGGACCGCGTTGAAGCGCACGAATCACCCTTTCCCTCGCCCCGGTCAGGGAGAGTGGACAAAACGAGCGGTCTTTTCCTCACCGCCATCTTCATGGCACACGCAAGGGGCAACAGCTAGCCCGCGCCTGCGGACGCGTCCGCAGGGGCGGGAGGCCGCCGAGCGATTTGGCTGCAGATCGCTCGGCGGGGGAGGGCGCACGCACGTTTGCGTCCTTCGATTAATCACACGTCGATTAATGTTTGGGGGTGAACGCTTCGCGCCAACACAATGATGCCCGTGCCGCACAGTGCCAGCGCGCCGATGGCCGCCAGGCCCAGATCGCGCAGCGCCTCAAGTCCCGGCAGCAGCGGCAGCATACCGCTGAGGCTCACCGCCGCAAAAAGCCAGCTCCAGTTGCGGCGCGGGTAAACCGCTGCGCCGCTGCGCCCGGCCACGACCAGACCCATCGCCAGCGGCACCGCCAGCGTGAAGTAATGCAGATGGGACACCGGGCTCGAGAGCAGCATGATGACCGCCAGGCAGCTCAGAAAAAGCTCTTCGCCCAGCGCCGACTTGCGCCGATCCCATCGCGCCGCCGGCAGCGTCAGCACGGTCAGCAAAGCCGCAATCGCCCAATGCGCCGGTGTGGCCCATCGCTCCAGCGGCCGCGACCGCAGCCGGCGCGGTAAACTGACAGTCTCGCTCAGGTTGTACCATCGATGGAGCAGCGCGACGAAGGACTGGCTGTCGGTGCCGTTGATGTCGAGCAATTCGCCGGCGCGCGAGCGATCGCTGCCGCCCAACAGCGCCGGCTCGATCAACACGTGGTTCCATTCGCGGGCGTAGGCGACCGCCCGCGCCGGGCCGAAGTAGGCCGCCGGAATCATGATCAGACCGACGATCAGTCCCAGCCCGCATCCGGCTATCAGACGGAAATCGCGCCGCCACAGCGCGTAGATCAGCAGATAGGCGGGAAACAGCTTAATGCAGATCGCCGCGGACAACCACAATCCCGCGATCAGGCTGCGCCCGGCGATGACCGCCGCGACCATCGCGCACAGCAGCGCCAACAGCAGCAGATCGGCCTGCCCGCGTTCCAGGGCCACGCCAATCGGCGCGATGAAGATCAGGATGGGCAGCAGACGCAACATCCACCAGGCGCGGCATCCGGGCGGCGGGATTCCATCGGTATGCCCGCAGAGCCGGCGTTCCAGGGCGCTTGCCAGAGTGTTGACGGCAAAGCCCAGCAGCGCGAGGTTGAGCAGATACCACACGGCGACGGCCGCCCCGAAGGGCATCATGCCCGCGCGGCTTTGCCCGCGCGGCGCATCGGCCAGCGGGATGAGCGCGATCGCGAACAGCGGCGGATAGTGGTAATGCCAGCCTCTGTCGTCGGCGATGCTGTAAAGGTCGTGCCCGGTGCGTACCGCCCAGGCCGCCCGCAGGTAGACGTCGAGATCGGTCATGCGCACGCCCAGCCAGGCCGAGCGCATCTCGACCACCGCACCGTACGCCAGTGCGATGAGGATGAACGACGCGATAGCCAAACGCTCGGCGCGGGTCGGCCGCGCGAACGCCGCGTCCGGCTCAGGCGGCGCGGGTTGCGTCCGCGATGACATACGCACAGAGCGCTCATCCGCCGCCGCGCGGCGCCGGTTCAGCGCGACAACTCGAATTCCACCAGCGGCAGGCGATCGTTGCCGAAGAACAGGTTGCCGTCAACGAAGAAGGTGGGGGAGCCGAAGCCGCCGCGGTCGATCAGTTCCTGGGTGGCGGCGCGCAGCTTCTCCTTGTATTCGGGCCGCTTGATCTTCTCCAGCATCTCCTGCGGATCAAGCCCAGTCTGCCGCGCGATATCGGCGATTACGCTCTCCTGGCCGATGTCGCGATCCTCCACCCAATAGCTTTCAAAGGCGCGCCGGCTGTATGGCGCGATTTTGCCGTGCTCCTGGGCGACGTACGCCCCGCGCATCGTGTTGACCACCTTGACCGCCGTTACCCCCACCGTCGGCATCCGCAGCGTGATTCCGTAGTAGCGCGCCCAGTCCTGCATGTCCTTGGCGTAGTAACGGAGTTTGGGAATGACCGGCTGCTCACGGGTCTGATAGACCGAGGGGTTGACGGCATTGAACACGCCGCCCACCAGGATCGGCCGCCAGACCAGCTCGGCATGGTGGCGCCGCGCGATATCTTCAATACGGGTGGACGCCAGATAAGTCCACGGACTGGAGCAGTCGTAGAAAAATTCCAGCTTCTTCATGGTTGGTTCCTCGTGCGGCGCGGGCCTGATGCACCTCAATTAGCCCGCCCCCGGCGGGCGGTCAACTTGCGCTTTGCGTAAAACGGGCGCATCAAGATGGTAATTCATGGGGAGAGGCGGGCTAATGGTGCAACTGAAAACCGGCAACGTCAGTGCCAACGGGATCGACTTTCACTACATCGAGGCAGGCAGCGGTCCGCTGGTCCTGTGCCTGCACGGCTTTCCCGACAACGCCTACACCTACCGCTACCTGCTGCCGGCGCTGGCCCAGGCCGGCTTTCGCGGCGTCGCGCCGTTCATGCGCGGATACTTCCCGACCGGCCATCCCGCCGATGAGCGCTACGAATCGGTGTTGCTGGCGCAGGACGCCGCGGCGCTGATCCCCGCGCTGGGGGCCGACAACGCGTTCGTGGTGGGACACGACTGGGGCGGTGCGGCGACCGCGGGATGCGCGGTGCTGGCGCCCCAACGCGTGCGCAAGATCGTCACCATCGCGATTCCGCACGGCCCCTTCGCTACCGACTATGACTCGCTCAAGGGCGGATGGCACGGCTACTTTTTCCAGATGCCGTTTGCCGAAGCGCTGGTCGCCGCCAACGACTACGACTTCATCTACAAGTGGTGGCGCGACGCATCACCCGAGTACGACCCGCCCGCGGAGATCATGGACAGCGTCAAAGCCACGTTTCGCGCCCCGGGAACGCTGACCGCCGCGCTCAACTACTATCGCCACACCATCCATCCCGCCAACCGCGACCCTGCCCTGGAGGAGTTGCGGCAGAAGGTCGCGACCACGCCGATTCCGGTACCCGCGATGGCGCTGCACGGCACACGCGACCGGCCCGGACGCCTGGCGATGTTCGAGAAGATGGGCGCATTGTTCGGCGCGGGCGTCGAAAAGGTGCTGCTGCCCGGCACCGGCCATTTTCTGCATCTGGAGCGCCCGGTGGAGGTCAACACCCGAATCGTGGAGTTCTTGAAGTCCTGACCGCCGATGTTCGAGGGGCAGGTTCCGCACATGGCTGGAATCGGCGCGGCAGCGGTCAGGAGCCGGGGCAGCTGCTGAGCACGTCGGGTCCGCTGCAGGCCATCTTGCGTTGGATCATCTCCATCGTGGTCGGCTGGTGATGCGGATCCTTCGCCTGGTCCATTGCGATCTTGTAGGCGCCCGGATAGATCGGCGAGCCGTTGGGCCATTGCGCGTAGGGCGTAAACAGCGCGCATCCGGAACAACACACAGCCAGGGCCAGCAACAATTTTCTCACATCAACTCCCCTGTGAGGCCGCAGAGTATCCGAAACAACCGCCTGCGGGCAATCTCCCAACCAATTCCCCTGCCTGCCATCCTACTCGCTGTCGGAATCCTCGTCCTGCGGCGCCGCGTGATGCTTCGCGGCGGGCGTGACGGCGGGGGCGGCAGTCGGCATCGGCGACGGCGTGGGGCGCGGCTTCGAGGCATAGGCCTTGAGAATCTCGCCCGGGTTGGCGGCCGGATCGACGTGCGGATAGACCTTCACGATCTTGCCCTGCTCGTCGATCACGAAGGTGATGCGCCGGTTAAGTCCCAGGATCGGGATGCCGTTGGCGGCGCCGTAGGCCGTGGCGATCTTCTTGTCCGGATCGAGCAGCAGCGGAAAAGGCAGATTGTATTTGCGGATAAAGGCGGCATGCGACTGCGCGCTGTCCACGCTGCATCCCAGGATGTAGACCCCGGCGTCCTTGAACTGCCTGAAACCGTCGCGAAAGGCGCAGGCCTCCCGGGTGCATCCGGGGGTGTCGTCCTTGGGATAGAAGTACAAGACCAATTTGTAACCTTTATAATCGGACAGTTTGATAGCCCTGATCTGACCCGCATAGACCATCTGGCCCTGGAAGTCGGGCGCGGGCTGGCCCTCCTGCGGCATCGCCGCCTCCCCGCGCCGCGGCCGCAGCACAAGTATCGCGACAACCACGGCGGCGGCGACCAGGACAACCCAGCGCATGGCGGCGCTCTTTTAATGCGCCGAGGCGGCGAAGCTGGGCCGCTGCTTCGCGGCGGCAAAGCAGCGCGCGATTTTGGGAAACTCGCGCTCCAGGATAATCCCGCACGGCGCCATCACGGCCAGCACCGGGATGAAGCTGGCGTCAGCCAGACTGAAATCGCCGGCCAGATAGGGTCCGTCGCCGATCATCTCGGACAGCCGGGCCAGGATTTCGCGCGTCGCCTTCTGGCGTTCGGCCACGAAGTCGGCGCGCTGCTCCTCGGGCTTCTTGAGCAGCTTTTCGATGATCAGCAGACCGGTGGTCGGGCTCAGTTCGGTGTCGAACAGATAGACCAGCGATCGCACCTGGGCGCGCTTGGCGGGTGCCTTGGGCATCAGCGGTGGAGTGGGAAAGACCTCCTCGAGGTATTCGTTGATGACCGAGGACTCTGAGAGCACCACGTCGCCCTCGGGGGTGCTGTGCACCAGCACCGGGACCTTGCCGCGCGGGTTGAGCTTGAGGAATTCGGGCGTGCGGTTTTCGCCCTTGGTGACGTCGATGTTGACGCGCTCGAAGGGCAGCCCCTTTTCCTCCAGCACGATGCGCACGATGCGCGAGTTGCCCGATGCCGCGAACTGGTAGAGTTTGAGCCGCGGTTGCGATGGTGTCTGCGTCGTCACTGCTACCCTCACCCCAACCCCGCTCCCTGCTCAGGGAGTGGGGACAGACAATTCGGCCGCTGCCCGGCCGGCAGGAAGGGGCGGAAACCCGCCTCGCTTCAGATCTACTAAATGTAATACAGCCATTGCTTATAGCGTGGTTCGCGGCCGCGCAGCGCGGCGCCGAAAATCTCCTGGACCTTGCGCGTGAGCGGACCGGGTGAGCCCGCGCCGATGCGCCGGTCGTCGACTTCGCGCACCGGCGTGACCTCGGCGGCGGTGCCGGTCATGAAGACCTCGTCCGCGATGTAGACCAGGTCGCGCGGAAAACGCTGCTCGATCACCGCCACGGCTTGATCGCGCAGGATCGCGATCACCGAATCGCGCGTGATCCCGGTCAGGGAACTGGTGGTGGGCGGGGTGGTCACGATCCCATCGCGGATCACAAAGAGGTTTTCACCGCTGCCCTCGGCCACAAACCCGTCTACGTCCAGGATCATCGCCTCGTCGTATCCGGCGCGCTGCGCCTCGTGGACGGCGAGCACCGAGTTGATGTAATGGCCGGTAGCCTTGGCATGTGGCATCAGGGAATTGTGATGGAAGCGCACAAAGGAGGAGGTCTTCAACCGCACTCCGCGCTTGACGCCTTCTTCGCCCAGGTAAGCGCCCCACGGCCACGCCGCGATCGCCACCCGCACCTTGTTGGAGCGCGCCGCCACACCCATCTGCCCGTCGCCCAAAAAAACGATTGGCCGGATGTAGCATTCGGTAAAATTGTTGAGCCGGACCGTATCGGCGCAGGCCTTGAGAATCTCCTCGACAGCGAAGGGAATGGCGATTTCCAGGATATGGGCGGACTCGAACAGGCGGCGGATGTGCTCGCGCGCGCGGAAGATGGCCGAACGTCCGTCCTCGCCCTTGTAGCAACGCATTCCTTCGAACACGCCGTAGCCGTAATGCAGGCTGTGGGTCAGCACGTGGACCCGCGCCTCGTCGAACGGCACAAACTGGCCGTCAAGCCAGATCTTGTCCGATCGCACCGGACTCGCACCTTTTTCTGTCACCGATAACTCCCTGGCAGCGCGGACGAGGATCCCGGGCATCGTTCGATGCGCCTGCGGGCGCCCTCTCCACGCGGCAGAAATCTAAGCTAGTCAATGCCAAAACTTTGGACAAGGCGCGCGGCCGGGCTTGAGCCGGCACCTCGCCGCGCGGATTGGAGCCACGCTGGGTGTGCGCCGAAGCACGAGAGGAATTGAGTTTAGAGCGGGCGGCTTGCAGCCAAAAAAAAAAGGCGGCCTCGCAAGAGGCCGCCCTTTGCCTTGCACACGGATGGCGCGCGGCTTACATCATGCCGCCCGGAGGCATGCCCGGGGTGGCGGGCTTCTCTTCGGGCTTCTCAGCCACCATGCATTCGGTGGTCAGCAGCAGACCGGCCACCGAGGAGGCGTTTTGCAGCGCGCTGCGCACGACCTTGGTCGGGTCGATGATGCCGGCCTTCATCAGATCCTCGAACTCCTCGGTCGCCGCGTTGAAGCCGAAGGCGCCCTTGTTGTTCTTGATCTTGTCGACCACGATCGAGCCTTCCCAGCCGGCGTTCTGTGCGATCCAGCGGGCCGGGTCTTCGGCCGCTTTGCGGATGATGTTGACGCCGACCTTCTCCTCCTCGCTGACGCGCAGGTTGTCCAGCGCCGCCGAGGCGCGCACCAGCGCCACGCCGCCGCCCGGCACCACGCCTTCCTCGACCGCCGCACGGGTCGCATGCAGCGCGTCCTCGACGCGGGCCTTCTTCTCCTTCATCTCCACTTCGGTAGCCGCGCCCACCCGGATCACCGCCACGCCGCCGACCAGCTTGGCCAACCGCTCCTGCAGCTTTTCGCGGTCGTAGTCCGAGGTGGTCTCTTCGATCTGGGCGCGGATCTGCTTGATGCGCCCTTCGATGTCGGCCTTCTTGCCGGCGCCGTCGATGATGGTGGTGTTGTCCTTGTCGATCACGATGCGCTTGGCGCGGCCGAGATCCTGCAGCGTGACGTTCTCGAGCTTGATGCCCAACTCTTCGGCGATCACCCGTCCGCCGGTGAGAATTGCGATATCCTCGAGCATTGCCTTGCGTCTATCGCCGAAGCCCGGCGCCTTAACCGCGCAGCAGGCCAGCGTGCCGCGGATCTTGTTGACCACCAGCGTCGCCAGCGCCTCGCCCTCCACGTCCTCGGCGATCATCAGGAAGGGCTTGCCGGTCTTGGCGATCGCCTCGAGGATCGGGAGGAGGTCCTTCATCGCGGAGATCTTCTTTTCGTGGATGAGCAGGTAGGCGTCCTCGAGCTTGGCCTCCATGCGCTCGGGATCGGTCACGAAGTAGGGCGACAGGTAGCCGCGGTCAAACTGCATCCCCTCGACGACCTCCAGGGTGGTCTCCAGCCCCTTGGCTTCCTCGACGGTGATGACGCCCTCTTTGCCGACCTTCTCCATCGCCTCGGCGATGATGTCGCCGATGGTAGAGTCGTTGTTGGCGGAGATGGTGCCGACCTGGGCGATCTCGCGGCGATCCTTGGTCGGCTTGGACAGGTTCTTGAGCTCGGCCACCACCGCCTCGACGGCGCGGTCAACGCCGCGCTTGATCGACATCGGGTCGTGCCCGGCGGCGACCATCTTGATGCCTTCGTTGAAAATCGAGCGCGCCAGAACGGTGGCGGTAGTGGTGCCGTCGCCGGCCACGTCGGAAGTCTTGGAGGCGACTTCCTTGACCATCTGCGCGCCCATGTTCTCGAACTTGTCTTCAAGCTCGATCTCCTTGGCCACGGTGACGCCGTCCTTGGTCACGGTGGGGGCGCCGAAGCTTTTTTCAAGCACGACGTTGCGGCCCTTGGGGCCCAGCGTTACCGTCACCGCGTCGGCCAGGATGTTGACTCCCTTCTGGATTTTTTCGCGCGACTCCTGGCCAAAGCGAACAAGTTTGGCTGGCATAGTTAGTTAGCTCCTTCGTAGAAAAATTTCGTGTTCGTTGGTCCCGGCTACTCGATCACGCCCACAATCTCGTCTTCGCGCAGGATCAGATGCTCTTCGCCTTCGATCTTGATTTCCGTCCCGGAATACTTCCCGAACAGGATCCGATCGCCCTTCTTGACGTCAAGGGGAATCAGCTTGCCCTCCTCGGTCATCTTGCCTTTACCGACCGCCACCACCATCCCTTCCTGGGGCTTTTCCTTGGCCGTATCGGGGATGATGATGCCGCCCTTGGTCTTCTCTTCCTCCTGGATGCGCTTAACCAGGACCCGATCACCAAGCGGCCTAATGCTTTTCATGGCTGTGAAACCACCTCCTCAAATTGTTTTCGATGGAGCGCGTTGAACTTCCGCGCACAAGCTAATCACGGTTGGCGCGATGTCAACTGGCACTCTCAGGCTTTGAGTGCCAACGCAAATTTAGCGCAGGATCATCGTGGTTTAAAGAGGGGTCAGGAAAGAAAAATTGCAGAGTCGATAGCGAACAGAACACGAAAAACAACGAGCCCGCTTAAGCGTAGAGGGCCACCGCGGCTCGGCTGGGCCTTGGCGGGGAAGCCTGGATCAGTGGCGCGAGATCCCTACCCGCTATCGATGCGCGAGCGGCCTTGCTGGCCCCACCTCATTTTTTTCAGCGCTGGCGCGAACAAAAGATGTTCGCCTCCGGCGGGCAGGGAGGCCGGTCCCACCGAATACTTGTCACTGACTTCAACCCGGCCGCAAGCGCTACCTGGGGCCCTTCTTGCGCATTTCCTCTTCCCGGTAGCGGCGGTAGAGGATTTGCCATTCCGCGCTACCCTCGACCACGCCGCGCTTGAGCGAGGCGATTTTCCGCCGCACCGCGGCATCGACCTGGTCGCCCTTTTCCAGCCACTGCGCCATCGCCTCCCGCCCCAGGCGCAAGGCGAGCGGGAAGTTGGGGATGTCAGCCAGACCTTCGGCGCGCAGGCGGTTGAGCGATTCGCGGGCCAAATACAGGATGCGGGCTTCGCTCAACTTCATCGCCGTCGGTTCGCTATAAGGTGAAGTCGCGGCGTTGCGCGATGCGCTGGCGGATCAGGTTGCGCAGCCGGGTTACGTCGATACCGGGATGCTTGCGCGCTTCCTCCTCCGCCATCCGGTCCGCTTCCTCGTCGATCTGGTTTTCCAACTCGAAGTTCTCCGACATCAGCTCGACCACGCATGCGATGAGGGCGTCGGTGTCGGCGCGCGGCACGATCGCGCCGCTGGCCTTGAGGCTTTCAATGAAATACCTGGCCAGGGCGTCGATTTCCTGTTCGCGTACCGGCATAAAGCGAAGGGCAACGGGCGCGCTTTTCTCTCTTTCCTTGTAGGACAGGCGCGTGCATGAGTCCAGCGAAGGATGCCGCAGGCGTACCGGAGCGCCCGCTCTTTCCCACAACTGCTCGCCTGCGGCTGCGGACTGCAGCCGCAGGGCCGACAGAGCGAGTTGACGTCGGCGCGCTCGCGCTGCGGGTGAGAAGGCACCGGCAATGCTGTGAATCGAACCGAGGTTTCGGGCTGAGTGGGGGTTTCTTATCCCTGAGCGGGCAGGGTTTGGGTAAGGGTGCTCAATGCCCCCCAGACAAACACGGTGGGCGGCCGTTTCGGCCGCCCACCGCGAATCGAGCATCGGGAAGACCCGAAGGTCTGCCCGATGCGGCATACCGATTAGTGAACCTTGGCGGGTTTCGCCTTGTCGAAGTGCAGGCTCAGTTCGGCAACACCAGCCGCCACGTTGAGGCCGTTCTGGCCTTCGATGGTGACTGGCTGCAGCGCAATGGAGTTCTTGAATCCGCCCACCAGGACATTGGCTCCGGCGCCCACGCCCACCGCAGCGCTTGCGGTGGCACCGGCATAGTGACCGGCCAGCGCGCCCTGGCCCAGGTTGTTGGTCGGCGCCAACACCGCCCAGATCATGACCGCCGAGGACAGATATCCGATGTCAGCTCCGAACTTGCTGATCGAACCGCTGTAGTACTCGGTGTAGCCGGGCTGCATCGCGTAGGAGCACTTCAGCGAACGCGAAGACCCGAAGATGAAGCCCCAACCGCTGGATACGTGACAGGTAAGATAGCCGGCCCGAACCGTCGCCTTCTGTTCATCCGCGTGCGCCGCCGGCACGAGCGAAACCACCGCGAGGATCAACGCGGCGGCCACCATCATCCTGCGAATCTTTGACGTCATTCAGTTTTCTCCTTGTGGTTCTAAAGTCCGTCCTGGCTGATGCAATAACTTTTTCGTTTATCACGAAAACTGCCCCTGCTCAAGCGCGAACAATCGCGATGGACCGGCGCTTACGCGTGCTTGAGAGTGCTGTTTCGTCTCCTGCGCGTCAGTTTTTCACCTTTCTGATTTCGTAGCCCAACTCCTCCAGCGCGAAGACGATATCGGCCAGCGCGGTCAGATCCTGGATCTCGGCATGACCCAGACGCACGCGTACGGCGTAGTTGTAGCCGAAGGGATGCTTTTCCTTGCGCAGCTTAAGAATCTCGCGCGCCAGCCTTACAGGATTGGGCTTGGTTGCATCGTCCGCCATCATCGTCGAGGCCGTTGCGGGGCGCCGCCTCCCTTTAGAAGTATCGGCCACGACTACCTTCTCTGCAACCGTTTGCGGCAGAGAGCGCAGCATGGGCAACCTGCCCTCAGGTCATCATGTTGACCTTCGACTCCACCGCCATCGTCGAGACGATATGGCGTTTGAGATACATCTCCGCCGGGCTGAAGCCCAGCGCCAGGCCAAGGAATTGCGGCATGTGCAGGATGGGCAGGCCGATCGACTTGCCTTCCTGCTGCTCGGCGCGCGGCTGATTGCCGTCCAGACTCAGATGGCACAGCGGGCAGGGCGTGACCATGCAATCGGCGCCCTTGCTTTTGGCCTCGCCGGTGTGCTTGGCGGTCATGCCCAGCGAGCTTTCCTCGTTGGCGGTCAGCACCGGGAATCCGCAGCATTTGCCCTTGCCGGAGATGTCGGTCAGCTCCGCGCCCACGATGTCGATGAGTTTTTCCAGATAGGTCTTGCGCGCGTTGGACTCCTTGGTGGGCGTGACGACCTCGGGCGGGCGGCGCAGAAAGCAGCCGTAAAACGGCGATACCTTAAGCCCCTTGAGCGGCTTGCTCACCATCGCCTTGAGCTTGTCGGCGCCGTAGTCCTCCATCACCACCCACAGCAGATGCTTGATCTCGGTGGTGCCCTTGTATTCCAGACCTTCCTCGGCCAGGTATTCGCGATTGATCCTGGCGCGATACTCCGCATCCTGCAGCCGCAGGTTGGCCTGTCCGAACACGCCCTGGCAGGTGCTGCAGATGGTCATGATCGGCAGACCCATCCGCTCGGCCTTGGCAAAGGTGCGCGCGTTGATCGGGTCGGAGATGTATTGGGGCAGAACGCCGGCGCCGGTGCAGGCGACGTCCTTCATTTCCTCCAGTTCGATGCCGAGTTTGGCCGCGACCCTGACCGCGGAGGGATACAGTTCGGGACATCCGCCCTTGGAAACACATCCGGGATAAAACGCGTACTTCATTTCTCCTTTGCCTCCGCCTTCTCGATGATGCGCGCGATGCGATCGGCGCCCGGCCGCTTGGGATGCAGATAGGGAATCGGCGCCTTGCCGCGGGCGATGGCTTTGGCCGCGGTGGGCAGCAGTTTCATCAGCCCCGAGACGTTGGTCAGCCCTTCGCTCTCGATCGCCAGCCGCCCCTCGTCCAGCCATCCGCTGCGCTTGACCGAAGCCGCAAAGCTTAGGTGATGGCGCGCGACCTTCTCGTTGGTGATGCCGCGCTTGAAGGCTTCATCGCGCATTTCGACGATGCGTTCGGTGGGTGCGATTTCGCGCGGACAGTGCTCGCTGGCCTCAAAGCAGTGCACACAGTCCCACATCCCCTTGGGCCGCTCCAGGATGCGTAGCCGCTCGGCGGTGGCCTGGTCGCGCGGGTCAAACAGGAAGCGCGAGGCCTTGGTCAGCGCCGCGGGGCCGACGAACTTGAAATCCACCGGCAGCACCGTGCATCCTTCGTCGCACAGGCCGCAGTAATTGCAGCTCATCGCCTGGCGCACACGCGCCATCAGCTTGTCGTCGATCTGCGGCTCAGCCGCACCGTCGGCGTCCTTGGGTTCCATCCAGGGCTTGGTGGAATCGATCTTTTCCCACAAAAAGGCGTCCCAGTCGGAGATCAGGTCCTTGACTACCGGCATATTGCGGATCGGCTCGACCGCGATCTCGCCGCCCTTGGCGGCCAGCGGCGCAACCCTGGCGGTGCAACTGAACGCGGCCTTGCCGTTGACGCGCACGGTGCAATCGCCGCAGTAGCCGTGCAGGCAGGAGCCGCGGAAACCCAGCGTCGGATCCTGCTCGTCGCGAATCTTGAGCAGCGCGTCCATCACCGTGGCGTCGTCGGCGAGCTCGACGGTGTAGGTGGAACGGCCCGGCTTGCTGTGCGCGCCGGGCTCCTTGCGGTAAACGCTGAACTTGGCTTGCATGTCCAACTCCTATCCCGGCCGATGCTACAAGGCAACGACCGCTCTGGTATCGGCCTGCGGCGCACCCTGCACCATCGTCACCACAGTATGGCTGATGCCGGTGCGGTCGTCACGGGCCGGAAAGTCGGAGCGCCGATGGGCGCCGCGGCTTTCCTTGCGCGCCGCCGCCGCCACCACCAGCGCCTCGGCCAGATTGAGCATCGATCCCAACTCCAGGTACGCAACCAAATCGTAATTGTAGATCGCGGACTGATTACGTACACGCAGCCGCGCGTAGCGCTCCTTGAGCGCATGAATCCGATCGCGCGCGGCCTGCAAGCCGGCCGCGTCGCGTATCGCGCCAGCATTGCGGTCCATCAGGGCGCCCAGCTCGGCATGGATGTGTCCCGCGGTGTCCTCGCACTTATCGGTGGATACCAGGGCCTCCAGCCGCTTCTTCTCCTCTTCCAGCCGCTCGGCCGGGAAACTCGGGGCGGACGCCGCTTTGGCATACGCCGCCGCGGCTTCGCCGGCGCGCGCGCCAAACACCACCGCCTCGGTCAGGATGTTGCCTGCCAGCCGGCCCGCGCCGTTAAGCCCGTTGCAGGCGCATTCGCCGCAGGCGAACAGACCGTGCATCGGGGTCTGACCGGCGATGGTCGTTTCGATGCCGCCCACCGGACGATGCGCCACCGGGCGAATCGGGATCGAATCCTTCGTCGCGTCCAGCCCGGCGACCGTGCGCAACAGTTCCACCGTCTGCGGAAAGCGCGCGCGCAGTCTCTGGCCGCCGATCATGGTCAGATCCAGTGCGACCGCCGCGCCGTCGCGGGCCGCCTGCTGAATCGCCATGCAAATCTTGTCGCGGGTGGCGCCCGCCAGGTTGGCGATAGGCTGCCCGCCGGCGACGATCTGCCCGCCTTCGGCGAGCACCGCCTCGCTGATCATCAGCGCGTTGCCGCCGGGATAGACCAGGGGATGGAACTGCACCATCTCCAGATTCATCAACGGCACCCCCGCCTGGTAGGCCAGATTCTGTCCGTCGCCGGTGGTGCCCATCGACACCGTCGAGGGCAGGTACATCCGGGTGAAGCCGCCGGTGGCCAGGATCACGGCGCGCGCGGCAAAGCCGTCCATCGTGCCCGAGCGCAGGCCCAAGGCAGTGACGCCCACGCATCGGGCGGAGTCGATGACCAATGACGTGACGAACCAATCCGCAAACAACGGGATGCCTGCGCGCTGAAACTGCTCGTACAGCACCTGCATCACGACGTGACCGGTGCGGTCGTCGACATAGAGGCTGCGGGCGCGGGAGTTGGAGCCGAACCGGCGCCGGTCGAAGCGGCCGTCGGCACCGCGATTAAAAGGTGTGCCCATCCGCTCCAGCCACATTACGGCGTCGGCGGCGGCCAGGGCGAAGCTCTGCACCACGGCCGGGTCGCACAGACCATCGCCCGCGGCCAGGATGTCGCCGGCGTAAGCTTCGGGCGAATCGTCGGCGCCCAGCGGCGCGTTGATTCCACCTTGCGCCAGGGCGGTATTGGTTCGCAGCGGATGGACCTTGCTGAGCAGCGCGACCTTGGCGCCGGCCTGCTTAGCGGCGATCGCGGCGCGCAATCCCGCGGCGCCGCCGCCTACAACCACAACATCGAATTCCTGCACCTTGGTTCAAACTCCTGAGTTGCGCTCCGGAGCGCGGCCGCTAATTGGCCAGCCGCATGCGCATCGCGTCCTCCAGAGCGGGTAAAATCTGTTGCCAATCGGCGACCAGTCCGACATTGGCGCGCGCGAAAATCGGCGCCTCAGGGTCGTTGTTAATCGCCACCACCACATGCGCCCGCTTGATGCCGATCACGTGATTGGGCGCGCCGCGGATACCGATCGCCACGTACAGCCGCGCCTCCATCGCCTTGCCGGTCAGCCCCACCTGCAATTGCCGCGGCAGCCATCCCATGTCGGTGACGCGGCGGGTAGCGCAAATCGCGGCGCCGATGGTGCGGGCGAATTGCTTGACCCGCGCCACACCCTCCGCCCCAACGCCGGCCCCCACTCCCACCACGATCTCCGCGCCCTCCAGCGGCATGATCGACGGATCGAGCAGCGAGGTGGCCTTTACCAGCCGGCTGAGCGGCGGCGCCAAAGTGGGATTGACCACCTCGACCTCGGCTCGACGGGCGGGCTCCGGATGCGCCAGTTCAAGCACGCCCGAGCGCACCGTTGCCATCTGCGGATAGGTCTTCGACAGGATCGGAGCGACGATATTGCCGCCGAAGGCGGGCTTGAGCGCGACCAGGCGTCCCTGCGCGTCCAGTTCAAGTCCGATCGCGTCGCCGGTCAATCCCAGGCTCAGGCGGGCCGCCAGGCGCGGTCCCCAGTCGCGCCCCAACTCGCTGGCGCACAGCAAAAGTCCCCACGGGCGGCGCTGCGCGACCAATTGCGCAGCGGCTTCGGCGATCGATTCCGGGCGATGGGAGTCCAGCGCCGGATGGTCGATGATCAGCACGCGGTCGGCGCCGTAGCCGGCCAGCAGCCGCGCGTGACGCGCCATCGCGGCGGGAAATCCGAGCGCGACGAGCGCGCCGCCGACTTTCCCGGCGAGTTCGCCGCCGGCCGATAGCAGTTCCAAGCTGCCGCGCGTGATCTCGCCTGCCAGATTGCTCTCGCAGACCACCCACACGTCCCTGCCGGATGCGGATATGCGCGCCGCGGTATCCGCTTTGCGCCGGGTGCGCCCGGCGGCATTGAGCGCCTCCAACCGCTCCAGCTCGGCGACCGCCTGCTGCGCGGCGGCGGTGGGGTCGGCGCTGTCGATCAACTTGCATTGCACCGACGGCGCCTGTTGCACCCGCACTTCCTGCACCCAGGTCGGCGAACCGGCGAATCCAAACTGGCTGGGGTCGGGGCTCAGGTCCGCTGCGCTCAGCGTCGTAAACGGCTTGCTTTTGGCCGCTTCCAGCGCTGACGGCCGCAGCGGCGGCGGACGCGTGGTGCGCTCGGCACAGGTCAGCAGCGCCGGCAGCCGACACTCGATCTCCTCGGTACCCTCGTCGCTTTCGCGCTCGGCCCGCACCAGGTCGCCGTCCACGCTCAGATTGCGGATGCCGGTGATTTGCGCGATCCCGAGCAGTTCCGCGATTTCCGGTCCGACCTGGCCGGTCTCGGCGTCCAGGGAATATTTGCCCAGCAGCACCAGGTCGAAGGCTTCGCGTTTAAGCCACGCC
>Ga0209061_1003807_pt1 | contig 15602 bp, 15 predicted proteins | sample Coa_R1_10_FD_187157 | JGI IMG/M metagenome (GOLD analysis project Ga0209061, IMG submission 187157) | Surface soil microbial communities from Centralia Pennsylvania, which are recovering from an underground coalmine fire - Coalmine... | ecosystem: Environmental > Terrestrial > Soil >...
CACTGACTCACTCCTCCCGAGCGGTGGCATCGAACCGGGTGATTCCCTCATTCCGGAGCGGCGCTTAGACGCCACTTCGGCTCGACCCGGTGCGGCTGTCTTCGACCCCGCACGAACTGACCGTGCCAACGAGGCGGTCTTGAGGTTGACCCTACTGGAAGGGGCATCCGTGCCCAGACACTTCGGGCCGCAGCTGAACCTTTGCCCTCCCGAGTCTCGCAGAGAACACCGGGGGTCTCCGGCTGTCGCCCGGCAGCGTCTCTAAGAGGGCGGCGTGGCCACCAACTCCGAGGGGGCCACCTTCACGTGGTCCCGCAGCTCGCGCAGCCTCGGCTCCGCCAACTGACCGGTTTACATACTTGCTCCACCTCCCTTGACCATGGCCCAAGCAATGTCCCCGACGGCGTCGATCATCCAGTCCCTATCGGGTCAAGCGACCCTGTGGATGAAAATGAAAATCCTCTCCTTCGGGAAGAACTACGACGTGATGGATTCCAACCAAAGCGTCCTTCTGACCATCGGCTTGGACGCGGGCCAGAACGTGAAGGGACTGGCGGTGGGGGCCGCGGTCAGCCAGATCGCGGGAGATTATGTCGGGCGCTGGGCGGCTCGTCGGAGGGAGTATACCTACGACGTCAAGGACCCTCAGGGAAACCTGGCCATGCAGATTCGCAAGGGAGTGGGCGGAAACACGGCCACTTTCCAAGTTGTGGATGTGGCGACCCAGACCCAAGTCGGACGAATCGAGCTCAAGAGGAGCCTGATTGGAGGGCTCAAGGCCACATGGGTGGACCCGAGTGGGGTGGTTTACTTGCATACCAAGGGGAACATCCTCCGCCGCAAGTACGAAATTATGGGTCCCCAAGGGGAGCGTTGGGGCCGAGTGCGGCACAAAATCGTCGCCGTCCGCGACGTCTGGCAACTGGAACTCGACCCTCGAGTGAACCATCTCTATTCCGCTCTGTTCGCTACGGTCCTCGACTTCGAGAAGAAGATGTAGAGAAGACCCACCGGCGCATCCGTTGTCCCGTTCAGCAGGCGTGGCCATCGAAGGGGATGGCAATGGACCGGTCAACTCTTGGCTGATCGAAGCAGGGCGGACTTCATCCTCCGGCGATCGACCGCGTCGGGGAGCACGGCCACCTCCCTCAGCGACGTGGTCCGGATCCACTCAGCAACGACTCTCGAGACGACCGGATAATCGTAGCCCTTGTCCAGGCACGTGTGTTGGGAGGTGTCGGGCGGCGGAGCAGTGGGACGGCTTTCGTGCGTATCTTCGAGGAGCTTGTGGTCGTTCCGATTGGCCGGACCGACAATAAGAGTTTGTCCGGAAACCTACCCTTCGCCCCGGATTCGTGAGGTGCCCTCATCCTCCTCCTCGGATTTCAGTTCCTCCTCGAAGCACCGCCGGCAAGCGAACCCTACCTGCCCCTCTTCGGGGTCGTTCAGCGCGGACCAGACCGACTCACCGAACGCGGCGCCCGGGGATCGAGCCATCGGAAACGTCAGCGTGGTAGGGCTCCCACGCCCCATGCATCGAATGGGGACGACGACAGAGCCCGGGCGCCGGGCACGCTCGGGGGTTGCTCCCGCATTTCCTTCACTCGCTCGCTTCGGCATCGCCGCTCGGGGGAGCGGCAGGATGTCGCGCCTATAGAACCCGTCGGGGTCAGCGCGACCAGATTCCGCACGCCCGCCAGACGAAGAGCGCGCAGGCGAAGGCGACGAACCCGGCGTGGTTGTGGACCTTTCGCTCCCAGCGAACCCAGAGGCGACGAAACCGGTTCATCCCCACGTGAGTCCGCTCAACGACCCACCCACGGGGCTTGCGCTTTCGGTTCCGCTCCATCCACGGTGGCTCTTCCCCGATGGGGGGATGTTCATCGGGAAGAGGTAGGCGTGAGCGGTCTCCCTCACCTCGGCGGAGTCGTGGCCCTTGTCGGGGCACCGGTGCTGAGAGGTGACCGGGGGCAGGTCGCGACAAGCCTTCATGGGTTTTCGGTTTAGAGCCCATTCGAGTACCTGATTTACTGACGATTCCACCGGAGCCCCTCGGCGATAGATAGGCGTCGGACGGCGGTACCGTGACCGCCATGGCCGAGCTCGATGCCCAAATCCCGGACGCTTCGGCCTTCCCGATCCCCTCTGGGAGCGCATCCAACGCATTTTTCCCTCTCCACCTTGTCGAGCGGAGAGTGGGCGACCTCGCCCACCGGACCGCCCGATCATGGAAGCGATCCTCTTCGTTCTCCTCACCGGGATCCCCTGGCGCGCTCTCCCTCGGCGCTATGGAGAGGCCACGACCGCGCACGATCAATTCCAAGATTGGAGCGAAGCCGGAGTCTTCGAGGAGCTTAGGCGCCGAACGCTTCTTGAGTACGACGCGAACGTCGGCCTCCGATGGACCGGGCAGGCGATAGACGGCGCGATGACCAAGGCGCCGCTCGGTGGTCGGGCCACGGGACCCAACCCTACGGACCGCGCCAAGAAGGGCGTCAAGCGGAGCGTGCTCACCGAGGGAGCCGGCACCCCGATCGGGCTCGCCGTCGGGCCGGCGAATCGGAACGACTACCAACTCCTCGAGGACCTCGAGGAAACGCTCGCGAGTCGTCCGGACCTTCCGCCGCCCGACACCTCGCAACCCACGTGCCTGAACAAAGGCTACGATTACCCCGTCGTCCCCGAGATCCTCGAGGGGCACGAGTTCGTCACCCACATCCGCTCCCGGGGAGAGGAGTCCCAGGAAATGGAGCGCAACCGGAAGCGACGACCCCGGCGGTGGGTGGTCGAGCGGGTCCACTCCTGGATGAATCATTTCCCCCGACTCCTTGTGCGTTGGGAGAAGAAGCTCGTCAACTACCTCGCGCCGGTCCAGTTCGCCTGTGCGTGGATCGCCTATCGGGCGGCGGGACTCATTCCGGCCCGCTGACCGCGCCGCCGATCTCTAGGACGGCCGCCTCGGCGGATTGTGCCGAAGCGAGCCCGACCGGAGCGCCCGCCGAAGGAGAAGCCCAGCCTCACGGTCCTCCCGATATGCTGCGCGAGTTGCGACAAGTGGAGTTGGGTCACTCTACCGAGAATCGCTTCGTGGGGGGGAGCGATGTTCCACGAGAAGGATTGGACCGTCCTCAACGAACCGGAGGACGGGCATGTGACTTTCGCATGCGGGAAGTGCTTCGAGGCGGAAATGAACAAGTCCGCCTCGAAGATACATGGCGAAGGCTCGGAGTTGGCTTTCGAATGGGCTCCTACGTCATGTTCGGGGCCGACCAGCTATCCAGAGGTCACAACTTGGAGAGAGGGCGGGCTAATTGGTATGGGGGACATGGACCAGGTGGCCCCAAGAGTGAGGACCGGGTTCTGACCCCGGCGGCTCGCGAACCGCAGCCATGTAGGGAGCGACTCCACCAGGGCCTTCCGGACCCGGCTCGCCTCTCCCAGTGGCCGACATTGAGGCGACACCTATCAGAGACAAGTGAAACGAATGTCTCCTTGCATCAGGTGCGGAGCGAACCTACATCTCCCCGTCAATCAGCTTCTCCGCCCAAGCGACAACTCTCTCTGCCAACGCCATGGCTTCTCGGAAGTCATGCTCGGTGGCGGGCTCTTCGTCGCTCGGATACCTGGCGCCCATCGCATATCCAGTCAGCCGGTCTGCCTCCAGAAGGTTGGCGGGTACAACCACCCCTGCCTCGACCAGTAGGGAAAGGAGCTGCTCGATGTCGTGCGTGTAGGGGAATGTCTTTTGTTGGTGGAGGAACACGGCCTTGATAGCCTTCTCTGCGGCCTGTTGGGCGGCGAAGCACGGGTTCTCCCACGGTGTCACTGGAGGTTTCGGCTGCTTCGCCCACGCAAGGTCACCCCGGGCGCGCCTCAGCCACTCCCGCGGGTCGTCTGGTGGGTACGCTTCAGGCATTGTAGATGACCTTTCCCTCGCGTAGCGCGGGATAGTAGACCAATGCCGGGCAACTGCCAAACCTCTCCAGGTCCTCAGGATGGGCCACAATGATGTCTTTTGCGATCCCCAGGCCCATGAGCGTGCGACGGATGGTCCACGAGGTCTCTCTCCTGTTGACTCCTGACTTGACCACCAGAAGGTCCAGGTCGCTGTCCGGACCCATCGTCCCCTTTGCGGCAGAACCGAAAAGGATAACCTTCTCAGGATGCACCGCCTCGACTATCCTGCGGACTACCTCCTCCAGGAGTACCTTGCTGGGGGAACCGGGCCCCCTTTCCGTCATTGCGGTCGTCCCAGTAGAGTTGGATGAACGCGAAGTGCCATTCTTCCCCATCGAACTCGTTGGGAGCCTCGCCCCTCCAAGGCTCCTGGATAATTGACCCCTTCGGCCTTACCTCTGGACAGTGCGGAACTTCGGTGCACCAGCAGGGTCATACACCAAACGGAGGCCCCGAACAGCCGATATGGGGCCGAGGTTGGTACCCATTCACGAATCGTGCCCCGGTGAAGAATAGCCTCGGCACCGGATACCCCCTGCGACGGGCCCTTCCTCACTGGACCCGGGGGTCGTTGGGTCCCGCCCCCTCCAAAGACGGGGCCGGATCCCCTGCCCCGCCGGATTGCTCTGCGCCAGACCTCCGGTCTCGATCCAGGTCCAGGGCTCCTCCTCCCGCCCCACCAGGCACTTCTTGAGTCTCCTCGCGGGCTCACCTCGAATCTCACGTTTCAGGAGCCGCTCGACCCGGGCGCGGACTATTGCCGACGTCCTCTTCCGTCCCTCTTCCTCGGGGAGCTTCGTCGCCCTCAGCACGGCGCCCGCTGCCACCTTCATCGACTTGAGCCATCGCCAGTCGGGAGCGGCGGAAACGGTCTCGTCGCCCTTGAGACCGTCCTTGGCATGCCGGCGGATGTGCACCCAGTCTCGCTGGATCCGTTTCTTCCCCTTCACTGGGTTGAAGCTCTTCCCTCCGTCTGCCACCACGGTCTGCTCGGGGTTCCCGGGCAGAATCCGCTCGGGCACATCATCCCCTCCCGACTCGTCCACCACGCCTGGCGTGCCTTCAGCTTCGGCGAGATGAAATCCCAGAGGAAGTAGTTCACTCCATCCACCCGCCACCCCGTGTTGTCCACCACCACCTCCTTCCCCTCCCGGGTGGCCTTCATAATCGCCTCCAGGGCCGGGGCAAAGAACTCGGTCGACCGGGTCACCACCTTGTCGATGGCTCACACCAAGAGTCTCTGCCCCTAGTCGGACTCCAGGAGCCTCTGGATCCGGCGGGTGGTCAACCCAATGGCGGGCCAGCCCACCACCAGGAAGTGGGTTCCCCAACCGAAGCGACTCATCGGCGGAGCCCTGCGAGGGGGAACCTTGGCGGCAGAGAGCTTCCCACACCTCCTGCACCTGTAGTGGGCCATGTGGTAGTGGAGCCTCCGGACATGCCCCGGGATGACTTGGTCGATCCAACGCTCGGTGTGGTCCAAGGGGTCCCCGAGCCCCTCCCCATGGTCGGAGGGGCGCCACCCGACCGTGATGTCGACCGTTTCCGTTCCGTCCTCCGTTGAGGGCGAGGGACGGTGCTGGGCTTACTGACCTTTCTTAGCCCCTGCCTTCTTCTCCGGTTCTTCGGGGTCTTTCTCCCCTTGGGGCTTGACCCAGGGAGGCGGAGGCTTGGCACGTCCCTCTCCTTTGACCAAGGCTTCCAGTTCCTCCCCACGGAGCTTGAGATGGAGGATCTCCTCCCGGTGTTCAAGGTTCTCGGTGAAAAGACGCTGAAAAGCTTCGAGGGAGATTTCGAGCGTAGGGGGTTAGTCGAAGCGTCTCACGCCCTAGAGTCAAGGCATCGCTAGATCTAACGGATACCCAATTGACAACTGTCGTACGTCGGTTATCTCCGTGACGATTCGTGCAAGCTCTCGAAACCGGGTCGTTGTGGCGAAACGCTCGTGGAGGGCGGCCGCCGCTTCCCCTGAGCCGAGACGGCCACGGGCTTCCGGCCACGAAGAAGGAAAGGAGGAGAAGGTCTCAGACGGAGCCGCGCTTTGAGCAACCCGTACCCTCAGGATCGGTGCAGGGGGAAGGGTACCCGACCCGAGCGACCGGCGCACCCCGCGCGGAGGCGGGCCTCCCCAGCCTCCCCGGGGGCCCGCGCCGGGGGTCACAGCCCTATCCGACGGTTCGACCGTTCGGCCTCCATAGCCCGGATCCGGCGGTCCGCGGCCGAAAGGAGGAGGGAGTCCTTGTCGGCCCGGACCCGATCGCTCGGCCGTTGGGTTTCGCTGGCCCGGAACTCGGCCGCTTCCCCAGGAGCGGCGGCTTCGGCCCTCTTCGGGTTCGCGGCGTTCAACTCCGGGTTCGGTTCCACCATACCCGGGCTATCGCAACCGATGGGGGATAGGCACGGCGGCCCCCGAATCGTCGGGGGCGACGGATCCGCGATGGACCAACGGGGGACGGGCGCAGAGCGCGTCCAACCCCGTTCGCATCACTCCGGAGGAGACCCCCGGCGCCGGCTCCGCAGAATGCCGACCGCCGCCCCGATCGCCACAACCACCACGATCGCCGCGATGAGGGCGTAGCCTTCCGTGGGGGTGAGCGGCAGCCCGAAGAAGGTCGAACCGGCGGGGGCTGAGCTCGTGGCCCGGTAGGTGAAGGATTCGGAGACCGATCCGCCCTGGATCACCACCCGGACCGTCGTCGGCGCGACCGAGTAGCCCGAGATGCTGAGCGGTGTGAGGAGGTAGGTGCCGTTGGGCTCGTTGGTGATGAGGCGGCTCGAGCTACCGGAGACGGAGCCGTTGCCGATCCCCACCGACCAGTAGGTCCCGGAAGGTAGCCCGGTCTCCAGCATCTGGAGGGCGTAGGTGACCCGGGTCCAGGTCAAGGTGACATTGACCGGTGCTCCCGAAACGGTCACCGAACCCGTGTAGGCGGAGAGCGAATAGCCCGGGACTCCCTGGACGCGATAGGTGCCGGTCCCGTTGGCGGCGAGCACGGCGAGGGTCGACTGCTGGGTGGTGTGGAGGACGCCGTCGAAGGTGACCGACCAGGAGGTCCCCGAGGGCAGACCGGTTTCCTCGAAGGTGACCGCGTAGGTCACAGGAACCCAGTCGATCGTCACGTTCACCGGAGCCCCGTTGACGGTGACCTGCCCCGAGCTCGGCTGGGGCATCCAACCGGCCACCGCCCCGACCGTGTAGTCGTAGACGCCGTTCGGCGCCGCGAAGGTCACGGTCGATCCGACATTGACGTGGAGGGAACCGTTCACATCGACCGACCAGGCGATGCCGGACGGGAGGCCGACCGCGAGGAATCGCACGGAGTAGTTCACCCGCACGAACGAAAGGGTCAGGTTCGGGTTGGTCCCGTTGACGGTCAGGGTCCCGTTGAGGGGGCCGTAGCCGCGGGCCAAGGCCGTCGCAATGTAGCTGTACGTTCCGTTCGGCAACCGGACCTGCAGGGTCGACTCATTGGATGGGGTCGACGGCCCACCGGTGATGTTGAGCCACCAGGTGACCCCGGCCGGAAGGCCGGTCTCGAAAACGCTCAACGTGTAGGTGAACGGGGCGTACTGGGCGGTCACGGACGGCGCCGAGCCCTGCACCGTGAGGGTCCCTCCCGGCGGCGCGGTGTAGCCGGCGACCGACCCGAAGCTGTAGGGGTAGCTCCCGTTCAGCAGCGGGACCGTGATCTGGGCGGTGTCGGAGGAGTAGACGGTTCCGTTCACGGTGACCGACCAGATGGTCCCGCTGGGCAGCCCCTGCTCGGTAAACTCCACCGGGTACGTGGTCCGGGTCCAGGTGACCCCCAGCACGTAGTTGGCACTGATCGTGACCCGGCCGGAATACTGGGTCGTCCAGCCCGAAATCCCAGCGATCCGGTAGAGGTAGACGCCGGCGAGCAGGGTGAAATTGACCCAGTCGGAGGTCGAGGAGTCGGTCCGGTTGTCGACGGTCACCGACCAGAGCGTTCCGTTCGCCAGTCCGAACGACTCGAAACTCAGCGTGTAGGCGATAAAGTCGAACCGGACATCGACCGTTTGGTTGGCGCCCCGGATCGAGAGGTTGCCGGGACTCCCGGCGTAATCGGGGTTGGCCGATCCCAGCGTGTAGGCGTAGGTCCCGTTCGGCAATGAGAGGTTGAGGGCCACGGTCGTCGAGGAGTGGCTGGCGCCGGAGGTCAGGTTGAGCCACCAGAGGGTCCCGGCGGGCAGGCCGGTCTCATTGACACTGACCGTGTAGTTGACGACCGACCAGTCGATCCCGATCGAGTTCGCGGACCCGTTGACGATCAGGGTGCCGTGGGTCCGATTGGCCCGGTAGCCGGAGACGAAACCGACCGACCAGTTGTAGCTCCCGTTCGCGGCCGACACCGTAATCGTCGACCCCGTCGAATTGGCCGACCGGTTCCCGAGCGTGACCGACCAGAGGGTGCCTGAGGGGAGTCCGTGCTCGGTGAACGCCACCGAGTAGGTCACGGCGCCAAAGGCGATGGTCGCCGACCGATTGGCCCCCGCGACGGTGATGCTGCCCCCGGGGGCCTGGAAGCCGGGCCGGGCCGAGGCGACGGTGTAGTGGTAGGTTCCGTTCGGTTCGGTGAAGTTGAGGGTCGTCGAATTGCTGCGGTAGCTTCCCCCGCCGGTGACGTTGAGCCACCATACGGTCCCGTTCGGGAGGCCGGTGGCCGTGAACCGCAGGTCGTACGTCACCTCGACCCAGGTCGAGTTCAGCGTGACGTTGGCGCCATGGACCGTCACCGTTCCCGCATAGGTCGGGGTGTGGTAACCGGCGATCGGGCCGAGCGACCAGAGGTAGCTCCCGTTGGGTTCGACGAAGGCGATCTGGTTGGAGGTGCTCCGCTGGGTGGTCCCGTTCAGCGTGACCGACCAGGCCTGACCGGTGGGGAGGCCCGATTCATGGAAGGTCAGATGGTAGCGGTCGATCGGCTCGTAGCCGAGGATCCCCTGGGTCGTGTTGCCCGAAGAGATGCTGAGGTTCCACCGGTTCCCTCCCGCCGGACTCCAGCCCTGGTTTTGGGCGGTTTCGCCGGTCTCGGTCACCCCAAGGCCGAAGGGGGCGGTGTCCGCCGGCACGAAGTTCGTCTGGCCGAGCGGCTCGACCGCGACGGTCAGGTTGCCCGCCGTGGGGCGGGTAAAGTTCCCCGAGCCCAAGGAGGGGCCCCCGACGAGGCCGAACTGGGGGGCGAGCCCCCCCGGAGTGGGGTTGTTCGGATACGGACCGTTGGAGTAGTTGATCCCCTGCCAGGAGTAGTTGGTCGAAAGGCTCCCGAGGATGTACGAGGCTCCTGGGACCGGCAGGGTGAGAGTCTGGTTCTGGACCGAGAAGAGGATCTCCTGGGCCTGGAAGCCGGGGCGCTGGACGAGCTGGCTCGTGACGTTCAGCCGGGCCGGGAAGGTGACAATCTGGCCGGCGGGGAAGTTGTACTCGTAGATGCTCAGGGACGGGTACTGGCCATAGAAGGGGAAGATCACCCAACCGGAGTACGTCAGATACCACCCGCTCGAGGTGTTGGTCATGTAGATCACGTTCTGGACCCAGTAGATCGGCGCCCCGAGGCCGTCGGCCAGGAAGAAGTTCTGCTGGATCGACGCGTTGAACGCCGTGTTCACGGTCCCGTTCGAGAAGTACGAGGTGACCGCCAGGTTCTGGAGGGTCAGGACGTCGGAGACCCCCGAGAGCCGACCGTAGGGGGTCGTGGAGGTGTTGGTCAGGAAGAAGACCGTGTAGTTGTACGCATCGATCGACCCCCAGCCGGTCACCAGATCGTAGCCGAAGCCGGCCGAATAGAGGTGGTTCTGCCCCTGGGTCACATCCATCAACGGAAGGACCGGCAGCGAGGAGTTGTACGACCCCGTAAGGGAGTAGCCGGTGGTGCTGGTGAAGGTCAGCGCCGCATACTCCTGGTTCGCAAGGTCGTAGAGATCGGGGTTCAGGAATCCCAACGGGGCGTCACCATGGGCCGCGAGCACGTGGTCGATCTCGGCGATCATCCCGGCCGTCAGGGGAGAGGCGATGCTGGTCCCCCAGGTCAGATCGTACGACCCTCCGTAGGTGGCGTTGGTGGCGTAGTAGCGGTACCCGTCGATGGAGATGGTGATGAGGGTGTTGTTGGCGATCGCCGCAATGTCCGGTGTGGCCCGGCCCGATCCGTGGATGACATTGTTCGCGGAGGTGTTGGCCTGCCAGGACGGCTCGGCGAAGACCGAACTGATCCCCCCGGAACTTCCCGCCGGCCCGCCTCCCGCCGTGTCGTTGGCCGAGATGTTCCAGGCGATCTGGGACTTGAGGTGGAGGTAGTTGGCCGAACCGACCGTCGAGTGCAGGACCGCGGTGGTGCCTCCCACCGCGGTGACCCCGAAAGTGTCGTAGGCCATCGATGACGGAAACTCGGTATTTGAACCGACCCACTTGGAACTGTTCGGGTTGTCCGCGGCGTCTCCGGAGGAGGCGAGCACGGAGATCCCCCGGGCCTGCGCCACCTGCAGGTTGGTGTACCAGCTGGAATCGTTGTAGTCGTTGCCGCCCCAGGAGTTGGTGATGACGCTGACGTTCGCGAGCCCCGAGGCCGAGCTGTTCGGGTTCAGGATGTAGGCGAACGCCGCATCGAGATTGGCATACGAGGAGTTCGGGCCGTAGACATTGTAGATGGACGCCCCCGGCGCGGTGCTGCCCACCATCTCGAGGTCGAGCGTATTCTCCGCGTTGGCCCCGGTGGCGTCGTAGGAGGCGCTGATTCCCGGTACGGCCGCGCCGTTCAAGGGCACCCCATAGAGGTGGGGGTGGGGCTCACCGGCCGGCAGGGTCTCGTTGTAGAAGTCGTAGACGTCGGTCGGATCGAAGGGACCGACCGCGGTGCCGCTGCGGTTGGTGCCCGCCCACAGGATGGTCGCGACGACGGCCGAGGTGGGATACCCCGACGCGTTGAACAACGAAGGCTCGTCGTAGGCGATCTGGAAGTCGGGGGCGTACTCGAGCTGGACCCCGGCCGAGTACGCCGGGGGAAGGTACCCGCTCGCCGAGTGCACGGTCCCCGGGGGCGGGGGAGCGGCGACCTGCCGGAGGCTACCGAGGCTGGCCGGGTGGATCGTCAGTGACGAGTAGGTGCTGAGCCCCTCGACCGCCGCGACCGACCCGGCGAGCGACGCCGGGAGGCCCGGGGTGCCGACCGCCGCGACGTACCGCCGGTCGCCGATCTGGAACTGGTGGACGGGGACATGGAAGATCTGGTCGATCTGGGCGGGCGTGGCGTCGAACGTGAGGGTGAGGCGGTCGGCATAGGTTGTGAGCCGCCCGACCCCATATGAGCGGAAGAAGGAGGTCAGGCCCCGGTAGGCGGACACCGGACCCCCGAACTCGGCATTAAATTGGGCGGCGGTGAGGTAGTGGTGATACATCGGGCTGGTCGGGGTCGACAGCGCCCGGAGGAACCGGTCCAGCCGGGCCGGGTGGGCCTCCTTGAGCGTCACGACGATCAGCAGCGACGTGGCCGGAGCCACCCCCTGATCGACTGCACCGGAGACATGGGCGCCCGCCTCGGTGTCCGGCACCGATGTCCACGGGCCGTACGCCGCGAGGCCGGCTCCGGATCCCGGCGCCGCCGAGGCCCCGTGGGGGATGACCGCACCGGTCCCCGGCACCGCTCCGAAGAGGGAGCTGAGGAGCAGGAGGGCCAGGACCCCGGCTGCCAGAAGGGCCGGCCGGAGGCGGCTGTCCAAGGTCGGTTTCGGCCGGGCCATCCGCTGCCGGCGGTGGGTACAGGCATTCATTGAATCGTGGGAGCCAAGGCAGGGTATTTGATGGTTGGCCGCCCGGCCCCGGAGCCGTCGGAGCAGCGGTGGCGCCCCCGCGGCCTGCAAAGGGTCCGCTTTCCGAACGGCCCGGCGGTCTGTGGTCGGCCCACGGAATCAGGGTCTGAGAATCCCGGAGAGCGCTGATCGAGGGTCGGACCGTCCGGCCGGAAGTCGGACCTACCGACCGGTGCTCTTCCGGAGCGCCTCGTAATGGAGCAGGATCTCTCCGTCCTCCCCCGGTTGGGTCTCGAGCAGCTTCAGCGTGCACTGGTGGTCCATCGGTCCCCAGTAGAGTGGGCCCTTTCCGTAGATGACCGGCATGATGAAGAACCAGTAGTCGTCAGCGAGGTTGCGCCGGAGGCATTCACGAACGACAGCCGGACCGCCTTCCAGCATGATGTTGCCCCCCTTTTCCCGCCTCAGCTTCGCGAGGATCCGGCCGAGGTCCCCTCTCACTATCCTCGAGTTTTCCCAGTCGGTAGATTTGAGGCGGTGCGAAAGGCAGACCTTGTCGACCCGGTCGAGGTAGCGTCGGTAATCGAGCAGCCACCCGGCTTCGCCGGGTTTCCGGACCTTCTCGCTCCAGGTCTGCTGGTGGCCGATGAAGGAGCGCCGGCCCATGACCACCGTGGTCACATCGGCGAATCGGTCGTACCACATGTGACGGAAGAGGGCGGTCACCTTCGGCGACGGCCGCCTCGACCCCGGATACTCCGGGAACGCCCCTCGGCCGTCCAAGGTCATGTACACATTCGCCGTCACTTTTCGCATCTGCTTGCCCCCACCGTTCGATGCGTGGAGGCTCCTCAGGGCCGCCGACGCGGCTATCGTATGCCTAAAGCGACATATATCCATTGCGGCGTATATCGGGCATGGCCGACGTCTTTCAACTCCTGGCCGAACCCGCCCGGAGAGACCTGCTCGACTCGCTCCGTGAGGGGGAGCGATCGGTCAGCGAACTGGTCGAACGAACGCGCAGATCCCAGCCGTCCGTCTCCAAGCAGTTGCGGATCCTCCGGGAGTCGGGCCTCCTCGCCCTTCGCTCGGAGGGGCGCAAACACCTCTATTCGATCCGGGGCCAACCGCTCCGGGAGGTCTCCGAGTGGCTCGCCCAGTACGAGCGCTTCTGGCAGGAGGGGCTCAGCCGGATGGATCGACTTCTCCAGCAGGAGTCTTCGGCCCGGACCCGGAGGCAGCCGTGAACCCGCCGGAGGATCCAGAGGTCGCGGTCCGGATCGAGCGGGTGCTCCATGCCCCGCCCGACCGGGTGTTCCGGGCGTTTCTCGATCCCGACCTCATGCGTCAGTGGGTGACTCCGGACGACCTGGACCTCGACCGCATCCGCATCGACGCCCGGGTCGGCGGTCGGATCGAAGTCTGGCATTCCCGCCATGGGGTGAGCACCGGGAAGTTCGAGGGGGAATTCGTCAAGATCGATCCTCCGCGGGAACTGATCTACCGATGGGCCTTCGTGGGCACCGAGCCCGAGAAGGGTGAGTACTTCGACACCCTGGTCACGGTCCGGCTCCGTCCGATGGCCCCGGGAGCAACCCGGATATCGATCGTCCACGAGCGGCTGGCGGAGCTGGGTCGGGGAGCCCCGCAGATCTACCGCCAACTCCGCCCGGGCTGGGAGGTCGGCCTCGGAAAGCTGGACCGGGCCGTTCGGTAAGCCGGCCCCGCTCGATCCTGAACTGTTGGAGCGACGTTCAGGTTCCGCCGTCCGAGCCCCTAACGGACCGGGGGCTCCCGCGGAGTTCCGGAGGCGGCTGGCGGGGGCTCGGCTCCGGACCGGGCAGCCTCAAATCGGATCGCGGCCTTGCCCGACCATGCCCGACCCCACCCCTCCGGCGGCCGAACCGGTCCACTCGGTCCGGCTGGAACTGACGGGGGGGTACGCCTTCCGGGCCCGATTCCCCGGATTGGAGACGACCTGGACCCTCGATGAGCCGGCCCCGCTCGGCGGCGCCACCGGGCCGAACGCCTCCCAGGCCCTCGCGACCGCCACAGCCCACTGCCTCTCGGCGAGCCTGCTCTTCTGCCTTCGGCGGGGCGGGATCGAACCTCAGCGCCTCACGGCCGAGGCCCGTGCCTTCACGGGACGGACCGAGGAGCACCGGCTGCGGGTCGTCCGGATCGAGGTGACCCTCCAGGTGGCGGTCGCGCCGGACGTCGACCCCACGCGCTGGCGCCGTTGCCGGGAAGTCTTCGAGAACTACTGCGTGGTCACCGCGGCCGTCCGCGGTGGGATCCCGGTCGAAGTCCGCATCGACTCGGGGCCGACCGCTCCCCCAACGGCGCCCTGAACCGGCGCGGCCTCGATGGCGGGCCGGCGAGGCCGGGCCCGACATCGGCCCGGGTTCGGCCGGCCTCACGTCAGGTCCTCACCGGGGGTGACCTAACCGTATGACTCCCCCCTCCCTACCACTTCGCATGTCGGAGACGGTCGCCGGCGAAGGAGTTCGCATTGAGCTGGAAGGGTCGATCGGGTCGCTCCGGATCGAGCGCCGGGCCACGGTCGTGGTCCGGGGCGAACGCCTGACGGTCGAGGGGGAGGTCCGCGTCCGGGGCCCGGCCCGGATCGAGGGTTCGTTGGTGTGCGGGGGGTTCGAGTCCCGGGACGGGGAGGTCCGGCTGGTCGGGGATCTCACGTCCCGGGAGGGAGTCGAGGTCCGGGACGGGGCCCTGGAGGTGACCGGGAGCCTCGAAGCGCCGTCCGCGGATGTCGATCGGAGGCTGACGGTCGGTGGCCCGGCCAAGGTGGCCAAGCTCGATGTGGGGGGGCAGCTCACCTGTGCCGCTACCTTGCTCGCCCAGCGGGTCTCGGTCGGGGGCGTGATGCGGGTCACCGGACGCCTTGAGGCCGATCGGGTCGACGCCGGCGGCTCGGCGGAGATCGGGGAGGCGGCGATCGGGGAGCTCGAGGTTGGGGGGATGATCCAGATCGGGAGCGGAACGGTGCACCGGTGGATCGAGATCGGCGGTCGGCTGATCGTCGACGGACCTCTCACCTTCGGGGGGCTGGAGGCCGGGGGCCGGGTCGAGTTCCGCGGGCCGGCGAAGGGGGGTTCGATCGAGGTCGGCGGGATACTGGAGGCCCGCAGCGAACTCACGTTCGAGGATCTCCGGATCGGCGGTATCGGACGGATCGCCGACCGCGGGCAAGGCCGGTCGGCCGAGATCGGCGGACGGTTCTCGGTGGGCGGCGATCTGGAGCTGTCTGGCCGGCTCGAGGTCGGGGGCCGGGCTTCCATCGACGGCGCGCTCCGGGCGCGGGAGGTCGAGATCGGAGGGCGGTTGGAGGCGGAGCGGGCGGTGGCCGCCGAGAGCCTCGAGGTCGGAGGGGCGATCTCGACCCGGGCCGGCGCACGGGCCGGCCGGCTGCGGCTCGGGAAGCGATCGACCTCACGGGGTCCGCTCATCGGCGACCGGGTGGAGATCGGCGCCCACGCCATGGCCGAGGAGGTGTTCGGAATGTCGGTGCTGGTCGACCGCGACGCCCGCGTCCGACGGATCGTGGCGGAGGAAGTCGAGCTCCGCGCCGGGGCCGAGGTCGATGAAGTGGTGTACCTCCGGCAACTGCGGGTCGACCCGAAGGCGCAGGCGGGGAACTCCCGCCAGGTGGGTACGCTACCCCCGTTCCCGCTCTAGGCGCGCATGGCCGCCGCTCCTCAACCCCGGCGTCGCCGCGACCCCCTGGCCCTCTACGCCTCGGTGCTCGAGGTCGCGAAGCGGCACCAGGGGCGCGCCGGGATCACCCGGCTCTCGTACGGATCGGGCATGCCGATCGACCGGCTCCACCCGATCGTCGATCGACTCGTCGAGGTCGGGCTCCT
>Ga0209061_1003809_pt1 | contig 15601 bp, 12 predicted proteins | sample Coa_R1_10_FD_187157 | JGI IMG/M metagenome (GOLD analysis project Ga0209061, IMG submission 187157) | Surface soil microbial communities from Centralia Pennsylvania, which are recovering from an underground coalmine fire - Coalmine... | ecosystem: Environmental > Terrestrial > Soil >...
TCTGCGCCGGCATGCGCCTCGACACGGAGACCTTGTGCGCCGCGCTTCTGCACGACACGGTCGAGGACACGAGCGCTTCGCTCGAGGAGGTTGCTGCGGCGTTCGGCGAGGAGGTGGCGGGGCTCGTCGACGGGGTTACCAAGCTCAGCGAGCTGACCTTCTCCTCGCGCGATGAGGCCCAGGCTGAGAACTACCGCAAGATGGTGGTGGCGATGGCCTCGGACATCCGGGTCATCCTGATCAAGCTCGCCGACCGCCTGCACAACATGCGCACGATCGGGGCGATGCCGAAGCACAAGCAGATCGAGAAGGCGCGCGAGACGCTCGATATCTACGCCCCGATCGCGCACCGGCTAGGGATCCATGCGATCAAGTGGGAGCTTGAGGACCTCGCCTTCCAGACGCTGCACCCGCGCAAGTACAACGAGATCAAGGGGCTGGTGGCCCAGCAGCGCGCCGAGCGCGAGCGCTACGTCAGCCAAGCCGGGGAGTACCTCGCCAAGGAGCTCGCCGAGGTCGGGATTCGCGCTGAGATCTCAGGGCGCGCCAAGCACTTCTACTCCATCTACGCGAAGATGACCAAGAAGGGGCGCGAGTTCAACGAGATCTACGACCTCACGGCGATGCGGGTGATCGTCGAGTCGGTGAAGGACTGCTATGGCGCGGTCGGCGTGATCCACTCGCTGTGGAAGCCGCTGCCGGGCCGCTTCAAGGACTTCATCGCGATGCCGAAGTTCAACATGTACCAGTCGCTGCATACGACCGTGATCGGGCCCGAGGGTCGACCCCTGGAGATCCAGATCCGCACGCGCGAGATGCACGACCTGGCGGAGTTCGGCATCGCCGCTCACTGGATGTACAAGGAGCGGGGCGGTCAGGCGGGCGGTGGTGAGACGGACGGCAAGCTGCGCTGGCTGCGCTCGCTGGTCGACTGGCAACAGGACGTCTCCGATCCGCGCGAGTTCATGGAGACGCTCAAGGTCGACCTGTTCGAGGATGAGGTGTTCGTCTTCACGCCGAAGGGGGAGGTAAAGTCGCTCGCCGCCGGCGCCACACCGCTCGACTTCGCCTACGAGATCCACACGGACGTCGGCCACCGCTGCGTGGGCGCCAAGGTCAATGGCAAGATCGTGCCGCTCTCCTACCAGCTTCGCTCAGGCGACATCGTCGAGGTGCTGACTTCCAAGCGGGAGCGCGGCCCCTCACGCGATTGGTTGGCGCTCGTCAAGACGAGCCGGGCCCGCAACAAGATCAAGGCCTGGTTTAAGGCTGAGTCGCGCCGGGACTCCGAGCACTCCGGACGCGAGCTGCTCCAGGAGGAGTTGAAGAAGCGCGGCCTGCCCGCGCAGAAGATGGTCGCCTCGCCGTTGCTGGCCGATGTGATCCGCGAGATGGGCTTCCGCAAGGCGGAGGACTTCTACATCGCCCTCGGCGCCGCGAAGATCTCGCCGAAGGTCGTCGTCAACAAGGTGATGCAGCGGCTCAAGCAGGGGGAGACCGCGGAGTCGCGGCCGACGGCGACCGACGATCTGCTGCACACGCGCCGTCGCCGCTCGCGGCCGACAACATCCTCCACGCGGCTCGGGATCGCCGTCGAGGGGATCGACGAGGTGATGCTGCGCCTGGCGAAATGCTGCCGGCCGGTCCCCGGCGACCCGATTGTCGGCTACATCTCGCTTGGGCGAGGGATCACGATCCACCGTGAAGACTGCCCGAACGTGGCGGTGCTGCGCAAGGACCCCGACCGCTTCACGGCTGTCTCGTGGGACGGGGATGCCGAGACCTCGTTCAAGGTGGAGATCGAGGTGCAAGGCTGGGACCGTCACCGCCTGCTCGAGGACATGTCGCGGACCTTTGCCGAGGCCGGCATCAACATCCTCGAGGCCCGCTGTCAGGTGAACCATCCGATGATCCGCAACCGCTTCGTCGTCGAAGTCGGCGACACCCGCACGCTCGAGCAGACGATCAACCGCCTGCGCAACATCGACGCGGTGTTCGATGCCTACCGCGTGACGCCGGGCGCGAGCGGCTGAGTCACCCCACGCGGCTCGGCGCCGGGGTCTCTTGGCGGCGCTCGCGCCGTCGCCGCGTCAGGAAATCGAGGAGCATTGAGCGCCAGGCACAAGCCGATGATCGATCCCCAACCCAAAGCTAACGCGATCTCAACCCGGGGCCCGGGCCGGCGGCGCGCGCGCGGGGGATGATGCGGGCGATGTCCGTCGGAGAGCGCTACGCCGCCAGCCCGCGCGATGGCGCGCTCGATCTCGACGGCTGGCCCGAGCGGCTGCGGGGCTGGGCGGCGCCACGTCAGGGGCGCCTTGGGCTGCTCGGGTGCGTGGTGTGCGCGGTGGTGATTGCGCTTTGCGCGGATCAGACCGATCTGCTGCTGCCGCAATCGATCCGCCCGGTGCCGGCCGCGATGGCAGGCTTGTTCGGCGCGCACGGCGTCGACCTGGGGATGGCCGGGGTGATTCTCGTGATCGCCGCGATGTTCTTCAGCTACGTGGCCACGGTCGCCGCGTGGCAGCAGCTGTCGGGGCCGCTCGTGTGGAGCGCGATCGTGCTCGTCAACGGGCTCGTCCTGCTCGGTCCGCCGCTGATCTCGACCGACGTGTTCAGCTACATCGCCTACGGCAGGCTGGGTGCGATCTATCACGCGAATCCATACCTGTACGGCCCGAGCGCGATCGCGCTTGATCCGCTCTACCCCTTCATCGGCTCGCAGTGGGTGAGCACGCCGACCGCCTATGGGCCGCTGTTCACAGGCCTCAGCTACCTGCTGACGCCGCTCGGGATCGCCAGCGGGGTGCTCGCCTACAAGGCGATCGGCGCGTTCTCCTGTGCGCTTGTGCTGGCGGTCAGCTGGCATGCGGCGCGGCTGCGCGGCTTTCACCCAGTGAAGGCGGTGGCGCTCGTGGGGCTGAATCCGATCACCGTCGTCTACGGGCTCGGCGGCGGCCACAACGACCTGCTGATGCTTGCCGCGATGATGCTGGGCCTCTGGGCTTTGCTCCTGCGGCGGCGCGCGGCGGGTGGGGGGCTGCTCGTGATCGGGGCGGCGATCAAGCTGACCGCCGGAGTGATGCTGCCCTTTGCCCTTGCCCGCGATGCTGCGGCGGCGCGCGGGCGCGAGCGGCGCGCCCTCTTGGCCGGCGCGGCGTTTGCGGGGGCGGGGGCGCTTGCGCTCAGCATCGTGCTGTTCGGCGCGGGCCCGCTGCACCTGGCGGTGACGCTCGCGAGCATCCAGGCAAAGGGTGGCGTGCACAGCATCCCCGGTCTGGTGCTCACCGTGCTCGGCTTGGGCGGCGCGGGCGCGATCGTCGGCGCCGTGCTCGACGTGGCCACTCTCGTTTTCATCGCCTGGCTCGTGCGCCGCGTCTGGCGCGGGGAGCTCGATTGGATCGAGGGGGCGGCATGGGCGATGGTCGCGCTGTTGATCACCGCCGGGCTGCTGCTGCCCTGGTATGTGAGTTGGCTTGTGCCGCTTGCGGCGATCTCCCGCGAGCGGCGGCTGACGGTCGCGATGCTGCTGCTCACGGCGGCGTGCCTGACCACGCTTTAGGCATGGGCCGGCAGACAAGCTGAGATCGGGCCGCCTGCGGCTCTCAAGCTTGAAGTCCGGCGGCCGGGGTGATCTCACCGTCCGTGCTCATGGGTGGTGCGATCGGCCTTGCGCGAGCGGACGAGCAGAGGAGGACCATGCGGGGCGCTCCCGTCGTGCCGACCGGGCACCCCGGCGCGCTTTCGTGGCGGCGCAACGTGCACGATCTGCGCCCGACGCGGCGCGTGCGCGGAGATGCGAACCGCTTCGCCCGTCGCGAGCGCGCGAATCGCGTCGGGCTCGACGTTGAGGCGGCGGATTTGCCTCATGCTCGCGCGTGTGCGCGCGTGGGAGGCGAGCAGCCCCGAGTCGCGCTGGTAGCTGTACTCCCACTCCTCGTGCGTGCCGCCGAGGAGCGCGAGCGTCTCGGCGGAGGACGGAACCTCCTGGCGGTGGATGAGCTTCAGCGCCGTGTTTCCCAGCACCTGGTCGCGCAGCCCACGAGCGGCGCGCTCGAGGTCCGCGAGCTCCTGGGTTGCGAGCAGAACGCTGACCCCCGACTCACGCCCGCGCGCCAGCAGCGCCAGCACGTTCTCGGCGCCGAGCGCCGAGAACTCGTCGATCGCGACGGTGGCCAACGGCAGCGGATGCGCGTCGTCAATAGGGTCAAGTCGGCGCCCGGCGGCCGCGATCAGCTCCTGGATGGCGAGCGTTCCGACCTGGGCGGCGAGCTTTCCGTAGCGGCTCGAAGGGAGCGAGAAGAGCACCACCTCGCCCCCCTCGAGCGCCGTATGCAGGTCGATTGCGCCGACCGCATGCTCAAGGTAGGGCCCGCAGCAGGACTCGCTTAGCACCGCGAGCCTCGTCTGCAGCCCGCGGACGGCGCTTAGCTGATCCTGCGTCAGCGAGGCGAGGTAGTCACCGAGCGCGCGCGCGAGCGCTGGAGCGAGCGCCCGAACGGAGCCGGCCAGCACGCTGGGGTCGAGCAGCCCGACTACTTCCCCGAGCGTCGGCGCGCGGCCCGGATGCAGCTCTGCCGCGGCGATCAGCGCGCGCTGCAGGTAGCGCTCTGCTGCGCGCTGGTAATGGGGTTCCGAATAGCGCTCCGAGGCGATCAGGCGGTCCTTCAGCTCGGTGGGGTTGCCGTGGCCAAGCGGGTTCCAGCGCTCGGGACCCTCAGGCGTCCACAGCCGCAAGCGTCTGCCGGCAGCCGCGCAAGCATCCGCCAGCTGATGCGCGAAGGCGGGCGACCCCTTGAGGTCGAGCGCCACGACCGGGGCGCCAGCCAGCACCCGCTCGGTTAGGATCGCCAGCAGCGAGGTTGTCTTGCCGGCGCCGCTCGCGCCTAGGATCAGCCCGTGCGCGGCAAGCTCGCGCTCGGACAGCGCCACCGGCTGACCACGGCGATCCGAGCCGAGCACGATCGCGCCGCTCGAGCGGCCAAGCAGCGCCTGCGCATGCACGCGGCGGGCGAGCGCGCGCACCGCTGTGGCCGCGCCGAGTGCCACCGCCGCGCCGGCCAGCGCCGGCCAGCGAAGCCCCGCCGGCGCCAGCAGGAGCGCGAGCAGCGCCACGAGCGAGAGCCACTGGCGGATCTCCCGGCTCACGGGGGGTGAACCTCTGGCGCAACCCGGTTTGCCGGCCTTCGGCCGTGGGTCCCCGATGCGAGGCTCGGCGCGCTCGCCCGGACCGCCGCGCGCGCGAGCCCGAGGGCGTGGCGCTCTGACGGGAGCTCGACGCGAGCCACCCTCACCAGCTCCAGCGCGCCTGCGCGCCGCGCCGCGGACCGGACCTGCTCGGCGATCCTGGGGTTGTCGGTTAGGTAGATGACGAGGTCGTAGCGGGTGTCGATTGCGTAGCCCGCGATGATCCGCTCCAGCCGCGCCTTGCCCTTGCCGCTCAGCTCAAGCTCCACGCCCACCCGCCGGCCGCCGGCGCTGACGAACACGAGATCCGGGTGGTGCAGGCGCCTGCCGCCGCCGGGGCCGTACCCGCCGATAGCGACCGCCAGGCGCTCGGCCGCCGGTGGCAGGGCGGCGCCTGGCAGCCCCTCGCGCGAGCGGATCGCGCGCTCGGAGTGCAGCTCCCGCAGGGGGCCGAAGGCGCCGTCGCGCGCCGCCAGCCACAGCCAGCCGAGGCCGAGGTCATGGCGCAGCAGCGCCAGGTCCAGGCGCGGCGGCGCGAGCGCACTGCCCGTCGCGCGCAGGCCCGCAGCCGTGATCTGATGGATCTGCGGCTGGCGGTCGTAGGGGCGGGCGGCGCGCACAAGCCCGACGGCGGCCAGGCGGGCGAGCCGCGCGCGTGCCGTCCCCTCGGAGACGGCCAGCAGCCGAGCGATCTGCGCCGCCTGGACGACCCGGTGCTCGGCGGCAAGCTCTAGCACCGCCAGATCCCGCTCACTCAGCGACAGCAGCGCGCGCGGCGGGCGCTGCTTGCGGCCGCGCGCGGCCGGTGCGCGCGCTGGTGGCACGGCGGCGGACCCCTCCACTGTGGGCCCGCCCTGGCTGGGCGAAGCGACCGTATCCATCGCTCATAAGAGGCGTTGGTCGGAGTCGATTCGCCCCCTCCGCGCGGTCTTTTGGGCGAGCGCACCGTTGTCGGTCTGCAAGGTCGCCCTCCATCGGCCGAGCTCGCCCCGCCGCCCGGGCGAAGGGCGGGCGGTGCTCAGGCGAGGATCCGCAGCCCCCGCGGGCGCACGTCGAAGTGCGCGCGCGAGGTCTTGCCGATGTAGTCGCCGTCCACCTGCAGCGGCAGCGCCCGCTCATCCAGCGAACGCACCTCGAGCGCCCGTACGCCCGCAAACGCGTGCACGTAGCGATGTTGGGCGAGCCGCGCGCGACGCGAGAGCGCCCGCCAGGCGATCGTGGGCGCGTCGATAACCCTCGCGCGCCGCAGGACGACCCCGGCGAGATCGCCGCTTGTCAGCGATGCTCCCTCGCCCATCTCCACGGGCCGCTCGCCGAAGTACGTGTAGGGCGAGGCGTTCTGGACGATGGCCGTGACCCCGCGCACGCGCTCGCCGGGCAGCTCGACCTCGAGCCGCGGTGGCCGGGTCACATACCGGCGGGCGAACGCGGCGGCCGCCGCCCAGGCGTAGTACCAGTGACCGAAGCGCGCCTTGCGGCGCGGATGCGCGTCAACGGTCTCGACCACGCTCGCATCCAGGCCGACGCCGGCGGAGAAGACGAAGCAGCGGCCGTTGACGCGTCCGACGTCGACCGCGCGCGGGCGCCACTCCTCGCTCAGCGCGAGCAGGTGCTCGGTGGCGTCGACGATGTCGGTCGGAATCCCGAGGATCCGGCAGAAGACGTTGGCCCGCCCGCCGGGCAGGCAAGTGAGCGGGGTGTCTGACCCAACCAGCCCGTTGGCAGCCTCATTCACCGTGCCATCCCCCCCAAACGCCACCACCAGGTCGTAGCCCTCCCGCGCCGCCTCCCGACATAGCTCGGTCGCGTGGTCGCGCCGCTCGGTATCGATCGCATCGACCTGGTAGCTGCCCCGCAGCGCATAGACGACGAGGTTCTTCAACCGGTCCGAGACGGTGGTTGCGTACGGGTTTACGATCACGAGCAGCCGCCGGCTCGGCGGCCCGCCGCCGACCCGCAGCCGCTCCTCCAGGCGCTGGATCGGATCGCTTGCGGTGGCGGCCATCGCAGAGCGTGAACACCGCCGCCCACAGCCCGTTACGTGCGCTCCTCGGCTGCCCGGCGCAGGCGCGCGCCACGACGGCACCCTCCGCGGGGAAGCTCCCCGTTAGGCGAGCTTCCCTATAATTGGGTCCGACATAGCAGTACGCATCAAGAGGGGTGGAGGGACATGGCCCTGTGAAGCCCCGGCAACCTCCCGCAAGGGAACGGTGCCAAGTCCATCAGGCTCCAACGACAAGCCTGGGAGATGTGGAACGGCGGTTCTAAAGACCTCCGCCACAAACCCCGGCGGAGGTATTTAGGATATGCCGCCACAGTCACTTCGCTGCAAGGAATGTCAAACCGAGTACCCGCTTGAGGCGCGCTACGCGTGTGAGCGCTGCTTCGGCCCGCTCGAGGTGCGCTACGCCTCCCGCGAGCACACAGATCCGGAGGAGCTGCGCCGACGGATTCAGAGCGGCCCCCACTCGCTCTGGCGCTATGCGGACTTCTTGCCGGTCGCGCCGCCCGCGCGTGCGCTGGCGGCGGGGTTCACGCCCCTGATGCGCGCCGAGCGGTTGGCCGAGGCGCTCGGATTGGGCGAGGTCTACGTCAAGAACGACGCCGCCAACCCCACGCACTCCTTCAAGGATCGCGTGGTCTCGGTCGCGCTCGCGCGGGCTAGGGAGCTTGGCTACGAGACGATCGCCTGCGCCTCGACCGGAAACCTGGCGGGCGCGGTCGCTGCGCACTGCGCGGCCGCCGGGCTGCGCTCGTACGTCTTCATCCCCGGTGATCTTGAAGAGCAGAAGGTCCTTGCAACCGGCGTCTACGGGGCCAGCGTGGTTGCCGTGCGCGGCAGCTACGACGACGTCAACCGCCTCTGCACCGAGCTCTCCGCTGAGCGCGACTGGGCCTTTGTGAACATCAATGTCCGGCCCTACTACGCCGAGGGTTCGAAGACGCTTGCCTTCGAAACCGCCGAGCAGCTCGATTTCGAGCTGCCCGACCGAGTCGTCTGCCCGATCGCCTCGGGCTCGCTGTTCACCAGGCTCGCGCGCGGCTTTGAGGAATGGCTCGAGGCAGGGCTTGTGCGCGGCCGGCTGCCGATCTTCTGCGGCGCGCAGGCTGCCGGCTGCGCGCCGGTCGCAGCCGCGTTCGCTGCGGGGCAGGAGACCTGCCGCCCGGTGAAGCCCAGCACGATCGCGAAGTCGCTGGCGATCGGCGACCCGGCCGATGGTCCGTACGCGCTCGAGCTCGCGCGGCGGACCGGCGGCACGATCGAGGCGGTCTCCGACGAGGAGATCCGCGAAGGGATCGCGCTGCTCGCTCGGACGACGGGGATCTTCACCGAGACCGCCGGCGGCGTCACCGTTGCGGTGCTGGCGAAGCTCGCCGCCCGTGGCGAGATCGGCTCCGATGAGCGGGTTGTGGTCTACATCACCGGCGACGGGCTGAAGACGCTCGACTGCGTGCGTGGAACGTTTGCAACGCTCGAGATCGAGCCGACCGTCGAGTCCTTCGAGCGGGCCACGCGGCGCGAACCGGTGCCAGCATGAGAAGATCTTCGCTGCGATGCCCGTGACCGTGAAGATCCCAACCCAGCTGCGCTCCGCCACCGGCGGCGAGGCGAGCGCGCTCGTCGACGGCAATACGGTCGGCGAGGTGCTTGATGCGTTGTATGAGCGCTACGGCGAGCTGCGCGAGCGGATCGCCGAGGATGGCGGCCTCCGGCGCTTCGTCAACGTCTATGTGGCCGGCGAGGACATCCGCTTCCTCGACGGTCTTGATACGCGCGTCTCGGATGGCGACGAGGTGACCATCCTGCCAGCCGTAGCCGGCGGCCGCTGAGCGGGGCGCTAGAGCAGGGACGCGCGGGCGTGGCCGCGGTCGAACCCCGCCGTCGAACCGTCTCGCTCAAGCCTCCGCGGATGCCCGACTACGGGGCGCCCAGGCCGTTCGAACGGCTGCCCCGGTGGGCTCAGGCGGGAGTGGTGCTGGCTGCGCTGCTGGCGATCTCGGCCTTCATCCGCTCGCGGCTGCTCGGTGGTGTGCTGTGGTACACGGAGGCCAACGCCGTCGGCATCGCCTCGCATCCGCTTCGGCAGATCCCGGGTCTTCTCCGCCATGGCGGCGGCGCTCCGCTCTACTACCTGCTCCTGCACCTGTGGATCGAGGCGTTCGGGGTGGGGGAGAGCGCGGTGCACGGGCTCTCGCTGCTGTTCGGACTGCTGGCGGTGCCGGCGGCGATGTGGGTCGGCTGGACGCTGTGGGGCCGGCGCGCCGGGGTGATGGCCGCGACGCTGGTCGCCTTCAGCTCCTTCCTGACCGTGTACGCCGGCGAGGCGCGACCGTACGAGCTGCTCACGCTGCTTGGGCTGCTGGCGCTCGGTGGTCTGTTGCACGGCTTCGTCTACCGCCGCCGCGCCTGGCTGTGGCTGCTCGGCGCAACGCTTGCGCTGATGCTCTACACCGACGACTGGGCCGTGTTCTTCTTCGCTGGAGCGGCCTTCGCGACCGCCGCGATCTGGGCTTTGAGCGAGGAGCGGCGCGGCTTTGCGCGCGACGCCGCACTCGTCTTCGGCCTCGCCGCGCTTGCGTATCTGCCTTGGCTTCCGACCGTCGTCTACCAGGCCTTCCATGCCACCGATCCCTTCCACTATGCTCCCCAGCTCGGCGCGACGGTTCCGCGCAATCTGCTCGGCTCGGATCGCACCTGGGTGACGCTCGGGCTGGCCGCGGTGGCCGGGCTGCTGCCGCTCCTGCTGGCTCCGCGCGTGCGCACTCCGGAGGGGCGAGCGGTGGTTGCGCTTGCGGTGCTGATCCTCGCCGCGCTCTCGATCGCACGTCTCGCGTCGTTTCTGGCACCGGCTTGGGCATCGCGCTACATGGGGCCGGTTGCGGCTGCGTTCCTGCTGCTCGCCGCGCTCGGCTGCGCGCGCTCAGGGGTGCTCGGCCTGATAGCGGTGCTCTTGGCATGCGCCTTCACCGCCCACAGCGGCGCCGTGCTACCCGCGCAGAAGAGCGACATGAGCGAGATCGCCGCCGAGCTCTCGCCATATCTGCGGGCTGGCGATGAGGTGCTGGTGTTGGCGCCCGAACAGACGCCGCTTGCCTTCTACTACCTGCCGGGTGGGCTCCATTATGCGACCCCCTTCGGACCCGATCCGCACCCGAGCTGGACTGACTGGGATGGCGCTTATGCCCGCCTGCGCGGCGCGCAGCCGTCGAGGGTCGCTGCACGCTTGCTGGCCGGCCTTCGGCCCGGGCAGCGGCTGCTCGTGATCCGCCCGCTGACCGCGGGCGAGAAGGCATGGTCGCTGCCGTGGGCACAGCTCGTGCGGCGACGCGCCGCGCAGTGGGGCGCGCTGCTTGCAAGCGACCCGCAGCTGTCTCAAGTTCCCGGCGCGTGGGCGCCCCAGACTTACCAGACGCTCAACCCCTGCTGCATCGACTCGAGCGCGCTGGTCTACGAGAAGCGCTGAGGCCGGCGGGAGGCGCTCCCGCGGTCGCGGAACCCGCAGCCGCCTCGTCCTTGTCCTAAAGCCGCGCTGTCGAGGCTCTCAGGCCCCCGGCGCCGACGCCGCCAGCCCAGTTGGGCAGCTCACCCCCGTCCCTTCGAGCCCGCAGTAGCCGTGGGGGTTCTTGTGCAGGTACTGCTGGTGGTACTCCTCGGCGTAGTAGAACGGGCCAGCCGGTGCGATCTCGGTCGTGATCGCGCCGTAGCCCGACTGGCTCAGCTGCCGCTGGTAGGCATCGCGCGAGGTGCGTGCAAGCTCCAGCTGACGCTCGCCCGAGCAGTAGATGACAGATCTGTACTGGGTGCCGAGATCGTTCCCCTGACGCATCCCCTGGGTCGGATCGTGGTTCTCCCAGAAGCGGCGAAGAAGCTCCTCGTAGGGCAGCTGAACGGGATCGAACACGACCAAGACCACCTCGGCATGGCCAGTGCGGCCGGTGCAGACCTCCTCATAGGTTGGGTTCGGGGTGAAGCCGCCCGCGTAGCCGACGGCGGTGGTGTAGACGCCGGGCGTCTGCCAGAAAAGGCGCTCCGCGCCCCAAAAGCACCCCATCCCCAGCACGGCCCGCTCCATCCCAGCGGGGAACGGAGGTCGCAGCGGCGTTTGCAGCACGGCGTGCCTGCCGCTAATCGGAAGCTCCTGCTCGCGCCCTGGTAGCGCGCGCTCGGGGGTGATCATCGTCAGCTTGTCCTGCAGAGAGCGCAGCATCAACCCTAAGCATAGTGATGCCACGTGCTCAGCCCGCCTGGTGGACTGCGCGGCCAGGCGCCTGGGCTTTGCTCCCGCGGCTTGTGCCCTGCGGCTGCGCCACGCTCCGCCGGGCTCCTCTGGCTTTGCGCCGGCGTTCGCCCAGCTCCTCTGGGTTGGCGCCATTTTCGGCGCGGCTTCCCGTACGCTGTGCGAGGGGAGCAACGATGGCTGACAGCAAATCATCCGGGGCGCGGATCGGGGGTCGTCTGGCGCTTGCGCTTTTGGGCATCCTGCTTGCGGCCGCGGCGATCACGGCAGGCTTTGCGCTGACCAGCGTCGGTAAGAGCACCTCCGGCATCAGCGCAAAGCTCAGCCCGGTGGGTTCGCTCCCCCGCGCGACGGGCGGCGCGAGGACTCCCGCAGGCGGATCGGCGGGCAGGGCCAGCGCGCCTTCCATGGTCCCGCCGGGGCGAGGGGCAATCGTGGCGGTGCTCCGCCGACCGACCGTGATGCGCGCGAGTCCGGCGGGGCGGCCCCTCGCCGCGGTGGCCGTGCGCACGCCATTTGGCTCACCGACGGTGATGTGGGTTCGGAGCGTTGATGGGAGCTGGCTCGGCGTCGTCAGCACGCTGGCGGGGAACAATCGGCTCGGCTGGATCCCGAGCGGCAGCGTTTCCCTGGCGCGGGTCTCCTACCGGATCGAGGTCTCGCTGGCCGCGCGAAGGCTCGAGGTGCTGGAGAACGGGAGGGTGCTGCGGCGGTTCACGGTCGCAATTGGGATGGCGGGGGCGCCAACTCCAACCGGCGACTTCGACGTCACCGACCGGCTCGCCACCCACGATCCCACCGGTCCGTACGGGTGCTGCATCCTGGCGCTGTCAGCGGTCTCGCCGCATCCGATCCAGGGCTGGAACGGCGGAAACCGGATCGCGATCCACTCGACGCCAGATACTGCGAGCATCGGGCTCCCCGCGAGCCACGGCTGCCTGCGCCTGACCATGGCGGAGGGCCGCTGGCTGCTCGAGCACGTCCCGCTGGGAACGCCGGTGGTGATCTCCTCGGCGTAGGGGAGGCTGCCGGTCTTCCAGCGCAAACCGTTGCCGCCGCGCTCTTTGAGCACGCGCAACGCACTTCCTGCTCTGACGCAGATGGCTCGCGCGAGCGAGCGCGCGTGTCATCTATCTGTATGTCGTGCTCTGTGGTGCAGCGTATGTCCGCATATCAGCTCTCCAGGCTTGCGAGCCACAGCATCGGATCGTGCGCCTGGTTGCCGCCGCCGCTTGCCCCGTACGGGAATCCCGTTGGCCAACATGGCAACGCCGTGCGGCAGCCTGTAATCGTGCGCCGATCGTAGTAGAGGCCGTCAGGTGCCCGCATCATTCGGTTCTCCCAGCGCATGGCGCGTCGCGCCCACCATAAATACCAGCCCTTGTGCAGCGCCAGGTACAGCTCCAGCGCAACTTGGGCGGTGCCGGCAGTCGAAACCGTCGTGATATCTCGGTTCCAGTCGAAGTCACCCCACCAAACGCCGCCCCAGCGCGTCCAGCCGCCAGCAAGGAAGCGAAAGGCGATAACGACATGGTGAAGGTCATCGGCTGCGCGCACATATAACCGGTGGCGGACGCGTGGTGCGCGGTTTGCCCTAGCGGCGACAAGCGCGTCCCGATAAGCCGTCAGGTAGTCGATGGCGGCCCAATCGTCATCGTCGTAGTACGTATCGCCGAAGGGAACGATCCTTCTCTTGAGCAGCTTTACCCCGCTCTGCCACGCGCGTCCGTTCCAGTAGTAGTCGAGCACGCGGACCGCGTTGCCGAAACCATGATCCTGCTGCGCGGCGACGAGCTCGCTGGTTTGCCACAGCCACGCGTAGGGCCACCACGAGCGGGAGTCGTAGTACAACCCGTTGGGGTAGCGATGCACGAACCCCGAAGCTCGATGTGCCCGCACCCAGGCCGTGAACGCTGCGTGCTGGCTGCGCCACATCTCCTCGTAGGAGGGCGCGTAGCGAACGAGGAGTGCCAGCTCACGTAAGTAGATTGCCCCGTAGACAGGCGCTTGTGTGGTGAGATCGCCGAACGCGCGATAGGATTGGGTGGCAATACGCTCAGCCTGCCCAAGGTCCCAGCGACTGCCGGTCGCCGCGTACAGCAGGACATAGTTGCCGAGCATCAGGCCTTGGTTGTAGTCAAGGATCGCCTTGCCAGGTGAGCCAGAGAGGCTTGATTGTTGGAGGGCCCGTTCCGCGAGGCCGGGGGCTGCGTCGGCCTCCGTCGGCACGGCGAGGACGGTGACGGCAATGAGAAGGATTCCAAGCAGGGCGCCCGTCCACGAGCGCCTGACGCGAGCGCCAAGCACCTCTGTTCTCATGGCGGTGAAGTCGCCGCGAGCTGCCCGTTTCTGACATGCTCTGACGCTTGATCGTGCTACGACGGTGACGCGCTTGCGAAGGTGGCGTATGCCATGAGAGTGCGATGCGCACCGGAGCGCTTCGGCCGCAAGTGCGCGTAGGAGCGGTGCTCACCCGTGGCTGCTGACAACAGCTGGGCTGCGCAAAGCGAATAGCAAGCGGGGACCGATGCGGCGCGCGCCTTGAGGACAGCAGGGCGGCGGTCACGGGGGAAGACCGACGGAGATGGGACGGCGCGCGGCCTTTCGCGTTGCGGCCGATCGTGGACGGCGGCCGGCGGTCGGCTGCAGATCGGATGAGGCGGTCGAGATCCGTCGCCGAGAGCTTCCGAAGATGGCCCTGGGGCGCACCGGCCTGGCCCGGGAATCGCAGACGGCGGTCCGGTGTGGCCTACTACGTGCTCCGCCGGCCGGTGGCGATATCGCCCGCGCCGGCGGGTTTCGGCCCGGGCGGGTGGTGGCTTGCCTTGATCGACGGTTTCGGCCCGGGCGGGCGGTGGCATGCCTTGATCGACGGTTTCGGCGCGGGCGGGCGGTGGCATCGCCTTGATCGACGGTTTCGGCCCGCTCGCGGCGGCTCCACCCGCACCAAGCGCGCCCGGCAGGATTCGAACCTGCGGCCTCTGGCTCCGGAGGCCAGCGCTCTATCCCCTGAGCTACGGGCGCCAGGGAGATCACTGAAGCGTAGCGTCGGGCCCGCGGAGGCGCGGCAAGCATCAGCGGACCGGGCCGAACGGGGCCTGGTCGCCCGTCGACGCTGAGGTCCGGTTTAGCGCTCGTACGGGCTCGAGGAGGACGCCGGGGTGCCGCAGATTGCACGGCTAGCGGGCATCCTCCGGGGTGGCATGCGACTGCTTCCGCGGTGGCGGCGCCCGTCATGAACATGCTCGTGCGGCTCGCCGGCGGCGGCGCGGTGATCGCCGGCGAACTGTGCATTTGAGCGGCTCCGCCTTCGTCTGCGGGCGCCGTCCGATCGTCGTGCGAACGGGACACCTTGTTCGTCCCGCAGAACCTGGACGCCTCGTTGCACGGAATGGCAGAGTGAGCCCGTGAACGTGGCGATCATTGCCGATACGCACATGCCGCGCGGCGGGCGCAGGCTCCCTCGCACCTGCATCGAGCGACTCCGAGCAGCTGACGTGGTCCTGCACGGGGGCGACCTCGTCGCGCTCGAGGTTCTCGAAATGCTTGCGGCGCTGGCGCCCTGCGTCATCGCGGTCGCCGGCAACGTCGACGAGTCGCCTGTGCGCGCCCGGCTGCCCGAGCGGACGGTTGTCGAGCTGCAAGGCGCCCGGATCGGGCTGGTCCACAATGCGGGTCCCGCGCGTGGTCGACTGGAACGGTTGCGGAAGTGGTTCCCTGCGGCGGACGCTGTCGTGTTCGGACACTCCCACATGCCCGCGCACGAGCGCGATCCCGGCGGCTTTCAAATCTTCAATCCGGGCAGCCCCACCGAGCGCCGGCGGGCGCCGGCCCGCACGATGGGCATGGCTCGAGTCGAGAAGGGCGAGGTTACGTTCGAGCTGATCACCCTCGAGTAGGCCGCCAATCCCCCCGTGTCCAGCCGCCACCCGGTTTTCCGGACATGCTTGGAGACGGTTTCTGGCGCTGGTGGCCGGATAGGGACTCCGAGTTGGGGGGATGGGCGTGGTTGGGGGAGCCTTGGAGTCGGTTTCTGGCCGCGGGCGCCCGATAAGGACTCCAAGTTGGACTGGGGCGCGGAGGCCTGCGTTCAAGAGGCGAGCTCGGGGGCCGAAGGGGCCTGGGAAGCGCGCAGGGCTGAAGAGCAGGGAAGCGCGCAGGGCTGAACGGCTGGG
>Ga0209061_1003811_pt1 | contig 15595 bp, 11 predicted proteins | sample Coa_R1_10_FD_187157 | JGI IMG/M metagenome (GOLD analysis project Ga0209061, IMG submission 187157) | Surface soil microbial communities from Centralia Pennsylvania, which are recovering from an underground coalmine fire - Coalmine... | ecosystem: Environmental > Terrestrial > Soil >...
GAGCCACACGGCATCAGCTGGCAATGCTGGCGCAACGGCTGCGCCCTTCCCCAGGGGTGGAACGCCGCGGGAATGCAGACGCTCGTCAACGCCGTGCGCGCTACCGGGGCCCGCCAGCCGGTCATCGCGAGCGGCCTGGGCTCGGGGAACGACCTGAGCTCGTGGCTGCGCTACAAGCCGTACGACGCCGCAGGCCAGCTCGTGGCGGGCTTTCACGTCTACAACTTCCTGCCCTGCGCCAGCGTCGCTTGCTGGGATCAGGCTGTCGCGCCCGTCGCCCGGCACGTGCCGGTGGTCGCCACCGAACTGGGTGAGGTCAGGTGCGCGGACACGTTCATCGACACGTTCATGAACTGGGCGGATCAGGCAGGCGTGTCGTATCTCGGCTGGGCCTGGAATCCGGCGGGCTGTGGGGCGCCCTCGCTGATCAGCTCGTGGGACGGCCGGCCTACCGCCTACGGCATGGGACTGCGGGCGCACCTGATGGCGATGGGCCGTCCCGGCACCTGAACGCGGCGCGGACCGGGCGCTCGCTGGCACGCGAAGGCACATGCCGATAACGCCGAGGCCCTTTTGCCGGCGGCCTGTCCCGCCGGCGGCCTGTCCCGCCCGCGCGCCGGGCAGCGTCCGCGCGCGGGTCCGCCCGGCGGGGAACCCGCTGGAACAGGCGGAAACGCCGGACAGTGGAACTGCGGCGGCGCCATGACCGGCCCCCTGCGAAACACCGGCGTCCTTTCCCCTGTGAAACACCGGCGTCCTTTCCCGGGGCGCCTATCCGCCGTGGAAGAGTGCTGGTATCTCCCTGCCGACACTGGGAAACGGCCCCGGGAGGACGACAGGGAGGACAGGCATTATGGGGACGGGAGCGATGAACTACTGCTGGAATTGCGGCAGATGGTCGGAGATCGTCTACCTCCGGACGATCTGCGCGGAGTGCCTAAATGCCTTGCATTTCGGGAAGATGAGCGATGACGAAGCGCCCGTCTCATCCCGGCGACGTGATACCGCGGTATCCCCTGACGACGGGAGAACGCGGGCGGGCGGTGCCGAAGCATTATCGGCTCGCGAATCCGTTGAGGTTTCCCTGGCCCCGGGCCGGGTGATCGTCCCTGCCGCGGCGGGTGAGGACGGGCCGGAGGCGGTGCGGCCTTGTCGCGGGGAGACGCCGCGGCCGGTGGAACCGGGTTGGAATAGCCGGCCGCCAGCATGGGCGGTCATAGGGGACGGGACTGGGGTCTGGCCCAGTCCGTGCCCGTCCTGATACGGGGGTGCTGGACCATGCAGTGTCCGCAGTGTGGCGCGCAAACACCGGATGAAGAGTGGAACTGCGTCTCGTGCCGCATAAACGTGTACTGGGCCAGTCAGCATTACGCGGACCTGGCCGCGATACGGCGGCGGCAAGGGCTTGCCGTCCCCGCCGATACGCCGTTGTTCCTGCGGCAGGCTCACATGGCCGCCATGGAGGAACGCGCGGGCCGGGGCGGCGGGGCCGAGCACAGGGTCCGGCAGATCGCCCGGCGGGTCATGAGCGGGGCGGCGTCCGGGCAGGCGCCGCCCCGGGCCGCGCGGCGCGCCCGTCCGCCAGCCGGCCCCCGTTCAGCCGCGGAATCCGGCTGGAAGCAGCCCGGCATAGAGTCGCCGCACTTCACAGACGATCCGCCACGGCAACCTATGGAGGCGACGTGAGCGCAGAGCGGGCGCAGATCGCATCTGAACTCGAATGCAGCGTGGGCGTTATGGCCTACAACGAGGAGGCTAATATCGCGCACGCCCTCGACAGCATCCTCGGGCAGGAACTGACGGGGAAGCAGATCAAAGAGGTCATCGTGGTGGCCAGCGGCTGCACGGACCGGACCGTCGAGATCGTGGCCGCCATCGCCACCCGCGAACCGCGTGTCCGCCTGATCGAGCAGGCGCGCCGGGAGGGCAAGGCGTCGGCGGTGAACCTGTTCATCGGCGCGGCTAAGTGTCCCGTGCTGGTCATGGTGAGCGCCGATGTGATGGTCGAGGACGGCGCGTTCGACGCCCTGCTGCGGCATTTCGAGGATCCGGCCGTGGGAATGGTGGGCGGCCATCCGATACCCGTCAACGGCACGGGGACCTTCCTCGGCCATGCCGTGCACCTGCAGTGGCGGCTGCACGACCGCATCGCCCGCGAGTCGCCGAAGCTGGGCGAGATGGTCGCCTTCCGCAACGTGGTCCCGAGCATTCCGCTCGACACCGCCGTCGACGAACTCTCCATCCAGGCGCTTGTCACCCAGCTCGGGTACCGGCTGGTCTATGAGCCGCGGGCGGCCGTGTACAACCGCGGCCCCGCTACCGTCCAGGACTTCCTGCGCCAGCGCCGCCGCATCTACGCCGGGCATCTGCGCATCCGCGAGCAGCAGGCATACGCGGCTTCGACGATGAGCGCCTGGCGGGCAGCCCGGGCGATGCTGGAACCGGAATCGTTCGCCACGCCCCGGATGGCGCTGTGGAGCCTCGGCACCGTGGGACTCGAGGCGGCCGCGCGCGCGCTCGGCCGGTACGACGCCGTCCGCGGCCGCCGCCCGCACTACGCGTGGGAAATGTGCGGTACGACGAAGCAGCACATCGACGACGCGGCCGGCGCGCAGCGCCAGCAGAACGTCGTGGTGTTCCGTATCGCCAGCTTCCACCGCCTGGAGCTTGAGATCGGCGCGCACGCGAGCCGCCAGCTCTCCCGGCGCGTGGCAGACCGTATCCAGCGCGCCCTCGGCCCGGCCGCGAAGGTCTCGGCTCAGGAGGGCGGCACCGCCGTCGTCTTGCTGCCCGGTGACCGTGCGGCCGCGGAACGGGCCGCACGGGCCATCGTCCAGCTTTTCGAGGTTGCTCCCGGTGCCGGCAACGGCCGCGGCCCCTCCGCGCCGGTCACCCTGGCGTTCGGCATCATCGCCTTCCCGCAGCCCGGACCGCGCCGGGCGGCGTCCGCGCCCGCGCCGGGGCTGGAGCCCGGCCCCGCTGCCCCGGTCACCGTTTGAGGAGGTAGTCCCCGATGGGCATGGTAGAAGTTCTGCCCCGGATCCCCGTGCTGAAGGCGTCATATGCGACGGGCCGCATGCTCGCGTTGCCGGCCAACATCACCGTGAGCGTCAGCTACCGCTGCAATTCACGGTGCAAGACCTGCAACGTGTGGCTGCTCCCGAATGACGATCTCACCCTCCCCGAATGGGACCGGGTCTTCGAGTCGCTCGGCCACGCGCCGTACTGGTTCACGTTCAGCGGCGGCGAGCCAACCTTGCGCAAGGACCTGCCGGACATGGTGGGGAGCGCCTACCGGCACTGCCGGCCGGGCATCATCAACATCCCGACGAACGGCATCCAGCACAAGGTCATCCCCGGCCGTATCGAGCGCGTGCTGCGGCTGGCACCCAAGTCGGAAGTGATCGTCAACCTCTCCCTGGACGGCGTGGGGTGCAAGCACGACGAACTGCGCGGGGTGCGGAACAACTGGTCGCACGCGATGGCCACCTACGCGGCCCTCAAGGAGCTCAAGCGGGACTACAAGAACCTGACGGTCGGCATCCACACCGTCATATCCAACTTCAACATCGAGCTCTTCGCCGAGCTGTGCGCATACGTTCAGGGCGAGCTCAAGCCCGACTCCTACATCACCGAGATCGCCGAGGAACGGGTGGAACTCGACACCGTCGGGCTCGGCATCACGCCGACGGCCGAGCGATACACGGTCGCCATAGACACCTTGCTGGAAAGCCTGCGCGACCAGCGCCTGACCGGGGTCGCCGAGGTCACCCAGGCCTTCCGGCGCCAGTACTACGAGCTCGTGAAGCGGACGCTGCGGGAGCACCGCCAGGTGATCCCCTGCATGGCGGGGGTGGCCTCGGCGCAGATCGCGCCGAACGGGGACGTGTGGACGTGCTGCATCAGGGCGCAGTCCATGGGCAACCTGCGCGACCACGACTACGACTTCGGCTCGGTGTGGCGGACCGCGGAGGCCGGCCGGCTACGGCGCAGCATCAAGGCCGGCGAATGCTATTGCCCGCTCGCGAACGCCGCCTACACGAACATGCTGACCCACGGGCCCACGCTGCGGAAAGTCGCCGTGGACGTGGCCCGCTCCCGCGCGGCGTCAGCGACGCGGCGGGCCGGGCGCCGGGAGCCCCCGCCATGACCTGGCATACCGCGGGGGCCGGGGCCCCGGGGACCCCCTGCGCGACGGCGCTCGTCACGGGCGGGACCGGCTTCCTGGGGAGCAGCCTGACCCGGCGTCTCCTCCTCGGCGGCGCGCGGGTGCGCGTGCTCGCGCGGTCGGGGGCCAGGGCGAAGCCGCTGGCGGCCCTGGGTGCCGAAATCGCCCTGGGCGACATAACCGACCGGGCCGCGGTCCGGGCCGCGGTGGACGGCATGCAGGTCGTCTTCCACCTCGCCGGACCGCTGCTGGTCCCCGGCGTCCCCGCGGCCGAATACCGGCAGACGCACGTGCTGGGCACCAGGCTCATACTCGACTGCTGCGCGCGGGCACCTGGCTTCGAACGCCTCGTCTATTGCAGCACAACAGGGGTTCTCGGGGTGACCGGCGATCGCCCGGCCGACGAGGAAGCGCCGTTCCGGCCGACAAACGTCTACGAGGAGGCGAAGGCCAGCGCCGAACGGGAGGTCCGGCGCAGCTGGCCGGAGGGCTTCCCCGCCGTCATCGCCAGGCCCGGGCTCGTCTACGGGCCCGGGGACATCCATCTCCTTCCGTTCTTCCAGACGATCCTCCGGCGCCGTTTCCGGCCTCTCGGCCGCCGGAAGGCCTGGCTGCATCCCATCTACATCGACGACATGACCGAGGCGCTCATCCGGTGCGGGCAGCGGAGAGCGGCGATCCGCGAGTGCTTCCACCTGGCGGGAAGAGAGCCCGTGACGGTAAGCGACCTGGCGGACGAGATCGCCCGCGCTGAAGGCACCCGGCTGCCGCCCGGGTACATCCCCATTCCCGCCGCCAGGGCGGTGGCAGGGCTTGCCGCCTGGCTGCCCGCTGACCTGCGGCAGCGGGTTCCGCTGACACGCGGCAGGCTCGACTTCCTGACGCACAGCCGCGTGTACGACGTGTCCAAGGCCTGGCGCCTGCTCGGCTTCGCCGCCGCGACCGGCCTGCCGGCCGGGGTGGCGCAGACGGTTGCCTGGTACCGGAAGCGCGGGTACCTCCCGCCCGACGCCACGCATCCGGCCAGTGCGGGGAAAGGAGTACCGCGGTGCGAGTCCGGGATCACGTCCTGATCGCCACGGCGAGCGCGGCGGTCACGGCTCCGTTCATCGGCCGCGCCGCGATCGGCCTCTGGGCGGGAGGCGTGCTCATCGACGCGGATCACTACGTGTGGTTCTGCCTGCGGCACCGGTCCGTCAGCCCCCGGGCGGCCATGCGCTTGTTCGGCCAGGCGGATCCGGCGCGGCATCCGGCGACGCGGCTGCTGCATGCTCCCGCCGCCGTGCTCGGTGTGCTGCTGCTCGGGCTGCGCCAGCGGCGGCTGCTTCCCGCGGCCTTCGGCATGGCCATGCATGCGGCGCTGGACGCGCGGCACGCGGCGCGCATGGAGCGGGCGCGCTCCGCGGCCCTGGCACGGGACGGCTACTCCTGCCAGGTGTGCGGGACCGGGACGCCGGCGGCCGGCGCGCACCTGCGGCGCCAGCCGCTGCTGCTGCCCTCGTACCGGGCGGAGAACCTGATCTCGCTCTGCGGGCCGTGCCATGAGGCCGCGCACACGCGCTTGAGCCGGCCAGCGCCATGGACCTAGCCGCGGCCGCGCGGGGCCGCTCGGCCCGGGTCCGCGCCGTGGCCGTGCGCTCGGCCGCCGGAGCGGCCGTCAGCGCGCTGCTGGTATTGACGTTCCTGCACCTGGTGAACGTCGGCACGGTCTCCCGGCGCCTGGAGCATCTCAACATCGGCGTCGCGCTGCTGTGCGGGGCCACGTTCCTCCTCGCATACGTCGTGCGCGCCATGCGGTGGAGATGCCTGCTGCTGCCCCGCCGGGTGAGCATCCGCCGCGCGGCCGCCATCTATCAGATCGCCATCTTCATCAACTGGCTGCTGCCGGTTCGCGGCGGCGAAGTCGCCATGAGCCTGCTCCTGCGGCGCTCGGACGGCATCCCCGTCAGCGAGTCGCTGGCGGCGGTGAGCATGGACAAGGCCATGGACCTGGTGCCCGCGGCCGGCCTTCTCGCCCTGCTGCCGTTCTCCGGCCTCCACCTGAGCCGGCCCCTGTGGCTCGTGCTGCTGGGGACGATGGCGGCGGTCGGCCTCGGCGCCGGCTTCCTGGCGCTCGCCGCCTGGCGGCGCGACCAGGCGATAGCGCTGCTGGCCCGGCCGCTGGAAATGCTGCTGCGAGGCAGCGCGCGGGACCGCGTGCTCCCGTTCGTCTCAGGGTTCATCGGCACGCTCATGACGCTCTTCCGGAGGCCGCGGATCCTGCTCATCGCCGCCCTCTGCACCGCCGCGGCCCTTGCCCTGGACGCGCTCTTCTGCCTGCTCGCGTTCCTGGCCGTGGGCGTGGCCGTGTCCCCGCTGATCGTGCTCTTCGGCTACACCCTGTTCAACTTGTCCTTCGTCCTGCCCTCGCCACCCGGGCAGGTCGGCAGCAATGAGCTCATCGGGCTGCTGATCTTCTCCGGGGTTTTCCGGGTCAGCCGCACCGGAGTCGGCGCGATGTTCGTCTTCTCCCATCCATGGACGGGGTTTCTCATGGCGTGCAGCGGGCTCGCCTGCCTGAGCGCGATGAGCCTGAACCTGCGAAGCACACTGCGCCTTGCCCGAGATCCCCCGGCCGTGGCCGGAACCGGCGACCCCGAAGAACCGCGCAGATTGGAAAGGCAATGACCATCCTGGTAACGGGAGCAGCGGGCTTCCTCGGCGCCCATGTGACCGCCCTGCTTGTCGCGCGCGGCGAACGGCCGCGGGCGCTGGTTCACCCCAGCGCCGGCGCAGGCCGGGCCGTTCCGCCCGGCGCCGACGTCTACACCGCCGACATCAGTGACCGCTCCGCGATCGCGCCCGCGCTGGCAGGGGCGGACTGCGTCATTCACTGCGCGGCCCGGACCGGGCCCTGGGGGCCGCCGGCCGAATACCAGCGCGTGAACGTGCACGGCCTCGCGACCATCGCGCGGGCGGCCATGGCGGCCAATGTGCGCCGGTTCGTGCACGTCAGCTCCATCACGGTGCACGGGAACGACGTGCGCGGCGCGGCTGACGAGGACTCGCCGCTGCGGAACGAGCCCAATCCGTACAGCCGGTCGAAGGTGGCCGGCGAGATCCTGCTGCAACGCATGATCCGCGATGAGGGCGCTCCGGTGACGATCGTGCGGCCGGGGTGGATCTACGGGCCCGGCGATACCGCCAGCTTCGCGCGCTTCGCGCGGCTGACCGAACAGGGCCGGATGATCATGGTGGGCTCCGGCGGCAATCACCTCCCGTTGATTTACGTCCGTGACGCGGCCGAGGGCGTCGTGGCAGCCGCCACGGCGGAGCGCGCGAACGGCCGGTCCTACCTGCTCGTCAACGACGAGCCGGTCACGCAGCGCGGCTTCCTCACGCTACTCGCGGCCGAACTGGGCGTTCCGCCCCCGGGCAGGCGCCTTCCCTACCGGACGGCGGTGGCGCTGGGCGCCGGCGCCGAGACCGCCTGGCGCCTGGCGCGCAGGCGGCAGCCGCCGCCTGTCACGCGTTACGGGCTACGGCTGCTCGGCGGTGAGAATCGCTTCTCGGCCGCGCGGGCGAGGCGGGAACTCGGCTTCTCGCCGGCGACCGGGGTCGCGGAGGGGGTCAGGCAGAGCGCCGGCTGGTACCGCGCCCGCGCGGACTGCCGGGGGCAAGGCCGGGCACAAGGCCGGGGGCAAGGCCGGGCAGCCGGCCGGGCCGAGGCCCTGTCATGAGCACGGTCCTGGTCACCGGCGGCAACGGCTTCGTGGGCAGGCACCTCGTGGCCGCGCTACAGGGGCGGGGCGACCGGGTGCGGGTCCTCGCGCTGCCGGGCGAGGACACCGGCTGGCTCGAACGGCGCGGCGCCGATGTCTACCGCGGCGACGTCCGGGTACCGGGGTCCCTGGCGCGGCCCGTGCGCGGAGCGGACGCGGTGCTGCACCTGGCCGCCATGATGGACCTCTGGCGCCCGGTCGGGGACTACCGCGCGGTGAACGTGGCCGGTACCGTGAACGTCGCGCGCGCGGCCCTGGCCGCCGGTGCCCGCCGCTTCGTGCACATGAGCTCCTCCAGCGTCTACGGCGTCGGGCTGGGGCGGCCGGCCGACGAGAGCTTCCCGCTCGCGCCGTTCCCGGATCCGTACCCGGTCACCAAGGCCGAAGGCGACCTCGCCGTGCAGCGGATGATCGCCGCGGATCGCCTGCCCGCGGTGATCATCCGCCCGGATCAGATCTTCGGGCCGGGAGATCACCTGCACTTCGGACAGATGGCGCGCCGCCTGCGAGCCGGACGCGGCATCCTCGTCGGCTCGGGCGATAACGCGATGCCGTTCGTCTACGTGGACGACGTCATCCGCGGCCTGCTGCTCGGCCTGGATCACGGCAACGCGGTCGGCCGCGCCTACAACATCACGAACGACCGTCCGCTGACCCAGCGGCAGATGCTCACGGCGATCGCGCAGGACACCGGAGCGAGCCCGCCGCACCGCCACATCCCTTACCGCGTCCTCTACATGGCCGCTTCCCTCGCCGAGCGCCTCGCGGCGGTGACGCCGTCCGCCCGCCGCCCGCCGATCACGCGCCTGGGAGTGGCGTTCTTCGGCACCGACAACCGGTACGCGATCGGCAGGGCGCGGGCCGAGCTCGGCTACCGCCCGGCGGTCGGCCTGCGCGACGGGGTGCGGATCACCGCCGCGTGGTACCTGCGGCATGCCTGCTCCAGCCGGGCGGCGGCGCCCGCGGCGGCAGCAGCGGAAGGGGGCGCGGTATAGATGCCGCGCCGGGGAGAGCGGACCAGGCCGATGACCGGCGAGGTGGCCATCGTGACCGGCGCCAGCTCCGGCATAGGCGCGGCGACGGCGCGGGAACTGGGAGCGCGCGGCGCGACAGTGGTGCTCGCCGCCCGCCGGGCCGGCCTGCTCGAGGCGCATGCCCGGTCGATCCGGGAAGCCGGCGGCCGCGCGATCGCGGTTCCCGCCGACATGACCGATGCCTCGGACATCACGATGCTCGCCGAGCGCGCCATGGCCGCCTGCGGCCGGGTCGACGTGCTCGTGAACAACGCCGGCGCGTCCTGGTCGCGGTCGCTGGCGTCGAGTTCCCCCGGCCAGATCACCGCCATGGTCCGGCTGAACCTGCTCGCGGCGATGCTGCTGACCCGTGCGGTGCTGCCGGGGATGCTGGAACGGCGGCACGGGGCGATCGTTTCCGTCGGCTCGCTGTCAGGGCGCGTGGCCATGGAGCCGCTGTACTCGGCGACCAAGTACGGCCTGCGCGGCTTCTCGCTGGCGCTGCGCCGGCAGCTGGCCGGCACCGGCGTCTCGGTCTGCCTGGTATCACCAGGCAACATCAGCACCGAGATGACCAGGCATGTCGCGGCGCGCATGCCGGGGCCCTCGCTGGTGGCCTCGGCGATCGCCGACCTCATCGGGCATCCGCGCCGCGAGCTGGTCATACCGCGCCGGCACTATGCCATCGCATGGCTCGAACAGGCGCTCCCCACCCTGGCGGATTTCGCGCACCGGCAGCGTGGCTGGTCCCCGGTGCGAGAGGAGGAGACAGTGTCATGGACATCTTGATCACCGGAGGCAACGGACTGCTCGGCCAGCATCTGGCCGAGGCCTTGCAGGGCCGCGGTGATAGCGTGCGGGTGCTCGCGCTGCCCACGGAAGACACCGGCTGGCTCCGCCAGCGCGGCGTCGCGGTCTATCGCGGCGACGTCCGCTGGCCGGACTCGCTGGCCGCGCCGATGAGCGGCGTGTCGGCCGTGCTGCACCTGGCGGGCATGATGGGCGTGTGGCGCCCGCTGGAGGAATACCGCGAGGTCAACGTGAGCGGCACGCGCAACGTATGCAGGGCGGCTCTCGCCGAGGGCGTCAGCCGGGTCGTGCACGTCAGCTCGTGGACGGTCTACGGCATGGACCTCGGCCGGCCGGCCCGGGAGGACTTCCTGCTCAGGCCGTTCCGTGAGCCCTACGCGATGACGAAGGCCGAAGGCGACCTCGCGGTGCAGCGGATGATCGCCGAGGACCGGCTGCCGGCGGTGATCATCCGGCCCGGCACGTTCTTCGGCCCGGGCGACCGCCTGCACTTCGGCCGGATGGCGGACCGGCTGCGGGCAGGCAGGGCTGTCATCGTCGGCCGCGGTGACAACGCCCTGCCCTTCGTCTACGTCACCGACGTCGTCCAGGGGCTGCTGCTGGCGCTGGACTGCGAGCACGCCGTCGGCCAGGCCTACAACATCAGCAACGACCAGCCGCTGACCCAGCAGCAAGTGCTGGAGGCGATCGCTCACGACATCGGCGTGAACGCGCCGGGCGTCCACATCCCCTACCGAGCGCTGTACCTGGCCGGAGGCACCGCCGAGCGCGCGGCCGCGCTCGCCGGCTCGCCGGGGCAGCCCGCCCTCACCCGGCTGGGCGTCAAGCTGTTCGGCACCGACAACCGGCATGCGATCGACAAGGCACGGCGCGAACTCGGCTACGCGCCGCGGGTCCCGGTCCGCGAAGGCATCCGCCTCGCCGCCGAATGGTACCGGCTGCGGGTCCAGCAGGAGCCGCCTTCCGATGCCGTTGCCGGGGGGCTCACCGCGTTATGCGCCGCACGCGGGAGGCGCGGGAGCGGACCGCCGGCGCGGGGGCGCTGGCGGTCCTGCTGCTGACGCTGCTGCCGCTCGCCGCGGCAGCCGGGCTGACCGCGTGCAGCGCTTCCGGGAACGCTCCCGCAAGCGGGCCCGTCCAGGACTTCCGCGGCACCGACTACACGCGGTTCGTCGACAACGACCAGGGGCCGGGCCAGGTCTTCATGCGCTACCCGCTGGGGCGCATCGGCCTGTGGTCCACCCGCGAGGGGGAGATAGCCGACAGCGTCACCAGGGGACTGCTGCTCTATCCCACCGTCGGCCAGGTAGCCGACAAGGGCACCGCGGACTGGCGCGCCTCGGTCAGCGCGAGCCCCTCGCTGACCACCATCGCCTACAGCCGCAGCGTCGCCGCCAGGGGATCGACCGTGGCGCTCACGGTCACCCCCGACGTTTCGGTGTACCGGTACCGCTTCGGCGCCGCCGCCTCGTATGAGGCGGTCGACCTGCTCATGCAGGAGACGGAGGACTCCAACGTCGCCTGGTCCGGCAGCAGGTTCGCGTATGTCGACCGCCAGACGGCCGAGGTGACCCTCAGCGACGGGAGCGGCCAGCGGTGCTACTTCTACGTCAAGTTCAGCGTCCCGGCCACCGGCCACGGCACGTTCACGGGCGGCGGCACGCACCCGGGCGCGGCCGGCATCGGCGGCGACGGCGCGGGCGGTTACCTCACGTTCGCCCGCGGGACGCCGGTCACGGTGGCCGTCGCCCTTTCCATGACGAGCATGTCCAGGGCACGGCGGAACTTCCTGACCGAGTTCCCCGCCTTCGACTTCGACCGGGCGGTGCGGAACCTCAAGAGCGCCTGGAACGCCAAGCTCGGCAAGGTCGACGTGCGGAGCGCGAGCCTGCTGACGGCCAGGGAGATCTACACCGGCCTCTACACCCTGTACGCCAACATCGTCGACGTCACCGACAACGGGTCCGGGTACAAGCCCGTGGCGCCGAGCACGAGGCTGCTCACCATCGGCTCCTCGGTCTGGTGGGAGCGGGTGGGCGGCGGCTACTTCAGGTGCTCGTTCGATCAGGGCCGGAACGTCTACGCGTTCTTGACGCTGCTCGATCCCGCCGTCATGCGGGACGTGCTGAACACGTACCTGTCGCAGTACGACCGCGACGGGTTCCTCATGGGCAACTGGGATCCCTACGATCCCGGCGCGTGGTCGGGCCAGCAATGGGGGTTCTTCGGCTACTACTTCCTGGCCGCCAGGCTGGAGGGCGTGACCGGTGTCGACTACCGCGCCGGCGAGGCCGCGATCCTGGCGACCATGGGCATGCACGCGACCACCATGTACCTGGCCAGGGAAGGCTTCTACCGGTACGGCTACGTGCCGGCGAACGTGGGCACCGCCAACTTCCTGTCCCGCGGCCTGGAGTTCTCCACCAGCCTGGCGGGCCTGGCGCACCTGGCGTACGTGCTCGGGGACCGCGCGACGTTCGGCGCCTACTACCCCTGGGGCAGGGCCTACCTCAAGACCTGGAACCCCGCCAGCAGGAGCTTCCAGGCCAGGAACACCGACGGCAGCTGGGCGCCGGCGAACGCCGGCCTGTTCGAGGGCGACACCGCGGCCTACGCCTTCGACGAGCCGCAGGACGGGCTGGGCCTGGCCCGCATCTACGGCGACGCCGCCATGGCCTCGATGATCGCCGGCATCTACGGCACGCCGGACGTGGGATACAACGACTACCAGCTCACCCAGCCCTACCTCGCCATCGAGGCGAACGACCCGCCGGTGGCGCAGCGGGTGATCCGGGACTACTTCCTGCCCGAATTCGGCTCGCTCACCATGTGGGAAACGCCGCCCGGCAGCGGCTCGGCGTACTACACCGACAACGCCAGCGCGGAAGTCCTCGCCAACCTCGGCATCTACCCCGTCCAGTCGCCGGGCGCGCAGTGGATCCTCAACAGCCCCGCGGTGGCATCGGCCGTGATCCACGGCCGGCATGACACCACCGTCCAGGCACCCGGCAACACCCCGGCCACCCCGTACGTCTCCGGCGTCAAGGTCGACGGCGCGGCCTACCCCGGCTACTTCGTCTCCGGCGAGCGGCTGGCCGCGCGCAGCACCACGCTGGCCTTCACCATGTCGGCCAGCCCGGTCCGCGTCGGCCGGATCGCCCTGACCGGCACCGACGGCGAGGTGCTCTCGGCAAGCACGGACGGCGGCAGCTACCTGCGGCTGCGCATCGACCCGCTCGGTGGCACGTCCCAGGCGGCGGTGAGCGCGCCGGGCGCGCCGACGGCGGTCACGGTGAACGGCGCCGCGCTGCCGGCCGCTGACTGGTCGTACGACGCCGGCGAACGCCTCCTGACGCTGCGCGGCCTGCCGGCCGGCACGGTGCTGGCGCGCTTCAGCCATTTGGCGCGAACTACCCTAACTGCCCGGCGGGCCGCCGGCGACAAGGGCGCCGCGCCGGCCTGCCTTCGGATACCGGGCGGCAGCCGCCTGCGGACCGGCTGTACCCTCAAGCCGTTCCCGGCCGAGCCACCGCCGAGAGTGTGTAACGATTACCGGCATGGACCTTCTCGCCGACCTTGAGGCACGCGGCCTCGTGCAGGACAGTACCGACCGCGACGCGTTGCGGGACCGGCTGGCGGCCGGCCCGGTCGGCGTCTACTACGGCTGCGACCCGAGCGCGGACAGCCTGCACATCGGGAACCTGATCGGGCTGCTGGTGCTGCGCCGGTTCGCCGACGCGGGGCACAACGCGATCGCGCTGGCCGGGGGGGCCACCGGGATGATCGGCGACCCGGGCGGCCGGTCGAAGGAGCGGAACCTGCTCGACGCGGAGACCCTCGCGCACAACACCAAACGCATCGCCCGGCAGCTAGAGCAGATCAGCCGCGTCCCGCTGGTGAACAACCTCGGCTGGACGGGCTCGCTGAGCCTGCTGGACTTCCTGCGCGACGTGGGCAAGCACGCCAGCGTGAACCAGATGATCGCCCGCGAGTCCGTGAAGGCCCGGCTGGAGAGCGAGAACGGCATCTCGTTCACCGAGTTCACCTACCAGCTCCTCCAGGCCAACGACTACCTGCACCTGTTCAGGACCCACGGCGTGGAACTCCAGATCGGCGGCTCCGACCAGTGGGGCAACCTGCTGGCCGGCGTGGACCTGATCAGGAAGACAGAAGGCCAGCACGTGCACGCCTTCACCTGGCCGCTGCTGCTCCGCTCGGACGGCAAGAAGTTCGGCAAGAGCGAGGACGGCGCGGTGTGGCTCGCCGCCGACCGCACCTCGCCCTACCAGTTCTTCCAGTACTGGATGAACGTGGCCGACGCGGACGTGGAGCGGTTCCTGCTCCAGCTCACGCTGCTCCCGGTGGAGGAGTGCCGGGCGGTGGCCGCCGCCCACGCGCAGGCGCCCTTCAAGCGGGAGGGCCAGCGGCGGCTGGCCCGCGAGGTGACCGCGCTCGTGCACGGCGCCGCGGCGACGGCGGCGGCCGAGGAGGCGAGCGCGATCCTGTTCGGCGGATCCCCCGCGGGCGCCTCCGCGCAGGCGCTGTCGTTCCTCGCCACCGAGGTCCCCACCTCGCCGTTCGTGCCGGGCACCGGCCTCGCGCACGCGCTGGCGGCCACGCCGCTCGCGTCGTCGCTGTCCGACGCGCGCCGCACGATCGCCCAGGGCGCCGCCTACGTCAACGGCGAGGCGGTGCGGGAGGACCGGCCGCTGTCCTCCGCTGACCTGCTGCACGGCCGGTGGCTGCTGCTGCGCAGGGGCAAGCGGACATACCACCTGCTGGACGCCGCTTCCGCCGGAGCCGCCTGACCCGCCGCGCCCAATTCCGCCACGAGGAAAGAGAAATCGGTTATAGCCGTATAAACCTTTCCCGATCATGGCCGCTTCCCCTATAACGGTGGATGCGGGTGTTGACTAGAGAGTTGGAAGGGTACGTTCGGGCAATTTTCTTTTTCTCTTTGCGCCCTGGATAGGGGGTGTAATCTAGACGGCCGGTGCTTGAGAGTGGTAGGACTGCTACTATGCGTGCCGAGCGGGTGCAATTGCAATGATCGCGGTCGTCGGCGAGGCGCTGATCGACTTGCTCGTGGACGACGGGGGCGAGGTTACCGCCCGCCCCGGCGGGGGGCCGTTCAACACTGCCCGGACGCTGGGCAGGCTCGGCGCCGAGACGATGTTCCTCGGCCGGCTGTCGGGGGATGGCTTCGGCCGGATGCTGCGGACCCGCCTGGCCGAAGACGGCGTCGAGATCGGCGTGGCGGCCGCGGCCGACCAGCCCAGCCCGCTGGCGGTGGCGGACCGCCGCCCCGGCGGGGCGGTCAGCTACGACTTCTACGTGGCGGGCTCCGCCGCCGCCTGCCTTGAATACCCGATGCTCGCCGCCGCGCTGCCGGACTGCCTGACGGCCCTGCACGTGGGCACGATGGCGCTGGCGATGGAGCCGGTCGCGGCGGCCGTGGAGCGGCTGCTGCTGACCGACCTGCCGCCGGACGTCCTGGTGATGGTCGACCCGAACTGCCGCCCGGCCCTGATCGCCGACCGGGAGGCTTACCTGGACCGTTTCGAGCGTGTCCTGCACCGCGCCGACGTGGTCAAGGTCAGCGCGGAAGACCTCGGCTACCTCTGCCCCGGGGTGCCGGCCGAGGTCGCGGCCACGACGCTGCTCGATGACAAGCTCGCCCTCGTCATCGTCACCGACGGTCCCCGCCCGGCCCGGGCCTTCCTGCCCGGCGGCGAGGTCAAGGTGTGCGTTCCGCAGGTGCGGGTGGTCGACACGACAGGCGCCGGAGACGCGTTCGGCGGGGCGTTCCTGGCCTGGTGGTCAGCCTCCGGCCTGGGCAGGGA
>Ga0209061_1003814_pt1 | contig 15588 bp, 15 predicted proteins | sample Coa_R1_10_FD_187157 | JGI IMG/M metagenome (GOLD analysis project Ga0209061, IMG submission 187157) | Surface soil microbial communities from Centralia Pennsylvania, which are recovering from an underground coalmine fire - Coalmine... | ecosystem: Environmental > Terrestrial > Soil >...
CGACGAGTACTCGATCGCCGGCCTGGCCGTGGCGCCGGTGGACGGCTACGGCGTGGGCACGTCGCTGGTGACCGGGTCCGGCGCGCCGACCGCGGCGCTGGTGTACAAGCTGGTGGCACGCTCGGATGGGCCGCTGCCAAACGCCGCCGCGGGCCGCGGTGGCGAGGGTGCCGCCGCGGGCCGGGCCGGCGAGGGTGCCGCCGCGGGCCGGGCCGGCGAGGGTGCCACCGCGGGCCGGGCCGGCGAGCTGCGCCCGGTCGCGAAGCGGTCGGTCGGCAAGCCGGGGCGCGGCGGGCGCAAGTGGGCCGTCCGGCACCGCACGGACGGCGGCGAGGCGCTTGCCGAGCGGATCAGCCTGGTGCCTCCCGACCCCGGTCCGGCGGACCGGGTGCTGCTGCGCGAACTCGTGCGGGAGGGGAAGATCGTCGGGCGGGAGCCGCTGTCCGCGGCACGGGACCGGCACCGGGCGGCCCTCGCCGAACTGCCCGCCTACGCGCTCCAGCTTTCCCGCGGCTACCCGGCCATCCCCACGGTCTTCGAACCCGACAACGGCGAAGACTGACGCCGCACACCGCGCCGGCCGCGTGCGGCCCGCCGGATGCTGCGAGAGGCGCGGCCGGTTATGCCCAAACGTCGCGGTCTGACTTAGCACACCTTTCGCATGGACATCTCGGACATTTCGGTCGTCGACGTGGTCACGGGGTGTGCGAAGTGAAACGTCAGTGGTGGGTGAGGCGTAAGAGAGCCGCCTAGCGCGGCGCGCGGCGCGCGCCGCAAGGGGGCAGGCGCGAGGGGGCAGGCGCGAGGGGGCTAGCGCAGCGCGAGGCGGCCTGCCGGGGAAATCGTTCGTGCTCGGTGGCGGGCGTCGGTAGCGTGGGCGCATGGCAGTGGATTTCTCCCGGTTTCAGAGCGTGCTCAAGTCGCTGGGCGTGACCGGTGAGGTACGGGAGCTGCCGGAACCCGCGCCGACCGCGGCGGCCGCCGCGAGGCAGCTCGGCTGTGAGGTCGGCGCGATCGCGAACAGCCTGGTGTTCGCCGCCGACGGCACCCCGCTGCTCGTGATGACCAGCGGGGCGCACCGGGTGGACACCTCACGGGTGGCTTCGCTGGTCGGGGCGTCTGCCGTCGACCGGGCGGACGCGCGCTCGGTGCGCGCATGGACCGGCCAGGCGATCGGCGGCGTGGGACCGGTGGGACACCCCGCGCCGATCCGAACGCTGGTAGACATCTGGCTGTCGAAGTACGAGGTGGTGTGGGCGGCGGCCGGGCACCCGCACACGGTGTTTCCCACCTCGTTCGGGGAACTGATCCGGATCACCGGCGGCACGGCCGCCGACGTGGGAGCCTAGGCCGGGCAGGCGGCCCGCCCGACGGGGGCTAGTCGGGCTTGGCCCGGCGCAGCGAGGAACGCCACGGCGGGTGGCGGCGGCTCCGGCCGCCCGGCAGCGGGCCCCGGCAGCGGGCCCCGGCGGCTCCGGCTGCCCGGCAGCAGCCCCCGGCAGTGCCGGCTGCCCGGCAGCGGGCCCCGGCAGCAGCTGCTCGGCAGCGGCCGCCGGGCGTGCGCCCGCACCTGTGCCCAGGCCATGCCCGGAAGACCGGCGCGCCGCTGATCGCCGGCTGGCAGCGGACGCTGTGGTTCCGGTAACCGGCTGCCTGCTGCGTGATCGCAATAGCACGGTACGGTAGGAACCGTGCGCGCGCTCATCATCGTCGACGTGCAGAACGACTTCTGCGAGGGCGGCTCGCTCGCGGTCGCCGGGGGCGCCGCGGTGGCCCGCGGCATCAGCACGCTCCTCGCGTCACCGGACCATGGCTACGCGCATGTGGTCGCGACCCAGGACTTTCACATCGACCCGGGCGGCCATTTCTCCGACCATCCGGACTACGCCACCTCCTGGCCTCCGCACTGCGTCGCGGGAACCAGCGGCGCGGACTTCCACCCGGACCTGGATACCCGGCCGGTGGAGGCGGTGTTCCGCAAGGGCGCGCACGCGGCCGCGTACAGCGGCTTCGAGGGCGCCGACGACAACGGCACGCCCCTCGCCGGCTGGCTGCACGCCCACGGCGTGGACCAGGTGGACGTGGCGGGCATCGCCACGGACTACTGCGTCCGCGCGACCGCGGCCGACGCCGCGGCGGCCGGCCTGCGCACCCGGGTGCTGCTCGGGCTGACCGCGGGGGTCGATCCGGGCACCACCGCCGAGGCCGTCGCCGCGCTCCGCGCGGCCGGCGTCGAGGTAGTTCCCGCCTGAATCGTCGAGGTAGTTCCCGCCTGAATCACTGCGTTTCCTGCGGGGTCGGCGTGCCCGGGCGGACCGCGGCGACATCGGCCGCGGCGAGGGCATCTTCAAGACGGCCCGCGAGCTCTCCGCCGCCCGGCTCGCCGAGGATGACCGCCACGGCCGCCGACGTGCCGACGACAAGGCCGCCGCGCTCCGATGACGTCAACGTGGCAGGCCAGCGTCGCCGTAGCCGATGATCTCCTCCGGCGTCCTGTCATCGGCGACCGGTATGACCGCCAAGGGAAGTGTCACTTCCGCCCGCCTCAGCGGCGGGCGATGGCCCACTGGCGGATCATGTCGATGCGGGCGCGGATCTGGTCGGCCGATGCCTGCGGGATGGCCGGGCCGCCGCACGCGCGGCGCAGCTCCGCGTGGATCACGGCGTGCGGCTGGCCCGTCCGGTGGCTCCACGCGCCCACCAGGCCGTTGAGTTCCCTGCGCAGCGCGGTGAGCCCTTCGCGGCTCACCGTCGAGGCGGCCGCGGCGCCCGGGGAGGCCGACGCGGCGCCCGCAGCGGCGGGCCGCGCCGCAGCGGCGGGCCGCGCCGCAGCGGCGGGCGGGGCCGGAGAGGCGGACGGCGCCGGAGAGGCCGGGAAAGCGGAAGCGGCCGCCGAGCGGGCCGCGAGCTGGGCGGCCTGCCGCTTGCGCAGCAGCAGCGCCACCTGCTCCGGCTCGAGCAGGCCGGGCAGGCCCAGGAAGTCCTCCTCTTCCGGCGACCCCGCCTCGGTCGCCGTGCCGAACTCGCCGCCGTCGAACAGCACGCGGTCGAACGTCGCGGACGCGGCGAGCGCCTCGAACGAACGTCCCTCCAGCTCGCCGTCTGGTGTGTCGCGCCTGCGCGCGGCCTCGGCGAGTTCCGCTTCCGGGTCGCGGGAAGCGGCGCGCACCACGTGGTCGCGCTCGGCCTCGAGTTCAGCGGCGAACCCGAGCAGGACGGGCACCGAGGGCAGGAACACCGAGGCGGTCTCCCCCCGCCGGCGGGCGCGGACGAACCGCCCGACCGCCTGCGCGAAGAACAGCGCCGTCGATACCGACGTCGCGTACACGCCGACCGCCAGCCGCGGCACGTCCACCCCCTCGGACACCATGCGCACCGCGACCATCCAGCGGTCGGCCGAGGCGGCGAAGGAGGAGATCTTCCGGCTCGCGGTCGGGTCGTCGGACAGCACCACCACCGGCCGCTCGCCGCTGATGCGGCGCAGCAGCCCGGCGTACGCACGCGCCGCGTCGTGGTCGCCGGCGATGACCAGCCCTCCCGCGTCCGGCATCGCGCGGCGCACCTCGGTGAGCCGCTTGTCCGCGGCTTCGAGCACCCGGCTGATCCACTCCCCCGCCGGGTCGAGCGCGGTCCGCCACGCCTGCGCGACCTGCTCCTTGGTCATGGGCGTGCCGAGCGTGGCGGTGAGCTCGTCGCCCGCCCTGGTCCGCCAGTGCATCTCACCGGAGTACGCCAGGAAGATGACCGGCCGCACGACGCCGTCGGACAGCGCCGGGCCGTACCCGTACACGAAGTCGGAGGCAGACCGCATGGACCCGTCCGGCTCGGGGACGTACGTGACGAACGGGATGGGGTTGGCGTCCGACCGGAACGGCGTCCCGGTCAGCGCGAGCCGCCGCCGGGCGGGCTCGAATGCCTCCCTGACCGCCTCGCCCCAGGACAGCGCGTCGCCCGCGTGATGGATCTCGTCGAAGACCACCAGCGTGCGCCGGTTCTCTGTGCGCTGCCTGTGCAGCGCGGGGTGCGCCGCCACCTGCGCGTAGGTGACCGCCACCCCCTGGAAGTCCGCGCCAGCCCGGCCCTGCGCGTTCCGGTAGGACGGGTCGACGGCGATCCCGAACCGTGCCGCTGCCTGCGCCCACTGGTACTTAAGGTGCTCGGTGGGCGTAACCACCGTGACGGCGGCGACCTCGCGGAGCTCGAGCAGCCGCGCGGCCACGGTGAGCGCGTACGTCGTCTTGCCCGCGCCAGGCGTCGCTACCAGCAGGAAATCACGTTTAGCAACCCGGAAATACTCTTCGTAAGCAGCTTTCTGCCAGCCACGGAGAACAGGGAGATAATTATTCGGAACGGACCGTGGCGACTCTCGCCGGCCGCTCACTCGCCGCCGTCGTCGCCGGGCGGCAACGAGTCATAAATCTCCTTGCACTCCGGGCAGATGGGGAACTTCTGCGGATCCCGGCTCGGCACCCAGACCTTCCCGCACAGCGCGCGGATGGGAGTGCCGAAGACGGCGCTCTCCATCATCTCGTTCTTGTCGACGTAGTGCGCGAACCGCTCGTGATCGCCATGCGAAGTGTCGTGCCTGACGTCCTCATGAACGCGCAGGCCGCTGTCTGGCAGTACCTCGGTGCTCACGATCGTCAATCCTACCGTGCTCGGGGGGCGCGGGGGGCGCGGTCGCCCCATGCGGGAGAGCGCCCCGGGGGCAGGCATCCCTTAGTTCATCGTCGGGTCGTCCGGATAGGTGGCCAGGAAGGCGAGGTCGCCCTCCTGCCGGCGCAGGACCGTGCGCCACAGCCGCTCCGGCTCGGCGGCGAACACGTCGCCCGGCTCGGCCGGCAGGACGTACCAGGCGCCCTCGTCGATCTCCGCCTCTAGCTGTCCCGGAGACCAGCCGGCGTAGCCGGCGAAGACGCGCAGCGACTGGATGGCGGGCGCGAGCAGCCTGGGCGGCGCGTCCAGGTCCAGCAGGCCGAGCCGGGCCAGCGCCGGGGCGCCGTCCAGGGCGCGCCAGCCCAGCGGCTCCTCCCTGCCGGGAACCAGGGCCAGCGCCAGCGCGCTGGTCGGCGAGACCGGGCCTCCCGTGAACACCACCGAAGGATCGGTGGCCAGTTCGGTCCACTGCTCAAGCACCTGCCCCACCGGGATCTCGGTCGGCCGGTTCAGCACGATGCCCAGGGTTCCCTCGGCCGGCTCGTGCTCGACGATGAGGACGACGGCGCGCCGGAAGTTCGGGTCTCCGAGCAGGGGTGTCGCGACGAGCAGCCTTCCGGCTTTCGGATCTGACCCCATGTGGTCCATGTAACCATCATGCCGTTGCGGATGAGTTCTAGCTCACGCCGGCGGCCTTCGCCCTACCCGCCCGTGACGGTTACGTCCGGCTCGCCGCCGGCCCCGCCGGCCTCGGGGATGTCGGCCCCGGCGGCCTCGGGGACGCCGGCCCCGGCGGCCTCGCGGACGGCGGCGGCCACCGCCGGGGCGACGTCGGGGTGGAACACGGACGGGATGATGTAGTCCGGGCCGAGTTCGTCTGGCAGCACGACGTCGGCGAGCGCCCGTGCGGCCGCCGCCAGCATGCGATCGGTGATCTTCCGGCTCTGCGCGTCGAGCAGGCCGCGGAAGACACCGGGGAAGGCCAGGACGTTGTTGATCTGGTTCGGGTAGTCGCTGCGCCCGGTCGCCACCACCGCCGCGTACTCCCTGGCCGCGTCCGGGTCCACCTCCGGGTCCGGGTTGGCCAGCGCGAACACGATCGCGCCGTCGTTCATCGCCTTGATGTCCTCGCCGGCCAGGATGCCCGGAGCCGACACGCCGATGAACACGTCCGCGCCGCGCACCGCCCCGGCCAGGTCGCCGGAGTAGCGGGCGCGGTTGGTGTGCCCGGCGATCCAGGCCAGGTTCTCGTTCATGCCCGGCCGGCCGTCGTACACCGCGCCCCCGTCGTCCACGACGATCACGTCCGCGGCGCCGGCCGCGAGCAGCAGCTTCAGCACCGCCGTGCCCGCCGCCCCCGCCCCGGCCATCGCGATCCGCACGTTCCCCAGCTCCTTGCCGACCACCCGGAGCGCGTTGGTGAGCGCGGCCATCACGACGATCGCGGTACCGTGCTGGTCGTCGTGGAACACCGGGATGTCCAGCATGGCGCGCAGCCGCCGCTCCACCTCGAAGCAGCGCGGCGCGGAGATGTCCTCCAGGTTGATCCCGCCGTAGCCCGGGGCGATGGCGGCGACCGTGCGGACGATCTCGTCGGTGTCCTGGGTGGCCAGGCAGATCGGCCAGGCGTCTATGCCGGCGAACCGTTTGAACAGCGCGGCCTTGCCCTCCATCACCGGCAGCGCCGCGTACGGGCCGACGTTGCCGAGGCCGAGCACGGCGGACCCGTCGGTGACCACCGCGACGCTGTTGCGCTTGATCGTCAGGCGGCGCGCGTCCTCGGGCTTGGCCGCCAGCGCCAGCGACACCCGCGCCACCCCCGGCGTGTAAGCCATGGACAGGTCGTCGCGGTTGCGCAGCGGCACCTTGGACCGCATCTCGATCTTGCCGCCGAGGTGGAGCAGGAAGGTGCGGTCGCTGACCTTGTGCACCGATACGCCCGGGATGCCGGCCATCGCGGCGACCAGCGCCTCCGCGTGCGCGGTGCCGGTCGCGGCGCAGGTCACGTCCACCCGGAGCCTGCCCCGGTGACCGGAGGTCACGTCGAGCGCCGTCACCACGCCGCCCGCGTGCTCGACCGCGCGGGTGATCTCGCTCACCGCGCGGCCGTGCGAGGCTACCTCGAGCCGCGCCGTGATGGAGTACGAGACGCTCGGCGCCATGGTCACGTCGATCTTCCGCCTCTCCGGGACGTCGCGGGCCGCCTTTCGGGGGCGCCATTGCCCGAAGAGTACGGGGCCGGCCCGGCACCACGTAGTCTTCATTCATGGCGCGCGAATCTACGATAGGGCCGCCGACGGCCGACGTGAGCACGATGGACACCGAAGTCGGCGTGATCGATGTAACACGGCTGCGCGTCGCCATCGCCCGGCTGTCCCGGCGGCTGCGCAGGCATGAGCTGGCGGGCCTGACTCCGACACAGCTTGCCGCGCTGTCCACCGTGGAGCGGTCGGGACCGCTCCGGCTCGGCGACCTCGCCGCGGCCGAGGGCATCGCGCCCTCCACGCTCACCCGGCTGGTCGCCGCGCTGGAGGACCTCGGCTACGTGCAGCGGTGCACGGATCCGAGGGACGCCCGTGCCAGCACGCTGGCGATCACTCCCAAGGGCCACGAGACGCTCGAGCGGCTGCGCGAGGAGGGGACCGCCCTTCTCACCGAAAGCCTCAGGCTGCTCACGCCGGAGCAGCGCGCGGCCCTCGCGGCCGCGGTTCCGGCGCTTGAGCAGCTGGCCGGCCCCGATCCGGCGGACCCGCAGGCGCGCTGAGCGCCGCGCCCCGGGGCCGTCCTAGAACAGCAGGGCGGTCAGCCTGGTCCTGGCCTTCTTCACCCGCGGGTCATCGGGCGGGAAGATCTCGAAGAGGTCGAGCAGGTGCAGGCGTGCCCTGTCCCGCTCCTCGCCCGAAGTGCGCTTGATCGTCCCGAGCAGCCGGTCGAAGGCTTCCTCGGTCCGCCCGGCCGCTATCTCGATGTCAGCGACCTTGAGCTGGGCATCGACGTCGCCGGGGTGCGCGGCGGCGTCGCGGCGCACGGCGGCCTGGTCGTAGGCGCCCACCCGCTTGATCAGGTTCACCTGGGCGAGCAGGCTCTTCAGCACCGGGTCCGCCGGGGTCTCGGCCAGGGCCTTCTCGATCACCCTCGCGGCCGCGTCCACGTCGCCGCGCTCCATCGCCGCCTGCGCCTCGGCGTACGCCGGGGGCATCGCGTTCGCGGCCTCCCCCGGGGGCGCCGCACCGTCGCCCCCGCCCCGGACGCCGAGCTGGTCGGCGACCGCGAGCACCTGGGCCAGCCACTGCCGGACCTGGGCCTCGGGCAGCGCGCCGAGGAACGCGTCCACCATCTGGCCGCCGACGACCGCGACGACCATCGGGATGGACTGCGCCTGGAACGCCTGGGCAAGGCGGGGGTTCGCGTCGACGTCGACCTTGGCGAGCACCCAGGCGCCCGCCGCCTCGTTCGCCAGCTTCTCGAGCACCGGGCTGAGCTGCTTGCACGGCCCGCACCAGTCCGCCCACAGGTCGACGATCACCGGCGTGGTCCGGGACCGGGCCGCGACCTCGGTGTTGAATGTCTCTTCGGTGACGTCGACCACGAACGCCGACGCCGCACCGTTACCGGAAGCGCCAGTTCCGGCGCTGCGGGCCGCCTGCTGCCTGCGCTGCGCGGCGGCCTGCCGCGCACCTAGGTCAACGGCACCGTACAAAGAGAAATCCCGCGGCTGCTGCATACCTCTATCCTGCCCCATGTTCGGCACGCCCGGTCCGCTTCCGCGCCCGGCCCGTTCCCGTAGGACAACGCGCAAAAAGCTGCCTCCCTTCCGCCCAGTGTAGCATGTCCTGTGCTACAGTCTTCGCATGCCACAGAAGGGCGACCGGCGCCGGGGCAAGCCGCTCAACCCGGACCTGGGGTATTCCGGGGACCCTGTCCACCACGCGACCTCCAGGCGGCCGCCGCGGCGGATCGGGATCCGGGAGCTGCGGCAGCACGCCAGCGTCTACGTCGATCTCGCGGAGCAGGGGTACACGGTCGACATCACCAACCGCGGCCGGCTGGTGGCGCAGCTGGTCCCGGTGCGGCAGCCCGACAGCCCGCTGGAGCGCTGGATCGCGGCCGGCGTGGTCGAGCGGGCCGAGGAGCCGGGCAGCATCCTCGACGTCGATCCGTACCCGGCCAGTTCCCCCGGCCGTGCCTCCGCGACCGGGACGCTGCGGCAGATACGCGGGAACGATGGCGAGGAGCAGCCGTGATCTACCTTGACTCCTCCGCCCTGGTGAAGCTCGCGCTCGCCGAGCCCGAGTCTGCGGCGCTCGCCGCCTGGCTCGCGGAGCGGGCCGACCAGGCCCTCGTCTCCAGCGCCCTGCACCGGACCGAGGTGCTCCGGGCGATCTGGCTGGCCGAGCCCGGCGCCCTGCCGCGCGGCCAGCGCATCATCCGCCGGATCGGGCGGGTAACGCTCAGCTACGACGTGCTGGACAACGCGGCGACCCTGCCGCCCGCCGGCCTGGGCGCCGCGGGGGCGATCCACCTCGCTTCCGCGCTGGCCATCCGGCGCGACCTGGTGTCGTTCGTCGCCTACGACAAGGCCCTGCTCGACGCCGCGCGAGACGCCGGCCTCCCGGTCGCCAGCCCCTCCTGACGGCCCCGTCCGGGCGAAGGCCCTAAAAGCCCGCCGGCTCGGAGTAACTGCCCCACTCGGCGCGGAGCGCGCCGCAGATCTCGCCAAGCGTCGCCTCGGCGCGGACGGCCTCGAGCATCGGCGGCACCATGTTGGCGTCGGTGCGGGCCGCGGCGGTCACCGCGGCGAGCGCCCGGTCAACGGCGGCCTGGTCGCGCGCGGCGCGGCGGGCGGCGAGCTCGCCGGCCTGTTCGCGCTCGACCTCGGGGCTGATCCGCAGGATCTCCAGCTCGCCGCCGACCGTCTCGGTGTGGCTGGTCACCCCGACGATGTGCTTTTCGCCCTTCTCCAGCTTCTGCTGGTACTCGAACGCCGCGTCGGCGATCTCGCCGGTGAACCAGCCGGTCTCGATGCCGCGCAGGATGCCGCCGGTCATCGACCCGTCGGGCGACATGTCCCGGATCTTGGCGAAGATCGCCTCGGCTTCGGCCTCCAGCCGGTCGGTGAGCGCCTCGACGTACCAGGAGCCGCCCAGCGGGTCGACGACGCTGGTCACGCCGGTCTCCTCCATGATCACCTGCTGGGTGCGCAGCGCCGTCTCCGCCGCGGCCGCGCTCGGCAGCGCGAGCACCTCGTCGAGCGCGTTCGTATGCAGCGAGTTGGTCCCGCCGAGCACCGCGGCGAGTGCTTCGATGGCGGTGCGGACGACGTTGTTCTGCGGCTGCTGTGCGGTGAGGCTGACCCCGGCGGTCTGGGTGTGGAACCTCATCCACTGCGCCCGCGGGGTCTTCGCGCCGTAGACGTCGCGCAGCCAGCGCGCCCAGATCCGGCGGGCGGCGCGGAACTTCGCGATCTCCTCGAAGAAGTCGATGTGCGCGTCGAAGAAGAACGACAGGCCGGGCGCGAACGCGTCCACGTCGAGGCCCCGGCCGATGCCGAGCTCGACGTAGGCAAAGCCGTCGGCGAGGGTGAACGCGAGTTCCTGCGCGGCCGTCGACCCGGCTTCCCTGATGTGGTAGCCGGAGACGCTGATCGGCTTGTACCTGGGGATGTTCTCGTTGCAGAACTCCATCAGGTCGCCGATCAGGCGAAGGTGCGGCTCGGGGGGGAACAGCCACTCCTTCTGCGCGATGTACTCCTTGAAGATGTCGGTCTGCAGCGTGCCGTCGAGGGTCCCGATGTCCGCGCCCTGGCGCTCGGCGGCGACCAGGTACATGCAGAAAACCGGGACGGCCGGGCCGCTGATCGTCATGCTCGTGGTGATCTCGCCGAGCGGGATGCCTTCGAAGAGCGCCTCCATGTCCCTGACGGAGTCGACCGCGACGCCGCAGTGGCCCACCTCGCCCGCCGAGCGCGGGTCGTCGGAGTCGCGGCCCATCAGCGTCGGCATGTCGAACGCCACGCTCAGGCCGGTGCCGCCCGCCTTGATGAGCATCTTGTACCGCTCGTTGGTCTGCCGGACGTTTCCGAACCCGGAGAACTGCCTGATCGTCCAGGGCTTGCCGCGGTACCCGCTGGCGTACAGGCCGCGGGTGAACGGGAACTCCCCCGGCCAGCCGATGCCGTCCGGGGGCTCCTGGCCTCCCGGCGGCCCGTAGACCGGATCGACCTCCAGGCCGGACAGGGTGGTGAAGTCGGCGTCGCGCTTCTTGCTCTGCTCGTACCTGCGCTGCCAGCGTTCGCGGCCGGTGGCGGCGGTTACCTCGGCGTGTTCGGCCTGTTCGGTCATGACAGCCCCCAATTTAGTAGGACGTCCTACTAACTACCCACGCAAGTCTAGCTCTATCCGTCTAGCTCTATCCACAACCGGGAGGCGGGGAGCGGCGTCTGTAGGAACAGGCCGGAAACGTCTGTGGAACAGGCCGGAAAAGGTCCTGCCGCGGCCCTGCGAAGGTGTGGTAACCATTGACGTACCCCTCGGAAACCCTCGGGGAGGCACCACCGCTTGATGACTCCGTCATCCTTGGCTGCGTCGGCGCTGCGCCGGCCGCCACGGTTCCAGGACACCTATCACGGGCAGCGCGGACAGAGGGAGGACCGGTGGGCACGGACGCGGACGCGGACGCGGAAACCGGCCCATACGCCGCCGTCACCGCCGGCGCCGCCACCGGGCGGGCGCTTGCGGAGCAGCTATTCGCGGCCAACTACCCGCGGCTGGCCGGCTGGGTCCGGCGGCTCGTGGACGACGACGAGACCGCGCACGAGATCGCCTCGGAGGCGTTCGTCCGGCTGCTGTCCCGGTGGACCAGCCCGGGCAAGCTGGACAACCCGCAGAGCTACCTGTACATGATCGCGACGAACCTGGTCCGGGATCACTGGCGGAAGGCCGAGCGAGAGCGCCGCGCGATGCGCAGCATGTCCGCGGGCGCCGACCGCGAGCCGTCCTCCGATCCCGCCCAGGATGTCGATGTGCGGGAGCTGATCCAGGCGCTGCCGTCCCGGCTGCGCGACCCTTTCCTGCTGCACTACTACGCCGGTTTCGGGGTACGGGAGATCGCGGTCCTGCTCAAGCGCCCGGACGGCACCATCAAGGCCGACCTGTACCACGCCAGGGCGCGGCTGAAAGAGTCACTCACGGAGCGCGGCAGCGGAAACGGGGGGAGCGATGTCAGGTAACGACGAACGCGACCCGCTCGACAGCTGGCTCCACCAGCAGGTGGAGCCGCTGCCGCCGCCGCCGGGCACGTTCGAGCTGATCACCCGCCGGGCGCGCCGCCGGAAGCTGCGCAAGCTCGCGGTCACCGTGGCGTCGGCGGCCGCCGTGGCCGCCGCGGCGGCCGTCGCCGTGCCGAACGTGGTGGCGCTGAACGTCTCGCCCTCCCGTGAGTCGGCGAGCTCGGTGGCCGGGGGAGCGCTGTCCCAGGCGGGCCGCGGGACGCGGCAGACGAACGGATCGGCGAGCGCGCTCCCCTCGCCGGGGGGGCCGGCCCCGTCGCTGACCGAGCCGTCCGGTCCGGTGCCGCCCAACTTCCAGCCGTCGTCCGTCACGTTCGTCAGCCCGGACATCGGCTGGGTCATCGGGCAGGCCGGGACACCGGGACAGTGCGCCAACGCCAACCGCGACATCTGCACCTCCATCGTGCGCACCGACGACGCGGGCAAGACATGGCACGGCGGCCCGGCGCCCGGCACCACCGGCCCGAACGGCCCGGAAGGCGTGAGCGGGCTCCGGTTTCTCGACGGGGTGAACGGCTGGGCGTTCGGCCCCGAGCTGTGGGTGACGCACGACGCGGGGAACACCTGGCACCAGCTCAGCACGGACGGCTACCGGGTCACGGACCTGGAGGCCGCGGGGGACCGGGCGTTCGCGCTGTGGGCCCGGTGCCCGGGCACCGGGCCCACAGCGGAGTTCGCCGCCGGATGCACCAGCTACACGCTGATGAGCACCACCGCCGGAAGCGACCGCTGGACGCCGGTCGGCGGCGCGACAAGCCGGCTGGCCCACGGGGGGCTCGCCACGTCGGCCGTGCTCGCGCTCACGTCCACCACCGGGTACCTGCTGGCCCCGGACGGCACGCTGTTCTCAGGCCCGCTCGACGGCGCCTGGCAGAAGGCAGGCACGGCAGGCTGCCTCCCGGGACCGGTCCGGGCGAACGGGCTGCCCGGTGATGCGCTGCTGGCCCTGGTGAACTCGGCGACCGTGGTCGTCGCGTGCGACCTGGCCGGCGGCGTCCAGGTGTACACGTCGCCGGACGGCGGCGCGAGCTGGACCGGGCAGCCGGCCAGCGCCTGGGCAGCCGCGGGACGCCCGGCCAGCGCCACCTCGCTGGCCGCCAGCCCTGACGGGACGCTGGTGCTCGCCGCCGCCGGCACGATATACGTCCTTCCCGCCGGCGGCGGGAAGTGGCAGCGGGCGACCGTCCAGGACGCGCCAGCCGGCGGCTTCGGCTACGTCGGCATGACGACCGGTGAACAGGGTGTGGCGGTGCCCGCGGACCCGTCGCTGCACGAGATCTGGATGACCTTCGACGGCGGCCTGAACTGGGCGCCGCGGACTCCGATCACTCCGGGCAGCTAGTCGGCGACGAAATCCCCCGCGGCCAGCCGGAGGCCGCGCAGCAGGGCGAACAGTTCGGCGCGCTCGCGCTCGGAGTACCCTCCCATGCCGAACTCGGCGGCCATCAGGTCGCGGGTCGCCACGCGGACCGCGTCCCGGCCGCGCTCGGTGATCTCCGCCAGCCGGCCGCGGCCGTCCTCCGGATTCGGCCGCCGCACCACCATCCCCTGGGCTTCCAGCCGGTCGATGGTGTTCGTCACGCTGGTCGGGTGCACCATGAGCCGCTCCCCCATGACGCGCAGCGGGAGCGCCCCGGCGCGGCTGAACGACAGCAGCACGAGGGCCTCGTACCGGGCGAACGTCAGCCCGTACGGGCGGAGGATCGCGTCGAGTTCGGCCAGCAGGATCTGCTGGGCGCGCATTATCGAGGTGACCGCCGCCATCGCGGACGACGGCCCGAACCGGTGCTCCCAGATCCGCGCTGCGCGGTCGATCGGGTCGAAGGGCAGTTCAAGCGCTTTCCGCACACCGGACACACTACGCACCGACGTGCCGGGGAGGGAGGGGGGCCGGGCCATGAGCCAGGTGGCGGAGCGAAGGCGGCCGGGGGCAGGCGCCACGGCCCGTTCTTGCCGGTAAAACGCCGAGACCGATGCCCGCGAGAAGCTCGTCCGCGGCCGCATGCGGGTCGAGCCGGCCGTCCGCCACCCGCGCGGCGAGGCCGTCGGGGACGTCGAGCCGGTCCCGCAGCACGCCGAACGCGAGCGCGGCCACCTCGTCCCGTGCCCGCGCCAGCCGCCGGCGCTCCCGCTCCCCGCTGGACTCCAGCCAGGACCAGTGCCGGTCAAGCTGGCGGACGAGCTCGTCGATCCCCTCCCCGGCGGGGGCGATCGTCGTCACTATCGGGGGCTTCCAGTCCGCGCTGGCGAGCGCCACCATCGACCGCAGGTCGCGGACTGTGGCCTGGGTATCGGGCCGGTCCGCCTTGTTCACCACGAGCACGTCGGCGACCTCGAGGATCCCCGCCTTCGCCGCCTGGACCGAATCGCCCATGCCCGGCACGACGAGCACCACGGTGGTGTCGGCCGCCGAGGCGACCTCCACCTCCGCCTGGCCGACGCCCACGGTCTCCACGAAGATCACCGGGTAGCCAGCCGCCGCGAGCACCCGGACGGCCTGCGGCGCCGCGGCGGCCAGCCCGCCGAGCTGGCCCCTGCTCCCCATCGACCTGATGAACACGCCCGGATCGGTGGCGTGATCTTGCATCCGCACCCGGTCGCCGAGCAGGGCGCCGCCGGAGAACGGCGACGTCGGGTCCACCGCGAGCACCGCGGTGCGCAGTTCCCGCGCCCGGAACGCCCTGACCAGCGCGCTGGTCAGGGTGGACTTGCCCGCGCCGGGGGCGCCTGTGAGGCCGATGACGCGCGCTGCCCGGGGAGCCGGCCTCAGTTCTTTGAGCACCGAACGAATGCGGCTGTCTCCGTCCTCGATCATCGAGATCACCCGGGCGAGGGCGCGCGCGTCCCCGGCGTGGACCCGTTCGGCGAGGCTGTCTGTGTTCAGCGGGCACTCCGGGCTAGCGCGGGACGTTGAACAGCAGCGCCGAGCCCTGGCCGCCGCCGCCGCACAGCCCGGCCGCGCCGAACCCGCCGCCGCGGCGGCGCAGTTCGCAGACGAGGGTGAGCGCGATCCGCGCGCCGGAGGCGCCGAGCGGGTGGCCGAGCGCGATAGCGCCGCCGTTGACGTTGACCTTGTCCGGTGTCACGTCCAGCTCGCGCATGGACTGGATGGCGACCGCGGCGAACGCCTCGTTGATCTCGATCAGGTCCAGGTCGGGTACGGAGCGGCCCGCCTTCTTCAGCGCCTTCTTGATCGCGTTCGCCGGCTGGGAGTGCAGCGAGTTATCCGGGCCGGCCACCGTGCCGTACGCGCCGACCTCGGCGAGGACGGGCGCGCCGAGCCGCTCCGCGGCCTGCCTGTCGGCCACGACGAGGGCGGCGGCGCCGTCGGAGATCTGCGACGCCGAGCCGGCCGTGATCGTCCCGTCCCTGGCGAAGGCGGGCGGCAGCTTGGCGAGGGACTCGACGGTCGTGTCGGCGCGGATGCCCTCGTCTTCGGCGAAGATGACCGTGTCCCTCCTGGACCTGATCTCGACCGGGACGATCTCCTGGGCGAAGATGCCGTCCTTCGCCGCCCTGGCGGCGCGCTGCTGGGAGCGGGCGGCGAACTCGTCCTGCTCCGCGCGGGTCAGGCCGTACCTGGGGTTGTACCGCTCGGTGGATTCCCCCATCGACAGCCCGTCGAAGGCGTCGGTCAGGCCGTC
>Ga0209061_1003815_pt1 | contig 15588 bp, 20 predicted proteins | sample Coa_R1_10_FD_187157 | JGI IMG/M metagenome (GOLD analysis project Ga0209061, IMG submission 187157) | Surface soil microbial communities from Centralia Pennsylvania, which are recovering from an underground coalmine fire - Coalmine... | ecosystem: Environmental > Terrestrial > Soil >...
CTTGTATTCCTGGGTGTACTTCTTGCGGGCCTGACCCATTTCCGGTTCTCTCCTCGTAGACCATCGTGCCACTTGATGTGGTGTCTACGGAACCGGTAGTGCTCCACTGTTCGAGGCGGCCGACGCGCTGGCCTGCAAGCCGGGGCGGCTGCACATGCTGGCGGAGCTGTGCCTGGAGCCGGAGTGCCGCCGCGGGCACGGCGCGGTCTACGACGCGCTGAACAGCGGGGAAGTCCGGATCGCCGGGCGCTGTCGTCGCTTCCGCTGCCCGCGTGGGACGACGGGCGGATCCGGCTGGCCTGCGATGTCTCGAACTGGCTGCGGCCGGACGCGGAGACCAGCCCGGAGCGGCTGTTCTGCCACTGCTACGCGCGGGGGAAGGGCAACGCGCAGCTGATCCCGGGCTGGCCGTACTCCTTCATCGCGGCCCTGGAGCCGGGCCGCACCTCCTGGACGCTGCCGCTGGACGCGGTCCGGCTCGGCCCGGCCGACGACGCCACCGCGGTGACCGCCGCCCAGGTCCGGGACGTGGTCACCCGGATCGCCGCCGCCGGGCACTGGAAGGACGGCGACCCGGACATCGTGGCGGTCTTCGACTCCGGCTACGACCTGACCCGGCTGGCGTGGCTGCTCGGCGGCCTGCCGGTGGAGGTCGCCGGGCGGCTGCGCAGCGACCGCGTCATGTACTTCCCCGCCCCGCCCCGCGAGCCGGGCGCGACGGGCCGCCCGCCCCGGCACGGGCCAGCGCTCCGGCTCGCCGATCCCGCGTCCTGGCCTGACCCGGCCGCCGTCACCGTGACGCAGACGACCCGGTACGGCACCGCCACCGCGACGGCCTGGGGGCGGCTGCACCAGCGGCTCACCGCCCGCGCCGGCTGGACCCGCCCGAAGCTCCGCGACCCGGCCGCCGCCGACCGCTGGACCTGGCTGGTCATCGCCGCCTACGCCCAGCTGCACCTGGCCCGCCCGCTTGCCGCCGACACCCGGCTGCCCTGGCAGCAGCCCTGCCCGCCCGGCCGCCTCACCCCCGCCCGCGTCCGCCGCGGGTTCCGGAACATCCGCCAGGCGCTGCCCGTTCCCGCCAGCGCGCCGAAACCCGCCAGGCCCGGACCCGGACGCCCGCCCGGCTCGAAGAACCGCCAGCCCGCCGCCCGCCACGACATCGGCAAGACCGTCAAACGAGAAGAGCCGAAGAAGAAAGCCCAGCTGACAGACAGGTTAAATAACAAGCTAAGGGCCTGGACAAAATGAAGGACGCGATGTGGCAGGTCGACCCCGTCAGCGGCGTCCACTACCGCGACCCCCGTGACCCGAACCAGATGACGCTCGACTTCGGCCTCCACCCTAACCTGGAACCCTTGAGCCGCGCCCTCCTGCGGCAGCTGGACTCCGGCGAACAGACGCTGGGCGGCCTCCAGGACTACGCGCTCCTGGAAACCATCTATCGCGGCCCGCACGCGACCACGGCGATCAGGACGATGCTCGGGCAGGGACTTGTGGATCGACACCCGCTGAGCGGGCAGCTCACGAAGGGCACCCGCATCCGCCTGACAGCCGCTGGCCGCCGGCGCCTCACCGAAGCCGATCGGCGGTCCCTTTGAAGAACGATGTGACCGCCCTGGACGCCGGGGGCGGGCAGCGCGATCCCGGCGATCAGGGCGGCCAGCGGGGCCCGGCCGAGCGGGGCAGTCCCCGGCGCGCGGACACGGCGGCGGCGGGCGGGCGACCCCCGGGGCCCTGGGCCGGGAGATCGCCCGGGCAGCGGCCGCGCCGGTCCGGCGGCCGGGCATGCGCGATCACATCGTGCGCCGCCTGATCGCCGCCCCGAGGTTGCCGAGCTCCTCGGCGCGGTGGGCGCGGTGCTGCCGCGTCCAGGTTTCGTCGTGCAGGGGATCGATGGTCATGACCACGGTCGTGCGGCCGCCAGCGGGCTCGATGTCGATGGTCGTCAGGTGCTCGTACGGCTCGTGGCCGGGCACGAAGTCGATCAGCGACAGGTAGGCGAGGCGGGCCGGCGGCACGACCTCGGTGAACGTCTTGCGCACCTTGGCCGAGAGGGGGTTGCCGGTGTCCCGCATGAACGCGACCTGTTCCGGCGCGGTCGCGGTCATGGTGTACCGCAGCTGGCCGCCGGCCCTGAGGTCGAGCTCGCTCACCCGGGTTTGGAAGCCGTCGGGGGCAAACCACTCCTGCAGGCCGGCCGCGGTGGTCAGCAGCTCCCAGATCAGCTCCGCCGGAGCGTGGTACGTGCGCTCGAGCCGCGCGGCGTCCGGGCTGTGCGTGTGTCCGGTGGTCATCGATCCTCCCCGGTTGGCTGGGGTTGAGCCGGCGATGGCGTCGTGCGGGATGGCTGTCGGGGCGGCCTGGCCGTGGCCGGGCGCGGGTTCGGTGGTCATTGGCTCTCCTCGGTTGCGCCGCCTTCTGTAGGGCGGATCCGCACCAGTGACGAACGGCCGGGCGCCGGACGGACACCACGCCGCGGAAAATTTCCCGGCTGCCGCTGTCCGTCCGCGGCGGCGCTGTTCGTCCGATACTTGACGAGGCACCGGCTCGTGATCTGGAGGACTCATGCAGTACGCGCTGTTGGCCTACGCCCCGGCGGAGGACGCCGGCCGGGCATCGAGCCCGATTCCCGCTGCCCTCGCCGCCCGGCTCGACGGGCCGGACATCACCGGCTGGGCCCGGCTGCACGCCGAGGAGTCGGCAACGACGCTCCGCAGCGGCGACGGACGGATGCTGCTGACCGACGGGCCGTTCATCGACAGCAAGGAATACCTCGCCGGCCTGTTCCTGATCGAGGCCGGCAACCTCGACGCCGCCCTCGCCGTCGCCGGGGAGCTGCTCGCCGAGACCAGGCCCGGTACCGCCATCGAGGTCCGGCCCGTCCTCGACGGGCGCTTCGGTGGCGCTTGACGCCGTCTTCCGCGACCAGTGGGGCCGCGTGCTGGCCACCCTGACCGGCGTCCTCGGCGACATCGAACTCGCCGAGGACGCGGCCGCCGAGGCGTTCGCCATCGCCGCCGAGCGCTGGCCCCGGGACGGGGAGCCCGCCAACCCGGTCGGCTGGCTGGTCACCACCGCGCGCAACCGCGCCATCGACCAGCTGCGCCGCCGCCAGGTCCTGGCCGCCAAGACGACCCTGCTCGCCCGCGACCTCGAGGCCGCGTCACAGCCACCGGAGGCCCTCATGGGCGACGACGCCGCCATCCCCGACGAGCGGCTGGAGCTGATCTTCACCTGCTGCCACCCCGCCCTCGCGCCCGAGGCCCAGGTGGCGCTGACCCTGCGCACGCTCGGCGGCCTGTCCACCGAGGAGATCGCGCTGGCGTTCCTCGTGCCGCCCGAGACCATGGGCAAGCGGCTGACCCGGGCCAAGCACAAGATCCGCGACGCGGGCATCCCGTTCGCCGTCCCGCCCGGTCACCAGCTGCCCGCCCGGCTGGCGGCCGTCCTGTCCGTGGTCTACCTGATCTTCAACCAGGGCTGGGGCGGGGGCCGCGTCGACCTCGCCGCCGAGGCGATCCGCCTCGGCCGGGCACTGGCCGGCCTGATGCCGGACGAGCCGGAGGTGCTCGCGCTGCTGGCGCTGATGCTGCTGGATGACGCCCGCAAGGCGGCCCGCGTGCGCGGCGGGCAGGTCGTCCCCCTCGACGACCAGGACCGTACCCTGTGGGACGCGCGGCAGATCGATGAGGGCCGCGCGCTGCTGCGGCGGGCCATGGCACGACGGCGCACCGGGCCCTACCTGCTCCAGGCGGCCATCGCGGACCTGCACCTGCACCAGCCCCGCGACTGGCGGCAGATCGCCGCCCTGTACCAAACGCTCGCCCGGCAGACCGGTTCCCCGGTCGTCGAGATGAACCGGGCCATCGCCGTGGCCGAGACCGACGGGCCCGACGCCGGCCTGGCCATCCTCGACCGCCTCGACCTCGGCCACTACCGGTACTTCCACTCCACCCGTGCCGAGCTGCTCCGCCGGGCCGGCCGGACCGCCGAGGCCCGCCAGGCCTACCGGCGCGCCCTCGACCTCGCGCAGACCGAGCCCGAACGGCGCTTCCTGGCCAGTCGGCTGGCCGAGACGGCGCCTCCCGTCCCGGGCCAGCCCGGGAGCGCCAGCACATGACCGGCGCGGGCCGCGCACCGCGGGCAGGCTAAGGGGCTGGAGTTCGACCCGGTGATCATCGCCGACCCGGCCGGGATCGAGCGGGCATCCCCGCGGGGGCGGGCGGACCTGTACGTCGCGCTCACCCGGACCACCCGCAGGCTCGGACTCATCAGCCCTGCTGAAATGCCCCGCGACCTCAGGGAGATACCCGACCGGGCACCAACGCGCGTCGCGGGACCCGAGTCAGCCGGCGACGTATGACCCAATGCCCGGCGCCCCGGTATCCGGGTCTCCCGCCGGCAACGCGGCCAGCCGCTGGGCCAGCATGGCCCGCACCGGGTTTCCCGGCTGGACCCGCGGCTGTTCCACCGCGGCCAGCCCGCCGCTCACCAGCCCGCCGCTCACCAGGGCGGCGGCCCGCGCGGGTACCGGCCCCTACGCCTGCGGCTGGCCGATGTTGACCAGCCAGGTCACGCCGAACTTGTCGGTGCACATGCCGAACTCGTCGCCCCAGTCCTGCTTCCGCATCGGCATCGTGACGGTCCCGCCATCGGATAGTTTGTCCCAGTAGCGGCGCAGGATGCCGGCGTCGTCGCCGCTGAGGCTCACCCCGAACCCGTGCATTCCCCGGAACTCCATCCCGGCGGGGGTGTCGGCGGCCATGAGCGTGTAGCCGGCCTCGGTCTCGAGCTGGCCGTGCATGATCTTGTCGGCGTCGGGCGAGTCCTTGCCGCCGAAGTCAGCGAAGGTGCTGAGGTTCAGGTTGCCGCCGAACACGCTGGCATAGAACTCCAGCGCCTGCCGGGCATTGCCGTTGAAGTTGAGGTAAGGGTTGAGCCGGGATGCCATGGTCTTCTCCTGCACTTCGCCGGATGGGGTGCCTGCCCAGCCAGGCGCGCGGTCCGTGCTGCCGCACGGGATCGCCCCCCCTCTGCAATTATTCGCACTGGTAATCGAAACCTATCAGGCGATGCCCCCGCGCCGTAACCCCCTGGCGACGGCGTTTCGCGGCGAAGCACCACGATGTTTCGGCCCGTGACAGGCGGGGAGCCACGGACGGACCCCACCTGACGCGGAGTTTCCGGCACGGCCCGAACAGGCGCCACCTTACGTTCGGACAATTCAATCCTTCATTCCGAACGGACGGCGGCTTCCCCGCTATGACCTGGCTAGCCGGCCGTTCGCATAGATAACCTCAGGGGGTGTCGCTTGAATCGGCCTGGGAACCGGGCAGGCAGACCGCGTCGGCCGACCGCCTCCGTGACATCGAGGCGGTGGCGGACGCGGCCCTGTCCAGGCTGGACGAGCAGACGCTGCTGACAACGCTGCTGGAGCGGGTGAAGAAGGTCCTCGGCGCCGATACCGCTACCGTGCTGCTGCTGGACCGGTCCTCCAGGCACCTGATCGCGACCGCCGCGAGCGGCATCGAGGAAGAGGTCCGGCAGGGAGTCCGCGTCCCGCTCGGCTCGGGCTTCGCGGGCCAGGTCGCCGCGTCGGGCAGCCCGGTCATCCTGAATCACGTCGACCACCGCACGGTGCACAACGCGCTGCTCATCGACCGGGGGATCCGGTCGCTGCTGGGCGTGCCGCTGTTCGCCGGCGGCAAGGTCATCGGCGTGCTGCATGTCGGCTCGCTCACCGGCCGGCAGTTCACGCCGGAGGATACGAGCCTGCTCCAGCTCGCCGCCGACCGCGCCGCGCTCGCCGTGCGCTCGATGATGGCCCAGGACGACGCGGTGGCCGCGGTGGCGCTCCATCGCAGCCTGCTCCCGGCGGCGCTGCCCGGGGTGCCCGGCCATGACCTGGCGGCACGGTACGTCACCGGCTCCGGCAATGTCGGCGGCGACTGGTATGACGTGTTCAACCTGCCGGACGGAAAGCTCGGCATCGTGGTCGGGGACGTGGCGGGGTCCGGGGTGACTGCCGCGGTCATCATGGGCCGGATGCGCAGCGCGCTGCGCGCCTACGTGCTGGAAAACGAGGAGCCTGCCCACGCGCTGCGCATGCTCGACCGCAAGATTCAGTACTTCGAGCCGAGCGCGATGGCCACCGTGCTGTACGGCCTGTACACGCCGGCAACAGGCGAGCTGCGGGTTTCCTCGGCAGGCCACCTCCCGCCGGTCCTGGCGGCTCCGGGACGGCAAGGCGCCGGCATGCTTCCCATCCACCCTGACCCGCCCATCGGGGTCGCCGATGACCCGCGGCGGGAAGCCCGCGTGTTCGGTATCCCGCCGGGCGGCCTGCTGTGCTGTTACACCGACGGGCTGGTAGAGCGGCGGGACCGGCGCCTGGAGGAAGGCTTCGACCGTCTCACCGGTGTCATGGCCAGCCTGGTGGACGGCCGCCCCGCTTCCCGGCGCTTCGTGCCGCTGGCCGAGGACGCGTGCGCCGCGGTCATGCGCGCACAGGTGGGAAACACCCCCGCCAGGGATGACATCGCGCTGCTCATGATGCACCGGCAGCCGTGACGCGGGCCCCTAGTCCCAGTACGGGCGGCCGGCGTCCGCGGGGCCTGTGCCCGCGGGGCCTGCGTCCGCGGGGCCTGCCTCCCCGGGGCCTGTGCCCGCGGGGCCGAACCGTGCCCACAGCACCTCGGAGCAGAGCTGGTCGATCTGTTCCGGCTCCGGCGGCAGCGCGGCGTCCAGCATGGCGGTGAAGGCGGCGACGTCAGGATCGCCGGCGTTGGCGTCCAGCCATGCCGGGCCTACCAGGTCACGGACGGCGCGCACCAAGGCGGCCAGCAGCCCGGCGACGGCGAGAGGCTGCTCCCCCTCGCCTCCGGCCAGTGCGGCCTGGCACGCGGCGAGCTGTTCCAGCAGCACGGCGGCGCGGGTCAAGGTCAGCTCAGTGCGGCCGTGCCGTGCCGCGTACTCGGCCGCGGCGCGGGTCTTGCCGAACGGACTCACGTGCCTCACCTCCTGCTGATCGCACTGATCTTCCGTTATCCGCCGGCTATCTGGGCACCGGCGGTTTCAGCCCCAGCGCGGCTAGCCGCCGTCGCCCGGGACGCCCTGGTCCCGGCGCAGGGCGTCCCGGGCCTCGGCCACGGTGCGGGCCAGCCGGATGTGCCGGTCCAGGCCGGTGATCGCCAGCAGTTGCCGGATGCGTGACTCAGCGGAGACCACGTGCAGGCTGCCGCCACAGGCCGCGGCCTGCCAGGCGGCGCGGGCCAGGGCCCTGAGGCCGGCGGCGTCGATAAACACTACCTCGCCCAGGTCCACGATCAGGGGACGCCCGCTGACGGCCAGCGCGGTGAGCTGAGCGCTCAGCCGCGGCTCGGTGGCGATGTCGATCTCCCCGGCCAGGGTGACCAGCACGTGGCCCGGCTGGCGCCGCACCCCGATGGTCAGGAGCTGCTCCATGGCCGTTCGCCGCCTTCGCCTGTCCGTTCCCGGGTCAGCGCGCGGCGGGGCCGCTGCCAGGCGGGCAGCAGCGGCCGGGTGTCCGCCTCTCCCTCGGGCTTGCCGGGGACGGCGTGCGCCAGGCGGGTTATCCGGACGATCCGGCCGCCCGCGCACTCGGCACCGCTCGCGGCGAGTCCCGGCGTGCCGGTGCCCGGCGGGGCGCCCGGCGCCGGCACCGGGGCGACCATGGCGGCCACGGCGGGGACGCCCGGGTCTGAGCGCAGGAAGGCGGGGACATCCCGCCCGGTCCCGCCGGCCATGACGGCCTCGTCGGGCTTGTCGGGCTTGTCGGCGGCCAGCGCTGTCATCGCGATTCACCTCCGCACTGCGAACAGCATCCAGGCAGCGGGAACGCAGGATCATCGCCGGGACGGCCCCGCGCTCCCGGCACCGCCTAAGATAGCGTCTTTCCAGTATTATCTATTTCCAGTTATCCCGAATCTAAGCATTGATGTAGAGTGGGAACATGGAAAAGAGCCTAGGGTTCGTGGCCGTGCAATCCCGCGGCGGGATCATCACCATCCCCGCCGAGGCCCGCCGCGCGCTGCGCCTGGACGAGCCGGGCGCTCAGCTGGAGGTCATTCTCCGCGACAACGACCTGCTCCTCATCCCGCACCTTGCCGTCCCCCTCGGGCAGCTCAGGGACGCAGACACCCGGCCGGGGCGGTGAGGCCGCACGGGACGGCACGCGTGTGCCGCGTGTTGCGCGCGAATCTTCCGTGTGTTAGCCCTCTCTAGGGGAGAGCGCTAACCCTTCAGTTCCCCAGCTCCACGTTGCTCACCTGTCAGGTAAGGAGGAAGAGCGTGAGCAGCCTGCACTCTGTCGGGACGCTGCGGATCGCCCTTGTCGCGCCGCCGTATTTCGAGGTGCCGCCCACCGCCTACGGCGGCGTGGAGGCCGTGGTAGCGGACCTGGCCGATGCGCTGGTGGCCAGGGGACACGAGGTCACGCTGCTAGGGGCGGGCCGCTCCGGAACGACGGCGGCATTCACCGCGGTACGGGAGCGCGCGATTCCCGAGCGGCTTGGCGAGCCGTTCCCCGAGGTGCTGTACGCCGCCCAGACGCGCCGCGTGATCGAGCGCATCGCGCGCGAGACCGGCATCGACGTGGTCCATGACCATACGCTCGCCGGCCCGTTGAACGCACCGGCCTACGCGGCGCTTGGCCTTCCGACCGTGGCGACGGTTCACGGCCCGGTGAACGAGGATCTCTACGGGTACTACCGGGCGATAGGCAAGGATGTCCAGCTTGTGGCGATCAGCCGGCGGCAGCGCGCGCTGGCTCCGGACCTGAACTGGATCGCCACCGTGCACAACGCCCTGCGGGTGGAATCCTGGCCGTTCCGCCGGGAGAAGGGCGACTACGCCGTGTTCCTCGGCCGGTTCTCCCCGGATAAGGCCCCGCACCTGGCGCTTGAGGCGGCCCACCGGGCGGGCGTGCCGCTGGTGCTCGCGGGCAAGTGCGCCGAGCCCGCGGAGAAGGAGTACTTCGAACGGGAGGTCGTGCCGCGGCTGACCTCCTCCGACCACGTCTTCGGCATGGCGGACGCGCGGCAGAAGCGGGAACTGCTCGCCATGGCCCGCTGCCTGCTGTTCCCGATCCGCTGGGAGGAGCCGTTCGGCATGGTGATGATCGAGGCGATGGCGTGCGGCACGCCCGTGGTCGCGCTGCGTGCCGGCGCCGTCCCCGAGGTGGTGGACGACGGCGTCACCGGCATCATCTGCGACTCACCCGACGCGCTACCGCAGGCGCTGCGCGACGTCCGGGACATCGACCCGGCCGCCTGCCGCGAGCGGGTCGCGCGGCACTTCAGCGCGGCCAGCCTGGCGCGCGGATATGAAGCCGCTTACCTGCGCGCCCTCGGCGCCGTCCGCACGGGAGCGGCCGCCGGGAAAGCCGCTCAGGCCGCGCCCGCCGGGCTCGTGGGGCAAGGCCGCGAGGAGGCGGCTTAATGACCGCAGACCCGTTCAACTCCCCCGCCAGGCCGGCGGGCAGCCCCGACGGAACGGTCACCCTGGTGGAGGGCACCACGTTCTGCCTGTCCGGCCCTGCCGGCGACATCCAGCCGGGAACGTCCCACGGGTTGTTCTTCCGCGACGCCAGGCTCATCTCCCGGTGGGAGCTGCGCCTGGACGGGCAGCAGCCGGAGCCGCTGTCCGTGCTGGGCGGCGAGGCGTTCGGCGCGCGATTCGTGCTGCGCCGGCCGCCGCGCGCCGGCCAGGCCGACAGCACGCTGCTGATCGTCCGCGAGCGGCTGGTCGGCGACGGGATGCGGGAAACGATCACCATGCGGAACATGGGCCGGGAGGTCAGCGCGGTCAACCTCGTGCTGCACGTGGACGCCGACTTCGCGGACCTGTTCGCGGTGAAGGAGGGCCGCGGCCATGGCGGCTCGGAATCGTCCGTGACCGGCAGCGGCCTGATCCTGCGTGCCCGGTCGGACGGCGGGCGGGGGGTACTGGTGAGCGCGACCGGCGACCCCGTCGCCGTGCCGGGTGCGCTCAGCTGGCGGATTACCATTCCGCCGCGCCAGGAGTGGACGACCGAAGTCCTGGTCCAGCCCACGGTCGGCAACCGCGAGGTCCCGCCTCAGTTCGGCCGCGGCCAGCGGCTGGAATCAAGCGGCCCCGCGCGCAAGATCCAGGAGTGGCGCCGGACCAGCACGGTCATCAGCAGCGAGAACCCCGCCATCGCCCAGGTGCTCGCCCGCACGGAAAGCGACCTGGGCGTACTTCAGGTCCACGACGACCACGGCGGCTCCTTCGTGGCCGCGGGCGTGCCCTGGTTCATGACCTTGTTCGGCCGGGACAGCCTGCTGACCGCCCTGATGGCGCTCCCGCTGGACACCGGCCTCGCGGTCGGCACGCTGCAAAACCTCGCCCGCGTGCAGGGCCAGCGGTGCGATCCGTTCACCGAGGAAGAACCGGGCCGCATCGTGCACGAGCTCAGGCGGGGACCGGACAGCTCCCGCGTCCTCGGCGGCAGCCGGTACTACGGGACGATCGACGCGACCCCGCTGTTCGTCATGCTGCTCGCCGAGGCCTGGCGGTGGGGCGCCAGCGAGACGGCCGTCCGGGCGCTCCTCCCGGCCGCCGACGCCGCGCTGGCGTGGATCGAGCACTACGGCGACCGCGACGGGGACGGATTCGTGGAATACCAGCGGGCCACCGACCGCGGACTGATCAACCAGGGCTGGAAGGACAGCGCGGACGGCATCAACGACGCGGACGGGCGCATGCCCGCGCCGCCCGTCGCGCTCTGCGAGGTCCAGGGCTACGTGTACGCGGCGCTGCTCGCCCGCGCCGCGCTCGCCGCCGGGTTCGGCGAGCCGGCCGTCGCCGACCGGTGCCGCTCCCGCGCCGCCGACCTGCGGCAGCGGTTCACCGAGGCGTTCTGGCTTCCCGACCGGGGCTGCTACGCTGTCGCACTGGACGGCGCCAAGCGGCCGCTCGACGCGGTGACCAGCAACGTCGCGCACTGCCTGTGGACCGGCATCGCTCCGGACCAGCACGCCGCCGCGATCATCGAACGGCTCGCCGCCGCGGACATGAACAGCGGTTACGGGCTGCGCACGCTGGCCGCCACCATGGGCGCCTATAACCCGATGAGCTACCACAACGGCTCGGTCTGGCCGCACGACACGGCGATCGCCGTCGCCGGCCTGCTCCGCTACTCGCACCTGCCCGGAGCGGTCGCGCTCGCCACCCAGCTGGCCGGCGGCCTGCTCGACGCCGCGGCCGCCTTCGGCGGACGGCTGCCCGAGCTGTTCTGCGGGTTCGCCCGCGATGAGTTCAGCCCGCCAGTCCCGTACCCGACGTCCTGCTCGCCGCAGGCCTGGGCGAGCGCCGCGCCGCTGCTGCTCATCCGCGCGTTCCTCGGGCTCGACCCGGACCACCCCAGCCGCACCATCGTCCTGCGCCCGAACCTCCCGGAAGGCTGGGGCACCGTCACCCTCGCCGACCTGGCCCTCGGCAAGACCGCCATCACGATCACCGCGGCCGGCAAGCACGCCGCCGTGGCCGGGCTGCCGGAGGACTGGAGATATGAGGTGCGCCGGTAGCGGGTACCCGCCGCCCGGTCCCGCCGCGGTGAGGACGCCCGCATCGCCGGGACGGGGCTGCCCGGCGCGCCCGGGGCCGGGGCCGGCGCGCCCGGGGCCGGGGCCGGGAAGCCGCGGCGCACCGAGATCACCGGTGATGCCGGTCAGCCGATGATCAGGGCCAGCACCCCGCCGATGCAGGCGAGGCCGAGCACCATCCATGTCACATAGTCGTTGATCACGCCGCTCTGGAAGCCCTCGGCAAGCGCCGTCAGGCCTGTGCCGGGCTCGTAGCCGCGGCGCAGCGCCGGCAGGCGGCGCCAGTACAGCGCGAGGCAGGCGAGCAGCAGGGCGCCGGCGGCCGATACGAGCCCGGTGACCACATCCGGGACCGTGACGCCGGCCGCCTCCACGGGGAACGGGGCCACCGGATGGGCGACGTGCGCGCCGTGCAGGACGGTGGCGTCGTAGGCGGCCTGGTCCTGGAACCGGACAGCCGCCGCCTCGACAGCCGGGCCGAGCGGGGTCAGGCCTATCGCGACGGCCAGCGCGGCGAGCACGGCCGGGGGGATGAGCATGCTGAGCGGGGTCCGTTGCCCGCCGCCGTCCGTCTCGCTGGTCTCCTCGGCGGCCTCTTGGGCCATCCGCCGGTCCTCGGCGGGCGGATCGCCGAGGCCGTAGAACACGCCGCCCGCCACGCGCAGCACGGCGCCGCCGACGAGGATCGCGCACAGGATGAACACGGGCGTGAGCCACGGCATCCCATGCGCGCTGCCGGTGTCCTCGATCCAGCCCTTGCCGAGGAAGGTGCCGAACGGCGGGAGGTCCGCGAGCCCGAGCCCGGCCAGCGTGAACAGCACGCCGGTGATCCGCAGGTGCCGGCCCCGCCCGTGCAGCCACGTCTCGTTGACCGAGCCCAGGCGGTGCAGGACGATGCCGGCGCACAGGAACAGCGCGCCCTTCACCATGGCGTGACCGGCGACGTAGACGGCCGTGCCCGCCAGCCCGAGCGGCGTGAGCAGCGCGATGCCGGCCAGGAACATGCCGGCGTGGCTGATGGTGGAGAACGCCAGCAGCCGTTTGATGTGCCGCTCGCGGAAGCAGAACAGCGCCCCCGCCACCGCTGTCGCCACGCCGAGCGCCAGGAACAGGTGCGAGATCGCGGCCCGGTGCCCGAGCGCGGAACCGAACATCGACCAGTACACCCGCGCGATCCCGTACAGTCCGAGCTCGACCATGACGCCGGAGAACAGCACGCACAGCGGCGTGGGCGCCACCGCGTGCGCGTCGGCCAGCCAGAAGTGGAATGGCACGATCGCGCCCTTGACCAGCAGCCCGGCGATGATCAGCAGGAAGGCCACCGCGACCAGCCGGTCCGGCGGGTGACGGCTGATGTACGCGCCGATCTGCGCCATGTTCAGCGCGCCGGTACGGCCGTAGATCAGGCCTATGCCCGACAGCGAGAGGTACGCGCCCACGCTGTTGGTGATGGCGAAGTTGAGCGCGCCCTGGATCGGCCCCCGCTCCTCCGGGCGGTACGCGGTAAGCGCGTACGCCGAGACCCCCATCAGCTCGAACCAGACGAACAGGTCGAAGATGTCGCCGGTCAGGCAGAACCCGGTCATGCCCGCCAGAAACGTCAGCATCAGCGCGTGATAGTAGGTGGCCACCTGCCGGAAATAGCGCCAGGAGAAGATCATCACCGCGGTGACCAGGACGGCGGCGAGCGCCGCCAGGCCGGCGCTCAGCGGCCCCGCCGCGAAGTCGATCCCTATGACGATGCCGTGAAACGGCCGGAATCCGGCGAACCAGTAGACGCGGTCACCACCATCCGTTCGGATCATGATGACGAGCAGCATGGCCGCGACGGATGCGGCGGTCAGGATGGCCAGCGCGTCCAGTGTCCGGCGGCGGCCGGAAAGCAGCGGCTTCACGCCGACCAGCGCGGCGGCCACCAGCAGCGGGACCGCGACCGAGAGGGCGAAGAGCTGGTCCATCAGCCCTTGAACTCGGCGAGCTCGTGCGGGTCCAGCGTACCGAAGCGCTTGTGCGCCTGGATCGCGACCGACAACAGGAGCGCGGTCACGGCGGCCTCGACCACCACGTCGGTGAGCGCGAGTGCCTGGACCACCGGATCGACCGCGGGCGTGTGCACCGGCACGTCGTAGTAGTAGGGCGCGACCGCGCCGGTGACGTAACCGACCCCGAGCAGCAGGACGTAGGTGGACGACTGCACCACGATCAGGCAGACGATCTGGTGGATGAGGTTGCGGCTGGTGACGATGCCGTACAGGCCGACGCCGGCGATCCATGCCACGACGATGAACGGGAAGACCTGCATCAGCCGCCTCCGTGCCTGATGAGGAGCGTCTGCTCGAGGAGCTCGCTGACGATCAGGATGAACGCGGCGGCGACCTCCAGCCCGACGAAGAAGCTGATCAGCGCTATGGTGCCGGACGAGCTCACGGCGCCGGGGATCTGCCCGAGCGGCAGGAAGTTGTCCAGGTAGGGCAGGCCCAGGCACACCGCGGCCAGTCCGATCGCGGCGAAGCCGCCCGCGCCGGCCGCCTCGACGGCGTCGGCGATGGCCGTGGGGCTGAGCCGCCTGAACGTCAGGAACTCCCCGGCCAGGTAGATGAGGATGAACGCGGTCGCGAGCACGACCCCGCCCTGGAAGCCGCCCGACGGGTTCGCCTGCGCGTGCGACGCCAGCCACCAGCCCGCCACGACGACGGGGCCGGTGAACATCAGGGCGACCGTGCGCACGGCCCCGCTCGTCGGGGGCACGTCGCGGTCCCTCGCCTCATCGGCCGGCGGGCGCTCCCGCTCGCCGCGCAGCATGCGCAGCACGATGGCCGTGCCGGCCGCGGCGGTGAAAAGGATGAACTCCTCGCCTACGGTGTCGAAGCCGCGGTACTCGAAGTTGACGGCGGACACCACGCCGGTGGCGTGTGTCTGCGCCACGGCGATGCGGAGGATCGCGGGCCCGTACGGGCCCGGATAGTTCCCGAAGCCGGGCAGGCCGGACAGGCCCCATAGGTAAAAGGCGACCAGGCCGGCCGCACCGGCGAGGAAGACCCAGCGGCGCAGCGCGGGCCTCATTCTTCCTTCTTCCTCGTCTTGGAGGCGGCGAGCAGCACGATGATGGGCAGCGCGACCGCGCCAACCGTCAGCGCGGACAGCGTGACGTCGGGTGCCTGGAACGTCAAGAACAGCACCGCCAGCATGATTCCGTAGGCGCCGAGCACGAGCACCTGGCGCACCAGCCTCCGGGTGAGTACCACGGCGGCGGCGCCGGCGGCCACCAGGACCAGGACCGTCACTTGCAGCGTGTCCATCAGGCCGGCCGGGACCGTATAGGGGGTGACGACGGCGGCGCTCACTGCTCTTCCTCCGTTCCCGGCGCCTTGCCGCTGCCGCCGGGGCGCCAGTCGCCCCTCTCCCGGACGCGGATCGCGCGGATGGTGGCGTGCGAGAGGTAGGGGCCGCCGATGACCATGAACACCAGCGCGAGGCAGCTTTCCCCGGTGTTCTCGGTCAGTCCCATCCGGACTCCGATGGCCAGTGTCACCAAGATCGGCGCGACCAGGGCGGCCGGGGTGACGAAGTGCAGCTTGGCGTAGGCGCCGGGCATCACCAGAATGCCGACCGCGGACGCGAGCACGAGGAGCACGGCCAAGCCGAGCAGGACGTCGGAGACGACCGGGGCGGCCTTCACAGCCATCGCTCCAGGGCACGGATGTACACCAGGCCGCTGGCGTACATCAGCACGGCGAGCAGCACGGGCAGCTCGAACAGGCTCGGCCGCTGGAAGCCCTGCGCGAGCAGCGCGAGGATCATCACGGCGACCGAGGTGATGAACTCATAGCCGATGACCGCCTCCGGCGGCTCGCCCCTGACGAGAACCACGGCCGCGGGAATCGTCGCTATGAGCATGGCGATCGCCGCCGCGACGAAACTCATCGCTTCTCCTCGTCTCCGGCTTCGTCTCCGGCTTCGTCTCCGGCTTCGAGCTGGTGCACCACCATCGCGTTCCGGT
>Ga0209061_1003818_pt1 | contig 15581 bp, 34 predicted proteins | sample Coa_R1_10_FD_187157 | JGI IMG/M metagenome (GOLD analysis project Ga0209061, IMG submission 187157) | Surface soil microbial communities from Centralia Pennsylvania, which are recovering from an underground coalmine fire - Coalmine... | ecosystem: Environmental > Terrestrial > Soil >...
CAGATGCCGGAGAGCAGGGTGCTGGTCGACAGGATGCCGGAGAGCAGGGTGCTGGTCGACAGGCTCGGGGTGGGGATGATCGGGCTGAATACGGCCTCGGAGCTTGAGGCGGCCTGCCCCAGCGCCGGGTTTGTCTGGCCGGGTGTCTGGCTGGCGGGGATCGCGATGAACGACCGGCCCTGCTCGAGGCTGCCGACGTCGGATGATTGGATGAGCCCTGACTGCTGGACGGGGGTGATGAGGTTGCCGAGCTGCCCCATCGCGGTGCCGAGCCGGGTGCTCATGGTCTGGAAGTCGCTGGTGCCGAGGCTGACCCAGTTGCTGAGGCCGGCGGCGGTGGCGGTCCCGCCGGATGGTGTGCGGGCGCCCTGCCGGAACAGGTAGGCGGTTCCGCCGCTGTCGACACCGAGCACCCATGTGCCGGCTGGGGGGGGCGCCTGAGCGCCGGCGGTGGAGGCTACGAGCGTCATCGTGCGTAGGTTTCGGTGGGGGGGGCGGCGGTGTTGAGCCCGGCGTTGCGGGCGTGCACGTACTGCCAGTAGAGGAGGATGGCGGCGAGGGTGCCGCCGGCGAGGATGGGCAGCGCTTGCCGGCGGTCGTAGGCGGCGGCGAGCGCGACGAACAGGACGCCCTGGGCGACGCCGAGGTGGACCCACTTCATGAGGGTGCCGGCGCGGGCGGCCGCGTTCAGCTCGGTGGTTTGCGGGCTGGAGCAGGCCGCGGCGATGATCTCGTACATGACGCCTGCCGAGACGAGGAACGCGACGCCGCCGCTGCCGGTGGACAAACCCTCGACGGCCACCGGCTACCTCTTGTGTTTGGCGAGCCACGCCTGGTCGAACGCCTTGTTGTAGGCGGCGTTGTAGGTCTTGTTGTAGGCGGTCTTGTTGCCAGCCAGCGGGGCTGCGGCTTTGGCGGCGGCCTGCGAGGCGGTGATGTGGGCGGTCTGCTGCGGGTTGGTTTGTGGCCGGACGCTGGGTGTGCTGGCGTTGAGGGTCCGCGCGGTGGGGGGCTTGGCGGCGGCGGCCTGCAATTCGCGGGCGGCGGTGGGGAACAGGGCGGCGAAATGCCCCTGCACCTGGCTGAGCGTGAGGCCGGCGGGGGTGGCTGTCGGGGTGCTGGCGGGGGTGGCGCCGAACGTCTGGCCGAGCACGCCGCCAGGGCCGAAAAGCTGCGCGACGGTTTCGAAGTCGCTGAGCGCGGTGTCGAACGCGCTGGTGCCGGTGGTGTCGGTGCTGGTGACGCCGTTGCCGGTGTCGATGTTGCTGCCGGAGCCGAGGTTGGGGATGGTGGTTTGGCCGAGGGCGGCCTGCTCCTCCTGGCCGTAGGTGAGCCCGGTGTTCGGGTCGATCGCGTTGGGGTCGAGCACCTGGCTGGTTGGCGTGTTAGCGGGCGGGCTTGTGGTGGAGCCGCTCTGCGTGTAGCGGTACCAGAGATAGATGGCGGCGGCGCCCAGGATCCCCCACGCCCACAGCGGCAGGCCGGCGTACTTGCGGGTCATCTGGGCTCCTTGCGACGGGTGCCGCGGAACAGCTCAGCAAGCGTGGGTCGCCGTTCGGGCTTGGGTTTTGGGCGGAGGCTGCGCTGGTGCGCGCGCACCGGCACCTTGCGCGGCTGCTGCGGCTTGCTCATCCGATGTACCCCCAGCCGATGGCGTAGGCGACGGTGGCCGGGTCGGCGAGGTTAGCGACGCCGGAGCCCAGGCCGGCGGCGGCGATCGGCTGCTCGTACTGTTCGCCGTAGACGGGGGCGCTCCAGCCGGCGACCTCGGGCCGCTGGCCGGCGTTTTTGACGAGCAGCTGCTCGCCGGGGCCGGAGGGGATCGGGCCGACCTGGTCGGGGAGCGGCATGATCGCCATGGAGGAGAGGTCGTAGGTTTCGCTGTGGAACTGCCGCGGCCAGCGTTTGAACGCCGGGACGCCCACCCCTTGCTCGTCTGAGGCGCGCAGCACCACCCAGTCGGCGGCTGCGGGGCCGACAAGATCGTTGGGGGTGCCGTTGCCGGGGAAGCTGCCGTCGCTGTGGGAGACCGGCGATACGATCATGAACGGGGGTGCGGCGACGCCGCCCTCGGGGAAGTAGGGGGCGAGGTCGCTGCGGGAGGCGACGCTCGGCTGCTCGCGGACAGGAGAGGTGTGGTTGAGGTGGACGGCGTGCATCAGCGCATTCTGGTGGCGAGCGAGATGAACACGAACCCGGCGAGGAATCCGACGATCCCGGCGCCGACGGCGACCAGCCAGCCGGCGGTCGTGCTGGGCAGCTCGGCGCGCGGCACGCTACGCGACCCCCTGGGCGGCGAGGATCGACTGGCTGAACGCCGAGCCGAAGCTTTTGACGACGTTCGCTGTGTTCTGGTGGGCGACGAGCGTGGTGACCATCGCGACTCCGACGATCATGCCGAGCACGTCAACGATTCTGTCCATTGTGCGTGCGCTCCTTTATCCGGTGGTGGTGGGGGTGAATGTGGCGAAGCTGCCGTGCGACTGGTATGAGGCGGTAGCTCTCAGCCCGCTGTCCAGGTCGTTGACGAGCTGCTGGCCCTGGGTGAGCAGGTCGCCGAGCAGTACGAGCAGCGCGAACATGGCGCCGAGCTCGGGGGCGGCGGCGGCGATCATCGACAGAGTGATGTAGACGGTCATGAACCCGAGGACGAAGTGGCCGGTCTGGGGGATGGCGGCGGGTGAGAGCTCGGTGAGCTTGCGGTAGGCGAAGATGCCGAACACGCCGACTGCGCTCATCGTGACGGCGGTTTCTGCGCCAGGCCGGGTCACTGGGCGCCTCCGTCGAGCTCGCGCAGCAGCTCGTGCCAGTCGTCTGCTGCTGCGGCGGCCAGCTGGACGCGGTCGCGGTAGCTGGCGTAGGTGAGGATCGCGACGGCGATGAGCGTGAGGGTAGGACGCATCGTCAATACCACCCGTGGTTGACGTGGAACACCCAGGCGGCGGTCGGGGTGCCGTACCGTTGCGCGATGTAGTTCGCCATGGCGGTGAGCTGCCCGGTGACGGTGTCGGCGCTGCCTCCGTACCGGGCGTATTCGCCGGGGCCGTTGATGAACTGTGCGATTCCATACGCTCCGCTGGTGGGGTTGGTGTCGGTGGTGGTGCCGTTGGATTCGGCCTGGATGACACGCGCCCATGCCTGCACCTCGCTGGAGTTCCAGCCGTGCTGCGCCGCGATCGAGTTGAGCTCGCCCCAGGTCACGTCGCCGACGACGGTGCCTCGCCCGGCGGTGGGGAGGATCTGGCTGACGGCCTGTCCGACGCCGGCGACGCCGCCGGCGAGGGTGCGGCCGGTGTGCGATACCGAGCCGGCGCGGCCGGAGATCACGTCGGCGAGGGAGCTGCCGGTGACGGCGGAGACGAGCAGCAGGCCGCCGGCGCCGAGGAGAGCGAATACGAGCGGCTGGTTCATCTCACAGACCTGCCGGGAGGTTCTGGCCGTAGGGGCCGGGGGCTCCGCCCGGCGCGAGGCCGATCTCGAGCCAGCCTGGCAGCCCGGCGGCGTTGCCGACGTATGGGCCGCGGCCGTTCTGCGTTTGCGCGATCGGCTGCCCCTGGGTGAACGTCTCGCCGGGGGCCAGGAGGCTGCGGGTGTGGCCGATGTAGATGTCCTCGCCGGCCCACGGGCCGGTGGTGAAGTGGACGATGGGGTAGCTGTCCCCGAACCCGGTGGGGTCGTAGCCGTTGCGGATGAGCACCCCGTTGCCGGGGGCGAGCACGGGGGTGTTCGCGGGCGCCTGCAGGTCGCGTCCCTGGTCGTGGCGGCCCGGGGTGACAGCCGTGCTGGAGGGGAACAGGCTGTGCAGCACGGAGCCGACGCCGGCGGAGACGCTCGAGCCGACGCCGGCGACGCCGCCGGCGAGGGTGCGGCCGGTGTGCGATACCGAGCCGGCGCGGCCGGAGATCACGTCGGCGAGGGAGCTGCCGGTGACGGCGGAGACGAGCAGCAGGCCGCCGGCGCCGAGGAGAGCGAATACGAGCGGCTGGTTCACGCCGCGGGACTCCTGGGCTAGAACTTGCGGTAGATCCAGACGCCCGCGATCAGGAGGGCGATCAGGAGGATGATCTTTGAGAGCGACACGGAGTCTCCTTTCGTTTAGCGGCGGCCCACGCTGACGTCGAACGCGAACCGGAAGCCCATGAGGTGCAGCGCGAGCAGCACGAACAGCGCGCCGGCGGCGAGCGCGGCGACGGTGACGTTCGTGTTGCCGGCCGCCCGCGTCTGGCCTGGCGCGTACGCGCTCGAGCTGAGCGCGCCGGCGGATGAGTCGGTCAGCGGGTTGGCGGCGGGCACTACTGCGCCCCCGCGACGGTCGGCGCGACGGGCGGGCTGTAGCCGGTGGCTGACGGGGAGACGCCGCGCAGCGCCGGATTAGTCTCAGCCACGCTGACGGTGTTGGACAGCATGTCGACGGTGCCGGCCCCGAACGTGCCTGTCAACTCGAACCGGGTGGCGGGTAGCGTCGGCAGCCATGAGTGGAATCCGGGGCCGCCGACGTTCTTCCAGCCGTTGTAGTTCCACAGGAACGCGTAGACGCCAGTGATGAAGGTGGTGGAGGGGTTGTCGAGTAGCGCGAAAAACTGACGGCGCTGCTCGCGGCTGGTGCCGACCATCAGGTCCCGGGTGTCGTAGCGCAGCGTGTACGGGTTGGGCAGCACAGCGCTGGAGCGCGCCCCGCCGGTGGCGTAGCCCGAGCCGGCGGCGCGGCCGGTGAGGATCAGCGCCCGGTACATGTTGCCGGTGAACCCGATCTTGAGCGTGCCGGAGCCGGCGCTGACCGTGTTAGCGTTGGACTGGTAGGTGTACTGGGCGACGCCGTGATACGGGGGCTCCTGCTGCTGGGGGCGGCCGAGCATGTCCTGCGCGCCCGGCAGCGTCCAATAGTCGCAGTGGATGTTGACCGTGAAGACCGGATTGGCGGTCGGGGCGGTGGAGTAGACGTTCGCGGGGCTGTCGAGCACCAGGTCGAGCTTGTAGGTGTCGGCGGCGGACTGGTTGGCGAGCGAGCCGAACCCGTTGGCGTCGAGCTCGATCGGCAGGTAGAACTGGCATGACGGGCTGGTGGCGGATGAGCTGTAGTCGGGCCACTGGGAGAGGTCGTTGACGTGCCCGTCGACGCCGCAGCCGAACAGGTTCAGCAGGTAGTTGTGGTAGCCGGTGTGCTCGTGCATCGTGGCGCCGTTGGTGTCATGGAGGCGCAGCAGGTTGACGATGCTGAACGGGAAATCGGCGTTTCCGACCGGGGTGCCGGTGGCGGCGGTGGTGGTTTGCAGGTCGACGAGCACGCCGCGGAGGAACCCCTGCGGCTGGAGGCTGATTGGCCCGTTGCCGACGGTGACCGTGTTCGAGCCGGTGCCGGAGCCGCCGAGCTGAATGCCGGTGTAGGTCTGCGAGATCTCGGTGCCGCGGTGGGCGGCCTGGTTGAACGCGATCGCGGTCTGCTGCGCGGTGGGGGTGGTGGACTGCGGGCCTCCGACGCCCGGCACGATGGTGGATGGCATCAGTAAACGACTCCTAGTCCGGTGGCGATCGACCCCATGACGCCGGGCCTACCGCCCCATTTGATCTCGATCAGACGGAACAGGGTGCCGGCGAGGATCAGCATGGCGCAGAAGCGGATGAACTCGACGACGTTCATGCGTGCTCCTGCTGCGATGGCGCAGTGTCCTCCTCCGGCCATGGGGCGGTCGAAGGCCTGCTCGACGCTGAGCTGGAGGTCCCGGTGGAGCTGGGGGCGGCGTCGGAGGGATGTGAGGCCGGCTCCGGCGAGGGGGCGGTGTCGGAGCCGGCCTTCCCGCCCTCTGGGGAAGCTTGGGCGGCCTGGGCGGCGGGATGCCCCTCGATGCGTTCGACGGCGGCGCGCGCCCGCTCCAGGAGGGCGGAGAGCTCGTCGACGGCGGCGGTGGCGACTGCGGGGGCGGCGTCCTCGAGGATCGGGTCGGCGACCTCCTGCACGGGCTTGGGGAACAGCTCCGCGGCGACGGTAACGCCGGCGTGGTCGAGCGTTTTGATCAGCGCGCCGAGCACCTGGTCGCGGGTGAAATGGTCGGGGATCTCGCTGGGCGTGACGACCTGGGCGAGCCGCTGGAGGTCTTGGAGGAGTGACATGCCGCAGGGTGTAGACGGCGGCGGCGGCGGCGTCAAGCGGCGGGTCGGTTCGTGGTGTCGGTTTTGGTGTCAGGAATGGTGTCGGTCAGCGGCGGGTCAGCGGCGGATGACCTTCGAGCGGAGCATTTCGCCGGTGTCCTTATTGATGTAGAGAAACTCATGGGGCGGCAGTCCGAGGATGGTGTGCTCTGCGACCTCGCGGTTGACGCCCGTGAGCTCGGCCATTCGCCGGGCTCTGTAGAGGTCGCGGTTGGCGAACAGGAACAGATGGGTGGCCATTCCATAGGCCATGACGGGAATGTTCACCGGCTCCTGGCTCGATGCGACGACGGACACTCCCTCGCTGCGTCCGATGATCCACAGCTCCTCGAGGTCGACTGCGAGGCGGAGCTGGTCGGCCATGTACTGCACGTCGTCGAGGTAGACGCACCAGTAGCCGACGTCCTGAATCTCATTGAGCACTCGGCGGAACGCTTGGCTTTTGGCCTTGCGGGCTTCGGCGCCGTGCAGTGAGGTGCGGGGGACGAACAGCACGCGGGTCTGCTCGGCGTCGGCGGGCGGCTCGGGCTCGAAGCGGTGCACAAGCTCGTACCCCTGCCGCTCGAATGGGCCATACAGCTCCGGGTCGCGGTTTTTGACGCCGAGCACGACCACATAGGCTCTGTGAAGCAGAAGCTCCCGGTTCAGCACCGTTTTGCCGCTGCCGGTCGGGCCGATTGTGGTGACATGCTCGCCCTGCCGCCAATGCCAGTCGCGAATGAACCTGTCCCAGCGGACGAATGGGGGCAGCTCGAGGCCGGTGCGTGTCCGTTCGCGGTCCAGTCGCACGCTGCGGCCGGAGCGGATCGGCGCGAGCCTAAGCGGCGGCAGGAGGGGCGGCCGTGGCGCTCGGGGTGCCGGCGGGCGGCGTGGGCGGCGGCTTGGGGGCATCTTGTTTGCGTTGCGGGATCCCGAACAGCTCCCGGCCTTTGTCGGGCATCGGCAGGTTCAGCCAGTAGACGAGCGGCGGGACGGTGTAAAGCAGCACGGCGCTGGCGAGCGGGACCATCGCGGCGAGCTGCATTGCCAGGTCGCCGCCGCCGGCGGCACGTTCGAGCCTGACGCGCAGCCACGGGTTGTGTTCTGCGGCGACGACCAGGTTCCGCGCCAGGAACGGCCCCATGTTCGTGAAGTGGTCGGCGGTCCAGCCGCCGTCCATCCCGGTGAGCAGGGCCGCGGCCGGGACGGCGGGGGCGCGGAACACGTCGGCGAGGAGCCGCTCGAGCTCCTTGAGGTCGACGCTCGAGGGCTTCGGCGGCGCTTTGGGTCGCGGTCTGCGCGGCCGCTCATCGCGCGGCCGGGCATCGCGCCGCAGCGCGTCCTCGACCGTCTCGCCCGCCTGCCGGTAGATGATCCCCCGCCGCCCCTCGGCGCGAATGTACTCGCGGCCGCGGCTGTCGCGGAGCCACTGACCGGCAGGGGCTTCCGAGCCGCCGTTGACGGAGGCCTCGTCGGCTACGGGGATCTCCGCGGCGTTCACGAGCTGCGGAACCGTTCAGCGAGCGTGCGCTTGCGCGGCGGCTCCGCAGCCTCGGCCGGGACGGTCGGCGGCGCAGGCTCGGTGGCGGGCTGCGGCGCGGCGACCGGCTCGGGCGGCGGCTCGAACGCGCCGCGAGCCTCCATGTCGTCGACGACGTAGCCGGCGATCATGCGGGCCTGCTCCTCGGTGAGCTCGAGCTGGACTCGCTGCGCCTCGCGGCGCATCGCGCGGGCGGCGGCCAGTTTGCGCTTCGCAGGGTCGGGCTCCTCACGGGCGGCTTGCTGCGCGGCGGCGGCGACCTCCCGGCCCTGTTGCAGCTGCTCGGCGGTGACACCGGGCGGCGTGACGTGCTCTTCAGACATTGCGGACGCTCCTTCCGACGAACTCGACGGCCCACATATAGCCGCCGCGGTATGGGTTGACGTGCTCCACGAGCTCCCAGCGCTCGTGCAGGTCGAGGCGGACCATCAGATCGATCAGCCGGCGCGCTCGCCCCCGCGCCCGGGTACGCGTCTCATAGACATGGGTGCCGACGACGGCGCCGTACTCCATCAGCACCTGGTCTGCCTCGAGCACCCAGGAGACGGTCTCGGGTTTGACCCAGCGACGACGGACGAGCACCTCGCCGGGGGCTTCGAACTCCTCAGTAATCAGCGGTGCACCGTGTCTGTGAGTCGCGGGTTGTGCCCCTTCGCCGCCGGTCATTCTACCCGCCGGTTCGGAGCGAAATAGTGGTGCTTTTGCCAGCACCGGCCACACGGCGGCAAATCAGTGGCGTTTTTCACCAAAAGCGCCACTATTCGTCACGGCGCCGACGCCACGGTGCAGGTTCCATCTGCGGCGCGTGCTGCGTCTTGATGGCCGCCTCGAGAAGAGCATCGGCGAGCTGAATTGCCTCGCTCGGGCTTAGGAAGTACGAGTGCTCGTTCTCGTAGGTCTCGAGCCTCACCTCGTTGGCGTGAGGGCCGCAGTGGGCGGTGATATCGAAGGCGCGAAACCGGGGTTCTCGCTCCACACGGAGGGTCTCGCGCACTGGCACAAGCTCCTCACCGCCGGCGTTTCCCGCGTTCACAAAGCGCAATATAGGTCCTGTTATAGAAGGTGGTAGATGTCGAGGCCGTTGACGGCATCGCTGTTTGCGATCGCGGCGGCGTGGTCTGCCCAGCCGTCGGCGTAGCCGAGCGTGTAGGCGATGGGCGCGATGTGTCGGGCGAGGCGGGTGAGGAGGCCTCTGATCATGCGGTCGAGCGTCCAGCTGATGGGGTCGATGGTGAGTCTCATGCGCCTACCTCGAGCTCGAGCTGGGCGCGGCGGTCGAGCTCGTTGCGGCCGGCGCCGGTGATCCGCCATTCGCCCCACCGCAGCGAGTCGCCCCAGCCTCCGCGTTCGATGAGCCGGCGGCTGGCGAGGCGGTGCAGGGCGCTGCGGACGTTCTGGACGTGGACCTGGGCGATGCTGGCGATCTCGGTGGGGGTGCGCCAGCGGCCGTCGTCGAGGGCCTCCAGGGCGGCGAGCTCGTGGCGGTCGAGGTAGATCGCGCTCATGCTGCCCTCCGTTCGCGGGCGGCGGCGCGGGGGTGCAGGCAGTCGCGGTCGCGGATCGCGTCGCGGTAGGCGCGCTCGAGCCAGACGTGGAAGCGCCGGAGCTCGGCGGGGGTGAGCGCGACGGCCGGCGGCCCGGCGATCTCGATCAGGATCAGCCCGTCGCTGCTGTGGGCTGAGATGCCGAGCGCGTTGCGCTGTGCGGCTGGTGTCATCGGATCCTCCGTGTATGGTCGGGGTCGGGCCGGGGGCGCGCATACCCGCCGCCGGCCCGCGCGCCGGCGTGGCCACCACCGCGCCGGCGCAACTGTGGGTTGTGATGCGCGGCCTGACTGGCGTAGGCTGCGCGCTGCTGGCCTGGTGGGGTCAGCGAGGCTCGATTCATGGAGGTATGCCCATGTTCATGTTCCGGCGCCCTCGCGAGGGCGCGCCCGCGCCGCTGCTCGACCGCCGCGGCTACTACCGTTCGCCCGTGACGCTCCCCAGCTACCGTCAGGGCAGGCCAGCGCCGAACAAGGGGCGGCGGTTCCCGGCGGAGCCGCTCTCGCAGCGGGAGGTGCTGGCGCTGCTGGGGACGTGCGGCCCCGGGCCGAGCGGCCGGCGGGATGCGGCGTTGATCGTGGTGATGTGGCGCGCGGGGCTGCGGGTGGCCGAGGCGGTCGCGCTGCGCCCGGCGGACGTCGATCTCGACCGCGGCACGATCCGGGTGCTGCACGGGAAGGGCAACCGGGCGCGGACGGTCGGGCTGGATGAGATGGCGTGCGCGGTGGTGGCCCGCTGGGTGGCGGAGCGCCGCCGGCTCGGCCTCGGCGGCCGCGAGCCGCTGTTTCCGGTGATCAGCCTGCCGACGGTCGGCCAGCCGCTCCGCACCTCCAACGTGCGGGAGATGCTCAAGCGCCGCGCCCGCCGGGCAGGGATCGAGAAGCGGGTGCACCCGCACGGGCTGCGGCACACGCACGCGTTCGAGCTCGCGCAGGAGGGGTTCCCGCTCATCTACATCCAGCGGCAGCTGGGCCACAACAGCCTGGATGTCACCGCGCGTTATGTGGACCATCTGAATCCTCAGGCGGTGGTGAGCCGGGTGCGGGCGAGGGAGTGGCCTCAAGCAGGCGAAGCTGGGCCTGAAGGCGCTCGAGGGTGAGCCGGATCTGCGGCTGCGGCCAGCCGGCGTCGAGCTTGAGCTGCTGGAAGCGGATCTCCGCCTCGAGCTGCTCTTTCCAGGTGACTGGCGGCGTAGCCGCCTGCCGTTGACCGCCGCCGTCAGGCGGCACTCTGCCGGCGCAGCCGGCGCTAGCAGGCGGTGTTGACGGTGCCGGGAGAGCAGGAGCCTCGTCCCTGGAGGGGACGGCTCCTGCTCCCGCAGGGGGGGTGACATGCTGGGCGTGCGGGGTGCGGATCTCGACCACCAGGCAGTCGCGGCGGCCGGGGGTGGCGCCCTGGTCGCGGCGGTGGACGAACAGGGCGAGCCCGAGCTCGGCGCAGCGGCGGTTCAGCCGCTGGATGGTGCGCCGGCAGCGCGGCCGCCCCCTGGAGGAGAGCGCGGCGCCGCGCTGGCCGTTGGTCGTCCGCGCGTGCTGGCCGCACGCGCGATAGAGCCGCCACACCGACAGATAGTGGGTCCACAGGGTGTCGCGCCCCTTCTGCCAGGCGGCGGCCGCCGGCGGATGCTCGGGCCGCGGGAAGCGCGCCTCATAGAGCGCGTCGAAGCGGGCGCGGGTCAGCTGACGGTGGCGGTAGGCGAGCGCGAGCGCCTCGCCGCGGCTGCGGTTGCGCTGCCGAGGCCGGCCGCCGCGGCGGCGGCGCGCAACCCCGGAGGCGATCCCGGCGCGGCGGGCTCGCTCCCGCGCCCGCTCCCGGCGGATCCGCGCGAGCGTCTTGGGGCCGAGGCCGCCGGGGCTGTAGTCGCCCCTGAAGTCCGCGGCGGCGCTCACGCCGCCCCGCCGGGTAGAATGGCGGCGTCTCGCGGCTGTAGCTCAGTTGGCTTATGCCACAGCCACAGCGCGGGCGTTGAGCCGCTCAGGGAGCCTGTACCTCCCGGGCGGCTCAACTACATGCTCCAGCGCGTCGAACGGGCTCAGAGGTGGCCCCGAGAGACGGCGAGAGGGCCGGCTGGCGGTCGTCGGAGGCTCCCTGTACGAGCATGGCGGGGAATCGTAGCGCCACGCGCGGCGTCTGCAGCGGCCCACACATCGCACCGCGCGGACGGGTGGGGCCACAACCCGCAGCCGCAGTCAGAATCCTGACAGAGCCGGGGTGTAAAGTGGCGAGCCGTGGGAGAGGCCATCCCCGACCCGGTCGGATTCGCGCAGGCGGTCGCCGCGGTCGCCGCGGTCGTCTGGCTCGTCTGGCGGCTGAGGCAGCCCAGGAGGCCTGTGCGTGGCCTGGCGCGGCGTTCACGGGAGCTCGACGGCGACCAGTGACCACCAGCAGTTCGCGTCCATCTGGACTGTCCCGCTCTCTGCGTTGCCTCCGAGCGTGATGGGCCATGTCTGCGGGCCGAGCGTGTTGGCGAACATGCCGACGATCGTGTGGTAGGCGTAGGTGGTTTGCAGCACGATGCTGGCGATGCGCGTCCACACCCCCTGTGTCCCGAAGTTGAGCCCGAGGTCGAATCTGCTGGGGGCCGCGGTGGCGTAGACGATCGCGCTGGCGATGAACAGGCATTGGGCCTGCCCGGCCGTTTTGACCGTGAAGTTGCCGCTGGCGCCGGGGATGCCGGCCCAGCCGCCCCAGGCGCCGGTCGCGGTCGGAGCTCCATCCAGGATCAGCAGCCCGAGGTTGTGGAACGCGAAATCTGACCGTCCGCGGCTGTCGATCAGGTCGTGGGAGACGCCGCCCGCCTGCACGCCCATCGCGTCGTAGCCGCCCGGGTTGACGGCGTAGATCGAGGCGACGCTCTGTCCCGCGTTCTGCCATTGGAGGGCGGAGGGTGCCGGTGGCGGGGTTGCGGTCGCCTCGGGCAGCTGGATGGCGGCGGCCTGGATTGTGCCGCCCTGGATGGTGGGGGCCGACAGCACGCCGGGGCTGAATGAGAGGTTGCCGGCGCCGTCTGACTGCAGCTGGGCGACGAGGGCACCCCCCTCGGTGACCCACTTGATGGCGCTGCCGCCCGCGCCGGCGGTGAGGTCGAGCTCGGAGGCGCTAATCTTGCCGGTGAACTGGGCGCCGACCTGTCCGCCTGGGGTGACGGTGAGGTAGTTCGGGGCGAGCTGTTCGCCTCCGTGGGTTTGTGCGGCTAGCGCGGCGACCTGCTGTTCGAGCCGGGCGACCCGGTCGGCGATGGGGCTCACGGTTCAGCTAGATGCCGTTGAGGGTGTCGAGGGCGCCGAGGAGCAGGCGAACGAGGGCCGAGCATTCGCGGGTGAGCAGGAGGGTCTGCTGGTTTTGCTGGCTGGCGGGGATGGGCGGCGGCTGCCAGGTTTGCCCGCCGTCGGGGGTGCTCCAGCCGATCCCGGGCGTGGGGTTCATTCGGCGGCTTCGATGGTGACTTGGGCTTGGGGTGTGCCGGCGGGGAGCTGGTTTGCGGGGGTGGCGGCGCGGATGCGGATGCCGCGGACGCCGGCGCGGTAGAGGCTGCGGGATCCAGGGGGCATGTACACCTCGGCTCCCCAGCTGGCCTCGCTGTAGAGGCCGGTTCCGGCGGCTGTTTGGAGCTGCCAGTAGATGGCCTGGTTGGTGACGTCGATGTTGATGCGGGTGGGGAACGGGAGGTTTTGGAGAGTGGCGGCGTCGGTGTAGTTGTCGGGGGCGGTGACGTTGTTGAGCGCCCAGCTCATCGTTGTGCGTCCATGATGGCCAGGGCTTTGGCGGCGGCGCGGGCGGAGAGTTCGACCTCGTAGCGCCAGCCGTTGGGTAGCGGGAGGTCCATGGCGTCGCGGAGCGCCTGGCCGAGCTCGTAGTGGGCGCCCTGGAGCCGGTAGCGGATCCGACGCTCAGGCGAAGAAGCCGGGGGCGCAGAGGGATTCGTCGAGGTTGCGGCCATAGGCTTTGTCGGTCCACTGGGTGGCGTCGGCCTGGGTGGGCTGTCCGCATGACCGGGGTCCGCAGATATGCGCTCGGTAGGTGTAGTGCGCGCTCCATAGGCGGATGCTCTGCCGGTCGATGCCGGCGAGCCGGAGCTCGTTGAGCACTTCGGGGGCGGTGCTGATGGAGCAGTAGATGACGGGCCGGGCGAGCCCGCGGGCGTGCTGCCGTTTGACCCAGCTGGGGGCCTGGGCGGGGGCGGCGTCGCCGTTTTCGATGTCGAGCGCGTCGGCGTCGTCGTCGGCGTGCACGGCGATGGAGAGGTGGTTGTCGTGCGGGAACGCCTGGCTGAGAGCGTGGTAGTCGGGCCAGTACCCGTCGACGTAGCCGGCGACCGCCTCGCCGCTTGTGGAGGCGACCGCCTCGACGGGGCTGACGGTGATCGAGTCGAACATGACGGTGGGGGCCTGGCGTTTGGCGAGCGCTTTGCGGGCGGCGGCGACGGCGGGCGCGACGGCGGCGCGGCCGGCGTCGGTGGTTTGCGCGGGGACGGGCCTGCCTTCGTAGACGGCGTTGAACACCTGCCGGTAGGCGGCGTTGTAGGCGGCGTTCCACTGTCCGGGGGTGAGTTTGCGGGCGATGCGGGGGACGGCGGGGGCGATGTGTCGGCCGATCGCGCCGGCGGCGAGCGCCGCGATCTCGTAGAGGATCTGGGCGGTGGTCATTGACGGCTCCGCTTGAGCTGGATGGCGAGTGCGGCGTAGGCGAGCAGGATGACGCTGATGGCGGCGGCCTCGAGGAGCATGAGGGCGGTGAACCGGACGTCGAGATGCGCGAGCTCGCCGCGGATGATCCGCAGCTCGGCGGCGGTGGTGTCTGGCGCGGCGCCGTTTCGGGCGGCGGCGTCGGGGGTGACGGGCGGGGTATTAGGCGTCGGGTCCATTCCTCTCTCCGAGCAGTAGCTTTTGCAGGTAGGCGAACACGAGGCCGATGAGCCCGGAGATGACGCTGAGAAGGAGCATCGTCACCTCGGGGTGGTCGAGCCGCCAGTAGGGGTCTCGGATGTGCTCCCAGAGCTCGGCTAACCGATCGCTCATACGGCGAGGCTCCTGTGCTTGCGGTAGCCGGCGTCGCGGCCGATCTGGTAGAGGATGTTCAGGCAGTGGCGGCAGCCGCGGTTGAGCTCGAGGTACGCCTCGGCGTATCGGTGTCGCCACCCGTCTGGGAGGTGCAGCGCGAACTGGGGGTCGTGCATCGGGTGGGCGAACTCGAACCGCTGCCGGTCGTCGCAGAACGCGCGGCCGGTGCCATGTTTGGCGAGCCCGGCGTGCACCTGGGCTGCGCCGAACGCCCGCCGCTCGAGAAGGATCGCCAGGTATGGCTGGGTGCGGTCGCGTCGGACGCGGCCGGCGGGGGTGCGGGGCTGTGTGGTGAAGCGGGTCATGTGCGTCGGGGGATCAGTGGATTCGGGTGAGGATCACGGCGATGATGGTGCCGATCTGTCCGAGGGAGACGGTGAGCATCGCCAGGCGGAACGAGAAGCGCTGCTCGAGGCGGCTGCGTCGCTCTCGTTCGATCTCGACCATGTGTAGGTCGTGGGCGGCGACGATGTTCTGTACGTGGTCGAGCCGCTCGTCGTTGCGGGCGACGATGCGGGCGAGGTCGTCGAGCCTGTCGTCGGACCACCGTTCGGACACATCAGCTGTCTCCTGCCACCTCGAGCCAGCTGTAGGTGACGCCGGCCTGCGAGCCGACGATCGCCACGGAGCCTTTCCAGACCGCGCCGGAGATGCGGCCGTCCCAGCTGCTGTTGGGAGGCAGCACGAGCCCGGCGCCGGGTTGCGGCTGGGTGGTGCCGAGGCCGATGGTGAGCGCGCCGGCGCCGGTGTTCTGAACCGATAGGCCGCGGCGGCGGGGGTTGCCCTGCATGATCGTCTGGGGGGTTGTGCCGATCGTTCCGCCGCCGGCGACGCTGCCTGAGCCGATGAAGTTGCGGACGCTGGACTCGCGGAGCATGACGAGCCGCTCGAGGCTTTCGGCGCAGCGTGTGAGCAGCTGGAGCGCGGAGGCGGCGGCGGCGCGGGCGGAGAGGGGCGCGGCGATCGGCGGCAGCGACGGCGCCGGCGCGTGGGCGGGGATGGCGGGGTCGTCGGGGACGCTGCCGGGGAGGATGCCGATGGGTCGCGTGTCTGCGCTCACCGTCCCGCCTTCGGTAGGCCGCTGCTGCCGGCCGCGAGCTCGTGGATGCCGATGTACAGGAGCACGGCGCCGCCGATGTATTCGAGGATCCTCACCCAGGTGGAGGGGGCGGTGAGGAAGCTCCAGATGCCGGAGAGCAGGGTGCTGGTCGACAGGCTCGGGGTGGGGATGATCGGGCTGAATACGGCCTCGGAGCTTGAGGCGGCCTGCCCCAGCGCCGGGTTTGTCTGGCCGGGTGTCTGGCTGGCGGG